>Ga0187893_10010521_pt1 | contig 13739 bp, 12 predicted proteins | sample MA1701074metaG_FD_139574 | JGI IMG/M metagenome (GOLD analysis project Ga0187893, IMG submission 139574) | White microbial mat communities from a basaltic lava cave in the Kipuka Kanohina Cave System on the Island of Hawaii, USA - MA170107-4 metaG ...
CAACGGCCCTCTCTCCTCCACTCCAACCATACGTCCTCCTCCGGGGGTACCCCCGGTCAAGGAGGCGGATCCCCTCCCCTGAAGGGATGGTCAAAGCGGAAGAAGATTTCTTACACCGGACAGATAGCAGTCCCGTCCATCCAGCGTGACCCTGGCCTGGCCGGAGGCCTTGTGCCGTCGGTAGGAGGGGATGCGCTCGCGCCGTTTAGCCTGTTTCTTCGACATGTGCGTCTCCGTTCGAAGGGCGAGAAACGGCATGTACCGTTTCCCGCCAACCTGGAAGAGCCGCACTGCCGAGCAGGCAGGTACGCGCAAGTGGCGTTCGGCGCTCTGATCATGGCTGGTGGGCGGTACTGGACTCGAACCAGTGACCTCCTGCGTGTAAGGCAGGCGCTCTGACCAGCTGAGCTAACCGCCCCCCCGGAATGTTCCGATATTCTGTCACAGCATGCGCATTACGGTCGTCGGCACGGGCTATGTCGGGCTGGTCACGGGGGCCTGCCTCGCGGAGACGGGAAACCATGTCACCTGCGTGGACAAGGACGAGCGCAAGGTGGCCATGCTCCGTCGGGGGGAGATCCCCATCCACGAGCCGGGATTGGACGCCGTTGTGGCCGGCAACGCGAAGGCGGGCCGGCTCGTCTTCTCCACCGACCTCGACGAGGCGGCGAAGACGGGCCAGGTCATCTTCATCGCGGTGGGGACGCCGCCCCGCGCCGACGGGAGCGCGGACCTCTCCGCGGTGGACGATGTGGCGCGGTCCATCGGCCGCGCCATGAATGGCCGCAAGGTGATCGTGAACAAGTCGACGGTGCCCGTGGGCACGGCGGCGCGGGTGCGCAAGCTGGTCGGCAAAGAGACCCGCCACCCCTTCGCCGTCGTCTCCAACCCGGAGTTCCTGAAGGAGGGGGCGGCGATCGAGGACTTCATGAAGCCCGATCGCGTGGTGATCGGCGCGGAAGACGACGAGGCGATCGAGGTGATGCGCGCGCTCTACTCGCCCTACATGCGCCGGGGCGACCGGATGATCGTCATGGACACCGCGAGCGCGGAGATGACCAAGTACGCCTCCAACGCCATGCTGGCCACCCGCATCTCCTTCATGAACGAGCTGGCCGCGCTCTGCGAGAAGGTGGGCGCCAACGTGGACGAGGTGCGCCGCGGCATGGGCTCCGATCCGCGCATCGGCGCGCACTTTCTCTTCCCCGGCATCGGGTTCGGCGGATCCTGCTTCCCCAAAGACCTCACCGCGCTGCGCCACACCGGCGTGGAGCACGGCCTGCCTCTCCGCATCCTCTCGGCCGTCTCCGAGGTCAACCGCGACCAGAAAAAGCTCCTCGTCCGGATGATCAAGGAGCAGTTCGGCGCCGATCTCGACGGGAAAGTGTTCGCTCTCTGGGGCCTCGCCTTCAAGCCGGGCACCGACGACATGCGCGACGCGCCCGCCATCGACATCGTGGAGGGCCTCCTCGAGGCGGGCGCCGAACTGCGCGCCCACGACCCGGCGGCGATGCAGGCTACGAAAGCGCTCTTCGGGGAGCGCATCACCCTGGGCGACGACCCCTACGCCCTCCTCCAGGGAGCCGACGCGCTTCTGCTCCTGACCGAGTGGAACGCCTACCGCTCGCCGGACTTCGACCGGATCAAGGAGTCGCTCAAGACCCCGGTCCTTTTCGACGGCCGCAACATCTGGAACCGCAAGCAGCTCGAGAAAATGGGCTTCCGCTACGCCGGCATCGGCGTCTAGAACAGTTCGCTCACCGGCAGGGTGAACCCGGGGAGGGCGCGGGAGGGGGCGGTTTCGCCCTCACCATGGCGGCCCCCGCCCCCCTCCTGAAGATCGCGCACCTCGATGGTGCGCGCTTCGTCGTCGACGAGCCACGCCTCCTTCACGCCCGCCACCGCATAGAGGCGCATCTTGATGCCGCGGTCGCGCTCGGCCGTCTTGGGCGAGAGGATCTCGGCGACCCAGATCGGACGCGGGATCTTCCAGGGCCGCCGCACCGGCGGCGGGACGTCGGGGAGGACCAGGAGGTCGGGCTGGAGGACGGTCTCGTCGCTCACGACGACTTCGACGGGAGCGAAGAGGACGCGATGGCTCTGCCGGGGTCCCAGGTGCTCCTGAAGGCGCGCCGCCAGCCGTCGCACGATGTGTTGGTGGAAAGGGTCCGACGCCGGGACCATCACGAGGTCGCCCTCGTGCAGTTCGGCGCGCCAGTCTTCCGGCAGGGCCTCGAGATCCTTGCGTGTGAAACGAATCTTGCCGCGCGCCACGGGCTCCACTCTATCCCCTTCTCTCCTCCGCCCGCTGCAGCATCGCGGGCGCCTTCATCTCGCCGAGGAGCCGGCTCAGCATCGCCCCGTAACGGTCGCCCCGCGCGGCGCGCTTCTCGTATTCGGCGGCGCACGCCTTGAGCCACCCGCGCGCCTTGTCGCGCCGGCCAGCCTCGATCTCGAGGATGGCCAGTTCGTCGAACGCGTCCACCGCCGCCTTCACCTCGTCGCGGAACCGCTCGGTGATGCGGCGCCACGCCGCCTCCGCCTCCTTCGGCCGCGCGAGGCGCTTGAGGCACCTGCCCCGCTCCAGCAGCGCCTGGGCGGCGATGGAGACCTCGTCCCCATACTCCTCCACGGCGCGTGCGCAGCGCTTCTCCGCGGCGTGGACATCGCCCGCCTTGCCCAGGAGGCGCGCGCCCTCCAGGAGCGCCCGGGCCCGGTCGTAGCGCGCGGACGGGCCGGCGAGAAGCGCATCCTGCTCCGCCAGCGCGTCCGCGCCGCGCCCCACCGCGGCCAGGAGCGTGGCGCGCCGCCGCCGCAGGCGCGGGACCGCCTTGGGGTCCTTGGGCCGCGTCGCCAGGAGCGCCGCGTAGGCGTCGAGCGCCGCCTGCACGGCCGGGGTGCGGCGCGCCTCCTCCGTCTCGGCGCGCGCCGCGGCGGCGAGCGCGTCGGCCCGCTCCAGCTCCCTAGCAAACGCCGGCGGATCGGCGAGAAAAAGCAGGAGCAGCACCGCCTGCATCACGGCACCGCCTCCCGGATGAGCCGGCGCGCGCGATAGAGCCGCGCCTTCACTGCGTTGACCGTCGTGGCGAGCCGCGCCGCCACCTCGCGCAGCGACCAGCCCTGCAGGTAGTGCAACTTCACGGGCACGCGCAAGGAAAGCGGAAGCTGCCCGAGCAGCCGCGCCGTCTCCCGCGCGGCCTGGCGCGCATCCCGCGGCGCCGGGGCAGCTCGATCCCGGTCCAGCGCCTGGGAGGAGACCGCCACGCTCTGGCGTCTCCGCCGCGCTTCGTCCGCCAGCCTCCGCTGGGCGATGCGGAACATCCAGCCGCGCAGGTGGTCGGGCTCGCGCAGGGCGTGCAGCCGCGTGAGCGCCGCCAGGACAGTCTCCTGGGAGACGTCGTCGGCCAGGTGAGGATCGCCGGAGCGCAGCAGGCACCAGTCGCGGATGTCGGGCACGTGCTCCACCAGCGCGATGCCGGGGAGGGGGGCGGGGGCGCGCGGTTCCATCGCCCCCTTCCTCGTGCAAGCAGCGGATCGGTGACATCGATGCTCGCCGCGAAGGCCGCAAGCCCCGGCGGCGCAACGGGTTGCGGCCTCGCTGCGCTGATTGGCCCGCAAGGCGCGGCCGCTCCCCCATGGCGCGCGCTGGCGCGTTGGCGCGCAGGCGGCGCGGTTCCCGCCCGGGTGCCATACTCGGGCGGTGCGAACCGGGGAGGCGCGGGAGCGCTGGCGCGACGCCGTGGCGAATCTCCGCACATGGAGGAGGGAGGGCAGACCCGCCCCGCACAAGCCGCTGCTCCTCCTGATGCTGCTCGCGCGTGCGCAGCGGGCGGGCTCGCCGGTCGTGCCCTACGCGGAGGTGGACGGCGGGCTGGCACACTTGCTCCAGGAATTCGGCCCTCCGCGCAAGAGCGATCATCCGGAATACCCCTTCTGGCACCTCGAGAGCGACAAGGTATGGCTGGTCCGCGAGAGGGCGTCGATCCCTCTGCGGAGCCAAGCCGCCAACCCTTCGCGAGCCATCCTTCTGGCGCATGGGGTCGAGGGGGAGGTCCCCGCCCCCCTCTGGCAACTCCTCGTGGAGGATCCGGAGTTTCGCGACGAACTGGCCGGGCGGATCCTGCGCGACTTCTGGCCCGAGACTCTCCACGATTCCCTGCGGCGCAAGGTCGGCCTGCTCTTGCCCGGAGGGACGCGCGAGACCGTCACGCGTGCGCGCCGGGATGCGCGCTTCCGCGTCGCGGTGCTCGACGCCTTCGCGGGGGCGTGCGCGGTGTGCGGATACGACGCTCGCCTGGCGGACGATTCGATGGGCGTCGAGGCGGCGCACATCCGCTGGCACTGCTGCGGAGGGCCCGACGACTTGGCCAACGCACTCGCGCTCTGCGCGCTGCATCATGTCGCCCTGGACTCCGGCGCGCTCGGCATCGATTCTCGCCACCGCGTGAGGATCTCGGCGCATCTCGCCGGGGGGGATCGGGCGCAAGCGCTCCTCCATGCGTTCGCGGGGGCCCCGCTGCTGCTTGCCGCGCAGGCCCCGCGTCCCGCACCCGAGCACCTCCGCTGGCACAGCCGCGAGGTGTTCCGTTCCCCGGCCGCCTAGGCTTCCCTGTCCACCTCCGCCGAGATGGCGTCGTTGACGGCGGTGAGGAGTTGTTGGAAATCGGCCTGGGCGCGCAGGACGGCTTGGATGCGCGGCTGGGAAGCGACCTGGCGGCGGAGGGCGGCCTCGTCGCGCTTCTCGTCGGGTTCGAGGGGGCGCCCGGCCGCGATTTTCTCCTGGAGCGCGAGGGCGGCCTGGGCGTAGCGCTCCTCCAGCGCCTTGGCCGGTTTGTCGTCCTTGAGCGCATGGGTGGCGACGCGGAGCGCCGTGCACCGCTCGTGGGTGCGCAGGGCGGCGCCGAGCTTGCGCGCGAGGGCGAGCAGATCCTCCAAGGCTACTCCTTCAGGTAGACGATGAGCCGGTCGTGGACCAGGACGGCGATGTCGCTGCGACCGTCGCCGTTCAGATCGGTGAGCAGGATCTCCCTCGGTTCGCCGCGGCTGCCCAGGGCGCGCCCGTCGTGGCGCTTCTCCTCGAAGACGCGCCACTTGATCTCGTGCTTGAACCCGGACTTCGAATCGTAGGTGACGATCTCCAGGTTGTTGTTGCCGCTGTCGACCAGGACCAGCTCCGGGCGGCCGTCCCCGTCCAGGTCCCCCACCGCGAAATTGTCGAGCACCGCATCGCGCACCGGGCTCTCGAACACATGCACCTCGCTCAACTCCAGATCCTGCGCGCCGACGTAGAGGACCCCGAACCCCTCCTTGCCCTGCACGACGAGGTCACGGCGGCCGTCGCCGTCCAGATCGGCGGCGAAGAGCCGCAGATAGCTGAGCCGCCCGGCACTGAAACTGGCCGCAGGCTCGTAGACCCCCGCCCCGCCGGGCCGCAGCACGGTGATCACCCCGCCCTCGGCGTCGAAGACCGCCACCTCCGTCTTGCCGTCCCCCACCAGATCGAGGGCCGCCACGCCGCGGATCTGCGAGCGCGGCGACCGGCCGTTCACCTGGTCGATCACCGTCAGCCCGCCCTTGGCATCGAGGTGGATCGCCCGGGCGAAGTTCTGGGAGGCGACGAGCAGCTCCAGCTTGCCGTCGCCGTCGAGATCGCCGCTGTTGACATCCCCGATGCCCGTCTTGTCCACGAGCCCGCCGCGGTACTCCGGGCCGTCCGGCACCGGGATGAAGCCGGCCTCGGTGCCGCGCCAAACCTGCATCGCCGCATAGCGCGTGAAGAAGAGCAGGTCAGCTCGCCCGTCCCGGTCGATGTCGAACACGAGCAGGTCATCGGGCAGGTCCTTCATCGATTCCAGGGGGTGCTCGAGGGGGGGCGCCAGCCCGCCGGCCTCCTGCTGGAGAAAGACCTGCACGTACTTCTTCTTGTCCCGCTCCGCCACCACGACGAGATCCGCACGACCGTCGCCGTTGCAATCGCCCGCATCCATCGTTTTCGGCGTACCCTGGACCGGCACCGGGACCGGGAAGGGGAGCCGCCCGTCGGCGGCGAGGGCCGCGATGCCCACGGCGCGCTCCGATCCGGAAAGCACGACGATCTCGGGCCGGCCGTCGCCGTCAAGATCGGCGAGGCGCACCGCCTCGGCGTTCGCCAGGGAGGGGAAGACGACGCGCGCCCCCAGGCGCCCCCCCTCTTCCTGCAGATGGATCGCGATCTGCGCGGTGCCGGGCTCGGTCACGACCACGTCGACCCGGCCGTCGCCGTTCACGTCGCCCAGCGCCATCGCGCGCTCCTTGCTCCCCTTCGCGCTCTCCTCGAAGGGATAGATGCGGATCGTGCCGAGCGGCACGCCGGAACCCTCGCCCGCCGGACGCCGCGTCAGGGAGAGCGCGCGCAAAAGCCCCGAGGTGCGCTGGAGCACCAGCGCCTCGTCGCCGGGCCGCGGATCGATGTCGTCGAAGCCGATCCCGCGCCAGGGCGCCGTCTTGAGCGCCACCTCCGGCCCGAGTACGCCGCCCTTCTCCTGGAACCGCACGCGCACCGATCGCTCCTCGTTGGGCGCCACGGCGACGAGATCCCTGCGCCCGTCCCCGTCCAGGTCCTGGATCGCCACCGCCGCGATCTCCTTTGCGGCGTTGGGGAGCCGGAGCGGTTCGCCGAGGGTGCCGTCCGCCTGGAGAAAGACCGCGGTGCTCGTCTTGGAGAGGAGCACCAGGTCGTCGCGCCCGTCGCCGTTCAGGTCGCCGGCGGCGAGGGCGCCCTGGCTGAGCGCACCGTCCTCGATGTCGAAGGCGCGCAGCGGCACGAAGCCCCCCTTGCCGTCGCCTTGCAACACCACCAGTTCGGGAGGCTTGCCGTAGTAGGCCACGTCGCGCTTCCCGTCGCCGTTGAAGTCCCCCTCCACGACGCTCGCCACCTGCTTTTCCGTCAGCACCTCCTTGCGCTCGAAAAAGCGATCGTCGGCCAACTCGTTCGCCTTCTGCGCCCCCTCCTTGCCCGCGGGCACCACCGGGTCCTTGCGCCGCAGGAAGAGTTCGAGGCGCGCCTTCTGGTTGTTGACGATCAACAGATCCTGAAGGCCATCGCCGTCGAAGTCGGCGGCGAGCAGACCGAACACCCCGCGGTCGCTCTTGTAGATTTCGAAGCCGCGAAAGCCGAAGCGCGCGGCGGCGTCTCCGAGGGTCCCGTCGCCGCCCGCGGGGAGGGTTGCTGCGAGGAGAACGAGGGAGAGAAGGAGCGTCAGGCGTCGGGGCTTCATCGCGGTCCTTTCCGGCATGGGAGAGGCCCGATCGTAACGGCTCGGGTCGGCCCTGCGCTACAATCCATCCATGAGGCATGCCGCCGCCCTGTTCCTCTTCCTGCTCCTCGCCCTCCCCGCCGCCGGAGAGACGTTCCGTCTGGGCGTGGGGCGCGAGATCACCGGGCAGGTGGTCAAGGAGACCGAGGAGACGGTCTTCGTCGATGTGGGCTTCACGATCCTCTCCCTCCCCAAGAAGGAGATCCTGGAACGGATCGCCGCCGAGGCGACCGAGGCCAATCCCCAGGAAGGGCAGGTCACCACGTCGGCCACGAGCCTCTTCAGCACCATCGATCGGAACGAGGTCTCCGTGAAGGAGAACGTCGACCGGGTCGCGGGCGCGGTCGTGATGGTGAGCACGCCGGGGGGACTCGGCTCCGGATTCCTCATCACGCCGGAAGGCCACATCATCACCAATGACCACGTCGTGCAGGGCGAGACCCGCATCACGGTCACGCTCTTCGAGAAGCAGCCCACCGGCGGGTTCTCCAAGCGCAAGATCGAGGAGGTGAAGATCCTGGCGTCCAACGCCTACGTGGATCTCGCGCTTCTCAAGATCGACGGGCTCAAGGACCTCCCCGTCGCCTACCTCGGCACGGGCGACCAGGTGAAGGTGGGGCAGGCCGTCTTCGCCATCGGCAACCCCTTAGGCCTCGAGCGCACCGTGAGCGAGGGGATCGTCTCCACCCTCGCGCGTCCCTTCGAAGGGCTCGTCTACCTCCAGACGACCACCCCGATCAACCCCGGCAACTCCGGCGGGCCGCTCTTCAACCTGGAGGGCGAGGTGATCGGCGTCACGAACATGGGCGCCGCCTTCGCCGAGGGGCTCAATTTCGCGATCCCCGTCGACGCCGTGAAGGCGTTCCTCAGGAACCGCGACTCCTTCGCGTACGACAAGGACCATCCCAACAGCGGGTTCCGCTACCTCCCTCCGCCGCGGAAGGATCCCGCCAAGTCCAATCCGTGAGGTCTTCCATGCGCATTCTTGCCGCCCTGGCCCTGGTCTGCACCCCCGTCCTGGCCGCCGATCCCCTCGACCGGCTCATGCCGCCGGAGACCGGCCTTTATCTGAGCGTGGAAAACGCGGCGCGCTCCCTCGAGCGCCTCAAGGGCAACCCGCTCTGGAAACTCCAGGAGATCCCCGCCGTCCGGGACGGGCTCCTCGCCGACCTGCTTGCCCAATGGGAGAAGTTCGTAGCGGAGTCGCGAAAGGACGGGTTGGACGTCGACGAGTTCGCGACGATGCTCGAGGGGCAGGTTGCGTTCGCCCTGGTGTTCCCTTCCCCGGACAGCGGCAGGAAGATGGGAGCCCTCGTGTTCGCCGACGTGGGGGAGCAGACCGCCAAGCTCCAGGAGATGCTGAAAAAGGGCGAAGCGGCCATGGCGGAAGGAAAGCGCCGCACCGAGGTGGAGTTCCGCGGCGTCACGATCGTCAACCTGCTCGCGGAAGAGCGCGGGGAAGCGCGCGAGGAGGAGGGGGGCGGGGAGGAGCCGGGCGCCATCACGGAGCTGTTCGAGATCGAGGACAACTACTCGTTCTTCGCCCATGAGGGCCTCTTCGGCCTCGCCTCCGATCCCGAGCTCCTGAAGCAGGCCCTCATCCGCCGCGGCGAGGCCGGCGGGGAGTCCCTCGCCTCGCGCCGCGATTACGCGGCGGTCCGGGCGAAGATGGGGGGTCGGCCCGATCTCGTCGCCTACTGCGACGTGAAGGGGTTCTTCGATCTCCTCATGCCGGAGATGGCCGCCGAGACGCCGGTCGCGATCATGCAGGGCATCCTCGCAAGCGGCCTCGGAAACCTCGAGTCGGCCGGCGCGCAGCTGGTCCTGGGGAAGAATTCCCTCGAGATGCAGATGTACCTCCACACCCCGGCGGGCAAGATCGGCTTCCTGAAGCTCTTCGACAACCCGAACGCCCCCCTCGACCCCCCCGCCTTCGTGCCGGCCGACGTGGTGAGCTACACCGCGTTCGCCATCGACATCCCGGCGCTCTGGCAGGAGGCGCGGCGCATGAGCGACAGGATGCAGCCCGGCATGAGCGCGATGATCGACGCCGCGCTCGCCTCGGCGAGCCAGCAGCTTGGCGTCGATCTGCAAAAGGACGTGATGGGCGCGATCGGCAAGCGCCTGCACTTCTACCAGCTGGCTCCCGACGCGGGCGCGCCCGGCGGGATCCCGATGCCCGCGATGGTTTTCGCCCTCGATGTGGCGGAGCGCGACCGCCTCGAGAAAGCGCTCGACACGCTCTGCGAGCGGATCCCGCCCGGATCCCTCGAGGTGCGCGACTACCTGGGAACCGAGCTGCGCGTGCTGACGCTCCCCATGCCCATGCAGCCGGCATTCGCGCTCCTGCCCGGTCAGCTGGTCTGCGCCATGCGCGTGGAAGATCTGCAGGTGCTCGTGGCGGGGCTGGGCAAGGAGACCAAGGGGCTCGCGGGCTCGCCCGGTTACGCCCGCGCCATGGCGCGCCTGCCCGCCTCCCGCACGCTGCTCTCCTACTCGGATCAGGCGCGCGCGCTCGGTGAGGCACAAGACATCTGGAGCGCTCTCGGGGCGTTCGACGAAAAGTTCCGCCCCCTGCTCAAGGCGCTGGAGGCCTCCGCCGACGTGGCCGGGGGGGTGATGGTGAACGACGAGGAGGGCATCCTCATCGTGCAGGAGATGCTCCTCAAGGAGCCGGCGGCAAAGTAGCGAGCCCGGCCAAGGCGCGCGCTTCGACGGGGGTGGCCAGCGGCCGCTGCAACTCCGCGCCCAGGCGCGCCACCCGCGCCACCAGTTCGGCGTTGCTCGCCAGGCGCGTGCGCGCGTGGTCGAAAAAGAGGTTGTCCTCGATGCCGACCCGCACCCCGCCGCCCGCCACCACGGCGGCGGCGTTCATGGGTAACTGAAAAACGCCGATCCCCGCCGCGGCCCAGGTGGAGTCCTCCGGCAACGACGCGACGAGCGCGGAGAGGTTGGCGATGGTCGCGGGTATCGACCCGAGGTTGCCCAGGAGCAAATTGAAGTACTTGCGGCCGGAGAGGACGCCCCTGCGTTCGAGGTACTTGGCGAACCCCACCATCCCGGCGTCGAAGATCTCCAGCTCGGGCCGGATCCCGCGCTCGCGCATCGTCTCGGCGAGGCGCTGGATCGTCTCGGGCGGGTTGACGCTCGCGCCGGTGGGAAAATTGAGCGACCCCAGGGTGAGGCTGGCCAGGTCGGGCCGCGCCGCGCCCTCGAGGAGGAGCACCTCGGCGCGCTTCTCGAACTCCTGCCAGGTCCGGCCCGACGTGGAGACGCAGCAGATCGCATCCGGCCGTTCGCGCCGGATCCCGAGGAGGATGCGCTCGTAGACCTCCGCCCTCCAGGTGGGCCGCCCCTCCGCATCGCGCGCATGCAAGTGCAGGATCCGCGCCCCGGCGTCGTAGCAGCGCACGGCGTCGGCGACGATCTCTTGCGTCGTGAGCGGAACGAATTCGGTCATCGCCTTCGTGGGGATCATCCCGGTGAGGCAGGCGTTGATGAGGAGCGGCGGATAGGGCTTGAGCGGGTGGGGCTCGTTCCGCTCCAGATAGGCGCGGGAAGCCGCCTCCGCGTCGGCGCGCCGCACCCACGCCTGGAGATCCAGTTCGAGGGTGGTCCAGCGGTCGATCTCCGGGTGGCCGAATGGGGAGACCTTCTTGAGGGTGCCCACCCTACGGTAGCCGTAGCGCCGCTCGTACCAAGCGACCACCTCCGGCCGGTCGGCGTTGGTGACCACCGTCGTGACCCCCACGCGCGCCATGGCGCGCAGCCGCTCCTCCTGGAGCGCCGCGCCGATGCCGTGCCGCGCGAACTCCGGCAGCACGCCGAGTAGCGTCGTCTTGGCGCGCGTCTGGCTCAGGATCTTCCAGCCGGCGGCGCCCACCACGCGCCCGTGCGCCCGCGCGACGAAGAACGCTTCCGCGTCGAGCTCTTCCATTTCGGGGGAGGGCACGTGGTGCATGTTCCACGGCCGCATCACCGAAAGGATCGCCTCGCGGTCGCCCGGACGGGCGGGCTCGATGGCGTACTCCACGGCGCGCGAATTCTATCCGCATGGCCTGGCCCACGCCCGTCGTATATTCTCGCGCCGTGCGCGCCCCCGCCCCCCTCCTCCTCCTCCTCTGCGCCGCGCCCGCGGCCGGGCAGTGGGGACGCGACATCAACCCGGGCTCGGGTCCGGCGCTTCTGCAGACGGTCCAACAGCCGCTCCTCGCGATCCTCAGCGCGGAGGGAGAGGTGCGCGCGCAGCGGGTGAAGGAATTCGTGGCCAAGCGCGGCCTCGATTGGATCGAGGGGATCAAGCGGTTCCGCAACCCTGATCTGAAGGATTTGTGGCTCGCGCTCCTGGGCCACCCCGACTGGCATGTGGGCCACCGCGCGCTCCTTTGCCTGGAGTATCTCGGCGACGCCACCGTGCTCGACGCGGTCTGGCCGTTCCTGGCCCACGCGCATCCGCGCATGCGGGAGCGCGCCGCGATTTGCTGTTTGAAGCTTTGGGAGGGGGGCGGGGCCCCGGCGGCGCTCGCGGACGCCTTGCGTCGCGAGGAGGATTTCCACGTGCGCCGCTGCCTCGAGGCGCTGCAGCGGCGCGTCACGGGTCGGCTCAAGCCGCTGCGGGTACACGAGGAGCATCGCGTCGAGTTGGAGAGCGGGCTCTCGATGGCGCCCTTCCTGAACGGCATCGACGCGCTGGAGCGGGCGGCGCCGGGCTACCGGCTCAAGCCTGTGTTGCGGCCGGGCGCCGGGGGCGCGGCCAGGATGCCGCAGGCGCCGCGCTGGTGCTGGCCGCTCCTCGGCTGGGGCCAGGAGGAGGTGGCGGGGGTCGCGCTGCAGCTCTTCGCCAATCCGCGCCAGAACGGCGCCGTGCTCCATACGGGGCTCGACGTGGGCGCCTGCCTGGAGGGCGCGGGCTATTACGCCGCGGCGGACGGGGTCGTGAAGCTCATCTCGTCGGGGAGCGACATGGGGACGCTTCTCGTCTTGGAGCACAATCTCGGGGGCGGGGAGCTGGTCTGCGCGGTCCTCATGCATGGGGGCGACACCGTCTTCGTGCAGCCGGGGGAAACAGTGGCGTGCGGCCAGCTGCTCGGGACCATGGGACTGGGGTTCAGCATCGAGAACGGCGGCCATTTCGCGCACCTGCACTACGGGCTCTATCCCGGGCCCTTCGACCTCGCGCACAACTACGGCTACAAGCCCGCCAACGCCGGCCTCGCCGACTGGCTCGACCCGGCGCGCACCCTGCCCAGGCTGGTGGAACGGACGCGGCCCGTCCTCGCCGATCTGAGGCCGCTCTCGAAGGCGGTGGAGAAAATCGTCACCCTCGCGGGCAAGGGGGAGTACGCCCGCGCCCACGAGGCGGCGCGCAAGCTGCGCGACGGCGCGGAACCGGGCGGCGAGCCGCATGTCGAGGCGATCTATCTCATGGGCGAGCTGGAGCGCGTGCCGGCCGCCGCGCTGGAGCGCGCGGAAATGACCCTCTCCCTCGGCTACCCCTCGGAAGCGCTCGCCCTGCTGAAGGAGCTCACCTCCTCGACGAAGGGCCTCCCCGACGCCGAGAAACTCCCGGAGCGCGCGCAGACCTGGCAAGCGGACCCGGCATTCCAAAAAGCGCTCAAAGCCGAAGCCGCCTTCGCCTCCACAGCCCGCCGCGTCGCCTCCCTCAAGGACGCCACCCAGATCCGCACGCTTTGGGAAAAACTTCTCGCCGACTACGCCGACACCCCCCTCCACCCCCGCATCCTCGAAAAACTCGGCGGATGACTCAGGGTCGGCCCCGGGGGCGTCGGAACGCGCTTCTCGATGTGCGGCAGGGGCGGCGGGGCGCGCCGGCGCGGGCACGGTACGGCGTCAGGCGGCGGGACCTCGCTCCCGATCCGGGTTGCGGTTGTATTCCTCGGTCTTTCCCGGCGGGATGCTCAGGAAGTCCCAGGCGTCGCCCTTCATCGCCCGCGCCGACTGCACGATCTGGCCGGCGTGGTAGCCGATGTGCGCCAGGGAGCGGAAGAGCGCCTCGTGCACCTTCAGCGGCAACCTGCGGATCGTGACGGTGCGGTCCAGGTCCTCGTCGGTGAGCGCGGCGAGGGTGCCGAGAAGCGCCCCGAACCCCTCCTCCCATCGCGCCAGGAGCGCGGCCCGGCTCACCCGGCTCGCCTCGAACTCCGTCTCCCGCTGCCGCCACGCTTTCTCGCCATCCGTGGTGAGAAACTCCGTGAAGCGCGACTTCAGGTTGCCCGCGATGTGCCTCCCCGTCGTCGCGACGGAGTTGGTCCCCCCCCCCCCCCCCCCCCTCCACCCCCCCCCCCCCCCCCGCCCCCCCCCCCCCCCGGGGGGGGGAGGACCCTGCGTCCCCTCTCGCGGGGGGGGGGGGGGAACCTGCGTCCCCCCCCCCCCTCGGGGGGGGAGGGAAGGGTGAGGGGGCGGTCCGGCGAGGTGGCTCGGTGA
>Ga0187893_10010522_pt1 | contig 13739 bp, 10 predicted proteins | sample MA1701074metaG_FD_139574 | JGI IMG/M metagenome (GOLD analysis project Ga0187893, IMG submission 139574) | White microbial mat communities from a basaltic lava cave in the Kipuka Kanohina Cave System on the Island of Hawaii, USA - MA170107-4 metaG ...
CAATCTTCCACGGCGTCATCTCGCCGCAGACAGCGGAGCGAGTGTCCCGGGGGCGCACCGCGAGGCATTGGCCTTGTATTGCGGAGCCACCACCACGTCCGCCGAGGCTGGATAGTACTTGATGCGGCGTCTTCCTTGGTCGTCCTCAATCTCGATCTGGGCCAGATAGGTTGGATCACCCGTATTGACATCAACAGCGGTCCACTTCTGGCCGTCCCGAACACCCGCCTGCCAAGCATGGCTATCCTGCTTCACCCCATGAATGATCTTGGCCCTTTCCGATTTCGTCCAGTCAAAGCCGATATCGAACGTACGGAATTCGTTTTTGATCTCCGTCGCGCAGGCGCCCCAGACGTTCGCGCGCAATTCGATGGTCTTTCCTTCCACCACGAACCTCTGGATCTCTTCCTCGGCCTTCCCGATTCCTATTGCGCTCAGGGCTGTCACAATGCGGGCATTGGAGAGTGGCTCGCGGTTGTCTTTGAGCAGGTTTCTCATCGCAAGATCCAGACGCTTCCCGCTGAGATTCCAATGCGCGGCCAATAAGTAGCCTTGTTGGTAAGGCAAACGGTTTGCGGAGTGAGTGGACTGACGCAATACCACCATGCGGCCGGCTGTGAGGTTGCGCGCCGTAGACGCATAGTAGCTCCGGGCTATCTGATTGAAGTCCTGAATCACCTGGTCGAAACTCCAGATGCCGGAGCGCCAGAGCGTCGCCACGGTGTAATAGTCGGTGAATCCTTCGGTGAACCAGTAGAGTTCCTCGTCGTCTGGATAGTTCAACCGGCGTGGGTTCCATTCGTGGAATAGCTCGTGCGAGAGCAACCGCGAAAAGGACCCCGGATCGTACGTATCCGGATTTCCTTCCATGATGAGTGACTTCGTTCGTCCCTCCCCTTCCCAGGTACGGGTCGATGGCACTAAAAATATCTTGTGGCCCGCTACGCCACGGTCCCGCCAAACCACCGTGTGGAACTCGGCGACGCGGTCCATGAGGTCCAGCATCGACGCATCGGAGAACGGCCATGTGCCGCGGGTCACCAGCACCAGCCCGCCCTTGGATTTCGCCATCCGAAAATCGCCCCCCGCGAAGACCGCTTTTCGTAAACCGCGGAGCGTTGTCTCCACTGACTCCTCCCGGCGGTCAATACTCCAACTGCTCACCAGCCGCCAGTCCGCTGGAAACCCGACCCAACGAATCTCACACCGGACGGGCCTATCAGCGGGTCCCTCGGGGACTGGCCAACGGAGGTTCGCCCGGTGGGAGAAGTAAGTAGGCTGCCGCGGCAGACTTTTCTTTTGTTTGGCTCCGTTGGGAAGGGTTAGTTCCACTTCAAAGGGATCGAACCGGACCGTGTAGCGAAGAACATCCCGGCCAACTGCGATATCGGCCGACAGCATCAAGAGGAACAGTACTGCCAATATGGCTCGAACTCCAAGGAATTCGGATGACATAGGAACATTCTACAGAACCGCTCAATACGACCGCGGCCCCTGGGCTTGCCGGGGATCGAGAAGATTAGCCGGATTTTCAGATCAGCGCTAACCTGCTCCAAGTGCCGGGAGGTGAAGTCGCTCTCGTTGTCTGTGGAAAGCACATCCGGGATTGCGCACACAATCCATCGTGGATCCTCTTTGCGCCAAATTGCCTGCCGCAGCGCCAACGATGTGTGCAACGCTGGCGGTTCATCAAACGAGAGGAAGTATCCCGGCCACGGCTCGGCGGTAATCGTCGATGACCGTCGTCAGCCAAGGTTTTGCTGGTTCGCCGTCTGCACTGCTCAGGAGAATGTTGCGGGGCGTGTGATGGCATCGGATGTGCCCATAAGAACGCCATTCACGCACAATGGATAGCCGGGGGCCTTGTTGGAGAGCCCGCCGAACGATTCATCCGTCTTGCGGAAGGTGACGCATTGATCGCGCCGGTACCTTCTCGACTCTACAGGCCGCGGCATCAGTTCGTTTTCCTTCTAAACAACGGGTACCACGGATCGCCGCCCACAGCGCTCACGGAGCGTTATGCGGGCAATTTCGATGCGTTACTACCGTTGAGCCAAAACCGAGAGTCTTCAGCTTTGAATAGCCTGGTGTCTGGCTGTTTCCACCTTGTTGGATGTCAAGCACGCCGGCACCCTTCCAAAAAGCCGCAGCGTCCGGCCGTACTAATTTTGGTTCCTTCGCCAGATGCTCCAAAAACTCCGTTACGGCCGCTTCCGAAAAATATGTCTTCTTCAGAACAGGATCAAGTTCGGATAACACCGGAAGCCGGTCTTCTTGACCAAACTGCTAGGCCCACTGCAGCACATGCTCATCCGTAAACGGCCCGAGCTCGTCGTTCCTGTAGTCGGCCGCCGTTGCCGCTATCGATGCTGCGAATTCTTGAAGAGTGCTCATCGGGACTGGGGACTCCCTTAGGCCGCGGGTCGCGGCTCGAAGCGTTCGACGTTTATCTTCTTCGCGCGGCTGCGCGTCTGGGCGATGTCGTAGGAGTTTTGCATGCGCATCAAGGTGTCCATATCGACGCCGAACGCCTTCTCGAAGCGCAGGGCCATATCGCCGGAAAGGTCGGCCTTGGCGTTCAGGAGGCTGGAGAGCGTCGGGAGCGATACATGCAGAATCTTCGCCGCCTCCGTCACGGTGAGGTTATGGGCCTGGATGAGTTCCGTGCGCAAGAAGCGGCCCGGATGAACGGGATTGAGCATCCGCATGGCTTTTTCCTCAGTGTAGTCTTCATAGTCAACCTCCACAATTTCTCCTTCCTCGATCCGGAACGTCAGGCGTCAGTTGCGCGTGACATGCAGGCTCCAGACTCCCTTGCGGTCCCCGGTGAGCTGGTGGGCCTTCCAGAGCGGGAAGACGCGTAGCGTTTCCGGGTCCTGCATGTCCTGCAGGAAGGTCAGCATCGCCCGGAGCTTGTCCACGTCGTCCGGGGGCAAGCCTTTCGACCTGTCCTCGAGATAGAGCCTTTTCAAGCCCTTATGAACGAAGCTCCGAATTTTCAATCGTTTATACTGTAGCCTGTTGCCTTACGCCTGTTCAACAGATTGGAAGGACAGGTTCACCCTCTTTGCCGCTCCCTCGTAGGGACAGAGCGCCAATCCGGACGCGCGGCATCAAAAGCAACGCGCGTTCGGAGCCTGGGGCGGAGGTACTTTTGGCAATGTCAGTTAACAGAACTTTTTCGAGCTTCGTTGAGATGCATGATCATGCCATTCCCGCATTCATCAATTTCGGCCTTAGTAGCGCTTCGAAGAACTTCTTGACTGCGACGCTCTGTAATGTTATATCTTGTAGTGTTACTATGCGTAACACTCAACAGCCCGCCCTCGGCGAACTCGAGCACCTCCTCCTCTCCCTCCTCTGGCAACTCGGCCCTTCCACCGCTGATGCCCTCCGCCAGGCCCTCGTCCCCAAACGCGCCCTCAAGGACTCCACCATCCGCACCGTACTCCGCCGCCTTGAGGAGAAAGGATTCCTCACCCACTCCGTCGACGGCCGGACTTTCATCTATGCGGCCGCCGCCGAACCCCAACGGATCGCCGCCCGCGCCGTCCAACGGATCGTCGACCGTTTTTGCGGCGGCTCGCTCGAACAACTTCTGGTCGGTATGGTAGAAAACGAAGTCGTCGGTCAAAACGAGCTGGAGCGCCTTGCCCGGAAGATCGCCGAAGCCAAAGCCTCACGCAAAACCCGGACCGCCGGAGGGCGCTGACATGACCTTCGATGTCTTCACACACCTCCTGGAGTCCGCTCTCCGCACGACGATCGTCGCGACCGCCGCGGCCCTGCTTCTGACCCTGTTCCGCGTCCGCGACATCTCGACACGCCTTGCCGTATGGTCGGCCGTTCTGTGCGCCGCGTTCCTGATGCCCTTTGCCGGACACTGGCTCCCGCCGCTCGCGGCGCCCTATTGGCAGACCTCGCAAGCTGAGCTGTCCGTCACTTGGATTACAGAACCAGGCGTAGGGATCACCGAAACCCAGCCAACCCCGTCCTTCCCCTGGCGAACCGTCATTGTGTTCCTTTACGCGGCCGTCACAGCCGCGTTCCTCGCGCGCTGGTTGTTCGGCTGGGTTCTGGCTGCCCGCTTTACGAACCGAACCCAATCGGTATATCCCCAACTGGCTGTTGAAGTTGCCGCAACTGTTGGCCTCCGCCGCGTGCCCGAGCTGCGCCAGTCCACTCGTTCCCGTGTCCCTGTGACTCTGGGCTGGTTTCGCCCCGTGGTTCTGCTTCCAGCGCAGTGGTCCTCCTGGAACCAGCGCACCCTCCGCGCTGTCCTATTGCACGAATTTGCACACATTGCACACAAAGATTGGCTTGTGCAACGCCTCGGAGCCCTCCACGCAGCCGTCTTCTGGTTCAGTCCCGCGAGCTGGTGCATTTCCCGGCAGCTCACCCGTTTGGCCGAACACGCCAGCGACGACAAGGTCCTCGCCGATCTGGGCGATCCTCCCTTCTATGCCGAGCTTCTCCATACGTTCCTTCGCGCCCGCGCCCGCGCATCTCACCGCATCGCCTGGGACGGCGTTGCCATGGCTCGCGGCGCCTCTACAGTCAGTCGCATCGAACGAATCCTCAGTCCGGACCTGATTCTCTCCCAAGGAGTCCATATGAAATCCTTCGCTACCCAGCTCGCCATTTTGATTCCCGTATTTCTGCTTGCGGCCTGCGCGCGTCTGCTGTCGGAAGCTCCTCCACCGCCACCACCACCCGCGCCGCCGGCCACGCAGGCTGCGGCTGCACCTCCGGATCCTCCAACGCCACCGCGCGCCGCAGCTATAGCCCGTCCGTATGCCCCGCCTGCGCCGCAAGCCCGGCCGGAAAACCGCGACTCGTACGCCATTTTCTACGGGGATAAGACCTCTATCAGCGGATCCTGGTACGACGTCGACGAAGCAAAGGTACTCCGCAAATCCATCTCGGGCGACTTCATTTGGTTCCGCCGCAACGGCAAGAACTATGTCATCCGCGACGCGGCCATCATCCAGCAGGCTCGCTCCTTCTTCCGGCCGCAGGAAGAACTTGGGCATGAGCAGGCCGAGCTCGGTAAAATGCAAGCCGCTCTCGGTAAGCAACAGGCCGAACTCGGCAAATTGCAGTCCGACGTCGCCGTTCAAGTGCCCGACATGTCAGCCGATCTTCAAAGAGTCATGCAAAAGATCCGGGAAGCCTCAAAGTCGCAGAAGGCGACTCAGTCCGATCTGGGCAACTTGCAGGCGGACCTTGCAAAGTTACAAGCCAGGCTGGGTGCATTGGAGGGTCAGGCCGGCGGCGAGCACGCGAGACTCGGCGGCCGGCAAGCGGCTCTCGGCCGGCAACAAGCCACGCTGGGCGTCGAACAAGCTAAGCTCGGAGAAAGACAACGAGAGGCCGCGGAAAAAGCCACCGCCCAAATGAAAGAGCTGATCGAGTCGGCCATCAAAGATGGGCGCGCGCAAGCGATTTCTCCTCTTATATAGCGATTTCTCCTCTTATATAGTGATACTCTGAACGTGAGGGAGGTAACACACTCCCGCGCGTCTCCTATGATCCTCGTCCTCTTCCTTTGCTCATTCACTCTTCTCGCGGCCGCCCCCGACTCCAAAGTCGATTTCCAACGCGACATCCGCCCTGTCCTCTCCGACAACTGCTTTGCCTGCCACGGCCCCGACTCCCAAACCCGGATGGCGGAGCTTCGTCTCGACCGCAAGGACGACGCCTTCGCGCCTCGCAAGACCGGAGCCGCCATCGTTCCCGGCAACCCTGACGCGAGCCTCCTTTACCAGCGCATCACCGACCCTAAACCGGCGCGCCGCATGCCGCCGCTCCACTCCCACAAGACGCTCACCGATGAGCAGAAAGCGACTCTTCGACGCTGGATCGCTCAAGGGGCCTCGTGGCGGGAACACTGGTCGTTCACGGCGCCCACGCGTCCCGCCATGCCAAGCGTCAAAGACAAGTCGTGGCCGCGTAACCCCATCGATCACTTCATCCTCGCCAAGCTCGAATCCAACGGCCTCAGGCCAGCCTCGCAAGCTGACCGGCGGACCCTCATCCGTCGCGCCACGCTCGATCTCACCGGTCTTCCACCGTCCCCTGGCGAGGTCGATGCCTTCCTCAACGACACATCTCCGGACGCTTACGAAAAGCTCCTCGATCGCTTATTCGCTTCGCCTCACTATGGCGAACATCGTGGCCGCTATTGGCTCGACGCCGCGCGCTATGGCGACACCCACGGCGTCCACATCGACAACTACCGTGAGATGTGGCCCTATCGCGACTGGGTCATTCAAGCCTACAACCGCAACCTACCTTTCGATCAGTTCACCATCGAACAAATCGCCGGCGACCTTCTCCCCAACCATACAATGGATCAGCAGATTGCCTCCGGCTTCCACCGCTGCAACGTCACCACCAATGAAGGCGGTGTCATCGTCGAGGAGGTCGAAGCAATATACGCCAAGGACCGCGTCGATACCACCGGAGCCGTCTGGCTAGGTCTTACCATCGGTTGCGCGGCTTGCCACGACCACAAGTTCGACGCCATCCTGCAAAAGGACTTCTACTCGCTCGCCGCGTTCTTCCGCAACACTACCCAACGCGCGATGGACGGCAACATCCCCGACACGCCGCCGATCATCATCGTGCCGCGCGAAGAAGATCGTCCGCGCCTGTCGCAGATCCGCAATGAGGAGTCGGCGATTCGCGAAAAGCTTCGCGACCTGCGCCAATCAACGATCTCCTTCCCCGACCCGCCCTTGCCTTCGCGCCCGTTTCCCATCGATGAGATGTTCGTTCTCACCCCGGAGCGTGTCCCCCTTTCCAAAGGCGTGACCCTGGATGACCAGGCTCTTCACTTTGCGGACAAAGCTGATCTCGAGATCCCGGGCTTCACTGCGATCCAGGCCGATCAACCCTTCACCCTCGCGGTTCGCTTCTGGATGCCCAAGGGCGATGACACCATAACCGTTGCGAGCCAGGTGAATCCCAGGGAAAACGGCCGTGGTTGGACCATCGAGATCGGCGGCCGCGTCGCCTTGGTGCGCCTTACCGGCGATCGAAACCGTACCATCACCATCCGCGCCGCTCACGTCGAGCAGATCGCCCCTGGTACCTGGAACCACTTGGTCATCACCTACGACGGAAGCCGCGAACAATCCGGTCTCTCAATGTATCTGAATGGAGTCACTATTCCCACTCAGGGCGCCGGCGATGTAAACGTCGAGCTGCGCGGAGAGCTCGCGCCGCGATCTCCTCTGAAGCTCGGCGGTGGCCTGGGCGGTGGCGCCATCTCGGACTTTCGAGTCTATAATCGCGCGCTGAATGAGGATGAGGCCCACTTGCTCTTCCAGTGGCCCAAACTGCACGCCGGTGACCGCGATGCCCTTCGCCTGTACTACACCATTCATCACCTTCCCGCCTGGGGAGAGCTGGCCGCGAAGCTTCCTCCCCTGGCCGAAGAGCGCCGCGCCATCCGCAAGCTGGGCGGTGTCACTCACGTGATGCATGAAAAGGCGGATAGCATGCCGTCCGCGAACATCCTCTATCGCGGAATGTACGATCAGCCGCGCGACAAAGTGGACGCCGATGTCCCCAGTGCACTCCCTCCGATGGACGCCTCGCTTCCGCGCAACCGCCTCGGCCTCGCGCGATGGCTCGTCGATCCCGCCAACCCTCTTACGGCACGAGTGACCGTCAATCGCTTCTGGCAGGAAGTCTTCGGAACAGGACTGGTCAAGACCGCCGAGGATTTTGGCTCCCAAGGTTTCGCGCCCACGCATCCGGAGCTCCTCGACTGGCTCGCCGTCGAGTTCCGTGAATCCGGCTGGGACATGCAGAAATTCTACAAGTCGCTATTGCTCTCGGCCACCTATCGCCAGGCCGCGCAAGCGACTCCCGAGAAGCTCGCCAAGGATCCCGAAAACAAATTGCTCTCACGCGGGCCACGCTTCCGCTTGGATGGAGAACTCGTACGGGATTATGCCCTCGCCTCCTCCGGCCTGCTCGTTCCCACCATTGGCGGACCGAGCGTGAAGCCGTATCAGCCGGACAACATCTGGGAAGCCGTCGCCATGAACAGCTCGAACACGCGATTCTACAAACGGGACGATGGCGACAAACTCTACCGCCGGTCCATGTATACCTTCTGGAAGCGCAGCGCTCCGCCCGCCTCGATGGAAATCTTCAACGCGCCTTCGCGAGAAAACTGCTCCGTCCGCCGCGAACGCACCAATACCCCGCTCCAGGCGCTTGTCACCATGAACGATGTCCAGTTCATTGAAGCCGCTCGCTATCTCGCGCAACGCGCATTGCAGGCATATCCGCGCGAGTTCGATAGGCAACTCGACTTCGTCACCCTCCATCTAGTCGCGCGACCGTTCGGCGAAAAGGAGCGATCCATCGCTAGCCGCGCCTGGCGCGATTACCTGAGCTACTACGACTCGCATCCGGAAGAGGCCAGGAAACTATTGCAAACCGGTGAGATGAAAGCGAACCCTTCCCTCGCGCCAGCCGAGTTTGCCGCGCTTACCATGGTCGTCAACCAGATCATGAATCTGGATGAGGTGCTGAACAAATGAACGACCCCAAACCTATTCAAGATTGCGTCCTCAATGAAACCCGCCGTCAGTTCTTCGCGCGCGGCGCCCGAGGCCTCGGTGTCGCCGCGCTCAGCACCTTGATGGGGCAGGATCTGCGGGGCGCCTCCGCACCTTCCACACTGTCTCACTTCGCTCCGAAGGCCAAGCGTGCGATCTATCTCCACATGGTTGGCGCGCCGCCGCAGCTCGAACTATATGACTACAAGCCCACAATGAAGGATTGGTTCGACAAGGATCTCCCGGATTCCATCCGCCGCGGCCAGCGGCTCACCACCATGACGTCGGGCCAGAGCCGCTTCCCAGTCGCTCCCTCGATCTTTCAGTTTCAGCAACACGGCCAGTCCGGTGCATGGATCTCCGAACTATTGCCCTACACCGCACGTATGGCCGATGATATTGCCATCATCCGTTCCATGCACACGGAGGCGATCAATCATGAGCCCGCCATCACCTTCCTGCAGACCGGTTCCATGATCGCCGGCCGCCCTTGCATCGGCTCATGGATCGCCTATGGTCTCGGCTCGACGAACCATGATCTCCCCACATTCGTGGTCATGAACGCGAATCACTTCCATCCCAAGGCGAACGTGCAGGCCATCTCCGCCCGGCTTTGGAGCGCGGGATTTCTTTCCGCGCAATACGCCGGCGTCGCCTTGCGTTCGGCTGGCGATCCAGTTCTCTATATCAACAACCCGGATGGCGTCTCTCCCCAGGTCCGCCGCCGCATGCTCGACGCCTTGGGCGAACTAAACCAGATCCAGCATGAAAAGCTCGGCGACTCGGAAACCCGCGCCCGCATCGCGCAGTACGAGATGGCGTTCCGGATGCAGTCCTCCGTCCCCGACCTCACCGATCTCAAGCAGGAACCCGAAAGCGTCTACAAGCTCTATGGCCAGGACGCCCGCAAGCCCGGGACGTTTGCCTATACCTGCCTGATGGCGCGCCGCCTCGCCGAGCGCGGCGTGCGCTTCACTCAGGTTTACCATCGCGGCTGGGATGTCCACGGACAACTGCCGGAAGTGCTGCCGTCCCAGTGCAAGGAAGTCGACCAAGCCTGTTGGGCGCTTGTGCAGGATCTGAAGGCGCGCGGCATGCTCGATGAAACACTGGTCATCTGGGGCGGTGAATTCGGCCGCACCATCTATTGCCAAGGCAAGTTGACCAAGGATAACTACGGGCGCGATCATCACCCGCGCTGCTTCTCGCTGTGGCTCGCCGGTGGGGGTGTCAAAGGCGGGGTCGTACACGGCGAAACCGACGAGTTCTCCTACAACATCACCCGCGATCCGGTGCACGTCCGCGACCTTCAGGCCACCTTACTGCATCAATTCGGCATCCAGCACGACAAGTTCACCTTCAAGTACCAGGGTCTCGATCAGAAGCTCACGGGTGTCGAGCCCGCGCGCGTGGTCCGGGAGATCCTTGCGTAACAGAGCCGCGACCCTTGCGTCACAGAGCCGCGACCGTAAGGGAGCGGTTCAGCAGCCCGCCAGTTAGTGTATCCTTACTGAAATGTTCTGCAATCAATGTGGTGCTCAAGTTGCCGACGGCACGAAGTACTGCCCGTCCTGCGGACAGCCGGTCGATCTCGGAGCCGGAACGCCCGTAGCTCCCGCCCCTCCGTGGGTTCCTCCATCCAACGTCGAGGTTCGCATCGGCTACTGGATCGGCGAAGGCTGGAAGATCGTGAAAGCCGATATGTTCACCTTCGTGATCATTTCGCTGCTGTATCTCGTGGTGAGCGGGATCGTTCCGATAATCCTCCAGGGCGCCATGACCGCCGGCATGCACATTGCCTGCATGGTTGTGATCTTGCGTGGCAAGGCCGAAATCGGCGACGTCTTCAAGGGCTTCAACTATTTTGTTCCGACGCTGGTAGCATGCATCCTGGTCAGCCTGTTCACCTTCATCGGATTTCTGTTGTGTATCATCCCGGGGTTCGTGGTCATCGCAATGTACTTCTTCGTCTACATGTTCATTGTTGACCGCAGAATGGACTTCTGGCCGGCGATGGAGGCCTCCCACTCGATCGTGAAGCAGAATTACCTGGGATTCACACTCCTGTTGTTGGCCTTCATGGGACTCCACATCGTGGGTCTTCTGGCCTGCATCGTCGGCATTCTGGTCACCATCCCGATCCAGTATGCCGCGCTCACCGTCGCCTATCGAGACATCGTTGGCTTCCACCGCACGAGCATCGACTAAACAGCCCGGCACGACAACTCCACAATCGCGCTGACGAGGACGTTGTCAAACGACACGCGCTAGATGATAACTCTTCTTACCCGTCCGAAAGAGAATCACGTTCGGCCAACTGATCTCCGCCGTCGTGATCGACTTCTTCCCCGTCTCCACGCGACGGTTGTTGATGTAGACACCACCGCCTTCGATCAACTTCCTTGCCGCGCCTTTGCTCTCCGCGAGTCCTGTCCGCACCAGCAGATCGAGCAAGCCGGCGCCCGCTTCCAACTCCAGGCGCGCAATCGTCGAGGATGGCACTTCCCGCTCCAGTAGCGCCAATGTCTCCCGGTCCGGTATGACATTCGCCGACCCGAACAGAATCTGGCTCGCCTGCTCCACGGCCCTTACTGCTGCTTCCCCATGCACGATCCGCGTCGTCTCCGCGGCCAGCGATCGCTGCGCCTCCCGCGCTTCAGGGTTCTCCTGGACCGCGGCCGACAGTACCTCGATCTCCTCCGAACGCAGAAACGTGAACAATCTCAGATACCCCACCACATCCCGATCCGCCGTTTGAATCCAGTACTGATAGAACTGGTACGGACTCGTCATCGCAGCATCCAACCAAACGGCGCCCTCTTCGGTCTTGCCGAACTTCTGGCCGGAAGAAATTGTCAATAGCGGAAACGTGATCCCTTCGACACGCTGCCCCAACGTCCGCCGGATCAGATCCTTGCCGCTGACGATGTTCCCCCACTGGTCTGACCCGCCCATCTGCACGGTGCAATCATGATGCCGGCACAAATGATAGAAGTCATAGGCTTGCAGCAGCATGTAGCTGAACTCGGTGTAGGAGATGCCCTGGTCCCGCTCTTCGAGACGAATCCGTACCGAGTCGCGCTTCACCATCTCGTTCACTGAGAAGTGCTTGCCGACATCGCGCAGGAAGTCCACCAGGTTGAGGGAACACAACCACTCGGAGTTGTCGAGCATCAACGCGCGGTCCTTTGACGAGAGATCCAAGAACCGCGAGATCTGCTTCGCCATGGCTGCCGCGTTCTCCGCCGCTTTCTCCCGGGTCAACAAGACGCGCTCGCTGGCCTTACCGCTCGGATCACCGATCAATCCTGTCCCGCCACCCACCAAAACTACGGGCCGATGCCCGCAACGCTGGGCGTGCGCCAGCGACATCACCGGAATCAGCGATCCCAGGTGCAGGCTCGGCGCGGTTGGATCGAAACCGATATAAATCGTCCGCCGCCCGGCCTGGAGAAAATCTCCGATGTCCTCGGAGGTGATTTGAGCGATAAAGCCGCGCCAGCGGAGTTCAGCGAGCAGATCTTGCATGGGAAAGTAGGGCGAGTAGTACTGGTCCTTCCATGATAACCGAGGGATTACCGTGTTTCCCTGAGTGAATCTCAGAAAGTTCACTAAGGTAAACGGAGACAGAAACTCTATTCAGGAGTTGGGGTTTTATCGGACATAATAGATTATCCGAGGGTGAACCAGATGCGAAAAATCCTAGTCTCGATTGGTGTCGCGGCTCTTGCCTGCACGGGCTTGGTGACGTTTTCCCAGGCTCAGGAAGCGGCGCCTGACGAGTATCAGGTCGACCACTCACAGTGCGCGCTCTTCGGTCCCAAGCGTGAGAAGTATCTGGAAGCGGGTCTGGCGGCTGAAGCCAGAAGGCGGTGGAAGCTGAGCGACATGACTCTCGCGGTCTTGCCGAAGCTCGGAGGCGGCAAGAACGTAGGCGACCGTTCCGCGGAAGCGACCGCGGCGGGGACCATCGACACGCACATCTACCAGAAGATCCAAAACGCCGGGATCGCCTCTGCCGAGCCCTGTAACGACTACGAGTTTATCCGCCGGGTCACTCTCGACCTCACTGGCCGCGTTCCTACCTTCGATCGCCTGCAGCAATTCGTCCAGGACTCCGCGCCCGATAAGCGGGCCAAGCTCGTCGACGAGCTACTGGCTTCTCCCAATTGGGTGGACAAGTGGACCATGTTCTTCGGTGACCTGCTCGAGAACACCCCGAACAACACCCAGGTGCAACGCTACGCCGAAGGGCGCAACGCGTTCTATAACTACATCAGGTCGTCCCTGGCGGCCAACAAGAAGTACAACGTTTTCGTCACTGAGATGATTGCTGGATCGGGCGCCAATAGCTGGGATCAGGGAGAGCTGAACTGGATGGTCGGAACGATCATGCAGGGAGGTCCGAGGACTGGCCAGGACAACTTCGACAACGCCGCGGCCATCGTCGCGGAAAAGTTTCTCGGCATTTCCCATGAGAACTGCATCCTGTGCCACGACGGGCGCCGTCACCTCGACACACTGAGCTCGTGGGGCAAGAGCGAAACGCGGTACGAATCTTGGCAGCTCGCGGCTTTCTTCTCTAAGTCGGAGATGGTTCGCTCCCCCGGCGTCGACCCACCCTACTACTACACTGTCCGCGACAACAACACCCGTCCGAATTATCAGTTGAACACCACGACGGGCAATCGTCCGTCGCGCCAGCCCATCGGCAGCATCCGGGAAGTCACTCCGGAGTATCCTTTCAGTGGTGGCGGCAAACCGAATAGCAGCGAATCCTACAGGGCGGCGCTGGCCCGGCTTCTCACCAGCGATATCCAGTTTGGCCGCACCGCGGTCAACTACATCTGGAAACAATTCTTCGGGCGCGGGATCGTGGAACCGGTGGCCATGTTCGATCCGGACCGTCTGGATCCGAGCAAGCCACCGGCCGATCCTTGGACGATCCAGCCGAGCCACCCCGAGCTACTGACCACGCTTGGCAAGGAGTTCATGGATAACGGCTACGACCTAAAGTGGCTCATGCGCCAGATCGTCAACTCCAACGCCTATCAGATGTCGGCGCAGTACTCCGGTGAATGGCAGCCTCAATACGAGCAGTACTTCGCGCGCAAGTTCGTGCGAAGGCTGTGGGCGGAGGAAATCATTGACGCCATCTCG
>Ga0187893_10010523_pt1 | contig 13737 bp, 14 predicted proteins | sample MA1701074metaG_FD_139574 | JGI IMG/M metagenome (GOLD analysis project Ga0187893, IMG submission 139574) | White microbial mat communities from a basaltic lava cave in the Kipuka Kanohina Cave System on the Island of Hawaii, USA - MA170107-4 metaG ...
AAAGCATCCAACCAACCGGCGACCGCGCGGTGGTGGCCGCAATGGTCTGGCGTATCGTGACCCATGTCACGGTGAACATGATGCTGGTCGCGGCTGCATTCCTCGGTATGGCTTTTTTCTCCGACCGCATCACCGTGTCCCTTGGGACGGCAGGCGTTGACTTGCGCTATTCCCGTGCCGTGCTGTGGGCGGCGGCGTTGATGCTGGCGCTGCCCTTCCTGATCGCGGCCTATCGCAAGCTCAAGGCCCTCGCCATGCTGCTGGCCGAGCTTGGGGTACGCGAATCGGTGGCGGGCCGGCACACCGGGAAGGTACGCTCGGCGCTGTCAGAGATCATCCCCATCGTTTCGCTGGTATTACTTTTCCTGCTGCTTTCGGCCCTGAGCGCGAGCTTGCTTCCTCCGGTGGAACTGCTACTCGCCATCATCGCCGGCGTGGCGTTCCTCAGCGTGCTGCTGTGGCGCAAGCTGGTCGTGCTGCATTCCAAGTTGCAGATTGCGCTGCTGGAGACCCTGAAGGGCGAGGAATCGGTCGATGCGCAACGATAGCTGCAAGGTTCATAACGCATCCTCCCATGCAGTGACGGCCTCCGGAAATCGCAGCACAGTTCTCAGCGGCCGCGTTTGCGGGTAGATCACCAACGTCACAGCCCCTTCCCTATGTTTTATTCCTACTTGGGAGGCATAAGAGACGAACCTTGGAGATCGACCGGCAAGATCTCAAAGAGCAAAAACTGCAAAGGCAAGCTACCTTTGTTATGCATGCTGTGGGTGACATCCCCGGACTCGTAAAAGGAATCGCCCGGACTATAAACAATGGTCTTATCCGGCAACACATAGCTCATTTGGCCCGAGGTAATCACTCGCATGCCGGGCCCTCTGTGGTGGTGTTCTTTTACATACCCGCCAGGCTCTACCGTTAACTCCGTGACCCTCAGTTTGTATTTTCCATTCAGCTCGGTAAGATAACCCGAGACCACGCTCTCCTGCTTGATCTTCGGGCTCATACCCTTCATCTCCACCCTACCTATTTCTTGACCGAAGGTGCTCACCGCGTAAAGCATGGCAATAAACGAGCAGCTCAAGATAAAACGGCCCATCGGATCCCCTCCTTCTACGAGTTTGTCTGCAAAGAAATTCAACTTAGCAGTAGGTTTGATTCTACCTTTGCTAGCGGCATTTTCCAAAAACCGGGTGTTAGCGTGAACGATCGAGGGTCAGATTTCGGCCAAAATTGCCTTGCGGGACTTTAAATGGGTCACGAGCGCGCTTTGATCATTTCGCCCAACGGACGAGTGGGGCCAACGCCGCTGCCCTGGGCGTAGTCCACGCCGATCTGGCGTAGCTTATCAAAAATGGCTTCACTTGCGACGAATTCAGCGATGGTCTTTTTCCCCATCGCATGCCCGATGTCGTTTATGGAAGCCACCATATTCGCGATCACAGGGTCATTGGCGATGTCTTTGATAAACATTCCATCGATCTTCAAGAAGTCGACCGGCAACCGCTTCAGATATACGAAAGACGAGGAACCGCTGCCAAAGTCATCCAGTGCGAAGAAACAGCCGCGCTCCTTTAGCGCGCGGATGAACCGGGTGGCATTCTTGATGTTGGAAATAACGGCGGTTTCCGTGATCTCGAAACAGAATTTCTGCGGTGGCACCGTGGAATGCTCAAATTGCTGGGTGACGAAGGCGAGAAAATCCTCGTCGCTCACGCTCAGAGCCGAAATATTTATCCCGCAGATGTGCAGTCGGCTTAGGTGCTTCGGTTCGCCGCTCAGACTCTTTAGGGTTTGTTCCAGCACCCATCGGTCGAGACGCGCGTTGAGACCGTAGCGTTCGGCCGCGGGCACGAAGACGCTCGGCAACACGATGTGCCCTTGTTCGTCTTCCAAGCGCACCAGCAGTTCATAGTGCAAAAGATCCTGCTCGCCGGGGCTTAACGGTACGATGGGCTGGCAATAAAGATGAAAGCGGTTGTCATCCAAGGCGTGGTTTATCCGCGTCACCCATGCGATCTCGCGACTCCATTTCGCCAGGTCGATGCTATCCTTATGATAAACATGGATGCGATTGCGCCCTTTGTCTTTGGCCGCGTAGCAGGCGGCGTCCGCGGCCTTGAGGATGTCGGTAACGCTACCCGCCGCACGCGTTATGGGTATTAAGCCCATGCTGAGGCCGACATGGAAGCTCTTCCCCTCGCACACAAAGCGGTATTTTTGCACAGTTTCTTTTAGCTGATGGGCTACCCGCAGCGCATCGCGTAGCGAACAATTCTCCATCAGCACCCCGAATTCATCTCCGCCCAGGCGGGCCAACGTATCGCGGTCCTGCCTGACTCGGTTGCGAAGCAGTGCGCTCAACTGACGCAGTAGCTCGTCTCCCGCGATGTGGCCGCAGGAATCGTTAACCACTTTAAACTGATCCAAATCCAGGTAACATAGCGCGTGCTCTCGCTTTTCGGAGTGGGCACTGTCCAATGCACGTTTAAGTCGCTGCTCAAACTCGCGGCGATTGGTAAGGTCCGTGAGATCGTCGTGTGTGGCCTGGTACGAGAGCTCATCGTAGAGGTCGCGATTGCGTTCTTCGCTTTCCACGACCAGCGCTTCGTGTTGTTGGCCTTTGATGACCTCGCTCTGGAGCTCTACGTTCATCCTGGCAAGCTGTCCCGTACGTTCGGTGACTCTTTCTTCCAGCTCCTCCTTACTTCGGGCTAAAGCTCTCTTCTCTGCTTGCAACTGCGCAATCAGTTCCGTGTTTTCAAATTGCAGGTGCAGGCTGCGCACCACGGTACGGTGTACTCGCAAGGCATTAAGCGAAACGAAGCCGAAGAATAGAAACAAGGTTGCGCTCAGGGTCAGCTCGACCGGCTCGGCGCTGGCGGCGAGATAGATCGCTCCTGGAAGCAACGCCGGGCCGGCAAAAGCGAAAAAGCTGCTCTTAAACGGCGCGTAGGCAGCCACTGAACCCGCAGTCAAACCACAGATGCACAGGGCGGCAAAACCGAGGTGTAGATCCGAGCCGCTGGGCGCAAGCAGGATAATCACGCTGCCCCATAAGCTTCCCGAAGCAGCGATCCCGGCTAGAAACCACCCCAGCCAAGATCGGGCTTGCCGAGCTCGTGGAGCAGACCGGTGATAAGCCCACAGCACCCCCAGGCGGATCGCTGTAACCGCAACGATGGAAACAAGCCAGACGAGCAGGGCGCGGTGCCCCGTGACCTCCCAGAACAAGGCGACTAAGGCAGGCGCCACCGCGAGCGTCGCCGCCAAACCGACCGGCCATTGCTCGTAGAGCAACTGCATCTGACTGATGCGCAGCACCGCTGCTTTGTCGGATGCTTTTCCGTTCGGCACGCTACTCTAACTACCCTTTGATAAAGGCCAGTTGGCCAGAGGGAGGTCGAGGTCGGATCGTACCACTTCGCTCCGCCAATCGAGGACTTCGATCCCGATTGTTGCCTTCTACACCGACCACCTGGTACCGGCCTTGGACCTCACGATCGCGGGTTCCTCCATAGCTTGCGGCATCTACCGCTGCCCTATAATCGGACGTTGCTACAGGAGTCCAAACCCCTCAGGGGCCTAAGCAATCACACGGATGGAACACAACGAGGGGCAAGCCGATGTTCGGTCTTGGATGCGTTCATCGGGCTTCTCACCGCGCTTTTTTTCATCTTGTCACAGTGTCCGTTAGGCAACTACGAAGGTGACTTTGACGCCTTTAGATCCTGTTCTTGGAACTGCCTCTGATTTTGTCAACGACACTGCTCGAACAGTCATTGCTTAGCAGCCAGTATCCCCTCCTTTCGCGGGTATAATATGCCTCGGCGCCAGTAACGGCTGAATACATGCACAAAATGGTATTGAAGTCTTGCACAATGCCTGAACGATGGCTCGAATAGCCCGAATCATTCTCCACCCCATCAAGTCCTTAGATGGCGTAGCCGTGGAGCAGGCGATTGTTTCGCAAGGTGGCACTTTGGCCCATGACCGCGCCTTCGCTTTGGTAAACCAGGAGGGAAAGTTTGTGAACGGCAAACGAAATAAGGAGGTTCACTTGCTGCGCTCGGAACTTGATCTCGACACCCGCACGGTAACGCTCTATCGTCAAGGCGAAAACGATAAACATCGCTTCCAGATAGAGGCCCAGCGCACCGAATTGGAGGACTGGTTGAGTCGCTTCTTCGGTTTCCCTGTGCGCTTCATCGAGAACCCCCGCCAGGGGTTCCCCGATGATCTGGACGCTTTCGGGCCTACGATTTTAAGTAGCGCGACGCTAGCCCAGGTGAGCGCTTGGTTTAAGGGTATTGCGCCGGACAACCTACGCTTGCGCCTGCGAGCGAACCTAGAAATCGAAGGCGTCCCGCCATTCTGGGAAGATCGCCTATTCCATGAGCCTGGCACTTTAGTTGAGTTTGCGGCGGGATCGGTGCGCATGGAGGGCATAAACCCGTGCCAGCGCTGCGTGGTCCCCAGTCGCGATCCGCTGACCGGCGATCCCTACCCGAACTTTCAGAAAATATTTGCCATCCGGCGAGAGGAGACTCTGCCATCCTGGGCCGCGCGGTCGCGCTTTAACCATTTTTACCGCTTGAGCGTCAATACCCGCATACCTTCCTCTGAAAGCGGCAAGCGGATTCGGGTAGGCGATGAAGTCAGCGTAATCGGCGTCAAATGCGTGGAGTAGAATAGGCGACTAGCCGGGAAGTAGAGCGTCTCGTTAAGGATGGCTAGAAAAAAAGTGCGCACCCGTGGCTCAGTTGGGCGAGGTGGAGGAAGAAAAAGACACTTAACGTGTCTCTTTCCCGCCGAGCCGGTGACCGTGGAAGGTCACCCTGGAAACACGCTACAGGGACGTATGACACAACAGTTATCAGAGCGCCCGTAGCTCAGTTGGATAGAGCACCAGGCTTCGAACCTGGGTGTCGGGGGTTCGAGTCCCTCCGGGCGCGCCAAAATCAATGGGTTACGATGCTGTTTTTTTGGTGGTGTACGATTCAGGGCCAGTTGTACGATTAAAACCCCCTTCCCTGGCTTTACAAGCAAGTCTGTGGCTTACCGTCAACGTAATGAGAATGATTGCAAGGTACAGGCGAAGAGCCCCTTTATGTTTCCGCATGTCGTCAGGCATTAGCAGCCGCGCTAGAACCCACTGTAGTCTATGAATCCTTTGTTGATCTCATTTATCTTGCGGGCGGTCCGCCGGAAGACGCCTATACCGTTACGCGAGCCGTTGTCGTTGGTGTTTCCTTCAATTGTCACCAAGCGGCCATTAGCTGTCTCTACGACCATGCCCGAATGCCCTAGCCCTTTGCCGAGATCGACAATGAACAAAGATCCAGGCTTGACACGACTCGGGTCGGCGACAGCGTTGGCTTTTGTTACTCGGACGACGCCAGCTTTTGTTCCGGCTTTGTTCCAGTGATCCAAAACTCCAGGGGTCTTAATATGCGGATTTTCGCTGTTTAGTGACGCCGCCGCCTTCAGGTAGCAAAAATGTGTAAAGGCAACGCACCAAGCAAAGCTGTTGCCGACGGGATTAAGGCCGACGGCACGCAAATACTGATCTACGTCTTTACCGCGATTCGATACCAACGGGCTTTCTCTCACGCCTATTTGTGTAGCTGCAAATTCAATGGCAGCTTTCACTAGCCGCGACGGGGGCGAGGAGTTTGAAGGCACGGATGCCAAACATCGCACTCCAGGTGATTTGTCCAACTTCGCCGTCGATCTGCAGCGGCAGGCCGTTCGGATCAGGGAAGCGGGCCTGAAACAGCTTTACCGCTTTTTTAGTCGTCTCATTATCGAAGATTCCTGTTTCTTCAATCGGTCCACAGCCTACTTCGTTGAGGCGATGCTGAATACTCTTGACAATATTGCTGTCCGGATCGCCCACTTTGATTATGCGGCCTGGAAAAGGCAGCGGCACGACCCTCCCGAGCGGGGTATGGACACGCGCAGTGGGTGGCATAAACTCCTCCTTTGCTCGCCTTAATAACGAGCGATTGATATGGGTCTTGGTCTACGAACGTCGGTCTTACTTCTCCTCTCGCGGCATGACGGTTCGCATCCTTTGGCTCTTCCATGTCATCGCAGGCGCTAGACGAACCCCTTCGCGGCGCGGCTGTAGGTCTTCGAAGCGAACTCCCGCTTCTGCATCAACCTGTCGAGTTCCCGCTTGATCGTCTTCACGCGTTCTGGAAATCGGGATGCACCGATCTTTAACAGCGCTCCCACCGGATCAGCATTCTGGAGAGCGAGCCGTATCTCGCTGCTGCCTCCGCGACCTTGGTGTCGAATGTCGGCGACCACTAGGCACGCATTGATGCGAACGCCATTGAGGTTGTAGGTCTGTCATGGCGGGCCATGGCCTCCCGGAAAAATTTCTTCCCAAAATCAACCTGCAACTGCCGGTGCACCGGGTCGTTCTTAACCCAATGGATGAACTTAGCGCCCTGAATGACTTCGGTGTCTTCGACTTCGGCACTGCTCGGGTTGAGAAAATCCATGAGGCCAGCGGTCGAAGAATCATCTTCCATCTGAATCAAACCGTTATCCTTAATCCGGAAAATCCTATCGTTCTGAACGATGAGATCCGGAAAGTAGTCTATCGCGGCGGGCAGCTTTAGGAGATCGCGGAAGTAGCGGACGAAATCCCCATTGGGAACATGAGCGGCGTATTGGAGGAACCCAAAGGTGAAGCGCGCACGGTCGTAAGAATTGAGTGTATGGAACAGACCTCCTTCGGCCGCGGAGGTCGGAGAAATGAAGTCCGCCCACAATCCGTCGGCGCCCGTGTTGAACAGCGCTCTATCGTAGCGGTCAGCGGCGACGCCACGCGTGTTCACGAGTCCTTTCATTCCCTGAAAAAGGTGACGCGCTTTCCGATGAAGAACTCTGGACCGCCATCCACTCTGGCAAAATAGTCGCTGTTCCTAAGGCTGAAGTTGACTTGCTTCATCGCAACCCCTTTACTTGAGTCTATCGGACAAACTCAAGAATGCATCGCACTCCATTGAGCACTGCCCTCACTGCGGCGGTACCTTGATGATCATCTCCGCCATCGAACATTTCGGGGCGCTGGTCAGATGGGAACCATACGGCTTTTATCGGTTGCACTATGCGCTCGTTCCGAAATGTGCCCTGTCCAGATGCTCAATGGTTTTGTCTCCAAGGGTCGACGAACGGCATTACAAAGCGATTCCGTGAATCTCTCGGCACGGGTGATTTTCGCGTATTCGTTCAGATTACCGAGGGTAAGGTCGCCTGCACCCCAATTCAAGAAGTCTTTGCCTATCATTATCATCGCCCTGCCCGCGGTTGTTGATCTCATCGCGTCTCTTGCTCTCTTCTTTCGCTGCCTCGCCTACCTGCGTCTTAGCGATTTCGGCGTCAATATGATCTAAACACTTTGCCGCTTTACCCGTCACGAACGCCGTTTGGATCGTTACGGGGCCGATGTCACGAAGTGTTCCACGGTCCTTGCGGAAGCGGAAGCTGCTGATCATCGACAGCGCCTCGCTCTTCGCGCTTGTCATGGTATCCGGATCTTCCGGCGGTGCGACGACCGCGACGCGCTGCTTGAGCCCCAGGCTGCCTTGCACCGGTTGAGAGGAATCCGGGCGGCCTTCGACGCTCATGCCTATCTTTTCTGTCTCGTAGAAATAGAGCGCGTTGCTGCAACCGCTCAACCACGTAAATGCGATCGCTAATACCAGTACCCCTATCGTTCGCATGGTGGGTTCTCCTTCGTCGGCTGGTCGGCCTTCTGGCCAAAGATCGCCTCCCGGATCACTTCATACCCTTCCGCATCCTGGGCCACATACTCTGCCGAGTCACCGGTCGCGATAAAGTGGTTGAACCGCACATCCTCTAGCCCGTCGGCATAGACGCAGCTCACCGCCGCGAGGCTCATGGCATCGAAACGGTCCTTCTGAATCTTCGCCTGAGCATCTTCCTGACGCGGCACCAGGGCAAAGGTCTCGCGGTGGTAGCCCAAGACCATATGTCCGGTCCCTTCGGCGCTGGCGGCGACATCGATACCGAGTACCGTATCGGTGACATAGAGCAGGTGGGTAGGCTGACAACCGCCGAGCAAGGCAGGCGCCAGGCCAAACAACAATAATGGTCGAGTCATGGGTAACCTCCCTTGAGATAGTAGACGTTGGTTTCATTGCTGTTTTCGGAGTCGTACTTAAACAGAAAAACGCCGTTGAAGTCACGGGGTACCAGCAACGCGCTCGCGGAACGCGCCCCGAGCAGGACCCCGGTACGAAGCCGGTTCAGGTGCAGGGCTAGGCCGGCATCCTCGGTGACCAGCGCCACAGGGCTCAATGCGCCGAGGCCGGCGCGGGCCTCAGTCCCCCGAACCTCGCGCAGGTGAGTATCCGTCTCGCTTGGAAAGACCGGCGGCACGGGGAGCGGAGCACCGACAGGCCGCTGCTTGGGATAGACGTATAAGCGCTTCGAGCGGCCGATCGTAAGGCCCGCATCCACCGGATTCGTAATCAAATGACCTCCCCATGCCTCCAGGCTGAGGAGATAGGCTGGTGTGTTTCCTCCATTCACAATGGGGAGACACAAGTCTGGATCATCATGATATGGGGCGCTTCGAGTGCTGGCGTCATATTGCAAGACCGTTCTTATCGAGTCTCCGTCTCCAGATGCTGTTGTTAGTGCAAGGAATACGGTTTATCGTATTTGACAGATGGATTCTGTACTAAGAGAGTCGGTTGTTCGCATCATTAGCGCCAAACCAGAGAATAGGAATTTTGGCACAGCGTTCATCATTCATCGGGACAGAGAAACTACCTATTTGTTGACTTGTGCCCATGTGGTGCGGGACGTTGGTGGCGCTGAATCGATGCGCATAACTGAGCTTCCCGCGACAGTCATCGCTATAGGAAACGACGAAAACGGTCCCGACTTAGCCGTCGTCACAGTTAAAGGGTTATCCGACAGACCCGTGCTGAAACTCAGCGCAGTCGGCGAGAAGGGCCGTGCATTCATTACTTCTGGATTTAGAGAATTCGACAAGAGTCAGCACCTGCTCAGAGACTTGAACGGAACGCTTGGTGACAAGATCAGCCTGGAACCACGTACAGGGGCGGTACGTGTCGCGGTCTGGGACCTAATAATCGAAGGTGACAACACACTCGAGCGTGGATACAGCGGTGCGCCTCTGGCGGATAAAGAAAGCATTCACATTCTTGCTGTAGTAAGTCACGGACAAAAGGGTGGTAGCCAAGGCTTTGCGATTTCGGTAGAAGCGTTAGCGGAAATCTGGCGCGATATGCCGGCTAGCCTTCTTAGTGAGTCGCATTCCTTAATCCGACCCGTGGTGCGAAACGAGCCACGGATGAACCTTGATGAGGAGTTGGCTGTCTTCGAAGAAATCGTCACCGGCAAATTTAATAAACTCACGTTTACACGCCGTGGAGAGACCCATCGGGTGATGGGCAACTACCCGGCGGCGTTAGCCGATTTTGACCGCGCTATCGCCTTGAACGATAAGGATGCCTTGGCTATCGCGCGCCGCGGGGAGACCCACCGGCTTATGGAGAATCACCCGGCGGCGCTGGCCGATTTTGACCGCGCTATCGCCTTGAACGATAAGGACGCCTGGGCCATCGCGCGCCGCGGGGAGACCTGCCGGCTCATGGGCAACAACGCGGCGGCCTTGGCCGATTTTGACCGCGCTATCGCGCTCGAAAAAACGTTCGCTTGGGTCATCGCCAGTCGTGGGGAGACTTACCGGCTCATGGGCAACTACCCGGCGGCATTGGAGGATTTTGACCGTGCTGTCGCCCTGGACGATAAACATGCCTGGGCTATCGCCAGGCGGGGGGAGACCTACCGCCTCATGGAGAATTACCGGGCGGCGTTGGCCGATCTCGACCAAGCCACCATCTTGGAACCGGAGAAAGACTGGGTATATTACCAGCGTGGACTCATTAGTCTCATCACGGAAGGTGACCACTGCGCGCTAGAGCAGTTTGCGGAAGCGATCCGCTTGGCCAAGAGTAGCGACGGCGAAAATCCAGATCATTGGCGCACCACGATCAATCTAGCCCTATACCACTTGGCCAAAGGCGATCCCGAATCCGCGGGGCCGCTGTACAGTAAAGCCATTGGCGGACCACCGTCCATTCTGTTTTATTTTTTGGAGGTGTTGAAGATGAGCCATACGGTTCATCGAAGCTATTCGCCCGTTGCCCATGCGCCGGAACCCGAAACGACGGTCCGACGCGGGCTACCATTCCGTCTTACGCGGGTTGCCTCGATCCGATCGACCCTATGCCGGTTTATAATCGGATTGCCCCCTATGCCAAGAGGAAACAGCCATGTCGCCGCAAATTCGTCACGTTGTGGAAAAACTGGAGCATCTATCTGCCGAACGCTTAGCAGAGGTAGACGATTTCATTGATTTTTTGCATCAACGTGATCAGGACAAACGTTTGCGGCATGACTTCGCTCAAGCGTCCGAAGCGGCTTTTTCCAAGATATGGGATAACGATGACGATGCCATCTATGACGCTCTCTAGTTTTGGCGACGTGGCATTGGTCGGCTTCCCGTTTACCAGCCTGCAAGTCACCAAACAGCGTCCAGCCGTTGTCATCAGCAACATCACCTACCAACAAAGTAGACCCGATGTTGTCTTGATGGCTACACCAAGTCAGATCAGGTCCAATCTCTCAACCGGCGAATATCTCTTGCAAGACTGGCAGGCCGCTGGTCTCGCCAAACCCTCCATGATCAAGCCACTCATCGCCACCCTGGAACAGACTCAGATTATTCGGCCACTGGGAAAGCTGGCGCCACCCGATGAAGCCGCTTTGCGCCGACTGCTGGCGGAGATTCTGCGATAGCGGCGTCAGTTTCTGAGGTATTCTTGCCCTTTCGGTATCCGACATCTCCGATAATTCGGCATCCCATCCCCCAATCCCGTTACCTCGATCCGAACGGGAGTGGTTTTATCCGGTTCCGACAAACAAACCCCAAACACCCTGCAACGTTGATGGATCGCAGGAAGCCAGACGGACCACCGAAGGCGTCCATCCGCTACCCATGCGTCGGAACCCGAAAAGACGGTTCCGACCTACGGCCCTGAATTAATCAGAGCTTGCTTAACCGAAGCCCAGGTGATGGTCAAAGATTTTCTATCGCTACCGGCTCGACGGGATCTGCCAACTCAAAGTCAAACACCCGCGCATAGAAATAGAGCTCGGCATCCAGTACGCGCTTGATGGTCTCGCCTTGGCGGAAGCCGTGCTGCTCGCCGGGGAAGGACAGATAGGCGACCGGTAGCTTTTTCCGCCGCAGCGCTTGCACCATCTTCTCGGCCTGGTCCGGCGGCACGACCTGGTCTTCCAAGCCTTGGAAGAAAATCACCGGGCAGGACAGGCGCTCGGCGTAGTGGATCGGCGAGCGCTGGCGGTAGCGCTTCTGCTGTTGCGGATAGGGGCCGATGAGCCGCGCCAGGTAACGCGACTCGAATTTGTGCGTCTCCCTCGCGAGGGCCTCCAGATCGCTCACCCCATAATGGCTGGCTCCGGCCTTGAAGACATCGCGGAACGCCAGAGCTGAGAGGGTCGTGTACCCGCCCGCGCTGCCTCCGCGGATCGCCAGACGGTTCTTATCCACCCAACCCCTTTCTGCCAAATAGCGGGCTCCGTTAACACAGTCATCGACATCAGTGATCCCCCACTGCCCGTCGAGTCTACGCCGGTAGCCGCGGCCAAAACCGGAGCTGCCCCCATAGTTCACATCGAGCACGGCGATGCCGCGGCTGGTCCAGTACTGGATCCCGAGATTCAGGCCACTGTCCGCCGAGGACGTTGGCCCCCCGTGACTCATGACGATGAGCGGAGGACGCGCACTTTCGGGCCCCGTGTAGTCTCGGTTCTTGGGACGGTAGAACAAAGCGTAGGCGGTAAGGCCGTTCTCAGTCGGAAATTCGATCGGCTCCGGTGGGGACAGATAAGCCGAGTCCAGCTCTAGGTCACTGGCACGCCGCAGAGCCGTGAACTTCCGTGTGGTAAGGTCCAGCGCCACGATGGCGGGGAATTCGGTAGGCGAACCGCCGAGGAAAACGACTCGGCCGCCACCGACGCGGACATAGGAGATCTCGGTGTAGGGTGTTGCGATCTCTTCGACTTCGCCCGTGCCGGGCTTGACCGCCACCATGTGGCTGCGCCCAGCGCTGCGGTAGGCTACGATAAGGCTCTGCGCCGAGGCCAAGGCATAGCTCGATTGCCCAAACATCCATGGGGGCTCGCCAAACTCTGCCTGTTTCTCGATGAGCGGTTCAATCCGGCCATCCCGCCAGCGATAGAGGTTCCACCACCCCGAGTGATCGGATAGGAAATATAAGCTATCCGCGGACCATTCGGGCTGCAGGATGGATCCATCGCGACCACCGGCAATGAGCCTATGCTCCCGCGGCCCACCGCTCGCATCGAGGCCAGCAATCCATAGCTCGGTGCCGTCCCAGGGCATGTTGGGATGGTTCCAGCACAGCCAAGCGAGCCGGTTTCCGTCGGGGCTGAGCCTAGGCGCGGCGTAGAAATCGGCCCCCGAAATAAGGATCCGTGCCTCATCCATGCCCTCCGCATCGAGGTCAATAGCCACCACGGTGTTTATCGGCTCGCGATCGGGGCGGGTGTGGTCTTCTCGGACGCAGATGAGTCGCCCCCGCGCCCGGTCGATCACGGCATCGGCGTAGCGATAGGGCTCCGGACTGGTGATGGGTTCAAGCTCGGCCTGATTCCTCGGACCAACGCGATAAATGCGTTGATCGGCGAAGTTGGAAAAGAAGATCCCCTGGTCATCGATCACATAGGAGCCACCGCCGTACTCGTGCACCCGCGAGCGGGCACTGAAAGGCGCCGCAATGACGTCTTGAGGGCTACGATCGGCCGCGCACCGCACGATCACGTAGCGGCCTTGCTCTTCAGGCCGGATCTCGATCCAATAGACGTCATCCCCCACAATCCGAGGCTCCAGCAGCTTGACCACCTTCGCGGCGATCAGCTTGCTGGTGATGGGCGAACACCAAGCGCCGAAAGGGGCGATCTGGGTGGACATGGGGGTTGGCCCGAGCATTAGTATTTCTCGCAGGGTGATTGCTATTTCTGTCCCGTTATTTTGCCATAGGCGAAGCTGGTGCGATGTCGGTTTACGTCAGGCGTACCCATTGGTGTGGGCCTGGGTGAGAACGGCGTTCTCGGTAGGCTCTGGGATCGTCAGGCTTACGCCTGCGCGCCCCTTCCCGATCCAGGAGGCGCTTCCACTGAGTGCGCAGTGGTCACGAGAGAATCATCGTTACGTCCAGATCCACCTATGTTGGGGTCCTGGACCGATAGCGGGCGCAAATATAGGGCGTAAGCCAATCGCTGTCAACTGCTGCTTGCACTCGACCGAGGTGCTAAGACGATCGATTCAGGCACCGCATCGGCCATCACTCGGCCGTCACGTACCAGATCGCCGTTCAAGCTGCCATGGGACCACCGGTTCCTGGCCTCGTCACGACGGACACGGCGTGCCGGTCGTGACGAGGCTAAAGGGTGCTCATCCCGTTCACCACGCGCACTTTCCTGACCAATTGCCCGGATTGTTCCGTCGGCCGCGTGCCCCCGTGGATCCACAGCCGCCACACCGTCCCTGGCGCGGCCGCTCGCTTTGCGACGCATCAGAGAGGGATGCTTACGCAGTCGAGCGCTTCGGGCTGTGGA
>Ga0187893_10010525_pt1 | contig 13734 bp, 9 predicted proteins | sample MA1701074metaG_FD_139574 | JGI IMG/M metagenome (GOLD analysis project Ga0187893, IMG submission 139574) | White microbial mat communities from a basaltic lava cave in the Kipuka Kanohina Cave System on the Island of Hawaii, USA - MA170107-4 metaG ...
CCGCGCGCTCGAGCGCGGCCTCGACGTGACCATGCTGCGCCCGATGAGCCTCTTCGGCCCCGGCATGACGGGCGTCTTCGTGCTGCTCTTCGACTGGGTCCGCCAAGGCAAGAACGTCTACCTCCTCGGCGCGGGCCGAAACCGGGTGCAGATGATGAGCGCCTGGGACGTCGCCGACGCGTGCCTCGCCGCGACCGAACGGCCGGAGAGCCGCGGGGCCGTCTTGAACGTCGGCTCCGCCGACGTTCCCACCGTGCGTGGCCAGGTCGAGGCGTTGATCGCGCACGCCGGCACGGGGTCGCGCATCGTGCCGATTCCCGCGGCGCTGTTGCGCACCGCGGGACAATTCTTGAACGTATTCGGCCTCTCCCCCATCGTCCCGGAGCACTACCTCCTGGCAGATGCGACGTTCGTCCTCGATCTGACGCGCACCCAACAGGTCCTCGGCTGGCGCCCCCGCCATTCCAACATCGAGATGACAGTCGAGGCCTATGACTGGTACTGTCGGCACTGGCAGCAGTACCCGCCCGAGCGCTCGCTCGTGCTGAAGCTGCTGAACGCGCTCTCCTGATGCGAATCGCCCCCTACGCCGCGCTCGCCACCCGTGCTCTCGAGGCGAACTTCCGCCGCCCGAGCCATCCCTTCAAGCTCACCTTCTGTCTCACGTTCTGGTGCAACTACAAATGTGAGACGTGCAACATCTGGAAGATGAAGCCGCGCGACGAGCTGCGCCTCGACGAGATCCGCACCTTCTTCCGGAAGTCGTCGCGCTTTCTCTGGGTGGACCTGACCGGCGGCGAGGTATGGCTGCGCAAGGACTTCGTCGACATCTGCGAGGCCGTGACCTCGAGCTGCCCCAATCTCGTGCTGCTGCACTTCCCGACCAACGGCTACCTCACCGACAAGATCGTCGAAGGCACCCGCGAGATCGCCCGGATGCGCACGGAGCGGCTGATCGTCACCGTCAGCACCGACGGTGACGAAGCCATGAACGACGAGATTCGCGGCATCGAGGGCGGTTGGCGCCGCCAGCTCGAGACGTTCCGCCGGGTCCGCGAGATCCCGGGCGTCAACGTCGTGCTGGGCATGACGCTCTCGGCGAAGAACGTGGATCACTTCCCGGTGGCGTTCGCCGCGGCCAAGCGGGAGATCCCCGACTTGCGCTACGAGGACTTCCACGTGAACGTGGTGCACGAGTCGCAGCACTACCTCGGCAACACCGACCTCTCGCTGCGCCGCAACGTCACGCCGACGGCGCTCGCCGACGCCGCGGAGCAGTACCTGCATCTCCGGCAGCTTCCGGTCGGTCCGGTGGCCTACCTGGAGCGCGCGTATCTGACGCGCGTGCGCCGCTACCTCGAGACCGGCGAGACTCCCATGGCGTGCCATGCGCTGAACGCGTCCTGCTTCATCGACTCGTGGGGCAACGTCTTTCCCTGCACCATCTACGACAAGAAGGTGGGCAGCCTGCGCGACGTCGACTACGACCTCGCCGCGCTCTGGAATCGTCCGGAGACGGCCGCGCTGCAGCGCGAGATCTTCGCGGGCGAGTGCCCGAACTGTTGGACGCCGTGCGAGGCCTATCAGAGCATCGTCGGCAACTTTCTCCGCCCCGATCGCCGGCGTGCCGCCGCGGAGGGATCCCCCGCCGCCGCGACGCCCAAGGCGGCGCCAACGAGCGGCGAATCGGACCACCGATGAAGTTCTTGTGCTTCGCCTACGAGGACGAGACGGCGCTCGACGGCCTGTCGCAACCCGAGTGGGACGCGCTTCGAAAAGAGACGATCGCATACGTGGAGACGCTCCGGACGAGCGGGCACCTGCTCGCGACGCACGCACTCAAGAGCCGCCGCATCGCCGCCACCGTGCGCGTGCGCGCGGGGAAGCCTCTCGTCACCGATGGGCCCTTCGCCGAAGCGAAGGAGCAGGTGGGCGGCTACTTCTTGATCGACGCCACGGATCTCCGCGAGGCGGTCGACCTCGCGGCGCGCTGGCCGTCGGCGCGCATCGGCGCCATCGAGGTGCGACCCATCGAAGAGGAGCTGCCGGTCGACAAGCGCTACGCGTAGATCCCGTGGAGTATGGCCGACTCGCCCGGGGTAGGATGCGAGGGCGGTGGCGCCGCCGCTGCGCGGGCGCCGCTTCGCGCTTCAGCGCCGCATGGGAAGCCGGAGAACGGTGCGCTGCTCCGCGAGGCCCCCGCAGCGGCGGCACCACCACCCTCGCCACGTCCTGCACCGGCACGTGCCCGTCCAGGACCCCGCTCGCTCGCGCATCGCTCTGACGCCGCTGCTGCGCATCCCAACGCCATCAACCTCGCCAGCCGGGCGGCCGCAGCATCGACAACATCGTCAATGTGAGACGGGTTGAGCGGGCTGCAGGCGGTTCAGGATGTGGCGAGGGCCGTGGGGTCTTCGCGTCGCGGGCCTCGCAGAGCAGCGCACCGTTCTCCGGCTCCCCACGCAACGCTGAAGCGCGAAGCGGTGCCCGCGACGCGAAGACCCCACGGCCCTCGCACCCTGCTGCAGCGTGCGACTACGCCGAACCGCGCACGAGCAGCAGCAGATCGAGCGCATGCTCCAGGTCGTCGCCGCCGACGGCGAAGTCGTCCGGCCCCACCGTCGGCATGGCACCGCCGGTCGCCACGCGGCGCCGCACGAGCTTCGCGAGCACTGGAAACACCCGTTCGATCACCACCGCCGGCACGAGACGGCGGAGTCCCAGCGGATCGAGCCGAAGGATGCGCTGGACCTGCTCGCCGCGCGCGCGCTCGTACTCGCGCACGCGCGCCGACCCGTGCACGCCCAGCACCTGCACCCCGGGCAGCACCGGCGTGGCGAGGTCGCGCAGCTCGGGAGCCGTCCATTCGCGCAGGTGGTACGGATTCTCCGAGACCGACATCAAGCGGTTCGGCGTGGTGACGACGAGCGTGCCGCCCGGCGCCGTACAGGCCGCGAGCGCGCGCAGGTAGCCCACGGGATCGATCACGTGCTCGATCACCTGGAAGCTCACCACCAGCTCGAAACGCCGGCCGAGATCGGCGAGACGCTCCAGATCGACGCCCTCGTACTCGGCGCCGCGCCCCGCGTACCGCGCGGCGGCCGCGGCCGCCACCGCGGGGCGGTCGATGCCGAGCGCCCGCGCCGCGACGCCGGCGAGCAGCGCGGTGCCGTACCCTTCACCGCAGCCCGCGTCGAGCACGGTGCGCCCCGCCGCCAGCGTCGCGGCGTAGCGATACGCCGCCAGATGCCGCTGCATGTCCACGGCGAACTCCTGCTCGCCGCCGCCGGGCAGCCGCTCGCCGGTGAACTCGATCTGGCTCATGACGTCTCCTCGACGCGGCCCATCGCTTCGCGCGCGAAGGCACGGACCTGGGCGTCGGCGTCTTCGGTGAGCGGCGCCAGCGCCGCCGCGGCGTCCGCGTCCGCCAACCGCCCGAGCGCCCAGATCGAGGCCACGCGCACCGGTTGCTCGGCATCCGCCAAGGTGGCGCGCAGCGCCTGCGCCACGGCGCTCACGCGAGCCTGTCCCGCGATCCACGCACTCGATTCGCGCACCAGCGCCTCGTCCGACCGCAGTCCTTCGGCGAGACAGCGCGCGGCTTCTTCCGGATGCGTCCGCGCGACGTCGATGATCAGGCTCGGAATCGTGCTCTGGACGTCCTGCCGGCGCTTGGCGAGCAACGGGATCAGGTCGCAGAGATGCTCGGGGTGGCCGAGCCGGACGAGGCCGTCGGCCGCGACCACCTGCAGATACGGCCGCTTGCTCTCCTGGGCGATCGTGTCTTCGAACGGCTGCACCGCGTCCCGGTCGCCGGCGAGCGCCAGCGCGCGGCCGGCGAACACGCCGATCTGCCGGCGGAGCTTGTAGTCGTCCATCCAGTGCCGCACCTCGCGGATCGGCAAGCGCCCCACCACGGCGCCGAGATCGCCCCACGGCCCCACGTCACGCGGCCCGAAGAGATACGGCTCGCTGGTGTCGCGCAGCGCAAAGAAGGTGAGCGCGCCCGCCGCCTCGCCCTTCACGCGCCATCGCCCGGCGCGAAACGTCTCGACGAGGTAGTCGATCGCCCGCAGATCGCCGGCCTCGCCGACGTTGCGCAGCAAGAGGAGCTGCGTCGCTTCGTCGGGCGCCACCTCGGCGGCGACCGCCGCGAGTCCGTCCGGAGTCCCGGCGCGCGCGAGCACCGCACGGACGGCGAGCCGGCGGCGTTCGCGGTCCGGATCGCCGAGCTCGTGGCGGATCTGCTCGGTCGTGAACGCGGGGACGTCGTCGGGCGCCACCAGCGGCGGCCCCGCGGCGTCGCGCACCATCACGTCGTAGCGGCCGAAGCGCGCGGCGAGCCGATAGTGCCGCTGCACGTGCTCGCGCAGGATGAAGTAGTAGGCCGGCGCTTCGGAGAAGAATCCGAGCCGTCGGTTGAGCGTCACCAGATAGCGCGGCGCCACCGCGGCGAGCGTGCGAACGATCTCGGCCTCGGCCACGTGATCGGGGCGGCCGGCGAAGTAGTAGTCGTGCGGCGTCGGCGTGGGGTGACCGAGAACGAAGGGCACGAGCGCCAAGGCGGGAAACGCGAAGATCGGCTCGCCGGGCTCGAGTCGCGGCCCCAGGTACGCGAGCATGGCGTTGAAGGACTCCAGATCACGGCCGCGGCTGCGCTCGACGTGGATCGGCGCGCGATCGCTCGCCAGCGTCGTGCGGTCGCCGGCCAGCACGCCCGCGTAGTTCGGCACCGCCGCCACGAGTGCCAGGGCGGCGGCCACCGCGACCGCCGCGCCGCGCGCGACGCCCATGCGCACCGAGAGCAACCCGGCCCACGCGCGGACCATCCGCTCCGTGCAAGCCGCGGCGAGCACGAGCGCGGAGGGCAGCGCGATGATGAGGTGCATGGTGTCGACCCGTGGATAGAGCGAGACGTACATGGCCAGCGCGAAGACCACGGTCCCGAGCAGCCGTCGCGTCCGTTCGTCGAACCGTCCCGGCACGCGTAGCCGCCGCAGCACGTACCCGGACGCGGCGATACCCATCAGCGGCACGAGGAAGAACCCGACGTGCTGGGCCTGCCACACGATCGACCGCGTCACACCCTCGGGCATGCGCGCCCACGCCGCCAGCAGTCCCGCCGAGACGGCGGCAGCGCCCACCACGCCGGCGACGGCCCGGTTGAGCCGCACGCGTCCACGCTCGGCAAGGAGCCCCGCCAGCCCCGCCCCCACCAGCCCGAGCGCCAGGACCGCCGGCCAGCTCGCGGGAAACCCGATCGGCACCGGATAGGGCGTGGCGTAGATCTGCTCGGCGTTGGAGCCGATCAACAGCACGTCGCGCAGGAAGGCGGCGAGGCCCATGCGCGCCACGAAGAACGCGATCCAAGGCCCGGCCACGACGAGTGCGCCGCCGGCGACCAGCGCTATCGAGGGCACGAGACGATGTGCGCTCGCGACCGGGGCGCGCGCCCATAGCCGGCCCAGGAGCAGAAAGGCCAGCGGTCCCACGATGGTCGGGAACTCGGCGTTGACGACGTCGAATCCGAACGCCAGCAGCAAGACGAGCAGACCGGCCACGAGCAGGCTCCGTGCCATGCGGCGGTCGGCGTCGCCGTCGCCGGCGGCCAGCATCGCCAGCACGAAACCCGCCGCGAGCGTCGCCAGCACGCCCGAGTTGGGCTTGAACGTGAACGCGATCCCGATCATGACGCCGGCCGCCGCCAGCATGCCGCCGCCGCCGCGCATCAGATAGCGATCGACGCACCACTGACACGCCAGGAACGCCAGGCTCGCGTACCAGGACGGGTACGGCACGTTGAAGGACGCGAAGTCCCCGAGGAAGAACGGCAGGAAGGCGGCGTAGCCGAGCGCCGTCACCGCGGCGAGCGCGGGCGGCACCCAGGCGCGGGCGAGCACGTAGAGCAAGGCGATCCCGAGCGCATTGACCACCACGAGTCCCCAGCGCAGCGCCAGCACCGACTCGCCGAAGCTGCGGTACAACCAGGCGTTCAGGTAGAATGCGCCCGGCGTGTAGCCCGTGTGGAAATCGAGATACGGCAGCTCGCCGCGCGCGGTGCGCGCGATCTGGAGCAGGATGAGCCCTTCGTCCTCGAGGTTGATGCCGTAGCCGACGAAGCTCGCGAAGTACGCCGCCGCGAGCACGCCGACTACCAGCGCGCCACCGCGGCTCACAGGCGGCCCAGGAGATCGGACAGCTTCAGCCACCAGACGATCCACAACGCTTCGAGCCCGATGCGCTTGGACATCTTCGAATCGCCGACGTCGCGATCGACGAAGACGATGGGCTCTTCGCGCATCCGGAAGCCGTGGCGCCAGGCCCGGAAGCTGGTCTCGATCTGGAACGCGTAGCCGTTGGAGCGGACGTGCTCGGTGCCGATGGCGGCCAGCGCCTCGCGACGCCAGCACTTGTAGCCGCCGGTGGCGTCCCGCACCGGCATGCGGGTGATCAGGCGGACGTACGCGTTCCCGAAGTAGCTGATGAGCAGCCGCTCGATCGGCCAGTTGACCACCGTGATGCCGCGCACGTAGCGCGACCCGAGCACCACGTCGGCCTCCTTCGCCAGCTCGACGAAGCGCGGCAGCATCTCGGGCGGGTGCGAGAGGTCGGCGTCCATCTGGACGATGAACTCGGGCTGCAGCGTGAAGGCGTAGCGGAAGCCTTCCTTGTAGGCGGGCCCGATCCCCATCTTGGGGCTGTGCCGCACCAGATGGACACGCGGATCACTCGCCGCCATCTCCTCGACCACCACCGCCGTGCCGTCGGGCGATTCGTCGTCGACCACCACCACGTGGCAGTCGACCGCGCGCAGCACCACGGGCACGAGCCGTCGGATGTTCTCGCGCTCGTTGTACGTGGGGATGACGACGACGGTCTGCGGCACGCGCGCGCCATGTAACCAGAGGCCCTTGCCGGACGCCAGCCGGACGCCACCCGCCGCCTGTTTGACGGCGCCCCCGCCGACTCAGCACAGTAGAGGCGAGATGGCCGCACGCTTCCGGCATGCGCTCGTGATCGGCGCGTCGTCCGGCATCGGCGCCGCCGTCGCGCGGATGCTCGCCGCCGAGGGAGCCCGCGTGGCCGTGGTAGCGCGCCGCGCCGACGCGCTACGATCCCTGGCAGATGCCATCGACGCCGCGGCCGGGGAGGCCGGCCGTGCGCTCGTCTATCCGCACGACGTCCGGGACGCGGACGCGGTGCCCACGTTGTTCCAGCAGATCTGCCGCGAGCTGGGTGGCCTCGACCTCGTCGTCTACGCCGCCGGCGTCATGCCGCGCATCGCCGCCGAGGAATTCGCCTTCGCCAAGGACCGCGACGTCATCGACGTCAACGTGCTGGGAGCGTTCGCGTGGCTGAACGAGGCCGCGACGCGCTTCGGTCACGCCGGTGACGGCACGATCGTCGGCATCTCGTCCGCCGCGGGCGACCGGGGCCGCCGCGGCTACCCCGCCTACTGCGCGTCCAAGGCCGCGCTCGACACCTATCTCGAGGCGCTGCGCAACCGGCTCGCGGTGCGCGGCGTGCACGTCGTCACCGTCAAGCCGGGGCCGATCGACACACCCATGACGGAAGGGCTCGACCGGCTGCCGCTGCTGGCGTCGGCCGATCTCGCGGCGCGGCAGATCGTGGCGGCCGCGCGGCGCGGCAGGCGCGTCGCCTACGTGCCGCGACGATGGCGGCCGATCATGTTCGTGGTGCGGCACATCCCGTCGGCCATCTTCGAGCGGCTGGACATCTGAGCATGGCCACCCCGCTACCGAGCGAGCGACTGGAACGCGTGGCCGCCTGGGGCGGTGCCACGACCGCGATGAGCTACGTCTATCGGCCCAGCACGGTCGACGACGCCGTCGCCGTCTTCGACCTGGCGCGCCGCCATGGCGTCACCGTCGGGCTGCGCGGGGCCGGCCAGAGCTACGGCGACGCGTCGCTGAACGCCGAGCACGTGACCCTCGACTGCTCGCGCATGACCAGGATCCTCGACTGGAATCCCGCCGAGGGCGTGATCCGCGTCGAGCCGGGCGTCACGATCCGCCAGCTCTGGCAGTACGTGATCGGCGACGGCTGGTGGCCGTTCGTCGTGCCCGGCACGATGGCGGTCTCGCTCGGCGGCGCCGCCGCCATGAACATCCACGGCAAGAACAACTGGAAGGTGGGTCCGATCGGCGACCACATCCGGGAGTTCGAGCTGCTGCTGCCGAGCGGCGAGGTCCAGCGGTGCAGCCGGACCAACCACCCCGACCTCTTCCACGCAGCGATCGGCGGATTCGGCATGTTGGGCTGCATGACCAGCATCACGCTCGAGCTGAAACGCATCTATTCGGGCCTGCTGGACGTGGAGCCCGTGACCGCCGCGAGCTTCGAGGACATGACCCGCGTCTTCGAGGCCCGCATGGCCGACGCCGACTACCTCGTCGGGTGGGTCGACTGCTTCGCGGCCGGTGCAGCGCGCGGCCGCGGCCTGGTTCATGCCGCCCGCTACCTCGACCCGGGCTGCGACCCCGAGCCGTGCCGCACGCTCCGTGTGGACCAACAGGAGCTGCCGGACACGATCCTCGGCCTGCTCCCGAAGTCTGCGGTGTGGCGGTTCATGCGCCCGGCCACCAACGATCTCGGCGTGCGCGCGGTGAACGCCGTCAAGTACCGGATGGGTCGGCGCGAACACGGCCACCGCTTCCGGCAGTCCCACGGCGCCTTCGCCTTCCTGCTCGACTACGTCCCGGGATGGAAGCGCGCCTACGGCCCGGGCGGGTTGATCCAGTACCAGAGCTTCGTTCCCGCCGCGCACGCGAGCGCGGTGTATCGCGAGCTGCTCGACCGCGCGCAGCGAGCCGGCATCGTTCCCTACCTCGGGGTCTTCAAGCGACATCGCCCGGACCCGTTCTGGATGACGCATGCCGTGGACGGGTACTCGCTTGCGCTCGACTTCCGCGTCACGCGTGCGAATTGTGCACGTTTGTGGGCGCTGGCGAGCGAGTTCGACGGCGTGGTCACGGCCGCCCGCGGCCGATTCTACTTCGCCAAGGACAGCACGCTCGCACCCGCCAGCATCGCCGGCCTCCTGGACGAGGAGCGCGTGCGGCGCTTCTGGGCACTCAAACGCGCCTGCGACCCGGATGGCTTGTTCATGACCGATCTGGCCCGACGCGTGTTTCCCGAGCACGCCGGCGCCGTGCGCGCGGCCCGCGGGGCCGCCTGACCCGGTCCGAACCAGCCCTCGTTACCCGCCGAGCGGAGCCAGGTTTCCGTCCCGATCGAACGCGAGCTCGCTGGGCGCGGACAGCGGCTCCACGTCGTCACGGCCGGCGAGTAGCGGGAGACATGCTTCGGACACTTCCACGACGTCGAGCCGGAGCGTGTTCCGGATGCGCACGAGCCGAACGTCCTCGACGCGCGCCCGCCCGATCGTCGCCAGCGCCGCGTCGATCGCTTCGCGATCGGTGTCGAAGGCGAGAGGAACGCGCGCCGCCTGCGGATTGCCCGCGGTGAGCGCGTTCACGGCCATCGCCCGCGCGTCGATCGCGCGTACGAGCCGCGTGGTCGTGAAGTCCGCCTGTCCGATGCCGTGAGCGTTGCCGTGCGACGCGGGCGTGAGATCGCGTGCCACGAGGCGGGTCACCGCGGGTAGCCCCGGCGTCCGCACCGCCTTGCGTCCCGTGACGTTCGGGTCCATGCCGAGACCGCTCACGTCCTTGCCCGTCTCGTCGACCACCAGCACGTCGATCGCGTCGAGCGGCAAGCGGGGCATCCAGCGCCGTGCGCAGTGGAGCAACTCGGCGTCGCGCGCACAGAACGCCTCCGGCACGACGGCTTCGACCAGCGCGGTCTCGTCGTACGCGTTCTCGACCAGGGCGACACCGAGCGCGATCGGCAGGCGCGCGCGGACGATCGGCCACACGGTGCCGACCAGGTGATCGAACGAATGCGCGAGCATGGCCCGGTGGCACGCCACGGCGCCTTCGTGGTTGCCGAGGCCGATCATCGCCATCTTCACGAGCCCGCTCTCGATACGCGCCGAGAAGCTCGTGTGGGGCTTCACCCGGTTCACGAGGACGACGGCACCCGCCTCGCTCGCGATACGGCTCGCGTGCACGGGAATTCCGTCGGGCGTCGTCCCCACGCACACCGTGTCCATCGAGGAACGGATCGGCGCGCCGACGGCCTCCTCGCCGAGTCCGTAGCTTTCGAGCACGCGCCGCTGTCCGTCGGCGGTCGCCCCGCCATGGCTTCCCATGGCGGGGACCACGATGGGATCGGCGCCAACCGCGCGAATCTCCTCGACGAGCGTCCGCACCACCCGCGGGAGGTTCGCGATGCCGCGGCTGCCCACGCCGATGGCGACCGACATGCCAGATGAAATTCGCGAGTCAAAGGCCAGGCGCCGCAGCTCCGATCGGACGGCTTCCGGAACGTCGGCGACGCGCTGCGTCTCGAACCGTTGGCGGCAAATAAGCGTGCGTGGATAGCGCATCATCCCGGGGGCTCGCGCCGTCGTATCGCCGTCGTATCATCATGGGCAATCCATGCGTAAATCGAACGCACGTTTGCGAAAACAAAAAGATTGACAAGGCCTGAAGCCCGAGGGTACACGCAGAATCGTCGAACTAAACGACCCAACGAGCATCAGCTCGGGCGTAGGGGAAACGCGCGGCCCGATCGAAGACCGGGCCGACTAAAAACAGGGAGAATCGGAGATATGAAGAAGCGTGTAGGAGTGATGGCACTGGCCGCGGCCGGCGCCCTCGCGTTCGCGGGCAGCGCGAACGCGGCCGACATCGGGGTGACGGGCCTCAAGCTCATCGTCCTCGACAAGCTTGCCGCCGCCAGCAAGGCGAAGACGGTCTTCGTCGTGAAGGACCCCGGTATCACCAAGGGCACGGGAACCGACGCGGCTACGATCAGCGGCTCGATGAACGTCCAGTACGACACGTCGTCGGGATCGTACGCGATGCCGTCGGGGTCCGGCTGGCTGGTGAACAAGGCCAGCGTCGCCAAGTACGTGAACAAGCAGGCGCCGTCGGGCGGCTCGGTCAAGGTGAGCGTCATCAAGCCGGGCAACCTCTTCAAGGTCGTCGCGAAGAGCCTCGGCGAGACCCCGCTCGACATCTCCAACCCGCCCACGGGCAGCGTGTTCGTCGCGGCCAACGTGACGAACGGCGCCGAGAGCAACAGCCACTGCACGTCGTTCAACGCGTGCGTGCACAAGATCATCGCGGGCGGCGGCAACTTCAAGCTGATCTGTAAGGGCAGCGCGACTCCGGACGCCGGCTGCTCGGCCAACGGCCCTGGCCCGACGCTCACGGTCCTCAACTTCACGACCGGCGCGGCCGGCGGCACCTGCGGCGAGAGCCGTACGGGTGGCTCGGGCGGCACCATCCTCAACTCGCTCACCTGCGGCGGCCTGAACATCGGCGGCGGCAACGCGACGGTTCCCGAGGGGCCGACCCCGTCGGGCGCGACCACCCTCTTCAACGCCTCCTGCTCCGGCGGGAGCTGTGCGATCACTGCGCGCACCGCGGCCCAGACCGGCAGCCCCAACAACTGCTCGGATACGGCGTGCGCCTTCGGCCCGTTCCTTTCGATCGCCAACGGCGGCCTCTCGACCTGCGTGCGCAACACCTTCGCCTCGCCCGCCAGCGGCAGCATCACCACGCCTGGCGGCGTGTTCTCGGGTGGCGTACCGCTCACCTCGACGGTGGTGGTCACCGGTAACGGCGCCAACCCCTGCCCCGATTGCTCCGGCATGCCTGGCGCAGGAACCTGCGCGGCGGCGGCCGCCAACCCCGGTGCAGCCTGCACGGGCGTCAACGCCGCGGGCGACTCGCACGAGTGCCTCCCGGCGGGTGTCGGCCTAGCTCCGTTCGCTGTCACCTTGAGCCCGATCGGCACGGGCACCCAGTCGGACACCGGTCCGAGCTTCTGCCCAGGACAGGACGCAACGGCTCCTGGCCTGAACGGCTGCTTCGGCGATCCCTCCTGTGACTACATCGAGGAGCGCGGCGCCGACGCGGCCGGCATCGCTCCTGCCGGCGGTGCGGTTTCGGGCCGTCTTGCCTCGGTCTTCTGCATCCCGGCGACCGGCAACGGTTTGATCGACGGTGCGGCGGACCTCCCTGGCCCCGGCGCAACCACGCTGCCGGGCACCCTCGAGCTGCTCTGATCATCTAGCCTAAGCTCGAACCAGGGCCCCCGGACCTCACGGTCCGGGGGCCCTTCTCTTTGGTGCGGCCTACGACTTTCGTCCCGGTCGACGCTCGGCCACCTCGTCGAGATTTTCTTGACCGCAGGCCGATTTATCGCTATCGGAGGCTGCCCTTACAGCAACAGGAGGAGCGGGACATGACACAGGGACGTGCGTGGGTGGTGGTGGCAGCGTTGGTCGCGGGGGTCGGGCTCGTACCGATCGCGCACGCCAAGCCGATCGTGAAGTGCGGTGTACCGTCCAAGTGCACCAATCCCGACGCCGTCGCCGAGGCGTTCAGCCGCGTCGACGACGCCTGCCCCTGCGGCGCCGCCGCGACGGCCAAGGCCTACAAGCAATGCTGGAAACCGGTCTTGAAGGCATTGCAGCAGGAGCTGGGCAAGACCGGCTTTCCCAAGGCGTGCAAGACCGAGGTCGTGAAAGCCCTCAACGCGTCGCTCTGCGGAAAACCAGGGTTCGTGCTCTGCCGCAAGGAGAAGAAGAACGGCTCGGTCATCTGCCAGGTGACCAAGGAAACGAAGTGCGACGAGGTGTTCCCGCCGAGCAGCGGCTGCGGCGCGTTCCTCAACTGCGCGGAGGCGTGCGATCCGACGGCCTGCACGACCACCTCCACCACGCTCCAGCCAACCACCACCGTCACCACGTCGACCTCGTCGACCTCGTCGACCAGCACGTCCTCCACGGTGGTCACGACCACGAGCATCGCCACGACGACGTCCTCCTCGACGTCGAGCACGGTCGCCAGCACCACGACGTCCACCACGATCGTCTCCAGCACGACGTCCACGAGCATCGCCGGCAGTACGACGTCGACCAGCATCGCGCCGACCACCACGTCGACCAGCGTCCCCTCCACGACGTCGACGACCGTGGTCACCACGACGTCCACGAGCGTCCCCTCCACGACGTCGACGACCCTGGTCTCCACGACATCCACGAGCATCCCGTCCACGACGTCGACGACCCTGGTCTCCACGACATCCACGAGCATCCCGTCCACGACGTCGACCACCGTGGTCAGCACGACGTCCACGAGCGTACCGTCCACGACATCGACGACCGTCCCGACGACCACCTCCACGGTTCCGCCGTCGACCACGTCGACATCGATTCCGCCGAGCACGACGTCCACGACCATCGCCGGCACCACGACGTCGACTTCCCCTCCATCCACGACGTCGACGACCGTGGCCTCCACCACGTCCACGTCGACCATCGCGCCACCGAGCACCACCTCCACGACGATCCCCGGGTCGACCACGTCGACCTCGGTACCGCCCAGCACGACCTCGACGACGGTCGCGCCCAGCACGACGTCGACCAGCGTCGCGCCTAGCACGACCTCGACGAGCGTGGCGCCGTCGACGACCTCCACGAGCGTACCGCCGACAACCACGTCGACGAGCGTACCGCCGTCGACCACGTCGACCAGTCTGCCGCCGACGACCACGTCGACGACGATCGCGCCGAGCACGACCACGACCTCCACCACGACCCCCAGCACCACGACGACCAGCACGCTGCCCATCCCC
>Ga0187893_10010526_pt1 | contig 13734 bp, 16 predicted proteins | sample MA1701074metaG_FD_139574 | JGI IMG/M metagenome (GOLD analysis project Ga0187893, IMG submission 139574) | White microbial mat communities from a basaltic lava cave in the Kipuka Kanohina Cave System on the Island of Hawaii, USA - MA170107-4 metaG ...
GAAGATCATCGCTTTTGTCGCCACCAAGTTTGGGTTGCAGACTTGGCTCGCCAGCCTGATTGTATGGGGCGTGATGGCGCTGGTGGCCGGCGGGACGATGATGTATCTCAAGCACTCTTACGATGAAGGGAAGCGTGAGGAAGGCCGACAACTATGCGTAGCCGAGGCTCGGGCCGTTGCAGAGGCCAACAGGGTAAAGGCCGCAGCCATTGACGCCGAACACCAAGCCGAAGCGGTGAAGCGCGAGAAGGCGCTGAGGGTTAAACTGGCGTCCGCCCGCGCTGCCCCTGATGATGCTTGTTCGAAGGCCCCGGCGCTGCCTGTGTTCTTGGAGGGGCTGAAATGAGCGAACCACAAACAGGCTGGATTTGTCCGGTGTGCGGAAACGGTGTCGCGCCGTCAGAGAAGCAGTGTCCACATGGCAGCAAAGCGCAGGAATTGAATCGACCGCATTACCCGTCTCCCAATTATCCGCCCGCTATACCAACACCAGTTATCCCGTATCAGATAGGCCAGCTATTGGGGTGCGGTTGTCCAATCGGGTTAGTGTGCGGAAGAACCTATTGTCCACGCAGAGTCGTCATGCAGTCTAGCATCGAGACCATTGAACTCGGTGCCTCCGATGGTTCCCAAACCATAGGCAGAGCGCGATGACCCGCCTCCTGCCCATCCTGCTGCTCACCGCCTGCTCCAGCCAGCCGGTCATCAACACCATCTCCCTGCCCCAAAGCGCCCTACAGGAGCGCCCACAGCCTGTCCTAGAGGGACAAACGAACCGAGCGGTGGGTATCTACGCCCTTGAGTGCAAAGCCGCGCTGGAGGCGCGTGAGGACGACATTCGGGCCATCAAGAAGGCGGTCGCGCCATGACGCCGGTGATCGCATGAGAACCGCCATCTTCGCAGCCACAGCGTTTTGGAGCCTGGCCTACGTCTGCTACCGTATGCTGGCATGAAACCGCGCGCGAAACAGCGATTCCAGCGCGGTTGCCAGCAAAAACAGTAGAAACCTCATACACTTGAGGGCGCGCGCAAAGCCAAGTCAAATCCCGTCAACAGGAGTCAACAATGCCAGCTAAACCCAAAAAGAAGTCCGGCAAACACTACGGCCCCAAGAAGTCCAAGCGCCGATCCCACGCTGCCGGCTACGGTTCCATGCCAGAAGCCCGCAGCATCACCCCCCGCCAGGGCCTTGCGATGACGCCAGAGTGAAGAGTCCACAGCCATGGATAAAAAGCGCGGTCCTGCAATGGCGCGATAACGCCTAATTCATTGACTGGTAGAGACTTAATCCATGCCTGAGGAAAAACAATCACAACTTTCACAAAAGCCGTTCAAAATCGGCGGCAACACGGGTGGAAGACGCCCAGGCGCGGGTCGGAAAAAGGGCGTGCGCAACAAGCGCACCGCCGAAATGATTGCTGAGGCAAGAACGAATGGCAAGATGCCGGTCGACTTCATGCTGGAAGTCATGCGCTCCGAGATCCCGAAGGAACTCAAGGACAGGTTGGAGCAGGTCAACTCGTCGGCGGATGTGACGTTGGAACTGATGGCCACTCTCACCAAGTGGTCGGACACCAGGATGGAAGCTGCGAAGTCGGTGGCACCGTATCTGCACCCGAGACTGGCTAACCTTGAAGTCAGCGGCAACAAGAACAAGCCGTTGTACGTCCGCAAGGTCACGCGCGCCATCGTTGACCCTGTAAAGCGGTGAATCTGCAGATCGACACCGCCCGCGTATTTGTGCCATTGCTGGAGCGCGCGCGCTACAAGGGGCTGTGGGGCGGGCGCGGGTCGGCCAAATCCCACTTCTTCGCCGAGAGCATGGTCGATGAGTGCTTGGCCACACCCGGCGAGAGCGCCGGCGCGGGCTTGCGTGCGGTCTGCATCCGCGAGGTTCAAAAGACCCTGAAGGACTCATCGAAGCGACTGATCGAGGACAAGCTGAAGGCGTTTGGGCTAGGCGAGAGCGCAGGCTTCAAGGTCTTCAACGAGGTCATCGAAACCCCAGGCGCTGGCCAGATCATCTTCCAGGGCATGCAGGACCACACCGCAGAATCCATAAAGTCGCTGGAAGGCTTCAAGCTGGCATGGGTGGAAGAGGGCCAGACCATGTCGAAGCGGTCGCTGCAGCTGCTCCGCCCCACCATCCGAGCCGAGGACTCCCAGCTATGGTTCAGTTGGAACCCGACACGGCAGGCCGACGCAGTTGACCAGATGTTTCGTGGACCCGTACTTCCGACAGGCGCCGTGGTGGTCAAGGCCAACTGGCGCGACAACCCTTGGTTCCCGCGTGTGCTTGAGCAGGAGCGCCTGGACTGTCTGAGAGACACCCCGGACCAGTACGACCATATCTGGGAAGGCGGATACGCCACGGTCCTGGAAGGCGCGTACTACGCCAAGCAGCTTGCGGAGGCCAAGGCGGCGGGCCGTATCGGCAGGGTCGGACTCGACCCCCTGATGGCGATTCGGGTGTTCTGCGACATCGGCGGCACCGGTGCGAAGTCCGATGCGTTCTCGATGTGGGTGGCGCAGTTCATCGGCAGGGAGATCCGGGTGTTGAACTACTACGAAGCCGTCGGACAGCCGCTGGCAACGCATGTGGCGTGGCTGCGGGATAACCTCTACCACAACGCCCACGTCTGGCTCCCGCATGACGGCAGAACACAGGATCGCGTCTACGACGTCAGCTTCGAGAGCGGATTCAAGGCCGCAGGCTTCAAGCACGTCCAGTCCGTCCCGAATCAGGGCGCTGGCGCTGCCAAGGCAAGGATTGAGGCCGGACGCCGTATCTTCCCCTCGATCTGGTTCAATGCCGAGACCACGCAGCCAGGCCTGGAATCCCTTGGCTGGTATCACGAAAAGAGAGACCCGCAACGCAATGTCGGGCTTGGGCCAGAGCATGATTTTTCCTCAAACGCCGCAGATGCTTTCGGCCTGATGTGCGTCGTCGCAGAGAAGGCGCAGCGCCCGAAGAACCCCGAAAACGAGCGACCGCTACCGTCGTGGCGGCCACTCGATCCGGTCATGAATTACTAACAGCGAGGTAAAACAATGTTCAGAACCCAAACATCCTACACATCCGCAGCCGCAAACCTCTCGGGATATGCGGCGAACGTCACCGGCCCCACTTGGGCGCTGTCCGCGACCACGCCAGGCGACAGCCTCGGCCACCAGGTAACTATCCAAAACAACTCCGCGACAGACCATTCCGCCAAGACCGCGCTGATCACGGGCACCGGCGCCGATGGCGCGCCACTCACAGAGACATTGGCACTACCAGCAGCTTCCGCTACCACGACCAGCACCAAGTTCTTCCGCACCGTCACCAGCGTAGTGCCATCGGCAACCATCGGCGCCGACACCATGAACATCGGCTGGGGTTTGGCATCGCAGTCAGCGTGGACAACCTTCAAGGACACGCGCCCGTTCCAGGTCGGATTTGGCGTGACCGTGGACTCCGGGTCTCCGACCTACACGGTTCAGCACTCGTATGGCGGCACCGGTGTATTCAACCACCCCACGGTAGCAGCCAAGACCGCATCTGCCATCGGTGACTACCTGTATCCCGTGCTCGCGACTCGCCTGACGTTTGCGGCCGCCGGTGGCGCCACCTTCTACGTCATGCAGTCCGCCGCATAATGGAACTCCAGCAGCAGCCCGCAGGGCAGCCCGTAGGACGGTCCACAGCGCAACAGCCTATAGGCATGGATCCGATGACTGGCGCCGGAGGCATGGCTGCGGAGCCAACCGAGGAACAGGTCAAAGCAGAAGTCGAGCGCCAGCAGAAGATCAAGACCCTGACACTCTCGTTGCTGGAGCGCCGCAAGAAGGCCATTGCTTTCCGCCAGCAATGCGGTATCGAGCAGGAATGGCTGGACTGCGAGGACGCCTATGTTGGCGTGGATAACGCCAACCGTGACATCGAAAGCCCGGTGGCGTCGAGGATGCAGAAGCCGCGTGACCCCAGCGGAGGCGCCATCGGTGAGGCGAAGAAGCCAGGCGCGACGCGCTCAACGGTGTACCTCAACATCACCCGGCCGTACGTAGACGCCGCCAGCGCACGGGTCAGCGACATGCTGCTGCCATCCGATGACCGCAACTTCACGATCAAGCCCACGCCAATCCCTGAACTTGCCGCAACCGCCGGCGTGCAGGTTCCGCCAGAGCAACTTGAGCAGTTTCGCATGCAGCTTCAAACTGAGGCGTCAAAGCGCGCACAGGCCGCTCAGAACCGCATTGACGACTGGCTCACGGAATCCAGATACCACCCGGAACTGCGCAAGGTCATCGAAGACTGCGCACGGCTTGGAACCGGGGTACTCAAAGGCCCGTTTCCGTTCAAGCGCAACGAGAAGTCCGTGGGCAAGAACGAGTTCGGTGAGTTACAGATCGTGCTGAACGAAAAGATCGTGCCGATGTCGCGTCGGGTATCGCCCTGGGACTTCTACCCTGACCCGAGCTGCGGCGAAGACGTAAACAGGGGCGCTTACTGCTACGAGCGCGACCAGATCAGCGCCAGACAGGTGCGTGAGCTCATCGGGCAACCCGCATACATCGAAGAAGCGCTGATGGAGTGCTTGAAAGAGGGGCCGGACAAAAGCAACCTCAGCGTCCGCGCCAACGACGCCCGCATGGTCAAGGACGACGACAGCTACGAAATCTGGTACTACAGCGGCGAAATCACGGTCTCCGACTTCGATGCCGTCTACAAACAGCAGCACGATGCGCTGGAAGCCGTCAGGGTCGTGGTGTCAGTCATCAACGACCGCATCGTCAAGATCGCGCCCGTGGTCCTGGACTCCGAGGACTTCGGCTACGACCTGATTCCGTGGCAGCGCCGGCCCGAAATGCCGTGGGGCATCGGTGTCGCGAAGCAGATCAGCGTGCCACAGCGCATGCTCAACGCCGCCACCCGCGGCATGAGCGACAACGCCGCGCTGTCGTCGGGGCCACAGATCGTGCTCACCCGCGGCGTGGTAAAGCCAGCGGATGGCGTATTTGAGGTAACAGCCCGCAAGGTCTGGTTTGCGGATTCCGAGACCTCGGTCGAAGACATCCGCAAAGCCTTCCTTGCCGTTGACATCCCCACCCGTCAGACTGAATTGATGAGTTTCATCCAGTTCGCGCTCAAGATGGCCGAGGACGTGACGGGCATGCCGATGCTGATGCAGGGCAACCAGGGCCAGGCCACCGATACCGTAGGGGGCATGGAAATCCTCAACGCCAACGCCAACACCGTGCTTCGGCGCATCGCCCATAACTTCGACGACCACCTGACGCGGCCTCACATCAGGCGCTACTACGAGTGGATAATGACCTACGGCGACGAATCGGAAAAGGGCGACTTCGAGATTGACGCCAGAGGCTCGACCTCATTGGTGGAGCGTGAGATTCAGATGCGCGCCATCCTCGGCATGGCAGCGCTGGTACTCGACCCCCGTTACGGCCTTGACCCAGAACTGTGGGCGCAGGAAGCGCTGCGTGCGAACAAGATTGACCCGGCAAGGCTGGAACTCACCGACGACAAGCGCAAGGCACAGGCAGAAGCTGCGGCTCAGCAGGCCGAGGCCGATCAACGCTCAGCCGCGGAAGTGCTGGCGCTCAAGAACAAGCAGATCGACACCGGAGCTGCCATCGCGAAAGACAACAACGATACGAAGGTCGTGATCGCCGACAAGAACATCGCCGCCCGCCAGCCCACGGCTGCGCCGCAACTGGTAGCGGGTAATGCCCGATGGTAGACCCTAGCGCGTTTCAAATCACCGCTGAGGAACTGCACAGCACGCTCTGGCGCAGACTCGACGACCTCACGAAGGCCATGATCGAGTCCAACCGTCGCCGTAACGACGGCGAGACGCTATCGATCGAACAAACCTCTGTTATCAGAGGCAGAATCTCGGAACTCAAAAGGCTCCGAACCCTGCTGGCGATGGATGACCCATCCCCGGCGCTAACCCTGCACGGCGCAAGCCCTGCCAGAACCGGAGAGTAAGATGAAAAACGAAGGCCACGACGAAGCCGATACCACAGCAGCCGCAGCAAAAGCAGACGAGACCAAACCAGCGGAGGCGAAGTCCGAGAAAGACGCGCCCGGCCGTGAAGTCACCGGCAATCCCGAAGTCGCCGAAATCAAGGAACCGACGGCGGAGGAAAAGGCCGAAGCCGAGGCCGAAGCTGCCAAGTCTTTCGAGGCCGGTTACAAGGGCGAGCCAGTGCCTGACAAAGCGGCGGAGCCGGTGAAGCCGGCGGTAGTCGTGGACGAAGACTTCGTCAACGGCGTCGTCGGCAAGGAAGCCTCGGCAGTCCGTGCCGAGTTTGCCAAGCTCCGGGATACCCTCTTCGGCAAGATCGGTGAAGCCAACCGCAGCCTCAAGGATCTGCAAGCCAGGGGCACGCTGAAAATCACCAAGGACAAACTCAAGCGCGTCAGCGAACAATACGGCGACGAACTCGCCGACGTGCTTGCGCAAGACCTCAGCGAAGCCCTCGGATCGGCGGCTGCCGCACCTGCAACGGCGCCGGCCGCCGCCGCCGCACAGGACGAAGCACTCAAGACCATGCTCGGCGACCTCGAACACCGCATCACGATGGATGTTGAGAGAAAGGCACTAAAGCGCCAGCACAAGGACTTCTACGATGTCATCGAAACCGAACCCTTCAAGGCCTGGCTGGAACAGCAGCCCGAGGATGTCCGGGCCGAGTGGCCGCAGAGCATGGACTCGGACTGGCTGGGCGAGCGCATGACGGAATACAAGAAACATCAGGAAGCGCTGAAACGCGCCGCCGACAAGAACAAGCGGCTCGAAACCAGCATCCAGCCGAAGGGCACCAAGCCTGCGCCGGTCGGCATGAGTGACAACGACGCTTTCACCGAAGGCTTCCGGAGCGCGCGCGGAGGGCGTTGACAAACGCTTTCGACAAGCGTATTTATATCGGCAATAGCTGATCTCGCCGCCACCGGCCGCAATAGATCAGCGCAGCAGTGCAGTCGCACAGCAGTAACGCAGTAGACATGAGCCACGGGTTCCGCCGCCGCTCGAAAACCAGCGCTGACACACGAGTCAATGACTCGGTGCGCGCTCGCACCCACAACCCAACAAGGAACCCACCATGTCAATTCAGACTTACGCAACACAGCTAGGCCGCATCAACAAGTTCAAAGGCGAAATCCTCGCCCACGCCATGCCGGTGGAAGTGCTGGCGATGTCGGCGATGCCGAAGAAGCTGCCGAAGAACAATGGCGACACCGTCATTTACCGTCGCTACCTGCCCTACGGCGGAATCGACAACCGCTGGATCACGCCGTCAAACGTCTCGACGTTCGCCACCAGCCAGCAGACGCAGGAAGGCATCACGCCCAATGCCGACACACTGACCGCCGTTGACGTCACCGCCGTCATGCAGCAGTACGCTGCGCTGTATGCAGTGACCGACAAGACCTTCGACATGTACGAAGACGACATTCCGATGGCGATGAAGAAGCAGACCGGCGAGCGCGTCGGCCTCATCCGCGAAATGGTCAGCTACGGCGCCCTGAAGGCTTCGACCAATGTCTTCTACGGCGGCGGCACCAGCCGTGCCACGGTCAGCCAGACCCTGTCCCTGCCCGGCCTCCGCAAGATCGCGCGGTCACTCATGGCGAATCACGGCAAGATGATCACCACCATGCTGTCGGCGTCGCCGAACTTCAACACGGCGCCGGTGGAAGGCGGTTTTCTCGTGTTCTGCCACACCGACATGGAACCGGACATTCGTGACCTGCCAGGCTTCATCAAAGTCGCGGAGTACGGCAGTCGCAAGCCGATGCACGAAATGGAAGTCGGCAGCGTCGAGCGCTTCCGCTTCATCGTGTCGCCGGAACTCGCGGCTTACGCCGACGCCGGAGCCGCCGTAGGTTCCACGGGTCTGTTCTCGACCACCGGAACCTTGGTGGACGTGTATCCGATCATCGTCTGCGCCGAAGACGCATGGGGCAATGTCGCGCTCCGCGGCGCTGAGTCCATCGACCCGACCTGGATCCCGCCCGGCCAGAAGGACAAGAACGATCCCCTGGGCCAGCGTGGTTACATCGGCGCGAAGTTTTACGATACCGCGCTGATTCTCAACCAAGGCTGGATGGCGGTTTACGAAGTCGGCTCGACAGCGCTGACGGCGTAAGAAAAAAACAGGAGGCTGGGGCAGTGATGCCCCAGCCCCTACTTCGTACACAACCAACTACAGCGAGGTAAACATGAATCTCTGGAAAAAGTTCAGCGAACTCACGATCACGAAGAAGCTGCGATTCGGGCCTTCGGCGGTGATTGATGTTGACGCCGCCGCCAAGATTTACGGTGGACTCAACGGCATCCCTTTCGTCAGGCAACTGGCGCCGGCGGCGAAGACGGTCTCCGCCACTCTGACGGCTGCGGAGCTATTGACACGGCTCATCACCGTCAACCAAGGCGCTGGCGCCGCGTCTGCGCTCCAGCTTCCGACTGCGGCTGCAATGGACACGGCTCTGCCTAAATTCGTCGCCAACGACGGCTTCGACTTCTCCGTGGTCAATATCTCGACCGTGGCAGCCGAAGACGCGACGATCACGACAAACACCGGCTGGACGCTGGTAGGAAACATTGACATCGCCTCCAACGCAGCAGCCACCGACAAGTCCGCCGGCCGCTTCCGCGCCCGCAAGACCGGCACCGCTGCATGGACGCTTTACCGGATCAGCTAACCCCAACCAGACCCCAAACACAGCCCATTCAAGGAGCACGAAATGAACAAGTCTTACCGCAACCTCAGCCTCGGCAACGCCGCATTGACCGGCATCAGCGGCGCCGCCACCACCTACTCATCCTCGGCTTTTGACCTCGCCATCGACGGCAAGGTCATTACCAAGGCCGCGGTCGCCGGCGGCACGACGCCGACCACAGATGGAAACACGGGCTTGCCGATCACGTTGACCGCCAACAACGGCGCTGTCGTGGTCTGGGGCGTCAACGCCGCCGGCACCGTCAGCGTCTACAAAGGCGATACGCAGGCGCTCGACAGCGCCGGCGGTTTCACCATTGCCCCGCAGTTCCCGCGCGTGCCCGACACCGTCTGTGCCTTCGCCTACACCATCCATAAGGCGGGTTCGACGACCGTTGGCACCTGGACGTTCGGAACCAGCAACTGGAACGCCACGGGCCTGACACACGCCGTCAACAACCTCGCGGACTTCCCGGCTCGTCCGCAGGTCTCGTAAGGCCAGTCAAGAGCTTCAAACGGGGCCGGTGTAACAGCCGGCCCTTTTCATTTCAACCACAGGAGCATCCGATGAAACCAGCAAAACCCCGCGCACCCTCAAGCATCGACGCCGAATCCGAACACATGCAGGAGCGTGTGCTGCCGCCAGACGGCGACCTGCCTGAGTATGACAACGTCATCGAGCCAGTTGCGGCCTCCAACACTGTCGGGGACAAGATGAAAGACCTCGCATTCATGGAGGAAGAAGTCGAAATCATCGTAGCGCCCACCACAGACAAAAACGCCGAACGCCATGTCTTCGTCTCCGTCAACGGCCAAGGCGCAGGTCCCAAAGGTATTCCGTGGCTGACCCGCGGCGTTCCGTATCGGGTGAAGCGAAAATTCGTCGAAGTCCTGGCGAAGGCCAAGCGTGTTGCGGTCAGCACCGACGAAGTCCTGGACAGCAGGGGCGACCGCACGATTGCTGTTACCAAAACCAGCGCGCTCGCGTATCCGTTCTCCGTCATCAAAGACACCAACCCCCGCGGAGTGGATTGGCTGCGCGACATCCTCGCCCAGGCCTGAGGATCCGTGAGTTCGATCAGCGCTCTACGCAAGTACGTCGAGCCAGAGGCTCCCGGCTGCCCGGCGCCTACCATCGACAGGGCGTTACGGAAGGCTGCCCGTGATCTCTGCGAGAAGACTTATTGCTGGAAAGAGGCAAGGTCTGACGTAACCCTGACATCCGGGATTTCGACGTACACGACGGCGGTGTTTGCCGGTGCCGAACTGGTTGGAATCGAATACGTGGAGTTCAATTCGACGGGAATCCCCGGTCAAGGCCTGGAGCTGTTGCAGACCACCGAACGCGAGCTTTCGATGGGGCTCTCGACGTGGCGCATCACCACCGGCGACCCCACGCACTTCTTCACCGTCACCAAGACCGTGGCGTTCCGCCTGTTCCCGATTCCGAATCGCACCATCGCCAACGGCCTGAGTTACGAGGTCTACCTGAAACCTGCGCTGGAAAGCGACGACCTGCCGGAGTTTCTGACACGCCAATACGCGGAGGTGTTGCAGAACGGTGCGCTCGCGGAAATCCTGAAGATGTCGAAAACGCCCTGGAGCGACCCCGGCATGGCCGCTGACTACAGACAGCAGTACCGCAACGGCGTCTACGCCGTCAGGGATCGCGTGGATCGGATGCAGGCCACGCAAAACCTCAATATCACGACGACGCTGGTGGCGTGATGGGAACCATCACCGGCACCAAAATCATAGCAAGGCTTCGCAAGCGCCTACTGGACCCCGGCGGCGACTTCTGGGGCGACGATGAATTGCTGACGGAAATCAACTCCGCGCAGCGCGCGGTCGTCACCGCCAAGCCAGATGCGTATGTGTTGAAGACCTCGATACAGATGAACGTCGGAACCGAACAGACGATTGCAAATAATTGTGTTGGTTTTGTCAGGTTCCTGCGAAATACCGGACCCGATGGCAACACCCAAGACCGTGCGGCGCGGTTCGTGGACTTCGATGAAATCAACCGGACGTTCCCGGACTGGCATGCCACGGATCCTGCCGGACTCGTTGAGAACTACACTCACGACATCCGTGACCCGACGCGTTTCTACGTCTGGCCGCCGCAGCCAGACCCACCTTTTTATGCCGACATCCTGTGCTGGGCGATTCCCCAGAATCTCCTGACTGCTGGCGACACCATCGCGCTCAACGACATCTACGAGGACGCGATTTACTACTACGTGTTGTCGCAGGCGTATGCGAACAACACTGAACGCGGCGACACCGGCAAGGCCAGCTATTACACACGGCTTTTCTTCAACATCCTCGGCGTCAAGGATCAGACTCAGATGAAAGAAACTGTGGCCGTGAATAAATGAAGCCGGTTTATTGGGGGTTTACTGCCTCGGCTTCTCCAACCCCAGCTCAGATTCAGGCTCTGACCACACGCAGTCACGGCGCTTACGCGGATAGCTATGTCCTCGACGGCCCCGCCAGTGGCCGCTACGCCGTTGTGTCATGTCCGGCGGCGGCCGGGATAGACACCGCATTTTTCGAGGGCGGGGTCTTCGGAGGCTTCAACACGATTTCGTCGTCGCTAACTATTGACGGTGGCCCGGTGTCGTATTCAACCCTTGTGTCTGCGGCACCACGTTACGAAACCGGCGACCTCACGGTTGCCGCACGCAACGCAATCTGATGAGCCTGCCCGTCTATTGGGGATATTCCAGCAGCAGTTCACCGAACGCTGCCGCTGTCGTCGCGCTTGAGGGCTCGAAACAGTATTTCCCCTACGTCGGCAGCTACCTGCTTCCGGGATTGCCGGCCAACAGATACGCGGTCATCGCCGTACCCGATATTTCCGGCGTCGGCACCGCCGTCTTTGAAGGCGGGGTCTTCGGAGGCTTCAACAAAACCCAGGTGAATCTTACGATCAGCGGAGCTTTGATCGGATACAGCGTGTTCACGTCACAGGCGACGCGCAGCGAGACGCGCCAGATCACTGTCGCCACCAGACGATTTGCGGTGATTCCGACGGAATGGAATCCTCTCGATGCCGTTACCGAAGGCTCGACTACTCCAGTCCTCACCTACTCAAACAACAATAAAACCCTCAACTGCGGTACAGGAAATGCAGGTGTCTACCTACGCGCCACTGGTGCCGGAAAGTCCACCGGCAAACTGTATTTTGAAATCACAAGCGTCCTGGTCGGAAGCGGATCGTTTCAAATCCTCGGAGCGGCGAGCAAAAATTTCACAGTACAGTCTTCCGCCAGAGGTGGAATGGAAGTAGAGCAAAGCGGCGACGGCGGCAGGCTCAGATACGCAACTGTCGTAGACGGTCCCCTCTCTGGCACATACGGCCCTGCTATTTCAAATCCATCCAACGGACGCACATACGGTTACGCCTTCGATTTGGACGCGAGCAAAGTATGGGTCAGCGACAACGGCGTCTACGTCATATCCGGGAACCCCGCGCTCGGAACCAATCCATCTGTTCTGATCCCAGCCGGTGCCGTGCTTCTGCCGTGGGCGTGGATACACAGTGTGAATACAATCACCGGCAGGTTCTTGCCAGGCGACATGGTGTATCCGATCCCCGCAGGTTTTTCGGCCTGGGACTCGTAGATGAAGATAACCGAGAGTCTTTTCAGGGGCGAGCGTCCACTGGTCACACCCAGGCTTTTGCAGAACGGCCAGGCGCAGTCAGCGATTGACTGCAAACTCGTCAGCGGCGACCTTGAGGCATGGAACGATTCAAAGCAGGTGCAGGTGCAGGTCAGAACCGGCGCGGTCGGTGTCAACACGCCCGCAAACACCTTGGCGAAACCGCCTCCGATGAACACGATCTGGCAGATCGCAGACCAGTATTGGCCGCAATGGACGGCCGCCGAAGTCAATGCGGGCGAGACCAATGTTGATGTAGCCGCCGGGCCGGTGCCGGACGACACCACGTTCAGGACTTTCTTCACCGGCGCCGAAGGCAGCCCACGCGTTACCAACATCGACCTTGCCACGGCCCCGGCGAATCAGGGCGCAAACCCGCAGGGCGCGTATCCGTACCGGAGTCTGGCCTTGGGCGTGCCCGCGCCCACGGCAGCGCCGACAGTCACCCAGACTTCCTCAACGTCGTCGCCGACGGCAATCAACAAATTCTACGACGGCTCCGATATGTCGGATTGGCGATTTCAGAACACATCCAGTGGTGGCGGCAACGGGTCATGGACGGTTTCAACCACTGTAGGAAATCCGGCGCCGTCGTTTTATGGAATCGCCGCCAACAACGGCGCTGGCAGGTTGCTGCAGAATTTCGGTTTCACCGCAGCCGACATCACGTCGTTTACGACGGAATTTGATATTCAAATCAACTCCGGCGCTGCCGGAATCGCATATGGAATTTTCTGCTCCGACTCCGCAGAACTTCTGAGAATCATCAGCGACGACAGTACCTACAGCAATCCCGCGCTGTCGTTTCAAACCAACACCGGCAACCTCACGTACCAGAAAGGAACTGGCGAGGCGCCGACCACCATTGGAACGCCAGTGCCCGGTTCGACGCTGATGCACGCCAAAGTTGAGGGAACCTACAACACAACGACAGAGCTTTTTGACATCACCATCACCATCACTGGTGGATTGACTGTCACCGTGAACACGGTCTTAAAGCCCAAGTCAGACCTTTTCATATTTGAATACGGCTCAGGCGGCGGTGGCGAAGACGGATTCCTCGACAATCTATCGTTCATTTTCACGCCGAAAGTCGTCGAAGGCGAAGCGCCGGTTTTCACCAACTACGTCTACACCTACCTGAATCAGTTTGATGAAGAAAGCGCGCCATCGCCACCGTCGGTGACGGTGACGGAGGCCGATGCGAACACGACCAACCACATCACGATTCCGGCGCTGACCGGAACCCCGGATGTCGTCAAGGTCTACCTCTACCGCGCCGCCACCGGCAGCGACGGCACCACGCAGTATTTCTTCGTCACCCAAATTAACCCGCC
>Ga0187893_10010527_pt1 | contig 13733 bp, 13 predicted proteins | sample MA1701074metaG_FD_139574 | JGI IMG/M metagenome (GOLD analysis project Ga0187893, IMG submission 139574) | White microbial mat communities from a basaltic lava cave in the Kipuka Kanohina Cave System on the Island of Hawaii, USA - MA170107-4 metaG ...
AGAACACTGTGCTGATCTGTCCGTCAGGCATCACCACGGCCCAGTTGTTCTGGAGAAGGAAGTCCAGGAGCCGCGTTGTGATCTCCCGGACGTCGGAGCGCACGTCCGCGTCTTCAACCGCGTCGTAGGCGACACCTAAACCGAAGAAGATGCCTGCGTACTCATCGCGCACCGTATTGCCGATCCAGTAGTAGGTTCTGTCTCCGAGCGTGCCGGTGAAAATACCATGCCCTGCCTCTTCCGAGATGGTGGCTTGAGCGTAAGGAGAATCGGTGGGTACCACACAGCGCGCCAGCAGATTGCTTCCGGTAACATCCACCAGAGAGCGGATTCCGCCGAGGGCCCGCCGAAGGTTGTCCATCGCTTCGGCCGAGTTTGTTACTTTGTAGCGGAAAGACTCAGCAGCCAGATAATGTCCCGTCCAAATGGAGGCATTGCCCCCGCGACTATAGGCGACCACCTCCCCACTCGTCGGTGCGGCAAACACGGGGTCGATAATGACGTTATACGGCATGTGGAGCGCTTGAATGTTGTTGGAAATCCACAGGGCATCCTGCTCCGATCCATAGGCCGGAACCCTGACTGCCAGGAGCAGAAGAAGCATCCACTGAAGCATGCTCATAGTGTCAGCAAGGCCCTTCATTAATTTCTTCACTTGAAATCTCCTTTCCCTCTTTCTGGGCAGCTTTCGAAAGCTGACTTCCTGGCTGGATTGGAATGCGTCATCCCCTTGATGCCAACGCCACGCGGGACCTGCTGAGTGGGAGTGTTCCGAAAGGGGCTTCTATCCAAGGGAGGGAAGCCCTGCCTCGTGAAGTTGCGGATGCACGCCATTTACTGGAGCTGCATTTTGGCGACGTAGCATACTCGGGATTCTGCTCTCGTGGGAAAAGAGGAGTCAAGCAGAAGCACGGGGTCCGTCAAGGTCGCATAAGTAGTTGAGTCCAGGCAGACCCCTTGCGGACGCGCGCGCTACCGACCGGAGTCTCGCACACTTTCAGTAGCCCGACCGTAAGGGAGGGCTCGCGGCTTGACGACTGAACGTGTCCCCTGCCTTCTTTGCTGGGCAAGGGTACGGAGACTCTTGCGGAGAGCGGGTTTTCAGCCCCAGGGGCGTAAAGACGGTAGCCCACAGGGCAAGGGAGCAAGTGACAGCGGTCACACGCGACCGCCGCCCTGGGGCCGAGGCCCCAACATGAAATCCCTCTCCCCCGCGATTCTCCTGAAAGTCCGCAACCCAATCCAGCGCAGGGAAGAGGGGGCCAGAGCCGAGGCCTCCGCAGAGCGACCCCGACACTCCCCTGTGTGCTGCACCGGAGTTATGGGTCAGGATCAGCTTAGTCAAAGGGGGCGCCGACGCAGGTAGAATCTTGAAAAGATTTCACGCGGTCGCGGTGCCGCACCTCAGCGTCTCGTATCTCAACCAGAGCTGTCAGCACAGGCAACCGTCGTAATTCCAGTATCCCTGAAGTGTCCCAAACTGCTGTATCATCCTTGCCCAAAACGCTTCAGGAGAACTCACGCCATGTCTCGCAGCGACCAGGTGACGCGCCAGTGGCTTTTGCTCCAGAGGTTGGAAGGGCCGCGGGGCGCTACCCTGCAAGAGCTGGCGGCATGCCTGCCTGAAGATATGACCCGCCATCCGCGTACAGTGCGAAGAGACCTCGAAGCTCTCGAAGCGCACTTCCCGCTGATTGTGGAACGATCCGGCCCCGCAACCCGCTGGCGGCTCATGGACGGTTATCGCCACGTTCCCAAGTTGGCGTTTTCGTCCACTGAGCTGATGGCTCTGGTCTTCAGTCGCGACCTGCTGAAACCGTTGCAAGGCACCTCGCTGAAGGCCTCGCTCGATTCCGCTCTCAACAAAGCTGAAGCCACACTGCCACGCGATGCGCTGAACTACATTCGGCAGATGCAGGGCTACTTCTCGGTAGGCCTGGGTCCGCATCGCGCCTATCGACAGCACCAGCAAACGATCGATCAACTCATGCGCGCCATCGGACAGACCCGCACGATTCAGATGCGCTACTACTCGGCCTCGCGCGACCGGGTGACGCGCCGCAATGTCGATCCCTACCGTCTCTGGTACAGCGTGGGAGCGCTCTATCTCATCGGCTATTGTCACGTGCGAAAGGATGTGCGCCTCTTCGCCGTCGAGCGCATCCGTTCCCTGAACATTTCAAATCGCCCTTGCCAGATGCCGCTTGGTTTTGACTTAGAAGCCTATGTGCGCGACGCGTTAGGCGCGATGCGAGGGCCTCTCATCGAGATCGAGCTGCTGTTCAACTGCGCCACTGCCGCGTGGGTGAAAGACCAAACCTGGCATTCCAGCCAACGGCTCACGGCACTCAAAGATGGACGGCTCAAGATGGTTCTCGAAGTCAGCGACACACAGGAACTGGTTGGATGGATTCTGCACTTTGGCGCCGGCGTTCAGGTGGTCCGCCCTGACTCTCTCAAAGCGAAGGTGCAAGAGGAAGCCCGAAAAATTTGTGAAACAATGTGACACGGGATGTCATGGCTATATGCGAAGGTTTGCAGCGTGGTGGACTCAAAGCCCTATTTCAAAGCAGCCGAAAGTCATTTTGTTGAGGTGCAGCCCTTGCTAACGCGCGGGCTACTGACCTGACTTAGCCTGATCTGTTCGGTAGCCCGACCGTAAGGGAGGGCCGTGGGCTTTGACCGGACCCAAGCTTTGGACTGCGGTGGCTTCGCTTTTCGATCCAGTACACAACCAGTTTTGGAGAATTGAAAAAGCGCCGGAATAGGTCTCAGTGCCTTCAACTTCTACCTCAACGAGGAGTACGGTATGAAGAGCTACCCGATCGAGCTTGAAATTTCAGGCTCGACAGCGATGTGGACGCGACCCGACACCGGTTCTTCTCCTGTTTCATACGTCGTTCCGACATTCAGCGCGACTAAAGGCATCTTCGAAGCCGTCTTGCGCTGGAAGTCGGTAAACGTCCGGCCAATGAAGGTCGAAGTCTGTCGCCCAGTACAGTTTCATCACTACACCACAAACTATGGTGGGCCGCTCAGAGCGACCGACGCCATCGCCAAAGGCGCGTCATTCCAGTTCTACGCTGTGGTGCTGGTTAACGTGTGCTACCGCCTCTATGCGGAAGCCGAGTTTGCCGGTCATCACGGAACTACCACCTGGCCGCCGCACGCATACTACGACACGTTCAATCGAGCGTTGGAGCGGGGCCAGTGGTTTTACACGCCCTGTCTGGGCTGGAGAGAATTCGTGCCGGACTACGTCGGCCCGTTCCGGGCTGAAACACGTGTTTGCGAAACTGAGAACCACGAGCTGCCGACCATACTGCGGATGGTGTTCGATCAGCCGCAATCAGGTCGGGTCGACCCAAGCTTCAGCCGAAGGCTTCGCGTCGAGAAAGGTGTGCTCGTTTATGCTTAATGAACTCTTCCAAGTCGTCGATGCCATCGAACGATTGGGCGAAACCCCGCAGTCTAGACATCCTCGAATCAATCCGATGGGAAAGAACAAGGATCTGCTGGTGGTCTACGTCGCAAAGGATGGGACTCCAACTGCGGTGGAGGTTCTGGAAGGCGAGACTGCTGCGACTTTGTTTCGTGTGGAGCACGGTTCTGCAGGGTCGAGCTTTCCAGGTTTTAACCTACCCTCGCCTTTCCAGCGGTTGGATGAGGTTCCAGCGGAAAAATTCGCACCCACAGTCGAGCGTCTTCTGGCCCTGGCTAAGAACAAGAACTCCTCCAATTCGGTCTTGGCTGAAGCTATTGGCCAGCTTTTCGGGTTGTCCGCGCCACGTGGCTTTACCGCCAGCCAGGACAAACAGTTTCAACGTTCCTGCTGGGAGTTCGTCTCGTATCTCCGTGAAACGCTTTCAGGTGCGGCCGCTGGATTAACCAATTTTCTGAGTCTCTTGGCGACTGTTGACACGGCGAAGCCCACTCTGAGCGGTTTCATCGGCAAACTCGCACAATTGTTGGCCAAAGGGAACACCGACAGTGACCGCAACACGCTGTTGCTTATCCAAGACGTTCTCTTTGGCGTTCTGGACTGGAAGAAACGTGGGGCCAAAATCGGAACTCCTGATTACTGGAAAGAGAAAGCCAAGCAAGATAAAAACGCCAACTTGCCCGTTTATCTTGACCTGGTTGATTTAAGTTCGAACTTCAAGCGTGTTGCCCATAGGGAAACCAGCGCGCTAATTAACGAAGCCCTCTTGAAGGCTGACAAAGCCAAGACGAGGACTGAAACTGACGAAGCCGCGCGGGGAGTTTGCGCCTACAGCGGAGGGGCCGTGGAACTGCAAGACAAGTTTCCGTCTCCCAAAATTGCAGACCTCGGAAACCTCAAGCTGTTCTCCGTGAACACCAAAGAGGTCCCTTGCCTGCGGCGCTACGGATTGGAAGGCTCGAAAGCATTTCCAGTGTCGGCCTTGCTGGCCCAGAAAATGGGTGACGCCTTGCTTCATGTCGGCAGCGAGGAACGGCGGGGAACTACCTGCCGCGCCATTCCAAGCTCGCAGCCAGGAAAGCGCGATCTGCTTGTAGCCTATTTGGAGGGAGAGTTGGAGTTTCGTGAGCAAGTCGCAGAAATGTTCGGTGGCGAGGCCGACAAATTCTCCGATGCCGACTTCGTAGCCATTGCACAGCCAGTCATTGAAATGTTGGACGGCAAGGTCGCTGCAAACCCCAGTCTCAATGTTCAGCTACTAGCGTTTTGCTCCATAGATAAAGGCCGAAAGCAGATCAGCCTCAACCGGCGGTTGCGTGTGTCGGATGTCGTTCGCTCGGCAAAGGACTGGCAGGCGGGCGCTCGCAATGCGCCAGAGGTCTCCGTTTGGTTTTACGACAAAACCACCAAGCAGTCTGTTTTCCGCATGCAAACAACTCCGGGGCCCCTCGAGCTTGCCTCGGCTGTCAATCGCGTCTGGAGTGCTGATGCAAAAGCCGGATTCAGTTCCAGTTTCCAGCGAGCGTTTTCGGTTTCAGACGCCTACGACATCTTCATGGCTGAATCCCCACTGGCCCGCCTGAAGGCTGAGGCTGCCTTGGAATTGTTGGTGGGACGCATGTGTTTGGTTTTGACTCGCCTTGGCGCGGTGAAAGCAACGCGCGAGTGGACCTGCCTCAGCGACACGGTCCGCTGGCAATCGCTCAAGGCCGTCGCGCTGCTAGGGATACTCCTTCGGCAACTTGGACAACACAGAGGAACTTTTATGCACGAACCTATCACAGAGGTCGGAAGGCTGCTCGCGCTGGCCGACAGCCTACACCTGCAATATTGCAAGCACGTGCGCAAGGACGAAAGTCCTTCGCAACTGATCGGTAATGCCTTGTTCAACACCGCTCTGGACCAACCGGTTTTTGCCTTGGCGCGCCTGGCAGAGCGTTTGACTCCTTATCAAGCGTGGGCACGCACCTTTAGGAGCGACAACCCCGACGCAGGAGTTGGCTTGGTGAAGTACTTCCTGGCTGAAATTGCTGCTTGCACGGCTGTCATCAAGCTTGAGCAGTTGCCAGAGAGAATGTCCGACCCCGACAAAGCCAAGCTCCTGCTCGGCTATTTGGCTGACCATTCAAAGAACGAGTCTCAGAATTCAAATTAATCCAAGAGGAAACAAACCTATGAGTCCAAACCAAGAGTTAGTTCCCAGAATCACTGGGCTGCTGATTTTAGAAGTCCGGAAGTCCAATCCTAACGGCGATCCAGAGCGCGAGAGTTCTCCGCGTCAGCGCCCGGACGGCAAAAGGGGAGATCTCGCCAGTCTCGGTAAAACGCAAGCTGCGAGACCTGGTCCTAGAGAAACAAGGAGTTGTCTGGGAAGAAGCGAAAGCATCGCTTGGAATTACACAAAATGACCGATTTCAAATTCTAGAGAGTCGCGGTCGGAATCGTGACGAGATCAAAGAGAAGATGAAAGGCCAGGACGGTCGGCTGGGCCAAGCGTTCATTGACGCGTACTGGGACGGCAGGCTCTTTGGCAATACCTTTCTAGAAGAGGGTGGAAGTGACAGTATCCGTTCGGGTGTGGCCCACTTTGGAGTGGGGGTTTCAATCGCCCCTATCGAAATTGAGTTTTCCACATGGACAAGCAAATCAGGGGTCGAAGCGGGGAAAGACCGCGGGATGGCTCCGATGGCTTTTCGTGTCGTGAAGCATGGCCTTTACGCGGTTCCCTTCTTCGTGAATCCAAGCTTTGCCCATAAAACCGGTTGCGAAAAGGTTGATGTGGACCTGATGCTCCACCTGCTGAAGCACTCTTACGCAAATACCCGCTCGGTAGTCCGGACGATGGTTGAGGTTGTCCACGCGCATACGCTCACGCACAAGAGCCGAGCCGGTTCAGTGTCCGACTTTGCTTTCATTGACGCCTTGATGCCCAGACGCAAGTCGACCCCGGAAAAAACGCCAGAGTCGTTAGCCGATTACGTGATCCCGCAATGGAAAGGTGGCGTTGAAAACCAATCGATTCGCGAAGGAAGTCTAACCAAGTTCGCTGATTGCGGGGAGTACAAAGACTATGTCCTGTGATTGACGATCCAACCATTTCTGAACCGCTGGCTCACAGCGCTCGCGATGGTGCGCCGCAGCAAACCTACCGCGATCACATCGGCAACGTGTGCCAATACTCTGCGCTCTTTGCCAAGGATGCAGGTGCGTTCTCGCCGAAATGGCGCGAGCCGTTTCTAGTCACGGTCGAACGCGCCGCCGCCTACCACGATCTCGGTAAGCTGGACGAGATGTTTCAGGAAATCCTGCGCAACAATTGGAGGAACAAGCATGGCTACAACCATGTCGAAGCGGGCACAGCTCATTTGTTACGCCTCAAACAGTTCGAGGCTGCATTCGCCGCCTTTGCACACCACATCGGTCTGCAATCCTTTCCGAAGGAAAGGGCCAAAATTGCCAACACCCTGAATCTCGCGTTCCGCGACGTGGACGATCTCGTCGGCCTCGGCAAAACCGCGTGGCAATGGACTGATGAACATCTCGACGCTTATCTAAACCAGCACCACCAGTTGTTTCCTCCGGTCGGTGCTGTTGCCAACAAATCATTTCCCGGTTTGGTCCGCCGCCTTGCCCTTTCCTGCCTGGTTGACGCCGACCACAGCGACACTGCGCGCCACTATCGACGGGAGCGAGAGCTTCGCGGGCTGCCCCTCCGGCCAGATGAACGGCTGGCAAGGCTCGACAAATACGTCGCCAGCCTTGCACCAGCTGAAGCGCCGCCCACCGAACTGGAACGACTCCGGCTCCGAGTTCGCCAGCAAGTCTATCGAGCCTGCCGGGAGCGCTCACTTGAAGGCCATGAACGTATGGTAGCCTGCGACAGTCCGGTGGGTACTGGCAAAACTACGGCGGTCATGGCTCACCTGCTCAACGTCGCCCGCAATCGCGGTCTGCGGCGGGTTTTCGTCATCTTGCCCTACACCAATATCATCGACCAATCGGTTGATGTTTACCGTCGAGCCCTCGTGCTTGACGGCGAAGCGACGGATGAAGTTGTCGCGGCTCATCACCACCGCGTTGAATTCACTGGCGACAATTGGCGTGATTTGCGCCAACTCACTCAGCGCTGGGATGCGCCCGTGGTCGTGACCACGGCGGTTCAATTCTTCGAGACGCTGGCGGCCAAGGAAACCACGACACTCCGCAAACTTCATCAGGTACCAGGCTCCGCCATCTTTGTGGACGAAACTCATGCTGCCATGCCAGCACCGCTGTGGCCACAAATGTGGAAATGGCTGCGCGAACTCTGTGATGACTGGGGCTGTCATTTGGTTCTAGCCAGCGGCTCTCTGGCGCGGTTTTGGGATCTAGAGGATTTCGTTCCGCACGATGAACGTCCGCCTGTTGCGGAATTGGTGCGTGATGAAATTCGCGAAGAAGCAGCAGCACTGGAAACCTGCCGCGTCGAACGGAAGACCATGCCGGAGAGACTTTCATTGAGCGGACTGGCGGATTTTGTGCAGTCCAAACCCGGTCCCCGGCTGGTCATCCTGAACACCATCCAGTCTTCCGCCATCCTGGCCAAGCATCTTCGCGAGACCTGCGGCTTGGGAATGCAGGTCGAGCACCTCTCCACCGCGCTTTCGCCACGCGACCGTCGGCAAATTATTGAACGTGTTCGCGAGCGTTTGAGAATGCGTAAGGATCACGACTGGATTTTGGTTGCGACCAGTTGTGTCGAGGCGGGCGTGGACTTTTCGTTCCGCACCGCTTTCCGGGAAAGCTGCGGGCTCGTGAATCTCATACAAATCAGCGGCAGGGTCAATCGCTCGGCCGAGTATGAGACTGCCGAGGTTTGGGATTTTCGCCATGACGAGGACGCCTTCCTCACCTTACACCCTCACTTCAAAACGTCCCGTCGAGTGCTAGAGAGAATGTTCCGCGAAGGCAAAGCGGATGTGGCCCACTGCACAGAAGCTCTACTGCGTGAAATCAATTCCGGCGTCGGCGAGACTGAAACACTAGCGAAGCAAATCCTTCGATGTGAAAAGGATGCGGACTATCCCGAAGTGGCCAATCTTTGCCGTCTGATCACTTCCGACACACAGACCGTTCTGGTGGATCAGAACTTAATCTCTCGTTTTGACTCACCCGACCGAGAACAATTTCCAAACGCGAAGGAAGTCATGCTGAACAGCGTCCAAATCTGGAAATCACGACTGCCCGAGCTGGATCCGAGGCCCATTGGGTTCGGAGGGGAACTTCTCGCCCTGCGCCCAGAACAATACGACGATTTTCTTGGCTACATGAAGGGCATTCTGCCGCTCTTAGAGGCTAGGTCCACTAGCGCGATAGTCATCTGATTTATGGAAGTCCTTCCGCTCAGCTTGGTAAACGACTTCACCTTCTGCCCGCGGCGGGCGGCGTTGAAGGGGATTGAAGGTCTTTGGGGAGAGAATGAACATACCGTCGTCGGCGATCTGCTCCACGAGCACCCGGATGAGCCCGGCTACGAAACAGATGAGGGAGTGATTGTGCTGCGTGCCCTCCCGTTGTTCTCCGAACGGTACGGTTTGAGCGGCAAAGCCGACATTGTGGAGCTGTGGAACGGGAAACCACTACCGGTGGAATACAAGAAGAGTAAGCGGCGGACCTTCGACAACGACGATGTGCAGCTCTGTGCCCAAGCCCTCTGTCTGGAAGAAATGTTCGGCACCGACGTTCTGGAAGGGTGCGTGTACCATGCGGCTAGCAAACGCCGCCGTCCGGTTGCTCTGACGCCGGAGCTGCGAGCCGAAACTGTGAGCACTATTGAAGCTGTTCGCGAACTCCTGGAGGCCGGCCAGGTGCCTCCCGCTATGCTCATGCCACGCTGTGATGGCTGCTCGCTCCGGCCGGTCTGCCTTCCGGAACTGACCGGCGTCAATCCCTCAGAGGCTTGGCGACAAAGCCAGCGGGATCTCTGGAAGACATGACGCGATGTCTCACTGCCTGGCTGTCAAGGATGACAGGATGATCCAGCCAGTTGAGCCCTTGCTGACGCGCGGGCTACTGACGGGCGACTCCTAGCGTGGGCCGCCAGCGCTGGAGATTGCAGTAGCAGTAGCCCAACCATTAGGGAGGACTCCCAACTCCGGAGTCCAATGCCACACTTCCAGGAGGCGGCTCAGGCGCATGCACAGCACACCCTTGGCCTATCTGATCACGATTCGCTGCTATGGGACTTGGCTCCATGGTGATCCACGCGGCTCCATGGACCGGCAGGAACACCATCAGTATGGAGGACCAAAGATTGGGCCAAACAAGAAGATAATTGAAGCGGAGGAATCAGAGCTTAAGCATCCGCCTTTTGTTATGACGGATGGACAACGTGCGATTGTGGAAAGAGCCATCCGCGAGGTGTGTGATCATCGCGGTTATCAACTGTTCGCCGTCAACGCCAGAACGAATCACGTGCACGCGGTTGTCGCTGCTGGCGGCAGACCTGAAGCAGTAATGAATGCTCTCAAGGCCTACGCCACGAGACAGCTGCGCCAAGCAGGCTTGCTCGCAACCGGAGTGAGACCCTGGTCGCGGCACGGGAGCAATCCCTATCTGTGGACCAACGAGCAGGTTGCACGGGCAAGCGACTACGTCTTGAACGGTCAGGATGAGAAGCCGTTCGATCGCGACGCTCCTCGCCAGCATACCCGTTAGGGAGCCGTGAACTGAGGGAGTTGAGCCCTTACTCACGCGCGGGCTGCCGATGAGTGGGCTACTGACGAGTGGGCTAGAGATCGGTGGGAGGTTGCAAGAGCTGGGCGAGGGCGTGCAATATCAGTAGCCCGACCGTGAGGGAGGGCGCCAACCACCAATGATGGATCGATCAGTAGCCCGACCGTGAGGGAGGGCGCCAGACACTATGGAAGTCAAACAAAACACCCTCTATCTGACGACTCAGGGCAGCTACATTTCGCGCGACCATTTGACTCTCAGGGTCGAAGTCGCGCGGGAGGTGAAGCTCTCCGTTCCTATCCATCACCTGGAATCGGTCTGCATTTTTGGCCAGAGTTCAATCAGCCCGTTTGCTCTCGAGCTTTGCTGGGAAAAGGGCGTGCCGGTGAACTATTTCAGTGAGCATGGATATTTTCTTGGGCGCTGGGAAGGCGTGGCCAGTACGAGCGTCGTGCTCCGCCGGGCCCAATACCGTGCCGCCGACAGTTCCGAACCGTCGCTCAGCATCGCGCGGCAATGCGTCGCGGGGAAACTGCAGAATTCCAGGATCAGCCTGCTGCGCTCCGCCCGGGAAACAGAAGCCGCTAGCGAGCGGGAACGGCTGCAGGCCGTCGCTGAAGACATTGCGGATGTTCTCCGGCGCCTCGAACGCGCTGCGACGCTCGACCAGGTGCGGGGGCACGAGGGCCAGTCGGCGAACCTCTATTTTTCTGTGTTTGACCTGCATCTGCGGCAGCAAAGAGCCGAGTTCACATTCCGCAGCCGGAGCCGCCGGCCGGCCAGAGACGCGGTGAACTGTCTATTATCCTATCTGTACGCCTTGTTGCGCCATGACCTGATTGCTGCGCTAACGGCTACAGGACTCGATCCGTTTGTCGGTTATCTTCACGCGGAACGCCCAAACCGTCCGGCACTAGCTTTGGATCTGATGGAGGAATTCCGCCCCATGTTGTGTGACCGCTTGGCGATTACCTTGATCAACCGGCGTCAGATCGGGCCGAAAGACTTCGCTCGGCGAGAGGGTGGTGCCGTCGAGTTTACGCCATCCGGGCGAAAGGCGGTGATCAGCGCGTACCAGTTGCGGAAGCAGGAGGTTGTGCGTCACCCCATCGTAGACGAAGACCACCGGCTGGGCCAGTTTATGCTGGTGCAAGCTCGCATCCTGGCCCGCCATCTGCGCGGGGACCTGTCGGAGTATTTACCTTGCGTCCTGCGCTGAACCGGCATAAGGGGCCATCCAACTATTCCGTGCGGTCGGGGGAAGCCCAATGGGTATCAGTAGCCCGCGCGTGAGCAAGGGCTCTGCGCTGATGTACGTTAGCAGGTAGCTTTGAGTGCATCCCAAAGTGGACGCGGCTCCTGCTGGTCGCCTCGGAATCGGGATCGGAAGAATCAAGCATGTTTGTCCTTGTCACTTACGACGTTTCAACGGCTAGCAAGGTAGGGGCGCGCCGTCTTCGACGCGTAGCCCGGGCCTGTAAAGACTATGGCCAGCGTGTTCAAAAGTCGGTGTTCGAATGCAAGGTCGAAAGAAAGGATTGGATCATTTTCAGAGACCGCCTGTTGACCGAGATTAACCAAACCCAAGACTCTTTGCGTTTCTATTTTCTCGATGTTGGAGTGGTTACAGAGCATCATGGAATCAAGGAGCCAGTGGACCTCGAAGCCCCTTTAGTCTTGTAAGGACACAACCCATGCGCGAACCGGGAATGACGACTAAAAGGCGGGGTTTTCGCAGTGCAGCGAACCTGCTGGGTTGCAGTTGTTTGCCAGCAACCGTCCCGCTGACTGCGAGGGTGGCTCGCGAACTTCACTGTCAGGTTCGCGCATTCGCCCCGCTAAACCACTCGGATGTGGGGGCTTAGCAGCACGACAGTTCGCCCCGCTCACAAGGCGGGGCGCGGATTGAAACTTGGCAGCATCGCCCCCGAGGAGATAAGCTTCGCCGTTCGCCCCGCTCACAAGGCGGGGCGCGGATTGAAACATCGGCAGAGTGGGGCTCGCTCCCGGTAGAAGGGGGTTCGCCCCGCTCACAAGGCGGGGCGCGGATTGAAACGCAAGCAGCTGGATCGCCTGCTGCAATCGCCGCATCGTTCGCCCCGCTCACAAGGCGGGGCGCGGATTGAAACCATAAGATATTGCAAGAGCTTAATGACAAAATTCAGTTCGCCCCGCTCACAAGGCGGGGCGCGGATTGAAACTCTGCTCCTGGATCGGAAGCTACGCTCGACTTATGTTCGCCCCGCTCACAAGGCGGGGCGCGGATTGAAACATGAAGGGCCGTTTGGTCCCGAGATGGGAATGACGGTTCGCCCCGCTCACAAGGCGGGGCGCGGATTGAAACTTGCTGTAGGCTGTTTCGACGGCGCTCCTTTCTCGTTCGCCCCGCTCACAAGGCGGGGCGCGGATTGAAACTTGTTTCTCGTCTCGTTCTCAACCGGGCGACGCAGTTCGCCCCGCTCACAAGGCGGGGCGCGGATTGAAACAACTCTCGGACGGCGGGATGCGCCGCCAGAAACGTTCGCCCCGCTCACAAGGCGGGGCGCGGATTGAAACCAACTGGGTGCTGCGCTCTCAGTCGAATCCAACGGTTCGCCCCGCTCACAAGGCGGGGCGCGGATTGAAACACCCCTGCGGTGCCGATAACCAAGGTGCAACCGCGTTCGCCCCGCTCACAAGGCGGGGCGCGGATTGAAACCCAATGTAGGCCGGTAACGTTACTCCAATTGATGCGTTCGCCCCGCTCACAAGGCGGGGCGCGGATTGAAACATCTGGGATCCTCTCGCAGATCGGGCCTTAGCGGTTCGCCCCGCTCACAAGGCGGGGCGCGGATTGAAACTTGAAAAATGGCGAGCCTAAAATTCCCGTCGTCTACGGTTCGCCCCGCTCACAAAGCGGGGCGCGGATTGAAACGGAAGCATCATCTTGCAATTCATCGGAGGACTGGAGTTCGCCCCGCTCACAAGGCGGGGCGCGGATTGAAACAACCTCACCTGGGTGCCTGCGAGCGGGTTGACCAAGTTCGCCCCGCTCACAAGGCGGGGCGCGGATTGAAACAAATCGAGATCGAGGAAGCCCAGGAAGCAGCAGGCGTTCGCCCCGCTCGAAAGGCGGGGTGCGGATTGAAACTCGATTCATACTCACGCGCAGTCGGACATCACGATTTCGCCCCGCTCGAAAGGCGGGGTGCCGGATTGAAACTGGCGCGCCACCGAGCGGATGTGAATAGATCTGAGATGCCGAAAGGCGCTGTGTAGGTCAAGAACGTAAGCAAGCGCGTCTGCCATCACCCGAGTGAATTGATCTAAGATGCCAAAAGGTGTTCGCGGCGCTTGCAAGGCACAGCATGACCGATAGGTCGAAGGACGGTCTGGTGCGAAGCCGCTCCCACACATGTCTTCACTGGCCCACAAGGGTTCGCCCGGAGCAGCCAGAATGTTGTAGCACCTCCCTCGATTTTAAGTAGAATACCGCCTGCCCAACAGAAGAAGTTCCCGCGAACTCTGCAGTACCTCTGTTCCAGTTGAACTCTGCTGGCGAAATTCAGACCATAGATTATTAACGAGGAGATTTCAT
>Ga0187893_10010528_pt1 | contig 13732 bp, 11 predicted proteins | sample MA1701074metaG_FD_139574 | JGI IMG/M metagenome (GOLD analysis project Ga0187893, IMG submission 139574) | White microbial mat communities from a basaltic lava cave in the Kipuka Kanohina Cave System on the Island of Hawaii, USA - MA170107-4 metaG ...
GAGGTCAATATCGATCGCCAGGTGGCGCCTGGAATCCTCAAACGACGCCACAAGCTCCCGCACCGCCTCCGCATTGAGGTCCACGGCGCAGACGTGAGAACCGCACGCGACGAAGAGCTCCGCGGTCGATCTTCCAATCCCCCCAGCGGCCCCCGTCACCAGCACGCCCTTGCCCTCCAGGCCTGCGCCGAGACGAAGGTCTGCTGACAGTACCATGATCCACTCTCCTCGCCTAGCTGGATACGCCCTGCGCCGGTACCGGCCCCCTTCGCGTCGTCTGAAAGGGGTCGAAGAAGTCTCGGAGGGTGTCCCCCAGCAGGGTGAACACCAGGACGATGAGGAACACCGCGGCCCCCGCCGATAGTGCGTAGAAAGGATTTTTGGAAAGAAGCTTTCGCCCCAGGTCCAGCATCAATCCCCATGACGGGCTCGGTGGTTGGGCACCCAGCCCCAGGAAGCTCAACCCCGCTTCCGTCAAGACAGCCGTGGCGAAGGCCAGGCTGAATTGCACAAACACCATCGATGCTACATTGGGGAAGATAACCCGGCGGATAATGTGGAAGTCATCACCGCCAAGAGCGCGGGCCGCCTGCACGTACTCAAGCTGTTTGGTGGCAAGCGTTACCGCCCGCACCAGGCGGGAAAACCGTGGGATCTGGACGACGCCGATAGCGATCATCGTGTTGGTCAGGTTTGGACCGAGGACGGCCACCGTGGCCATGGCCAGGATGATCGGCGGGAACGCCAGGAGGCCATCGGTGATCCGCATCATCACAGTATCGAGGCCCCTTCCGTAGTAGCCACTCACGAGGCCCATGGGAACCCCGATGGCCAGGGCGATCAGTGTCGCGACCAATCCGGCGACGAGCGTGATTCGGGTACCGATCACCAGCCGGCTCAAGACATCCCGTCCAATCTCGTCGGTTCCCAGCCAGTGCGCCCGTGACGGCCGTTGCACCGGCGCCCCCACGACCTCAAACGGGCCATAGGGCGCGATGAACTCGGCGACCACCGCGATCCCTACGACGCCAGCCAGCGCGATGACCACTCCCACGCTGAGGGCATTGCCCCGTAGGCGCCTCCAGGGCCTCGCCCAACGGGACATGGGGGCCGCGTTGGCGGTGACAGCCATGCTCCAACTTACTCGTACGCGATGCGAGGATCCAGCACGCTATATGAGAGGTCCACCAGGAGGTTCACTATGACAAACGCGGCGGCGGAGATCAGTACCGCAACCTGAACGACGTCGTACGCGCGGTTCAGGGTTGACTGGATCATCAACCAGCCGAGTCCCGGCCAGGTGAAGATTTGCTCGATGACCACCATGCCGCCGATCAGGAGTCCGAAGTTCACTCCCACTTCCGTTACAAAAGCGAGTATCGCATTCGGAAGGGCGTGCCGGATGTTTACCCTCATACTCGGGAGTCCTTTCGCATACGCCGTGCGGACGTAGTCCTGGCTCAAGACGTCGAGCATCCCCGCCCGCATGAACCGGGCGAGCCGGGCCGCCAGGACGAGCCCCACCGAGGTCGCGGGCAGGACGAGATGCTTGAGATGGAGGACGGGATCTTCGCTAGGCGGGACGTACCCCGCGGACGGCAGCAGCGGAATCATCTCCGCGAACACAAGAAGGGCGGCGATACCCAGCACATAGGTCGGCATGCTGAAGCCGATCGTCGTGGCGACGCGCGCCAGGTGGTCCACCGGCGAGTCGACACGCACCGCCGAAACCACTCCGAGGGGCAGAGCGATTCCGATGGCGACGACCATGCTCAACGATGCGAGTTCAAGGGTGCGCCAGAGGCTCGGAAACACCAGACTGGCCACCGGCGCGTTGCCGTGTGTTGCAGACCGCCCCAGATTCCCGCGAAGGAGGTTGAAAATCCATGTAGCGTACTGCGAGTGAAGCGGCTTATCGAGACCCATCTCTGCCCGCAACGCCGCGCGCGCCTCTGGTGGGGCGTCGAATCCCAGGGTCATCGTCGCCGGGTCGCCGGGGACCACGCGAAAGAGCAGGAACACGGCGGTCGCGACGATCCATAGCACAAGACCACCGTGTAGAAGACGCTGAACGACGTATCTCACGGGCACCGACCGCTCTTACCTGTCCAGCCAGACAGCCTCGAAGAACGTGTTCCCCTGCGTGTGCGGGATGAAATTCTTGACGAACGGTCGAGCGGGCGTGGGATCGAGGCGCCCACCTACGATGATCTCGGCCTGTCCCTCCATCGCCATCCGCTGGAGTTCCGTGATCGCCTGCCGGTATGCGCTGTCGCCGGGCATGGAGCGGGCGGCATCCAGGAGATCGTAGAACTCGCGCCGCTGATCGATCCAGCCGAGCGTTTGCGTGAACAACTTGGCATACGGATGGTTGAGCAGATCATACTCATCCGGCTTGGGGACCATTGCACAGACCGCGATGTCGTACTCACCCCGCCGGCCCCCGAGGGTCCGAGCGACGTACGTCCCCACGTCGAGGATGGTCAACCTGAGCCTGATGCCGGCCTCGGCCGCCTGACTCTGCACGAGCTGACCGAGGATGTTGAACTGAAAGCCCAAGCCGCAGACGATCGCCTCGCCGCCGTCGACGCCCCCGGAAAACCCGGCCGCGGCCAGCAACTGCTTGGCCTGATCCAGGTCCCGCTTGTTGTACGACGCGGCCTGGGGGCTAAAGAACCGCTTGTTGGCTTCCATGGGATTGGACAGCACCTGAACAAAGCCGAACAAGGCGCGGCTCACTGCCTCCCGGTCGACCGCCAAACTGAGGGCCTGGCGCACTTCCTGGCGCCTCCAGGGCTCCCGTCGAGTGTTGGTGTGGACGTTGTACAGACCCAGGTTGAAGCCCCTGGGGGGCGCATGAAGGATGAGTCCGGCGGACGCGAGGGTGCCCATCTCGCCGAGCAACCCCGATGAGGACACGTGAATCTGTCCGCCGCGCAATTGCTGTGAACGGACGCTCTCTTCCGGGATGGTCCGGAACGTGAGCCGGTCGACGCAGGGGAGCCCTTTTCGCCAGTAGTCGGGATGCCGCTCGAGCACGACCTGCATGTTGCGATCCCATCGAACGAACTTGAATGGCCCCGTGCCCATCGGCGCCTCACCCAGCCGCTCCGTGGTGACGCCGGCCGGGCCGATGTACACGTCGAGGAGCGTACTGAGCAGAATTCGATCTGGCTGCGAGAGGCGGATGACGAACGTGAGCGCGTCCTTGGCCTCGAGCGACTTGATACGGGTCAGCAACGGCGCCGTGCGCCCGGACGCGGGCTCCATCGCCCGCTCGATTGAGGCCTTGACGTCATCGGCGTCGAGATCGCTACCGTCGTGGAACTTGACGTTCGCTCGGAGTCTGAAGGTCCAGTCCAGGCCGTCCCGCGAGACGCTCCACGACTGCGCGAGGCTGGGCCTGATCGCGTAGGTCTGAAGGTCATGCTCGACGAGCGTGCTGAAGATGGCGATGATGATATTGCGGGCGTTCTGGTCACCGAACCGGTGGGGATTGATGCTCGTCGGTTCGCCCGATTGACCGACGATCAGGTTTCCTCCCCGTTTCGGACATTGCCCTCCCGGGAGTCCGGCCGGGCCCCCCACCAAGGGCGCCGGTGCGGCGTCGGCCCGGTTCGCGTCGTGACCAAGACCGTAGGGAATGGCCAGCAGACACACCCCCAGAATAACGATTCCCCACAGCAGCCTCGCACGCATCGCAAACCTCCTCACGCGTGGTGATGTCTCGGAGCGCCGCCTCCCGCGAGTTCGTTGAGCACTCCTAGCGCCGCCTGAACAACTAGGCGCTCAGCCTCCGGGTGGAGGATGACGGGCCACAACCAGGATTGGGGAAAGAGGTCTGGCACCGCGTAGCGTTGTTCCACGCTCCAACCCTCGGCTGGGTAATCCTCCGCGCGGGGCAGGTAGCCCGCGGAGCCGTTGCTGTAGCCCACGACCTCGGTGTGAGGGAAGGGCGAACCGGTCTTGATGGTCAGGCCCGTCTCGCAGAACATCTCGAAGCTCGTGGCCACGATGGCCACGGCGCCCACGCGGATCGCCTGAATCGGAGTCTCAAAGGTGGCCTTCCTTCCACTAATAGAGAAGGTCCCCGTTGGCGTTTCCAGCACGCCCTCACCGAGTGAGCAGGCTTCGACGAGTATCTCCGCCCACCGGGCCCAGCGCCCGGCCACGCTGACGTCGGCTCGGCGAGCGCGCCCGGCCCGCGCGGAGCCGAGTTCGGCAACATGGTGGTCCCGAACCCGCCGCGCCACATCGAGGGGAGGGAGCTCCGAGAGCGGGATGACCAGGGTTCGTTCCAGCGCGGCCAGGGGAGGGGCGGTTCCCTCTTCGACGGAGAGCCACGGCCAAAGCGCAATGCCGAACTCGCCCAAGAGGGTCTGCGGCCCCCGCCGTTTGTCCGTCCACAGGCTCGAGGCTGCCGCAATGACCGCGCCGGCCAGCACAGTCCCTACTCTGTCCTTGACGTCCCGACAATCCACCTCAAAGCCAATCCCGTAGCGGGGGTTGATGTTGCCGCCGCACGCCTGGAGGAAGAGGGCTGTCCCCCCCAGCACCTCCTCGACAACCTTGCGGGCGGCCCCCGGGAAATCGGACGAAGCGGCCTGCGAGCGGGGACCCATGATCACCGGATGGCAGCCATGGCTGAAGACGACGGCAATTGGCCGGCCCTGAAGGTCGTCGACCCGAATGACTCCGACGGACCGATCAATCGCTGTGTCGGGCACTTCCCCGAGGATGAGGCGGCCATTCGATCCCGTCTCGCGCCTGTAGACGCCAAGGGGAGCCTCGCCCCAGCCGGCGGCGAGGCGGGCGGGCTGCCGGCCGCGGTCCGCCTCCACAGCGGCATGCTCGGCCGCCTGCACGAGACGTGCTTGATACCGCTCAATGGCCGCCGCCTGCCAGGCGTCGTCTATCATCCCCCATCCTTGAAGGGCCGGGCTGGCATGCGTGTGGCTGTAGTTCACCAGCACATGGGAAGGCGACGTCCCGACCGACCGTGCCACGGTGTGGCGTACTTCGCGTGCCAGCGTGGACGGCACGACCGCCAGATCGTAGCCTATCAAAACGAGCTTGCGGCCCGTTGTTTCCAGCACGAGCGCCGTGGCGGTCAGGTCACTTTCGATGTGAACAATCGGATCGCAATAGATTCGTATCCCGGGCCCTGGCATCCCCAGATCCGGGTTAATGAGGCGACGACCCGTTCCCGCCTGTAGCATTGCCCTAGTATCCTTTCTCCTTGTCGACGAGGTTGATCAGCGGCTCTCCAGCGATGTAGCGCCGAAGGTTCTCGCAAAACAGGCCCGTTATCCGCTCGAAGTAGCCCTGGCTCACGCCCGACATGTGCGGCGTCAGGATGACGTTCGACAGATCGAAGAACGGGCTGTCCGCCGGCAGCGGCGTTTGCGCGTGGACGTCCAGCCCTGCGCCGCCGATCCACCCTTCGCGCAAGGCGCGCAGCAGCGCGGACTCCTGGATCACGTTGCCACGCCCGACGTTGACGAGGTAGGCGTCCGGCTTCATCGCCCGGAGTTCGGCGTCCCCGATCAGGCGCTCTGTCTCATGGGTCAGCGGCAGGGAGACAACCACGATATCCGCGAGGGCGAGCACCTGCCGCAAATCCCCGGCGGGATGGACCTCGACTCCGTCTTCGCGGACGACGGATGTGACGCTGCGGCGCGTGCCGAGGACCGTCATGTCGAAACTGTGCGCTACCCGTGCCAGTTTGCGGCCGATCGCGCCATACCCGATGATGGCCATCGTCTTGCCGGCCAGTTCATCGCCCGCATACTCCTCCCACTGATTACGGGGCCAGATCCGTCCCTTCTGGAAGCGTTCCATCATCTGAGGAAAGCGGCGGTAGTAGGCGACCACCGATGCGAAGACGTACTCGGCGATCGGCGTGCCAAAGATGCGCGCATTCGTGACGATGACGTCGCTCTTCATCACGGGTGCGCCGCGGAGATGATCGACGCCATCGCCCGGAAGCTGCAGCCAGCGGAGGCGCGGCGCAGACGCGACGTCGAAGTAGGCATGATGCGAGAGCAGCACCTCGACGTCTTCCAGATGGGTCTCGACGCTGGTAGGCCGCTCGTGGAACGAGTGCGGATGGCAACTCACGTGGATGCGCGGGGAGACCTCCCGAATGCGCGTGAGGTGCGTGTCAGAAAAGCGGCTGGCGATGTGGACGCGCAGGTCGGCCATCCGTCACTTGTCCAGCCACGTCGTCCAGATCAGGTCCTTGAAACTGTCGAAGGGCACATGATCATACCCCATGACATACCTCTGCATCGCATAGTTCTCGACCGGCGCCCACAGAAAGAGCCAGGGGACGTCCTCCAGGACCTTGCGTTGGATATTCATATAGAGGCCCCGGCGCTTGAGGCGGTCCGGCTCAACCGCCGCCTGCTCGATCCAGCGCTGCACCTGCGAGTTGGAGTACCCGAGTGGATTGTCGCTGCCCTTCGAATGATAGTGTGGAAAGAGCACATCGATCGGATCCCCTCGGAATCCGCGGTTGCCAATGAGCATGTCGTAGTCGAGGGTGTTGTTCCGCTGCAGCCAGGCGCCAAGCTCGAGCGGCTGGATTCGCAGGGTGATGCCGATCCGCTTCCAGTTATCGGCGGCCGTCGCGATGCTGGGAAAGAAGGCCGCGGGATGGCCCTCGGGGAGTGTCACGGCGGTGACTTCAAAGCCGTTCGGATATCCGGCCTCGGCCATCAGCTTCCTGGCCTGGTCGAGGTCCACTTTGAACCCAAGTTGATCGGGCGGGATGCCGTAGTCTTCCCAGCCATGCACGATGGGCCCGATGGGAACGCCCGAACCGCCCAGCGCTTTGTCGATGATCTCGGTTCGGTTGATCGATAGGTTCATGGCCTGGCGCACGCGTCTGTCCCTGAACGGCGCGAAACGCTGGTGCATTTTGATGACCGTAAAGACTCCGTGCACCCCCTTGATGAACTTGAGGTTCGGGCTGCCCGCCAGCCGCTTGGCGCCGTCGGCGCTGATGATCGAGAAATCGATCGCGCCGGCCCGCAGCGCCGCGATCCGGGTGTCTTCCGGGGTGATGAACTTCACGTTCAGCGTGTCGATATAGGGGACGCCGCGTTCCCAGTACCGTTCGTTGCGGACGAAAATGGCGTAGTCGTTTACCGACCACTCCGTCAGCCTGTAGGGGCCGGTGCCGATCGGATTCGATGCCAGGCTCCTGGGATCGGAGCCCCCGGGCGCAAATCCCAGGACCCGCATGGCCGCGAACTTGCCCGGTAGGACAGGATCGGGTCGCTTCAACGTCATCTTGACGACATACCGGCTCACAACCTCCGTCTTCTCGATCGCGTCGTACCAGACGGCAAAGGGGCTGCCGGTCGTGGGAGCCAGCGCGCGGTCGACGTTCCACTTGGCGTCCGCCGCGGTGAAGGGCGCACCGTTATGAAACACGACGCCCTGGCGCAGCGTCATGATGAGCTCGGTCGGCTTCGTGTACTCCCATTTGGTCGCCAGGGAGGGCTCGACGGCCATGGTCCGCGGATTATGGCGAGTGAAGCACTGATACACCATGCGCTGGAGGACCGTTGCCGAGGCGTTGACGCGGTTGTGCGGGTCGAAACTGATCGGGTCGTTGACTTCGGCCCAGTTCAGCGCGCCGCCGCGCTTGATGATCACCGCCGGCCCCGCCCACCCGGGCGCGGGCCAGAGGCCGGTCAGGCTCGTTAGGGCGGCCGCCCCCGCCACCTTGAGGACGTCTCGGCGGGTGAGACCGCGGCCGGTCACCTGGAGTACGTGCTTCCTCATGCTGCGCTTCCTCATGGTCCTGTCCTCCTTGCGGTGGTACGGGTCTCCACCCGCAGCGTGCTCAAAAGCAGGATGGACCTCTTCAAAGTTTGAATTGTAGATAATATACAAAGCGACTAGCAGCAATTCCTCCTCACGGAGGCCAGGGGGGAACGTGAGCACTCCTGCGGTGCGCATCTTGAGGCATGTGGGCACGAAACAACAGGCCCTCGAGAGGTTCCTGCGGGAGGAAATCGCGCGCGGGCGCATCAAACCTGGCACGCGCCTTAAGCAGCAAGACCTCGCGCGGAAGTTTGGAATGAGCCCCACTCCCGTCCGGGAGACGCTGCGGCGCCTCGAAGGGGACGGGCTCGTTCTCTACGCGCCGAATCGCGGCATCCGCGTGGCACAGGTCGACTATCCAGAAGTCGAAGAGGTCTATCTGATGCGCATGGCACTGGAGAGTTTAGCCGTCCGCTGCGCGGCCGGTCGCCTCACGGCGGAGGACCTCTCGGCCCTTAGCCATCTTCAGGAGAGGATGGATCGCGCAACCGCACAGGGTCGGTTGAAAACCCTCCGCAATCTCAACTACGACTTCCACATGGCGATCTACAGCCGGGCCGGGTACCATCGCCTTCTCCAGATCATCCGGGCGCTGTGGGGGCTCTTCCCGTGGGATACGCTGCAGGTCATCCCTGGCCGGGCCAAGACCTCGATGCGGGAACACCACGCCATCCTCCGAGGATTGCGGAATGGAGACGGTCCCGCCGCCGCAGATCGGATGAGGGCTCACGTCGCGCGGAGTTTCGCGGACCTCCGGACCTATCTGACGGCGGCCCGACAGAACGGCCGGGAGAACCTACGGTGAACCGGCCCCAGTTGCTCGACGACGTGGTCGTGCTTGACCTGACCACCATCGTGTCGGGTGGGACGGCCACGTCGCTGCTTGCCGACTTTGGTGCGCGGGTGATCAAACTGGAACACCCGAAGGGCGGAGATCCCCTGCGGGCGTGGGGGCCGTCAAAAGATGGTGTCTCCCTCTGGTGGAAAGTGATCTCGCGCAACAAACAGTCAGCGACGTTGAACCTCAAGGACTTGCGCGGGCAGGAACTGCTCAAGCGACTCGTAGAGCGCGCCGATGTGCTCGTCGAGAACTTCCGGCCGGGAATCCTCGAGCAGTGGAACCTGGGCTACGATGTCCTGTCTGACGTGAATCCGCGGCTGGTCATGGTGCGCATCTCTGGCTTCGGGCAAACTGGACCATATCGGGATCGTCCCGGATTCGGCACGGTCGCCGAGTCTATGAGCGGCCTCGTCGCGATTACTGGACACCCCGACGGCCCACCCGTGCTGCCCCCTCTCCCGCTGGCCGACGAAATCGCCGGACTCTTTGGCGCGATGTCGACGTTGATGGCGCTTCATTTTCGAGACCGACGTGGTGCGAAGGGACAAGTGATCGACATCAGCCTGTATGAGCCGCTGTTCCGGCTGCTGATCCCCCACATCCCCCAGTACACCTTGCTGGGCGACCGCCCGCAGCGTGTAGGGAACCGATTCCCCGGCGCTGCGCCTCGGAACCTGTACCAGACGGCGGAAGGCGAATGGCTGGCCTTGTCCGCGACGACGCAGAGGGTCTTCGAGCGACTGGCCCAGACCATGGGGAGGGTCGATCTGCTGTCCGATCACCGCTTCGCGGACAACGAGAGTCGCGTTGCGCATGTCGACGCACTGGACGCGATCGTGCAGGAGTGGACGGGGTCCCGGCCTCTCGACGATCTGCTCCAGACGCTTGAGGACGCGGGAGCCGTTGCGGGGCCGGTGTACGATGTGCCCCGGATTCTTGCGGATCGGCAGTATGAGGCGCGGGAGGACGTCATCAGGGTCGCCGACCACGACCTTGGGGAGATCCCCATGCCCGCGGTCATCCCGAAGTTCTCCCACACCCCGGGCCACGTCGCGCACGCAGGTCCGCGGCTGGGGGAGCACAACGAGACCATCTATGGGGGCCTGCTGGGCCTGGCGCCCGACCAGCTGACGCGCCTGGCGCACGAGGGAGTCATCTAGTCGTGCGGATTAGCGCCATTGAAACGATTCCGCTGAAATTGCCACTCCCCCGCGTCTACAAAGGGAGCTACTATCACATGACCCATCGGTGCACGGTGATCACCCGGGTATCCACAGACGATGGCGTCGTCGGCGAAGCGTACAACGGCGACCAGTTTGAGCATCAAGGTGAACTCTGCCGGATTATCAATGAAGAACTGACGCCGCTGGTGATCGGCATGGACGCGTTCAACGTCGAAGGGTGCTGGCAGGCGATGCAGCCTCCCACGTACGATCAGTTGCGCGAGCGGAAACTCACCGTCGAGGCGGTCGCCTGTGTCGACAGCGCCATCTGGGATGCCATCGGGAAGGCATTGAACACGCCGCTCTACCGGCTCTGGGGCGGGTTTCGTGAAGATCTGCCGATTATCGGGATCGGCGGCTACTACGACCCAGAAAAAAAGCCGGCGGACTACGGGCGTGAGATGGCCGGGTTTCAGGCCGATGGGCTGGCCGGCTGCAAATTCAAGATCGGGGGCCGTTCCCCCGAAGAAGATGCCGCGCGCGTCCGCGCCGTGAGGGCGGCTGTGAGTGAGGACTTCGTCATCGTCGTGGACGCGAACCAGGGGTGGGGCGCGAGGGACGCCATTCGTTTTGCCGAGCTGGTCAGGGATCAGAACATCCGATGGTTCGAGGAGCCATGCCGCTGGGTCAACGACCGGCGGTCGATGCGGGACGTGCGGGCGATCACCGGTATCCCGGTGTGCGCGGGCCAGAGCGAGATCGACCGCAATGGTTGCCGGGATCTCATGATGGACGGTGCGATCGACGTCTGCAACTTCGACGCCAGCTGGGGCGGCGGGCCGACGGAATGGCGCCGGGTTGCCGCGCTCGCCAGCTGCTTCGACGTGCAGATGGCCCACCATGAGGAGCCGCAAGTGTCGGCGCACCTGCTGGCCGCCTATCCACATGGCACGTACCTGGAGGTGTTCCACCGCGAACGGGATCCGCTCTTCTATGAGCTCGTGGCTAACCGATCGCCCATTACGAACGGACGCTATCGTGTCCCCGATGGACCAGGCCTGGGACTGGTGCTCGATCAGGCCGTGATCGCGCGTTGCAGGGTGGACTAGGATCCGATGCATCTCGAGGGGGGAGATCAATGGTCGTGAATCGCCCGCGCGTGTTGCTCGGTTTCATGTTTTTGTGTGTGCTCGTGATGACGCTGCTGCCGGCCGGCCAGCCGGGGTCACCGAGACCCTGGCCCGCCACGCTGCTGGCGGCTCCGGCTCCGGGCGGGCAACTGGTCGTCGGAGAACCCACACCGCCGGACACGTTCGATCCTATCGCGCATTCGAACTTCAACAACTGGTACATGTGGCAGCTCGTGTACGAGACGCTCGTGGTGGAACAGCCTGACGGACGGATTGCGCCGATGCTGGCGGCTTCGTGGACGGTAAGCGCCGACGAGCTGACCTACACGTTTCGCCTGCGGAGCGGAGTCAGGTTCCACAACGGCAGCCCGCTGACCGCGGACGATGTTGTGGCGTCGTTCGAGCGACTCTCCGCGAAGGGCATTCCCTATGCCAAAGAGCGATTCCCGAACCTGACATCGGTGAGAGCGTCAGATCCCGGCACCGTTGTCCTCCAGCTCAGAAGGAAGGACTCGTCCTTCCTCAGCAATCTCGGCGACCCGTTCGTCGTCGGTGGCGCGATCCTCAACCGTCGAGCAGCCGATGCGACCGACCCGGCGACGAGGATGATCGGCACCGGGCCGCTCAGGATGGTTTCCTATACTCCCGGAACGGAACTCGTCCTGGAGCGCAACGGGGAGTACTGGGGTACACCCCCCCGGGTCGACCGGCTGGTGATCCGGTACATTAAGGAAGCCCAATCCGCCGTCGCGGCGCTGCTGGCCGGTGACGTCTCAATGATCTTCCCCACGCCGGAGACCTTCATCGCGTTGAGGAACAACTCGCGTGTCAGGGTGGTCTCCGTGCCTACGGCTTCCACTTGGCAGATCAACATGGGCAGCGTCAAGCCACCCCTGAGCGTCACCGACGTCCGGCGCGCGATCGCGCTGTCCATTGACCGCGAGGCCGTCGTCAAGCTGGCACTGCTGGGCGAGGGCACTCCCACCGGACCGTTCCCACCGGGGCACCCGTGGGCCGTTCCGCTGAGCCAGCAGCCATACTACAAGCGGGACATCGCCCGCGCAAAGGAACTTCTGCGAAAGGCAGGGTACCCGAACGGCCTCGATCTGACCTTCATGTTTCCAACGGGGTTGGGCAACAGCGAGACCTTCCGCCGAATCACGGAAGTGCTCCAGAGCCAGTTCGCGGAGGCCGGCATCCGGGTCAGGATCGAAGCACTTGAGACCAGCGTCTGGCTGGACAGGCTGGTGAAGGCGAACTACGACCTGACCATGACGAGCCCACCGTACTTCTCCGATCCGCGGCTGTACGTCATTCCGCGGGCCGGCCGTCAGGGACCGACGCCGCCGGAATTGCAGTGGGCGCTCGATAGGGCGGCGGAGGCGCCGGCTGAACAGCTTCTCGCTATCTACAGACAGATCCAGCTCATTGAGGCCGAACTGGCGTACCCCTTCACCGGCGTGGTTGCGGAGAACAAGTGGATCGCGTACCGTCCGGACCTCATCGATGGCGTCAAGATCGATTACACGATGACGCGGCGGCTCTACTTCGAGACGCGGAGGGCCGGGCGATAGTCGTTCTGCGGGTCGACGACCTCCGTACACAGTTTCCAACCGCATACGGGATGGTCCGGGCCGTCGACGGCGTCTCCTTCACGATCGCCGCCGGTGAAGTGCTGGGCCTGGTCGGCGAGTCGGGGTGTGGCAAGAGTGTCACGGCTCGCTCGATCCTTCGACTGGTGCCGCCTCCCGGGCGCATTGTGTCTGGAAGGATCTTCCTCCAGGAGCGCAACATCCTCGAGCTCAGCGAGGCTCAGATGCGCGAAGTTCGTGGGGCAGATGTATCAATGGTCTTCCAAAACCCTATGACGTCGCTGAACCCTGCCCTGACCGTCGGCTGGCAGCTCGAGGAGGCGCTCCTGGCCCATCAACGCCTGTCCGGCTCGGTGGCTCGCACCCAGGCGGTTGAGGCGTTGCGCCGCGTGGGTCTTCCGGATCCGGCTCGACGCATCGACGACTATCCACACCGGTTTTCGGGCGGGATGCGCCAGCGCGCGGTGATCGCCATGGGACTGCTCAACGAGCCGAGCCTGCTCATCGCTGACGAGCCGACGACCGCGCTGGACGTCACGATCCAGGCCCAGATCCTCGAATTGCTGCGGGTGGCGTGCCGCGAGCGACGGATGGCCGTCCTCTTGATCACCCACGACCTCGGTGTGGTTGCCAGCCTCTGCCATCGTGTGGCGGTCATGTACGCGGGGCAGATCGTGGAGGAGGCCAGCATCGAAGACCTCTTCGCCAACCCGCTCCACCCGTACACCAAGGGGCTCCTCCGCTCTCTCCCGAGCGCCGATGAGCGTAGCGATCGCCTGCGGGCCATGCCGGGACTGCCGCCGGACATGATCGACCTCCCGAGCGGCTGCCGCTTCCGAGCGCGGTGCGCGTACGCCGAAGCCGTGTGCGAGGAGCCCCCCCAACTCCATGAGATCACCCCCGGCCACTACGGGCGATGCTGGATCGCTCAGCGACATGGACGCCTCGGGGAGGTCGGTGGCGTCGATGCCAGTGGCCGTCTGTAGGAATGCCGAACTCAGCGCGGCACGCACCACTTCTCCAGTTCAGCGCGGTGACCAAGCGCTTCGTACTGAGCGGCGGCCTCCTGCGCCGGGGCGCCGTCGTGCACGCCCTCAACGGCGTGTCGCTGGACGTGATGCCTGGTGAAACCCTTGGCGTCGTTGGCGAATCGGGGTGCGGCAAGTCGAC
>Ga0187893_10010529_pt1 | contig 13731 bp, 12 predicted proteins | sample MA1701074metaG_FD_139574 | JGI IMG/M metagenome (GOLD analysis project Ga0187893, IMG submission 139574) | White microbial mat communities from a basaltic lava cave in the Kipuka Kanohina Cave System on the Island of Hawaii, USA - MA170107-4 metaG ...
CTGGCCGGCTACCGGGCCGTGGGCGACCGGCTGGGCGAGGCCGGCGCCCGGCTCGGGCTCGGGGACCTGGCCCGGCACACCGGCGACCGGGCCGGCGGGGCCGAGCACCTGGGCGCCGCCCTGGCCGGCTACCGGGCCGTGGGCGACCGGCTGGGCGAGGCCCACGCCCGGCTCGGGCTCGGGGACCTGGCCCGGCGCACCGACGATCGGGCCGGCGCGGCCGAGCACCTGGGCGCCGCGCTGGCCGGGTACCGGGCCGTGGGCGACCGCCTGGGCGAGGCCAACGCCCGGCTCGGGTTGGGCCAGTTAGCCGAGCGCACCGACGACCGGGCCGGCGCGGCGCAGCACCTGGCGGCGGCCTTGACCGGCTACCGGGTCGCGGGCGCTGGCGACCTTGCGGCGCAGGTCGAGGCCCTGCTCGCGGCGCTCGACCGGGTCGCTGGCAGCGAGCCTCGATGAGCTCGCACGTTCCCGCCGCCGCGAGCGCCCATCTCGCGACAGTTCGCGTGGCCCCGGCCCCACCGATTGTCGCGGAATGCCGAAGGGGGGTCGGGGAGCGAAGCGAGCCTGCTAGCTGAAGGAGTTGCCGCAGCCGCAGGTTCGCTGGGCGTTGGGGTTGTCGATGGCGAAGCCGGCCTGCTGGAGGCCGTCCTTGTAGTCCAGCGTCGCTCCGGCCAGGAGCTGGGCGCTGGAGGCATCGACGACCACCCGCACGCCGCCGTACTCGATCGTGACGTCGTCGCTGGCCACGTCGGAGTCGAAGAACATCTCGTAGCTGAAGCCCGAGCAGCCCCCGGGGCGCACCGCGACCCGCAGGGCAAGATCGGCCTCGCTCTCGGATGCGATCAGGTCCTTCACCTTGATGGCAGCGGCATCGGTCAACGTGATCATGTTCGGTCCTCCGGCACGGTCGAGCGTGGGATCACACTATCGGGGTTCAGCGACGGAAACCCCAACGCCGGCGAGGTCGACCTGGCAGGGGTGCCGATGGACGAGCGGCCGGAACGCCCTAACCTCGACCGCGAGATCCCCCACGCCGTCCCCGAGCCGGCAACCGTCGAGGTAGCCCTCGACGAAGCCCTCGACCAGGCCCCGGTGCAGGCTGCACACCAGGTCGGGGTTGGCCTCGGCCAGCTCGCGGAACGGGCAGTGGGCGAACGCCACGGTGGCGACACCGTCGTTGGCGGCGACGGTGGGGTCGAAGCCGAAGCGGTCGAGCTCGGCCACCAGCGCCTCGAGACACGCCGATCCCTGGGGCGCGGCACCGGCATCGGCCCGCCCCTGGGCCCGTCCCGCCTCGGTCGCCTCGTCGGCGCCGACCCCGGCCAGGGTTGCCGCCCGGACCAGCATGGCGGCCAGCACCGGGAACGACGGTGGCTCCAGCCCGAGCGACGGCGCCTCCGGGGCCAACGAGTAGCGGTGCTGAGGCCGGCCCACCGAACCCCGGGCGTCGCTGTGGACCTCGAGCAAGCCGATCTCCCGCATCCGCTCCAGGTGCGGCCGGACCGTGTTCACATGCAGGCCAAGGGACTCGGCCACCTCGGCGGTGGCCCGGGGGAGGGCCGAGCGGGCCAGCTCGAGGTAGATGGCGTAGCGGGTGTTGTCGCCGAGCGCCTTGAGCAGATCGAGCCGGGGAGCTCCCGACGGCACCGGTCCATTCAGTGTTGAGGCCACCGATGGGAGATTACACGGACGAGGCCGGTAAAATCGTCGCCAGTGCCTCACGACCTGCCTTCCGAAGCTGACGTCATCGAGCTCCTGCGGGGGGTGATCGACCCGGAGCTGGGTAGCGACATCGTTGAACTGGGCATGGCCCGGGGGGCGGTCGTCGCCGCCGACGGCACCGTGACCGTAACCGTCGCATTGACCACATCGGGCTGCCCCCTGCGCGCCCAGATCCAGCGCGACGTGCGGGCCAGGGTGGGGAACGCACCCGGCGTCACCAAGGTCGTCATCGACTGGTCCGAGATGACCGACGACGAGAAGACGGTCGCCATGTCCAGGGCGCGGTTCAACGTGAGCCGGCGCGAGGAGGACACCGAGGTGGGCGCCTCCACCCAGGTGATCGCAATCGGTTCGGGCAAAGGCGGCGTGGGCAAGTCGTCGGTCACGGTCAACCTCGCCGTGGCGCTGGCCGCGACCGGGTTGAAGGTGGGCGTGCTCGACGCCGACATCTGGGGTTTCTCGGTCCCGCGCATGCTCGGCGTGGACGGCAAGCTCGCGGTGCGGCTGCGCTCCGACCGTCGGGGCGACAAGAAGCTGATCGTGCCCAACGAGAGAACGATCGGCTCGGGTGTGGTGCGGGCCGTGTCGATGGGTTTCCTGGTCGACGACGAGGGCTCGGCCCTGATGTGGCGCGGCCTGATGCTGAACCGCGGCGTGCAGCACTTCCTGCAGGACGTGGAATGGGGCGACGACCTCGACTACCTCCTCATCGACATGCCTCCGGGCACCGGCGACGTGCAGATGGGCGTAGCCAAGCTGATCCCGCGGGCCGAGGTGCTCATCGTCACCACGCCGGCCCTGGCCGCTCAGAAGGTGGCGATCCGGGCCGCGTCGATGGCCCGCAAGAGCTACCTGCGAGTGGCCGGCGTGGTCGAGAACATGAGCGCGTTCACCTGCGACCACGGCGAGACCTACGCCCTGTTCGGCACCGGTGGCGGCGAGACGCTGGCCCGCGAGGCGGGCGTGCCGCTCCTCGGCAGCATCCCCCTCGAGCCGAGCGTGGCCGCCGGTGGCGACGTCGGCCAGCCGATCGCGCTGGGCACGGGTCACGCCGCCGATGCCTTCCGGGCCCTGGCCAGGCGCCTGGTCGACGAGGCGGTGCCACCGGTGGCGATGGCCGGGTGCAGCGCCCGGATGCTCGACGCCGCCCTGAAGGCCCTCGACGACGCCGACGCCGCGAGCTCGGGAGTGGGCAGCGCCCTCAGCCCGTGAAGTCCTCGCCGAAGAACTCCGCGAGATAGTCGTCGGCGTCGTCGGTCTCGGCGCCGAAGGGCTCGACCATCACCTCGAGCTCGACGTCGCCGGTGGAGCCGTCGTACCCGCCGGTCACGGCGGTGAAGTCCCCACCGAAGGGCGCCGGCAGAACGAGGACCTCCTCGCGTCCGGCCCCCCCGGGGTCGACGTAGTACAACAACGTGCCGGGCGGGCCGCTGGTCGCGAACGCCCCGAGCGCGGCGTCGGGGTCGAAGGCGGAACCGGCGAAGAACTCGCCGTAGCGATCGGCGAGGTCGTAGTCGGTCGTGACGATGCCCAGGGTCACGTCGAAGCTCGCGTCGGGGTCGGCTCGAAGGATGATCACCGAGTCCTCGGGCACCGAGAAGCGACGCCCGAAAACGACGTCGTCGTCGGAGACCTCGCCGTCGAACGTCCCCAGGCCCTGAGCGTCCCCGCTCTCACGGCGGACCACGAGGATCACCACCGCCACGATGGCCACCACGGCCACCACGGCGAGGGCGACGAGCAGCACCGGCTTCGAAGACGGGCCCGCCCCGGGCGCGGGCCCGCCGGGGGGGCCACCGGTGCCCGACGCTGCCGGGGGAACCCCCGCAGCCGGCGACGAGACGACCGCGGCCGCCGGCGCGTCGAGTGGGTCGGTGCCCGGTACGCCGTTGTCGGCGACGTTGTCGGTCCAGGCCGTCCCGTTCCAGTAGCGGTACTGGTGCCGGCCGGCGGGGTCGGGGAACCAACCCGCCATCTGCCCGCCGGCGTTCTGGTGGCCGCTCATCAGTGCCGACGCTACCGGCTCGCCCGCGTCACCCCGCGCGGGCGCCCAAGGTCTGCCCGGCTCTGCACGCCGGGCCGCGAGACCCGCAGCGTGCGTCGCTCAGGCCGGGCGCCAGGGCGCGCCGAGATCGCCCGGGGTGGGGCTCGTGGCGCGGCCTTCGGCGTGCAGCTTCAACAGGTGGGCGTGCACCGAGCGAGCGGCCCACGGCACCAGCTCGGGGGCCAGCCCCTCGTAGACGATCTCGACCAGCCGCTCGGTGGTGGTCGGGGCCTCGGCCGCCAGCGCCTCGAGCACCTGCCGCTCCCGATCGAGGCGGTGGGCGATGTAGGCGGCGATGGCCGCCTTGGGGTCCTCGATGAGATGGCCGTGGCCGGGCGCGATGCTCCTCATCCGGCGGCCGCGCAGCCGCTCGAGCGACTCGATGTAGGCCGCCATGTCGCCCTCGGGCGGCGCGATGACCACCGTCGAACCCTCCATCACGTGGTCGCCGGCGAAGAGCATGCGCTCCTCTTCGAGGTAGTAGCACAGGTGATCGGGTGCGTGGCCGGGTGTGTAGACGGCGGTGAGGCGGAACTCGGTGGCCTCGACCTGGTCGCCGTCGGCCAGGGCCCGGTCGACCAAAAGGCCGTTGCCGGGGCCGAAGGCCAAGACGTCGGCGCCGGTCAACTTCTTGAGGTTGGCCGCCCCTGGCGCGTGGTCGGGGTGGGCGTGCGTGCAGAGGATCCAGCGGATCCGGTCCCCACCGCACCCCGCGATGGCGTCGAGGTGAGCGACGTCGTCGGGCCCGGGATCGATCACCGCCACCTCGTCGATCCCGACCAGGTAGGTGTTCGTCCCCGGGCCGGTCATCGGGCCGGGGTTGGGGGCGAGGATGCGTCGTACCAAGGGGCTCAGCGCCGAGGCCACGCCCGGCACCAGCGGCCGGGGAGCGGGTGCGTCGGCGTCAGCCACCGGGGGCCCCCCCGACGCCGAGCGCGCCACCGACGATGACCCTCACGGCCTGATCTCGGGAGACCCGGGCGGGCGGCGCTGACCAGCCGGGGGCTCGACCGCCGACCCGTCGACGTCGACCCAACCGCCGCGCGGACCGCCGCGCCGGGGGCCGCCGACGGTGAAGACCCGGACGACTGCGGAGCGCCGACCGAAGCTGCGCAACAGCACCGCTCGGACCGCCGCCCGGCTGGGCGGGAGCAGCAGGGCCAAGGCCAACAGGTCGGAGAGGAAGCCCGGCGTCAACAGCAAGGCCCCCGCGAAAAGCACGAGGAAGCCGTCGACCAGCTCGCGTTGGGGCAGCGTGCCGCGTCCGAGCTGCTCGCGCACCCGGCGCAGCACGCCGACGCCCTCCCGCTTGCACAACCACGCGCCCACCACGCTCATCAGCACCAGCAGACCAATGGTCTCGAGGATGCCGACCTCCTGGGCGACCGCGACGATCACCGCGAGCTCGGCGATCGGCACGACGAGCAACAGCACGGCCAACGCGAGCATCGGGGGAGCCTACCGCCGCACTACGGTCTCCCCGATGCTGTCGAACCGAGGATCCGACGACTCCCCGTGGCGCAACTTCGTACCGGCCAGCGTGATCGGGCTGGCCGTCGTCGTGTTCTTCATGGGCATTGCCGCCGCCTTCACCGGCGCCGTCCTCTACGCGTACTACGAGTCGCGCCAGGAACGCACCGAGAACCAGCTCGAGGCCTTCGTCGGCGGCTTCGACGATTCGATCGAAGCGGCCAAGGCCATCATCCAGGAAGAGGGCGAGACCGCGCTCGAGGAGCTGCGCGACCAGCTTCCCGGCTTCGCCGCCAGCGGTGAGACCCTGGCCGACCTGGTCACGCGGGTAGAGCCCTCGGTGTGGTTCGTGGCCACCTTGGACGAGTCAGGAGCACCGTCGGTGGGCTCGGCCTTCGTCGTGTTCTCCGATACGCAGCAGTCGTTCCTGATCACGTCGTTCACCACTGTGGCCGCATCTGGCACCGCTCCGGGCCCGGAGATCCTGCTGCGCAAAGGAAGCGAGGAGGTTCCCGCGTCGGTGAGCAGCGTCGACCCGTCACTCGACGTGGCCCTGCTGGTCATCGACCGACCCGACCTCCCGCCATTGCCCTGGGCCGACCCCGGTGAGGACTCCGCCGCAGGCGACCGGGTGTTCGCCATCTCCGGCCTCGGCTCGGGCGGCGGCGCAGTGAGCCAGGGCTTCGTCGCCGACGTGGCCGCCAACGGCATCCAGCACGATGCCGCGGTGGGCGCCGCCTTCCAGGGTGGCCCGCTCCTCGATGCGGACGGCCGCGTGCTGGGGGTGCTGTCGAGGAACTATGCGCCGTTGGGCTTCGACCCGCTGGCGGTGTTCTTCGCACCGCCGATGCGCTCGACGTGCGGGCCGGTGCTCCAATGCCCGCCCGGCACACCCAACGCCTAGCCCTAACCGGGCCGGGTCGTCGGGGTGGTCGGGATCGTCGGCCTCGGGAACAGCGTGAACGGCGGCGTGGTGCCGGGCACCGAGGTGGTCGTCGAGGGCGCCTCGGTCGTCGACGTCGGGAACTGGGCCACCGGCGGGGGCGCTTCGGCCTCGAGCGTGCCGGCCCCCGGCGGCTCGGCCGGCACGAACTGCGGGCCGGGCCCGAACCCGCCGCGCTGGCGCCGCAGGGCGGCGTCGGCCTGGTCGGCGATGGGCACCGGCTCGTTGAACTCGGTGGGCGGCACGCCCTCGAGCGCCCGGGTCATGTACGTCTGCCAGGTCGCCGCCGGGATGGTGCCGCCGTCCACGTTGCGCACGCCGTTGATGTTCTGCAGTGGCCGTTCCACGTCCAGGTAACCCATCCACACGGCGCTCGACAGCGTGGGCGTGTAGCCGACGAACCAGGCATCGAGGTTGTCGTTCGTGCTCCCGGTCTTGCCCGCGGCCGGGCGGCCGATGCCGTTGTCGGCGGCGGTGCCGTCGGTGAGCACCCCCTGGAGCACGTCGGTCACGTTGTCGGCGATGTCGGGCCCGATCACCTGGTCGGCGGCGTCGGCGGCCTCGGTGTTGTCGACGAGCACGTTGCCATCGGCGTCGGTGACCCGCAGCACCGGCGTGGGCGCGGCCAGGCGGCCACCATTGGCGAACGTCCCGAAGGCCGACGCCATCTCCAGCGGGCTGGCCCCCACCGCACCCAGGGCCACCGAGGCGCCGTACACCGCCGGGTCGTAGGCCGGCATGGAGAGCCCGAGGCGCGATGCGATCTCCATGGTCTCCTCGACGCCGACGTCGAGGATCAGGCGGCAGTAGACGCCGTTGACCGAGCGCTCGGTGCCGGACCGCACGGTGAGCGTGCCATATCTCGCCCCGCCGTAGTTCTCGATGATCTGCCCGTCGGGCGTCTCGCACGCCGACCCGGAGTAGGTGGCGTCCGGCGAGATGCCGACCTCGAAGGCGGCGGCCAGGACGAAGGGCTTGAAGGCCGAGCCGGGCTGGCGGTCGACGCCCCCGCCGAGCGCCCCCAGGGCGGTGTTGACCTGCGAGGCGGCGTAGTCACGCCCGCCCACCAGGGCCCGGACGAAGCCAGTGGGGGGTTCGACCGAGGCGATCGCCATCTGCAGCCCGGGGTCGTTGCCGTCGACCTGGGCCAGGATCTCCTCGCGGGCCACGGCCTGGACCCGCGGATCAAGCGTGGTCTCGATCTGCAGGCCCCCCTGGTAGAGGATGTCGCAGCTCTGCGCGGAGCACCCGGGGAGGTTCTGCTGCAGCCACACCCGCACGTAGTCGGTGAACCACGGCTCAGCCGACGCCTGGACCTGGGGCGGGTAGACCCGCGTGGCCAGGCCGGGCGGCTCGCCGTTGGCCATGAGCCACACCGTATCGGCCATGGCCTCGGAATGCTGGCGGGGGAAGATGAGCCGCTCTTGCAGCATGATGTCGAGCGTGAGCCGGCGGCGTTGCTCGGCCGTGGCCGGGTCGACCCGGGGCGAGTACGCGCTGGGCGCGGGGATGACCGAGGCCAGCAAGGCCGCCTCGGACAGGGTCAGCTCGCTCACCGGCTTACGGAAGTAGGTCTCGGCCGCGGCACCCACGCCGTAGGCCCCTTCGCCGAAATAGATCCTCGACAGGTAGTCGAACAGGATCTCGTCCTTGGACATCTGCCGGTCGATCTGGGCCGCCAAGATGGCCTCGCGGATCTTGCGGCTCAGCGACTGCTCGGTGCCCACGTCCTCGAACACGTTGCGCACATACTGCTGGGTGATGGTGGAGCCGCCCTGGACGATCTCGCCGCTGCTGACGTCGGCGAACAGCGCCCGGAAGGCGGCGCGCACGTCGACCCCGCCGTGGTCGTAGAAGTTCCTGTCCTCGACGGCCACCACCGCGTCCTTCAAGACCTGGGGCACGTCGGCCGGCTGCACCGGGATGCTTGTCTCGAACTCACGGAACGAAGCGATCTCGGTGCCCGCCGCGTCGAGCACGTGGCTCACCCGCGACTCCCGGCCCGGCGTGGCGGTGGGCAGGGTCGCCGGCAACGGCAGGAAGATCGACGCGCCGAGGACGACCGCGACACTGACCAGCGGGGTGACCAGGGCGACGATCACGAAGGCCGCGACCCCGCGGAGAGCCGAGCTCATCACGCCCCCAGGATTACACGAACCGGTCGCTCAGGTACCGCGTCGGCGCGATGAGGACCAGCGGCCCGGACGACCGGGCCCGATCGATCGCTCAGGGACGCGTCGGCGCGATGACGGCCCGCGGCCCGTACGCCGGGACGGCCGGGGCGTACATTGCGCCGTCATGCGACCGCCATCCGTCGACACGCTCGCCCGCTCGCTGGCTGACGTCGGGCTGCCCCACCCGCTGCTGGTCGACGCCGCCCGCGCCGCCATCGCCGCGGACGATCTCGCCTCGGCCCGGGCGCGAGCCGAGGCGACGGCTCGGGCCCTGCTCGGGCCGGTGCTCAACGCCACCGGCGTGCTGCTGCACACCAACCTCGGCCGTGCCCCGTTCCCCTTCGCCGCCCCGGCGACCTACACCAACCTCGAGCTCGATCTCGGCTCCGGGCGACGGGGGTCGCGGCGCGGTCACGGCGGGGGCCTGTTGGCCCGGGCGTGCGGCGCCGAGGCGGCGCTGGTGGTCAACAACGGGGCCGGGGCGGTGCTGCTGGTCCTGGCCGCGCTGGCTCGCGGCCGGGGGGTGGTCGTGTCCCGGGGGGAGCTGGTGGAGATCGGGGGCGGGTTCCGGGTCCCCGACGTCATGGCCGAATCGGGCGCCCGCCTCGTCGAGGTCGGCACCACCAACCGCACCCGGCGGGCCGACTACGAGCGTGCCCTGGCCGCGCCCGAGGCGGACATCGCCCTCGTGCTCAAGGTGCACCGATCGAACTATCGCATCACCGGCTTCACGGAGGACGCCACCGTCGCGGAGGTGGCCGGCCTGGGCCCGCCCGTCGCCGTCGACCTCGGCTCCGGCCTCCTCGATGCGGGCTGCGGTTGGCTCCGCGGTGGCCCTCCGGCATGGCTTCGGGACGAACCCGCCGTGCGCCAGACGATCGACGCCGGCGCCGCGCTGGTCGTCTTCTCCGGCGACAAGCTGCTCGGCGGGCCCCAGGCGGGCGTCATCGTCGGGCGAGCCGACCTCGTGGACGGCTGCGCCCGGCACCCGCTCTACCGGGCACTGCGCCCGGGCGGTCTCGTGCTCGGCGCGTTGCAGCAGTGCGCGCTGGCCTACCTTCGCCGCGATGGCACCGCTGTCCCCTTCTGGCGCATGGCCACCGCACCGGTCGAGGAGTTGCGCCAGCGCGCCCGCTCGCTCGGGGTCGGCCGGGTGCTCGACTGCACGTCGGTCACCGGCGGCGGGACGCTTCCCGGGGTGGAGATCCCCTCGGCTGGCGTCGCGTTCGACGGCGATCGGGCCGCGGCGCTGCGCGCCCTCGACCCGCCGGTGATCGCCAGGGTCGACCACGGGATCACCACCTGTGACCTGCGCACGGTCGACCCCGCCGACGACGCCGCGCTGGCCCTGGCCCTTCGCACCGCCACCGCCTCGCCGTGCTGATCGCCACCGCCGGCCACGTCGACCACGGCAAGTCGACGCTGGTGCAGGCCCTGACCGGCATGGACCCCGACCGCTTCGCCGAGGAGAAGCGCCGCGGGCTCACCATCGACCTCGGCTTCGCCTGGACGACCCTGCCCTCGGGCCGAGACCTGTCCTTCATCGACGTGCCCGGCCACGTCCGGTTCCTGAAGAACATGTTGGCCGGGGTGGGCGCGGTGCAGGCCTGCCTGTTCGTCGTGGCCGCCACCGAAGGCTGGAAACCACAGTCCGAGGAACACCTGCGCATCCTCGAGCTGCTCGGCATCGACCAAGGCGTGATCGCCTTGACCAAGGTGGGCCTGGTCGACGGAGACCACGCCGCCCTGGCCCGCCTGGACGTGGCCGACCACGTGGCCGGCACCGCGCTCGACAAGGCCGAGCTGGTGGCGGTCGACGCCCCCACCGGCGTGGGGCTCGGCGCCCTGCGCCAGGCGCTCGATCGCCTCGGTCCGCGCTCCGGCGCCTCTGACGTCGACCGGCCCCGGCTCTGGGTCGACCGCGCCTTCGCGGCGTCCGGAGCCGGCACCGTGATCACCGGCACCTTGACCGGAGGCGTCATTCGCGCCAGCGACGAGCTCGTGGTCGTCTCCACCGCCACCGGCGCGGCGCGCCGGACCAGGGTGCGGGGCCTGCAGTCGCGGGGAGAACCAGCCTCCGAGCTCGGCCCCGGCAGCCGCTGCGCGGTGAACCTCGTCGGGGTGGAGCACACCACGGTGGCGCGCGGCGACGCCGTGGTGCGCGCCGGGCAGTGGCACTACACCGACATGGTGGACGCTTCCCTTCACGTGCTCGACGCGCTCGACCACGACGTCTCCCGGCGAGGGGCCTACCTCGCCTACCTCGGCGCCGGCGAGCACCCTGTGAGGATGCGGGTACTGGGCCGCGCGGCCATCGCTCCCGGCGGCGACGGCGCGGTCCGGCTGCACCTGCCGGTCACCCTCCCCTTGACCCCCGGCGACCGCTTCGTACTGCGCGAGAGTGGCCGGGCCGAGACCGTGGGTGGGGGCGAGGTGCTCGACGTGGCACCGGTGCTGGCCGCGGCGCGGGCTCGGCCCGACCGGTCGGTCGACCGGGTGGTATCCGAGCGGGGCTGGGTGGACGTCGACGAGCTGGCCCTGCTCACCGGCGAGCGCCGCCCGGCGAGCATCGGCCGCTGGGTGGTGGGCCCCGTGGCCCTCGCGGCGGCGCAGGCCACGGCGCGCCGCGCGGTGGAGGCAGCCGGTGACCTCGGCCTCGACCTGGCCTCGCTCGACGAGCGAGGCCGCCTTGTGGCCGGGCAGCTCGACGGCGTCGTCGTCGCCGGCGGCCGGGCGCGGGTGGCCGACGGCCGCGATCCCCTCGCCGGCCATCCCTACGTCGAGGCGCTCGAAGCGTCGCCGTTCACGCCGCCCGCCCCCGACGGCGTCGCCCGCCAGGAGCTGACCGAGTTGGTGCGGCGGGGGCTCGTCGTGGAGCAGGACGGGTTGTGGTTCGCCCCCGACGCGCTCCGCGCCGCCGCTCGCGTCGTCGCCGGCCTACTGGCCGCCGAGCCGGGTGGGGTGACGGTCGCCACCGTGCGCGAGGCCCTGGGCACATCGCGCAAGTACGCCCTGCCGATCCTGGCCTACCTCGATGCCACCGGCGTGACCCGGCGCCGCCACGACCTGCGCGTGGCCGGGCCGCGGCTCCCCGAACCCTGACCGCGCCACCTCCGACGCGCCCCGCGCCGCCGCGTCAGGCGCTGGCTTGGCGGCGCTTTCGCTCGATCTCGTTGAGGCCGCCCCAGATCCCATGCGGCTCTCGGATACGCAGCGCGTACTCGAGGCACGGCACGCGGACCGAGCAGGTCCGGCAGATGTCCTTCGCCCGCCACTCTCGCTCGAGCTTGTCCTCCTTGCGCTCGAAGTGCGACGGGGGAAAGAACACCGCGGCCTGGGGCCCCCGGCAGGCAGCCTTGACCTGCCACGTCTCGTCGACCCGAAGCGCACTCACTCCCGCCCTCCTCGCCGTTCGGCAGCGCCAGGGTACGACCACCCCGCCGGCATCGTTTGATCGACTCCCTCGCCCCTCAATCGGGTTCGCTCGTCGTCCACGTGCTTCCCCCTTTCGGCGGTGACTTTACCGCCGCCTATTTCCACGAAACAAGAGCCAACTACAGCTAGCGAATGACAGTCTTTCGCGAACTATGGCAGGTCACGGGCCTCCGAGGGCACCGCGGGGGCGGCCGGCCGGCGATGTTCGTCGCCGCGGCGCTACGCACTTTCCGGCGAAGCTGGCTCCGTGTCCTTGCCCGACGAAGCCGGGTTGACCCCGTCGGGCGAGCGTGGACGGCGGGCCTTGGCCCGCTCCCGGTAATCCTCGGCCGCGCCCTGCAGGGGCTCGACCTCGAGCAGCAACCCGTCGATGCCGACCACCCGTACGGCCTCGCCCCGGGCGATCGGCGTCGCCCGGTTCGTGCGCGCCCGCCATGGCGCGTCGCGCACCAGGACCACCCCGTCCGGATCGACCGCCAGGCGCGCCGTGCCCTGCTCGCCGATCATCCACTCCCGACCGATCGTCGGCGTGGAGAACCGCGTACGCACCATGGAGGGCATCCCGGCGAGCATGGCCAGCGCCATCCCGGCGATGGCGACTCCGAGCGTTATCCACGAGAGCACCACGCCGTCGTAGAGCAGGAGCGACCCGGCCGCGAAGGCCACCGTGGCCACGGCCGTCCATGCCCGGGGCACGCCGGTCTGGATGTCGATCGAGAACCCGAACATCGCCAGTAGGAGCAGCCCGACGCCCAGCGGGGTCGTGGGCAGGACCGCCAGCCCGTAGCAACCGAGGACGAACGACACGGCCCCCACCCCGCCGGCGACGCCGATCCCCGCCGTGAACAGCTCGAAGACGATCAGCGCCATCCCGATGACGAACAGCAGGTACGCCACCGCCGGGCTCGCCACCGTGTGCAGCACCTCGGACGCCAGCGCGAGCTGGGAGAAGCGGGTGGTGGTGAGCGGTTCCAACCTGGTCTCGTCGCCCTGGCGAACCTCTCTCGACTCGACGCCGGGAAGGCTGACGATGAAGTCACCGACCGTGGATGCGCACCCCTCGTCGGAGCCCCGTTCGCGCCGGCAGTCGGCGGGGAAGTCGATCAAACCTCGCTCGAGGGCGGTGTCGGCGCCGATTCGGCCGACGCCGGCATCGAGCCGGCTACCGGGCGCCAACGCGGCGAACGATGCGGCCTCCACCAACCTGGCCGCGTCCCCGTCGGCCCTCGCCCCCGAGGGCCCGACCCAGACGCCGATGGTCACCTCGGCGCCCGCCACCCGGTCGAGCAGGCGCTGGAACCGGCCCTCGCCCACCAGCACCCCGGGGCTGTCGAGCTGGAGGACGAGCGCAGCCGCGTCGACCCGCTCGGCCTCGTCGATGGCCTGGTCGACGAAGTCCACGAGCACCGGGTCGAGATAGCCGTCGACCTCGATCACGTCGACGATCCGGCGTTCGGGCCGCTCGTCGTCCTCCTGGGCCGCCTCTTGGGCCGCGACACTACCGGCCGGCACGATCGTCGCCAGGCCGAGACCGATCGCGACCAGCCGGGCGATCCGGCGCCGTCGACCCGGCGATCCGTCACCGTTAGGGCTCGTACGGGAACTACTCGGACGTTTCGCCGGCCGGATGACAGCGCTCGCGGCGTCCTCGTCCTCGAAAGTGCTGGTGAGCGCCTTCGTCCTGCGTCCTTGCGAGCGCCGCCCCCGACTCGCCGAAACGCTCCCCGTTCCGCGCGACCAGTTCCCGTACGAGCCCTTACGTCCGCGATGGACCACTAGTGCTGCCGCCCGCACGTTCCCACACGTATCGCCGGCCCTCGACGCCGCTCGAATCTCCTATGTCTGTCAAGGGGTTCGTTCCTGGGTTGTTGTCGGGCCTGCTTCGAGGAGGCGGTAGAGGTGCCGGGCGACGTAGCGCTTGAGGCAGCGGCGGGCTTCTC
>Ga0187893_10010530_pt1 | contig 13731 bp, 9 predicted proteins | sample MA1701074metaG_FD_139574 | JGI IMG/M metagenome (GOLD analysis project Ga0187893, IMG submission 139574) | White microbial mat communities from a basaltic lava cave in the Kipuka Kanohina Cave System on the Island of Hawaii, USA - MA170107-4 metaG ...
TACCCTGAAAAGCGATGCTTCCTGCACCGATACCCGACTCCGGCTTCAGCGGTACGAATCGTCCGCTTTCCAGGCGAGCGGCGCCCGCCGCGAAAGTACCCGCCCAAAGTGTACCGTCACGAGCTTCAAAGATGCAGTTTACGGAATTGGTAGGCAATCCTTCGGCGGTTCCATAGCGGAGAAAACGCCTCCCGTCGTATCGGTAGATGCCGTTCTGTGTGGCGATCCAAAGGAAGCCTCGCGAGTCCTGCAAGACATGTTGAACGGCCAGGCTGTGCAGGCCTTCCTCGCTTCCGTACATCTTGAAGCTGTAACGCTGCGCGTAAAGCGCCGGCAGCCAGCTGATGAGAGCGAGGGCAACGCTCAACAGTCGGAAAAACAGGGGGGTTCGTTTACGTTCTGCGGCTGGCATGAAGGTTTACGCGGTTGATTCTTTTCCAAGGCAGCTGCGGGGTGCTGGTCCGCGGCCAACTGCTAGTCTTTTCGGAAGATAACTCCAAAGCTTGAGCGATTCTTGTGCCTTCAACGTGCCTCTGCTTCCTGCCTCCGCGCCTGCCTAACGTTCTTGCGTCTGTCCAGGAAGAAGGGTATTTTGAGGTCATCAGGGACACGTCCCGGAAAAGGACTTTGTGAAACGCAGAACCTTCCTGCAACTTTCCAGCACTGCACTGCTTGGTGTGGGCAATCGGAGGGCAGAGCCTTCTTACCGCATCGTCAGCGCCTACAAACCAAGCCTTCATCCCGGCATGCCGGGTCCATTTCCGGGACAAGTAGTGTCAGTTCGTTCTGCCAGGTGCATTGATGAGGTGAAGGACGAGGTGAATGTCGCGGTGGTTCGCGAAATGATGGACCGTGGCATGCGGCAGCTAACCGGCGAAAGCACAGTTGGGGGCGCCTGGCGGCGGTTTATTTCTCCCACGGACACTGTGGGGATCAAGGTGAACTGTGTCGGCCGACCCAAAGTCGTCTCATCACCCGAGGTGGTTGCAGAGGTCGTGCGAAATCTGACGGCACTGGGGGTCAAGCCCAACCAGATCTATATTTATGACCGCTTCGGCGAGCGATTGCACGAGATGAACTATGACCTTCATGTGCCCAAGGGAGTTCAGATTCACGGCGCCGAAGCCAGCCGGGGCAGCATCCGACACTATGATCCGGCTACCTACGTGGAAGTAGATTTCTTCGGTGAAGACGATACGCGATCCGAAATGATTGCCATGATCTCGAAGTTTACGAAGATCATCAATGTGCCTAACATGAAGGATCACGGGGCCGCCGGAGTCACCGGGTGTCTCAAGAATATTGCTTATTGAAGTTTCTCCAATATGGACCGGTCGCATCGTTTCCGGCAGACCCACACTTATTCGTTTGTCGGGAGGCTGGCGGCTGTCGAGCCCGTGCGCTCGCGTACCGTTCTGCAGATCATGGACGGTTTGCGAGGCGTCTGGCATGGCGGGCCATTCGCTCTGAATCCTCGTTTCATCTTCTTTCCGAAACAAATGATGTTCGGAACCGACCCGGTTGCGATCGATCGTCTGCTGCTTGACGTCATCGAAACCAAACGAAAAGCCGAGGGCGTCGTTTCTCTCTGGGACCGGAACGTGCCGGAAGGCAAAGATCGCAACGATCCGAACGTCAGCGTTTATATTCGTGAGCCAGGTCACATCGACTACGCCTCGACGCTGGGGCTCGGCGTGGCCGATCTGGCAAAGATTCGTGTCGAGGAGATCGCAGTATGATGTTCGCTTTGTTGCTGGCGGCATTGCCGATGATCTTTTGGGATCAGGGCCCGGAGACCGCGGCGACACTCAAGCAAAACGGAATCGAACAACTCGTGGTTCCAGCGGAGCGGCTGCAAGAATGGAAAGCCACCGGACTGGCCGCTCGTGGAATCACCCCTGCCGAATGGAGTGGCCTGGAGGAGGCGTCAGCGCCCGGCGTCGACCGTCAGGTGCAAGTGGCTTCGGCGACTCGCAGCCCCTATCTGATTGCCAATGGCTGGCGCTTCATCAGAAATCCGGCGGCCAAGTATCGTTATAGCTTGCCTGTCGGAAAAGCTGCTCTGGCAGCAGCTGAATCCTATGCGTTTGGTGCTGATGCAACACTGCAGGTTGAGCGCGGAGACCTGGAATCTGTGGGGAAAATGCTGGTCTTCCTGCGCGGCATTTCGGCAACTGCCCTGCCCGGCGTGGCGGATATTGCCGTTGTGGACAACCAGCATCCGCTGGCCGGAGAAGTGATGAATCTGCTGGCCCGACGCAACCTTCTGTTTGTAGCCACGCCTGCAGCGGATCCAAAGTATCCGATCAATATTCGGATCGGATCGAAAGAATATCCGGAAGAGGAAGCGGCCAACCCCAGCGCTTTTGCCCTGAAAATCAGAAGGGAACTGACTGACGAGCGGCGATCGGTTCGAATCTACGGCAGCGAAACAGTCCTCTGCCGGTTGACTGGCGACAAGGGGCAACTGCGTTTGCATTTGCTGAACTACCGGGGCGGGAAGGTCGATGGTCTGCGGATCCGTCTGCGGGGTGCGTTTCTCAAGGGACAGGCGCGTGGTGACCAAATCGGCGAGATTCCGCTGCAAAGTTTTTCGGTTGCAAACGGTGCGACCGAATTCACGATTCCTGCGATGAATCTGTATGCGGTGGTCGACCTTCAGCGTGAGAAATCAAAGTGACCCGCGATGGCTGCCTTGTCTGTTCTTCACACGCACTCTAGTGGCGGGAAAACCGTAGCCTGAAGTTCGGCTGGATTGTGGAGCTGATCCCAAGGGCGCGACAGGTGATGGCTCACAGTGCGCATCAAGATCACCCGTGTCCCGGAAGGCTGCCGGAGTTCAGCAGACTTTATGAACTTCTTTCGCTTCTCTCCCTAACCTCACCGTTCACCCAAGGTCGTTAGAGCTGGGGCCGTTCGGAGCGTTCGTTGCTATCCCCGTTGCCCTGTGCTACTTTCTGGCGGCACTGCACAGCTCCTGTTTCTGGTTCGCGACGCCGAATCCCCAGAGTCTCAACTCAAAATGTCCTTTCCGGCTACCGCTTTTGGGCGGCTGAAGAGCCTGCAATATGTGCTCTTCCTGCTTTATTTCGCCCTGGTTTTTAAGAGCTTTTTTCGCCTGGTTTCGTTCCTTCCCGCCGATGTTCTGACGACTCTCGACCAGACCAAATATTATCTGCTTCGTTATTTGCGGATCTTTCTGGTCACAGCCACGCTGCTGGTAACGAATTCGGAGGTAGCGGACGCCTTCATTGCCCTGGCGGTGGTGCTGGCAGCGTATGGCTTAGGCCGGAAATGTCTGCGGCTCTGCCACTGCGGTTTCAATTCTCTGGCTGAAGAACTGGTATTCGGTGGCGGACTCGGGCTTGTTCTGCTGGCGGCTGTGGCCTTTCTGCTGGGCCTGGCGGGGCAACTTCATGTCAGCGCTTTCTACTGGATCCTGGGGGTTGCGACTTTTGTCGGTAGCGGCGAGATCGTCAGACTGGTTCGTAGTGTGTGGCGCTCTTCATGGCTGGCGCCGTTTCAAAGGAAGGAAGGTTCGTGGGGAACTCACCTGCTGCAGCTTTTCCTGATGGGTTATCTGTTCGTGTTCGTGGCTGTTGCCTTTGTGGCCTGCCACCTGCCGGAGATTGAATTCGACCCGCTGATTTATCACCTCACGGTCCCGAAGATCTATTTGCAGCACCAACAGATCGTGGACATCCCCGAGATTCTGGAAGCTGTTTTTCCAAAGAACGTTGGAATGCTTTACGTCTACGGACTGGCACTGCACTCACAGATTACCGTGAAGTTCCTGAATTTCTGGATGGGGTTGCTGCTTCTGCTGGCCATCCACTGCTTTGCAAAAAGACTCTGGGGAAGACTGTCAGGCCTTGCGGCTGCCACCCTATTTGTTTCGACGCCGATCGTCTTCTTCGAGCTGCGTGCCATTTATGTTGATCTCCCGATTGCGCTCTTTTGCTTTCTCAATTTTTTTGCATTGCTGCGCTGGATGGAAGATGGCGGACGAAAGTGGCTGGTGCTGTCGGCCATCTTTCTCGGGATGGCGGCTGGATCGAAATATAACGCGCTCTTTAACGTGGCCGCCGCGTCAGTTCTGGTCGGCTATCACTTTTTAGTGGTCCGCAAAGTGCCGCTGGTGAAAGCTGCAGTGAAGGTCGGTGTCTATGGCCTTCTCAGTGTTTCAAGTTTGCTCCTATGGCTGTACATGACGTATCGGTTTACGGGAGATCCGTTGTTTCCCTATTTGTCCGGCGATCCGCTGTTTCCTTTCCTCAAGGGGCTTTTTCACTCCGACCGCTGGGAAACCTACAACCTGCCCGTGGTGCGTTCCGGGGGGCACCGGTGGGGACTGCCGCTCAGTTTCACCAATGCGTTCAAGACGCTCTGGCAGATGCATTTTGACGAGAAAGTATTCTGCGGAAGCCTGGGGCCATTCTTTGTCCTCCTGGCACCCCTGCTCCTCTTTGTTTTCAAACTTCATCGCGTGATGAAGCTGCTGCTCGCTTACAGCTCGATCTATCTACTGTTCTGGCTGGTCACCACGCAAGCCAACCGCTACCTGATTCCGGTTTTGCCGATGTTTAGTCTGCTTTGCGTCGGTTTGTTGCTGGGGTTTCTGGAAGCGAAAACGTTCCTGCAGCGAGGACTTCGCGGCCTCGTGGCCACAGCGTTGCTGGTGGCAGCCTTCTACAACTTGCCGTTTCTCTTTTATCTCTGGTGGACGCCCGGCAAGCGCTACTTTACGCCTGTGCTGGGCGCCTTCCCGGAGTCGGTCTTTTCAGACAACTACAGCCCGGAGCGCTATCTTTCCACGTATATGGGAAGTCTTCCGGCCATCAACTTTGTCAACTCTCTCGGAAATGTGAAGACAGTGCTCTATGTGGGCTTTCAAGACGGCCCGCCGCTGTTTTACGCAAACTTTCCCATGGTCTACAACGAGCTCGCTGTCTACAACCGTTTTGTAGAAGAGAAAGACCTGCACGGTCTGCTAAGGCTGACGCGCAGCCACGATATCACTCACGTGATTGTGGAGCAGAAGTTCGGGGTCGAAAAGCTCGTGTCTTCTCCCGATTCAGAGTTTGCCCGCCGACACCTGCGACAGATCTGGAACAAAAATGCGGTTTCTGTTTTCGAGGTCCACCAGAACCCGCTGCCACGCCAGGAATTTGAGGTGGCCAACCATCTGATCGATCGGATGATGGAAAGCAAGATCGAATCGTCGGCGGGCCAGGCGATTTACCACCCCAATAACTACCGGGATGTGCATCGGTTGTTCCCTGAGCCTCGCTTCTGCATTCTGACCTTTGACCAGTTTGAAGTGCGAATCCCGGCTCGTATTCCTCAAAGCGCCCGTTTGCGTTTTGGCCTGGGTTTCAAGCAGAACGCCACACGTTTTCCCTACATTGGTCAGATTTGGGTAAACGACGCCAAAGGGGGCCGGCACGCGCTGTTCTCACGGAAGCTGAAATTAACAGAACGGTTTGAAGACCAGCATTGGTTTGAGGAGCAGGTCGATCTCAGTCCGTTCGCCGGCCAGTCCGTTGAGATCGTCTTCACCTGCAAAGCGACGGGTGCGGTGGATCACCAGTCCTACCCGCTGGGCGTCCCCGATGGCATCGTTTTATGGTCTGAGCCGCAGATTGTGACAGGCGCTTTCGGAGATTTAGACTTGCTTGAGAAGCCGGACTCGTTCACAATGCTCCCCGTCGCCAGCAACCTGAACACTCCAAACAAGGCCTATGCGTTCGTGGCTCCCGCGTCTGACGACAGGCCGGGCGCGCCAAGAAAACTGGTCATCTTGCCTGGCGGTGAAGCTCGTTATGGTCTTCTCGTGCCGGAAAAGGGCAGGTTGAAGTTTCGTTTGGACTGGCAGGAATGCCATGGGCCCGGCCCTGTGGCTGAAATTTTGCTGGAGACCGCGGGAAGGGTGAGTCGAGTGTTTCAGAAAGTCCTGCCTTCTTGCGATGAGCGGTTGAAGACGAAAGCCGCACTCGAGGTGTTGAGTTTGCATGAATTTTCAGGCAGCCAAGGCACGCTAGTCTTTCGATCGCCTGCTGGTGCAGGTCCTGTCGTTTCGCAACGCGTGATGTTCAGCGAGCTGTTGCTCGAGACATCGCGGGACTAAGAACAGGGAGCCCGGCGTCACTGTTGCGGTTCGACGCCGGGATCTCTCACGTCCGGTCTGCAATCGGATTGCGATTTTCGGGAAGCGCGTTGCCCGCGCTTCCATCGTTACTTCCATTCAAAGGAGAGGCCGCGAGCCCTCGATTGCCATAGTCGCGGACAACGATCTATGTCTTCCCGTCCTGGTATTTCTGTGTTCTTCCCTGCTTATAACGACGCAGGAACCATTCCCAGCATGGTTTTGACGGCGTTGCTGACTTTGCGGAGGATCACCGACGACTATGAGGTCATCGTCGTCAACGACGGCAGCAAAGACCACACGGCCCAGCTCTTGGAAGAACTGGCGAGCTGCTACCCGGAAGTACGGGTGATTCATCACCTGAAGAATGCCGGCTACGGTGGGGCACTGCGCACCGGCATCGCGCAGAGTCGCAAGGAACTCATCTTCTATACTGATGGTGATGCGCAGTACGATGTGCGCGAGCTTGAGAAGTTGATGCCCTTCATGACCGAGGGTGTGGACATGGTGAACGGCTTCAAAATATCCCGTTCCGATCCGTTTTACCGCTACCTTTTGGGGAACACCTACCGAATGTTGACCAAGCTATTCTTTGGCATCCGTCTCAGAGACATTGACTGTGACTTTCGTCTCATGCGCCGCAGTATCTTTGACAAAGTTTCCCTGAAGTCCAATAGTGGAACTATCTGCGTGGAGATGGTGAAGAAGATCGAGGCCGGCGGTTTCACGATTCGCGAGGTCCCTGTTCATCACTTCTACCGGTCCTATGGCAAGTCGCAGTATTTTACCTTCCGACGTCTGCTGCGAACAGTGATCGATCTTTCCAAGCTTTGGTACGAACTTTTCATCAGCCAGCCGCCTTCCCCTGCCAAGGTTCGCCACGACGCTGAGCACTTGGCCTCAAAGACCATCCGCACCGTGAAACGCAATAACGGCGCTTAGGCCTCTGATCGCTTGGTGTGGCCTGCAGTCCTGAGAAGCCTTGCCGGTTGGCCATGCGGCCAGGAAGCCGCCGGCCCTGCGGAATTGTAGAGAACGCCGCCACTTGAGGATTCAGTTTCCAGCGCTACCACTTCTGACGCTTCCCGACCCAGATGCAGCTCGACGAATATCGAAAGATGTACGCGTTGGAGGAGAACTTCTGGTGGTACCGTGGCATGCTGCGGGTCACCCGGCAGATTCTGGGGCGGCATTTTCAACCCCGCAGCGATATCCGTATTCTCGATGCTGGGTGCGGCACGGGAAAGATGCTGGTTGAACTGGAAACGTACGCGCGGACGGCTCCGGTAGGCTTCGATTTTTCAGCGGAAGCGGTGAAGTTTCTCAGGCTGCGGGGTATCAACACGGTTCTTCAGGCTTCCACAACCGACATTCCCTTTAAATCCGAGAGTTTTGATCTGGTCACCTCGTTTGACGTTCTCTGCCAGCTTCCTGACGACGGTGACCGGCACGCTTTGCGCGAGTTCCATCGCGTGCTGAAGCCGGGAGGGAAGATCTATGTGCGGCTGCCCGCCTATCCCTGGATGTTTGCAAATCACGACCGCTGCAGCCTGACGTTCCGGCGTTATTATCGTGGGGATCTTGTGGCCAAAGTGGAACACGCCGGGTTTCGTATCCTGAAAGCCAGCTACGCCAACTTCTTTCTCTTTCCTGTGCTTGCCTTCAAGCGTCTGGTTCTCGAAAGGCTCGGTATTCTGTCCGACTCTTCCGACCTGCGACCTGTCCCGGAACTGCTGAATGACGTTCTCGAGATTCCGCTTGCCTTCGAGTCGCGCCTGCTGAACTATCCTGCGTTTCGCTTCCCATGCGGGCTTTCGCTTGTTTGTCTGGCTGAGAAAAAGTGATCCAGTACATTCTCAAGTGGGCTGTTTCGCTCGGGCTTTTTGCGTGGCTGCTCTGGAGCGGAGAGATCAGGTTCGAGGCGTTTCAACAGCTGACGCAACACAAGCGGTACCTGGCGGGCGTCCTCGGCACCCAGGCGGCACTCTTCCTGCTGGTGGCGCTTCGCTGGCGCATGCTGGCGCGCGCGTTTCTGATGGAGGTCCCCTACTTCAAGCTCCTCAAGTTTTTTTTGATGGGCGAGTTTTTTTCTCTCTTTTTTCTAGGCGCGCTCGGCGGCGATCTTTCCCGGATCATTTTTCTCGGAGCTCAGGAGCCGCAACGAAAGCTGGCGGCAGCGCTGACCGTCATTCTGGACAAAGCCATCGCTCTGTGGGTTCTCTGCGGCATCGGTTTTGCGGCCCTCTGGGGATACCAGCCGATTTCTGGCGCTGAGCCCTGGGTTGCAACGCTCAAGAGCGTCCTCGCCCTGACTTTATTGGGTGTGCCGCTAGCTCTGCTTTTGCTGCACCGGCTGCCATCCGTGTTGGAAGCAGTTGCCTCCAAAACCGGCCGGTTGGCATTCTTGTTGACGTTGCGGGAACCTCTGTCCCGTCTGCCCGCAGCCGTCTACTTGAGAATTGCGTTGCTGAATCTCCTGGCTCAGTCCCTGGTCATTACGAACTTCGTTTGCTGTGCTTTTGCCCTGGGCGTGTTTCATGTTTCTCTTGGGACCTATCTGAAGGTGGTGCCACTCGGATTCATCGCGCTGGCGTTGCCTTTCAGCATCGCCGGGCTGGGAGTAGGGCAACTGGTTTTCGCACGCCTCTTCGATCTGTATGGCGTGACTGAACCGGCCTTAGGCGGAAACATCTCAACGCTGCATATTGCTGTGTGGGGAGTTTTTGCGCTGCTGGGAGGCTTGCTGTTCGCTTTCTCAAAATCGAAACAGCGAAGGGACCGCCCGGCGAGTTAGCGACCGTGGATGCAAAAATTGGCGTTCCCGCCACCTTCCAGGTTTCGTTCGTCATTCCCGCAAAAGCCTGAATCCAGTTCATCGGTGGAAGGCGTTGGCAGTCCACAGCACCGGTGGCGCTGAAGCACTGGCGTGCTTCACTACCAGGATTCCGTCAAAGTCGCGCGCCCTCCCTTACGGTCGGGCTACTGAACAGGTCCAACGCTCAAATCAGTAGCCCGCACGTCAGCAAGGGCTCTGCCTCGACTCGACGAATTACGCGACTTTGACGGAACCCTGGGCCGGCACCATGCTGTCGAGTGCAGAACCCCGGATCGTACGCTGGACGAAGCATCGCGTCATTCCGTCTGGTTCAGCGAAAGACTCTCGCGTATAATCCCTCCAGTTCAGTATCAACATCCTCAAGCGTCGGGATCCACAACAGTTCTGAGGCCGAAATGACTGGCCAAACTCTGTCCCACTATCAGATTCAGGAGAAGCTCGGTGAAGGTGGCATGGGCGTCGTCTACAAGGCGCTCGACACGCACCTGAACCGGCCTGTCGCGCTGAAGCTGTTGCCTGCGGACAAGGTCAGCAACCCGGAGCGACGGAAGCGCTTTGTGCAGGAAGCGCGGGCTGCTTCGGCACTGAACCATCCTCACATCGTCACGATCTATGATATCGCTTCCCAGGTGCCGGTGCTCTCGCCTGGGGCTTCTCTGGAGTGGGCCGGGGGTGCTCTGTACTTTGGAACGAGTTCATCGATCTGGACGATCGGGTTCAAGGATGGTTCCCCACAGCCTGTGGAACTTCGGAAACTGGCTTCAAGCACGACAGCAATGTTGGGTGTTCGAGGGTCCGCATTGAAGCTTGTCTTTGAGACCACCACGTCGGCCTTTCACCTATGGAGCCTTCCCTTAGACTTAAACTCAGGCAAGGTCCAGGGCGCCTTGCAACCCCTGCCTCATGCCGGCGGGAGCCAGACCGGACCTGCGTCTTCCTCCGACGGCAGGCGGCTGGTTTACCGGCAAATGGGGCCCGGTTCACAGGAGCTGCGGTTGCGTGATATGAGCTCTGGAACCGAAAACGTATTGAGCACGGAGCCCGTCCGACCTAGAATATCGCCGGACGGCACGAAAGTCGCCTACGCAGCCCTTAGTGGGGGACCGCTCTTTCTAATGGAGTCCTCGGGAGGAGAGGCGACAAAGCTCTTTGACCCAGAAGGCGGTGTCATGATTTACGGGTGGAGTGCCGACGGGAAGAAGATTGTTTATTGGAACCGCACTCCGGTTCGTTTCTCGGTGTTTGATTTGGAGACACGCCAGAACTCGGAGCTCATCTCTCATCCAACGTTCGACATCCATGGCGCCGAGTTGTCTCCGGATGGCCAGTGGGTGGCCTTTCATGTGCCGCGTCCGGCCAGCGAGCCGATAAAAATTGCGCCGGTGCGCGAGGGCAAGGCAGCTGCCGAGGCGGAATGGGTTACGGTAGCCGATACCGCGGGTGCCAGCCGGCGGCCATGGTGGTCGCCCGATGGCAATTTGCTGTATTTTCTTTCCTCGCGCGACACTACTCTTGCATCTGGGCTCAGCCGCTAGACCCCAAAACGAAGAGGCCGCGCGGAGGGCCCATGGCCGTCTACCACTTTCACGGAGAGCGACGCTCGTTGGGTGGGGCCGCTATTTTTGGCCCCGCAGCGGGAGGAGGCCGGATCGTCCTCGCACTTGGCGAGCAAAGTGGAAACGTCTGGCTGGCGGAACCGGCGGGGACGGGCCACTAGATCGACAGCGCAGCGATTCAGGACCCCCGTCAGAGCCTGTCAAAGCCGCCGGTGCCTCGTCCAAGCCATCGATTGCGTGCGTAGTTGCAGCGTTCCGCCTCGTGGTCAGGCTTTCCAGCCTGATGGGCGGCTCAAAGAGCCGCCAAACTCTGGCCTTGGGCCAAAGGACCGGCGGTCACAGAACCGCCGCTACAAAACGCCGCGAGCGGTTTCTATCTATTGGCCCTGAGACGATCCGCTTGTAGGGCGTCTGTATCAGACGCCACGTCTTTCCGAAGACCAGAGTTTGTCCTCCTCCCGGGGGCGGCTCACAGAGCCGCCACTACAACGTCGGCGTCCCTGCCTTTCGGGGCATCAATCGTCAGGCCGCCGCGCCCCTTTATTGTAGCGGCGGTTCTGTGAACCGCCGGTGCCGTGGGTTGAAACCCACCGCTAGGGTCAGCCTCCGCTCTGCGGCTTCACCCGTGTCCGCGAAGCGGAAGTCAAGCCTTCGGATCCATTGAGACGAGCCGTTTACTGACAACAGCAGCGCCATATCCAATATTTCTGTTTTCAAGCCGCAGACCCGCATCCAACGCGGGTCTGCTCCACAAAAGCAATCGATCAACCTTCACCAGACTATGCAGCCTCTTTTTATCCAGGTTCACCCGCGGGACAACGTAGCTATCGTGGTCAACAACGACGGGCTTGCTGCCGGATCGCAGTTTGAAAACGGATTGGTCCTTACCGAGAGCATTCCGCAAGCGCACAAGGTGACGCTGCAGGATCTCGAGAAGGGCGATTCCGTCGTCCGTTACGGTCAAACGATCGGAACCGTCAATCGCTCGCTGCGGGCTGGATGCTGGGTGCGGGAAGACGCTATCGATCTGCCCTTGGCTCCGGGGTTGGATGCCCTACAGTTCGCCACGGCGATTCCGGCGCCCTTGCCAGCGCTGGAGGGGTTTACTTTCGAAGGCTATCCGAATCCAGACGGAAGCGTCGGGACCAAGAACATCCTTGGTATAACGACCACGGTTCAATGCGTGGCACCGACCGTGGATCATGCTGTGCGGCGGATCGAGGCGGAGATTCTACCGCGGTTCCCCGGAGTTGATGGTGTTGTGGCGATCACGCATGGCTACGGCTGCGGGGTTGCCATCGACGCTCCTGATGCGGCTATCCCCATCCGAACCCTCCGAAACCTCAGCCAGCACCCGAATTTCGGCGGTGCTCCTTTGCTCGTCAGTCTGGGTTGCGAAAAACTCCAGGCAGAGCGACTCCTGCCTGGGCACGATTTCCAGTGGATCGGAGCGGAACAGCTTCCGCTGCTGGACGACAAACCGTACGCACTCCGCCTTCAGAATCACGAACTGCGTGGCTTTGGCGACATCGTCGCAGCCATCATGCGCTTTGCGGAAAAGCGGCTGGCCGAACTGCAGCGGCGCCAGCGCCGCACGGTGCCAGCCTCCAATCTCGTGGTCGGGCTGCAATGCGGAGGCAGCGATGCCTTCTCCGGAGTGACCTGCAACCCTGCGGTAGGATACGCTGCCGACTTGCTGGTGCGCGCCGGAGGTACCGTGCTGTTTTCGGAGGTGACCGAAGTTCGTGACGCCATCCACCTCTTGACGCCGCGGGCCGCCAATCCTGACGTTGCTCGCGACCTGGTACGTGAAATGAAATGGTACGACGACTATCTGGCCCGGGGGTGGGCTGATCGCAGCGCCAACACGACTCCGGGAAACAAACGCGGGGGTCTGGCGAACATTGTTGAAAAAGCCCTGGGGTCGGTTGCGAAGTCGGGCAGCACGGCGATCCAGGAAGTGACCAGTCACGGAGAACGGGTGAAGGGGAGAGGCCTTGTTTTTGCCGCGACGCCGGCCAGCGATTTCATTTGCGGCACGCAACAACTGGCGTCGATGAACATGCATGTCTTCACGACGGGCGAGGGAAGCCCCTACGGCCTGGCGCTGGTTCCGGTTGTGAAGGTTTGCTCGCGCTCGGCGCTGGCCCAGCGCTGGCCTGACCTCATCGATATTGATGCCGGCCGAATCGCCATTGGCGAGGCGACGATCGAGGACGTGGGCTGGGAAATCTTCCGCTTCATCCTCGACGTTGCCAGCGGGCGCCGCAAGACCTGGGCAGAGCATTGGAAACTGCACAACGCCCTCATCCCGTTCAACCCCGGACCCATCACCTGATCGTCTTGAGAATCGCCGGAGGCTGCTCACGCGAGATTCAATACAGGAGGAGATAAAGCCACAGGTTAGGCTCCCAGTTCAACCCATTTTGGCGCGAGTCAGCGGTTCATCAACTCTAACCGAGGCCCCGATGGCCTCCAGTCGTTTTTTGAATCATGCGGTTGACTAGGGCTGGGCCTGGGCGACCCTCTCGGCCGGTGCGTAATACCCTCGGCGGGCGCTGATGCTGTAGTCGGACTCGGGGCGGCCGTAGCGCTCAGTCAAGCGAACGTCGATTTTCCGGAACGACCCGTCTCTTGCAGGGTGCGGGGAATTGTAACCCAGCGTATAGCGCAGCTTGAGTCGGGTGATGACGGTGGCCAGGGCTGAATCCAGAGAACCGGTGCTCCCCGAATCGATGACCTCGCCGCCGGTCTCGTGAGTGATCTTTCCGACCAGATCGTCCTTGCCCAGACTTCCCACCCAAACCGGAACCCGCATCGTGAGCGGTGTTCCTTGGCCAACGGTTTTAACGCTGTAGATCACGGTTTCCGACTCCATTGCCATTCGAATGACTTCATTCTGACTGGAACGCGGCCGGGTGCTGTTTTCGTTGTCAGAAACCAGGATTACAACCCGACGGCGGTCGCGCGCTACCAGGCTGAGGTAATAGACAGCGTCAAACAACCCATCAACGATATTGGTTCCGCCTCCCGCCTGGATCGTGCCGATGCGATTTGCGATTCGTTGGCGATCCGTTGTCAGGTCCTCCAACCGCTGTACTTCGCCGGCAAATGTGAAGAGACACACCTGATCGCCGCGCTTGAGCTGGTGAAGAGCCCGATAAGCGGCCTGGCGCAGTTCGTTCATGTGAGGA
>Ga0187893_10010531_pt1 | contig 13731 bp, 7 predicted proteins | sample MA1701074metaG_FD_139574 | JGI IMG/M metagenome (GOLD analysis project Ga0187893, IMG submission 139574) | White microbial mat communities from a basaltic lava cave in the Kipuka Kanohina Cave System on the Island of Hawaii, USA - MA170107-4 metaG ...
CTACGCCTCGGCCGAGCAGCTCGCGGAGGACGTGCGGCGCTACCTCAAGGGCCTGCCGGTCCTGGCGCGCAAGGACACGCTGTCGTACCGCACGGCCAAGTTCGTGCGGCGAAACTGGCTTGGCGTGGGCGTGGCGGCGGCGTTCGTCCTCTTGCTCGTGGGATTCGCGTTGACGATGGCGCTGCAGGCGCGGCGGATCGCGCACGAGCGCGATCAGGCCAAGGTCGAGCGCGATCGCGCCGAGCAGGTCGTGGGGTTCATGCAGAAGATCTTCGAGGTGTCGGACCCGGCGGAGGCCAAGGGCGAGGAGATCAGCGCGCGGGAGATCCTCGACCGGGGAGCGGCGCGCGTTCAGCAGGACCTGAAGAACCAGCCGGAGGTGCGCGCGACGCTGATCGCGGCGATCGGCAACGTGTACAAGAGCCTGGGGAGCTACGACCGCGCCCGGGAGCTGCTCGAGGAGGCGCTGGCGACGCGGGAGCAACTGTACCCGGGAGACAGCACGCAGGTCGCGGACAGCTTGCATGACGTCGGGCTCGTGCTTGACTTGCAGGGGAACCCTGCCGCGGCGGAGACCTTCCTCCGCAAGGCGCTGGCGATGCGCCAGAAGCTGGCCGGCGGCCAGCATCCACCCGTAGCTGCCAGCTTGAACTTGCTCGGTTCCGTCGTGCGGCGGCAAGGACGCTACGAAGAAGCCGCTGAGCTCTATCGGATGGCGCTGTCCATGGAGCCTACTCTTGGCATGCATGAGACGGTGATGTCGGCCAAGAATGACCTCGCGGCATTGCTGGTTGAGGTTGGCGACCCGAAGGGTGCTGAACCGCTCTTGCACGAAGCGCTCGGGATGTGCCGACAACTCTTTGGAGAGAAAAGCCTGCCTGTGGCACAAGGAATGTCCAATCTGGGCGCGGTTCTCGGGATGCAGGGCAAGTATGTCGAAGCCGAGCCGTATCTCAGAGGGGCGCTCGCGCTGTACCGCAAGTTGCTCGACGTGGACCACCCGGTGCTGGCTGACAGCCTCAACAATCTGGCCAAACTCCTGCAGCGAAAGAGCGAGTTCGATGCGGCCGAGGCCTTGCTCCGCGAAGCGCTGAGGATTGAACGCAAGCGTCTCGGTCCTCGGCACCCCAAGGTGGCGCTTCGAGCCTTCAACATGTCGGAGCTCCTGCAGGATCAGGGAAAGCTTGGAGAAGCCGAAGCATTTGCGCGGGAATCGCTTGAGATCCGGCGCGGCTCTCTTGGGAGTGACCACGCCGATGTCGGAAGTTCTCTCAGCCGTCTAGGCGATGTGCTCGTGGAAGCGGGTCAGCCGCGTGAGGCGGAACCGGTGCTTCGTGAGAGCTTGAGGATTCTGGAGGCGGCGCTGCCCTCAGACCACTGGCGCACGGCGAACGCGCGCAGCCTGTTCGGTCGATGTCTTGCCGCCCAAGGAATGTTCGAGGAAGCCGGGCCGCTCTTGTTGGCGGGCTACGAGGCACTGCGCGACCAGCCCAGGGTCGAGCCGCGCTACGTGCACGGGGCGCACACGCGACTCGTGAGTTTTTACGAGGCTTTGGGGAAGCCGGAAGCAGCGAGCGCAGTCGGTGGCGCGGATCGACCTCAAAAAACGAACGCCCCGTGAGGGGCGCTCGCCAGCCTTGCGGCTTCGGGGGGAGGGGGGAGGTGGAGGATCAGGCAAAGAGACCGCTGAGCCAGCCGATCGGATCCTGGAAGAACAGCGGGAGCGCCAACAGCGCCAGCATCAACCCGAACCCGAGCACTTCCTTCTTCGCGTTGTTCCGTGTCATGGCCTTCATCTCCTCCGTCCGTCCGGGTTGAGAGCGCCCGGCTGTGTTTCCGTGTCTGCCGCCCCTAAGAGCAAGGCCGGTGCCGAGGCGGCACGACGGGAAAACGGGGAGATTCGACTCGTCGGAGTGCTTGCGGGATCGAGCGCACTGTCGGCGTTCCCGACACCGCCGAGAGCGGCAGGCGAGCGAAGTCGCCTCAACTCGCGTGGTGCCAACGGGTTCAGGCCGGTGTCGGCGTGCCGGACGGCGACCGCCGTTCTTCCCGACACCTCGCACGGCGTTCGAGGTTCGAGCGGTCCCGGGCCGTGCAGCTCGTCGTCGACCGTCCAGATTGGCAGCGTCCCCGATCCTCAGCCCATCATCAGACGCATCGAGTCGTGGACGCCGCACGTCTCCTTGCCCACGATCGGCCTCGAAGGGAACCGAGGCTTTGCCCGTGCGCTCCGGCAGTTCATCGTGACCTGTCAGTGGGTGCGATCTGATAGACTGCCTGCTGTCTCGGATGCCGCCTCGTCACGGAGTCTCTTCGGCGATGGCCAACCCCAAGCGAGTACAGAGATCGCTACTGGACCTACCGCCCGAGTCTCGCCCTTCCCGGCTGGTTCCGAATGCCATGCCGCTCTACGAGACTGATCTCGGCGCCGCATGCGTCGGAGACTCTCAGGAGCTGATGAGGAGCCTACCCGACCGATCGGTCAAGGCCGTCATCACCTCACCGCCCTACGCCTTGCACTTCAAGAAGGAGTATGGGAACGTCGACAAGGACGGGTACGTCAACTGGTTTCGACCGTTCGGCGCCGAGATCAAGAGAATTCTGCGCGAAGACGGGAGCTTCGTCCTCAACATCGGAGGCAGCTACAACCCGGGCGTCCCCACACGCTCCCTTTACCACTTCAAGCTCCTGGTCGATCTCTGCGAGGGGGCCGGCTTCCACTTGGCTCAAGAGTGCTTTTGGTTCAATCCGGCGAAACTCCCGGCTCCGGCGGAGTGGGTGAACGTCCGGCGCATCCGGGTCAAGGATTCCGTCGAGTACGTCTGGTGGCTGTCCCCTACGCCTTGGCCCTCCGCCGACAACCGCGCCGTGCTTGTCCGCTATAGCGCCGACATGGAACGGCTGATCCAGAAAGGCTATCGAGCGAAGAGGCGTCCCAGCGGGCACGTGATCACCAAGAAGTTCGGCAATCGCCACAAGGGTGCCATACCCGCGAACCTCTTGGAGCGTGGCAACAACGAGAGCAACTCCGAGTTTCTCAGGCTCTGCGGCCGGAAGGGTCTGAAGGTGCACCCGGCTCGTTTTCCCTCCGCCTCGGTCGCTGCGCAGAGATCGCCTTCGAGGAGATCTACGAGGCAGAGATGCACTCGAAGGAGTTCGAGTTGCGCGATCTGCGTGAGGGCCGAAGCGATACTGATTACCGCCTCTACAACGGCCAAGGCCGACCGATCTACAGGCTCAACATCAAGTTCCACGGCGCGCTCTTTCGCCGGGCCAAGGAGCTCGTGAATCTGGAGCCCGAGGACTGTTTTGCCCTGGCGACCTACAAGGTGTTCAGTGCCCTGCAGAAGCAGGAAGAGGAAGGCCTCCCCTACATCTTCGCCATCGTGGGAGTCCGGGGGCTTGGAGGCGAAAGCGTCGGAGCAACGATTCCGCAATCCCTCGTCGAGACTGTGGCGCTGATTGCCGAGGCACCCCGCAGCGCGTCGAAGCGCCTGCTCGAGGACACGGTGGTTGAGTACCTCGCGCGAGAGAAGCACCCAGTGTTCGCCGAGACGCTGGAACGGATCCGAGGTTCGGACTGGTACGTCCTCTCCGCCCGCCGAGCCGAAAGGCTGCTGCGCGAGAAGTTGTTTGATCGTGTTTTTGCCCTGCGCGTCCGGGGCTTTGCTCGCGCTTTCCGAGGTGCGGAGCTGGACATGCATTTCTCACTGACACACGACCTGGTTGCTCTCCGCCGCTATCTCTCGACGTTGCGTGAGGACGGGGCGCACAAGGTCACCACACTCTTGGAGCGCGGGGAATACTGAGCTCAGCACCCGGGGCTCCAGGGGCGCGAGCGCGGTCGAGCCGTTCTCAAGAGCCGACGGGTCGATCTCGACCAGGCAGCCAGGCCGTCCAGCCGCTTGAGCGTCCCGTCGATGGTCGAGCGGGCGCCGCCCACGCGCTGCGGCTGCTCGATCTCGCGCAGGAACGCCGCGAGCACTTCCCGGTGGCGCACCCGGGAGCATGCCCGGGCCGGCAGCTTGGAGCTCAGGCTCCCGCTACTCGAGGACCTGACTCCTGATCGCCTTCCGCGCCTCCTCGATGCCGACCCAGGAGGGATCGGTCCAGGGGGCCGGCGCGTTGCCGTTCCAGCCGACGCCTGGCTGGTGCTCGGCGCAGCCGAGTTCGCTGACTTCGTGCTTCCAGTCCGCCCACAGGTGACCCTGCTCGGCATGGAGCATCACGTCGAGCGCCTCGGGTCGGCCCGTCGCGCCGACGGTTTCGAAGGTGAACCCGCCACCGGCCTGGAGCGTCGCGACCACGATGTCCTGGGCCATCCCGGGGGAGATGGCATCCCGCTCGTAGCCCACGGAGAGCTTGCCGTCAAAGACGGCGACCGCGGGCCGCCGCCCGGTCTCCGCGCCCGCGGTGACGAGGACCGGCAGGCCCCAGGTCGAGGACCCGGCCTGGCGGGTGGAGAGATGGACTCTCTCGGTCGTGCCCGCCGTCCACCAGACGACGTGGGTCGTCCCGTCGGACTCGACGAACAGGCGCGGGTCGCGCTCGTCGTCGGTGCTCGCAGTCAAGAACGCCGTCGCCGTCCACTGCGTGCCGTCCCACTCGGAGAAGGCGATGTCGAAGTCTCCGCCCGCGTTGTAGGCCCAGGTGACGACGGGCCAGGAGTTGTCTCGCCACACGATGTCGGGGCGGCCGTCGCCCCGGGCGTGGCCATCGGCATTCAGCACTTGGTCTGCGGCTACGGGGCGGTACTGGAACCAGATGCCGATCGGGAGGGGATCATCGACAACCCCTGCCAGAACGAGGGTAGTGACCGACGTGCCGAACCCATCGACCGATACTTCGGCGTGCGCGACACCGACGCCGATGCCGACGACGCCGATACCGATCGCCGCCCAAAGGGACCCTGGGTGTTTCGTCCGGCTAGTCATGAGCACCTTCCTGTGGTGGGTTGGACTCGAGAATCTCCCGTTCAAACTCGGAAACCGCATCGGCGGTTCGATGTCCCCTGACTCGCGGGTAAAGCTTCTTGAGGTAGACCACGCGGTGCCGGTCGGTCGCGTTGGGGCTCTTGTGGGATGCGATCAAGTGCCGTAACCACTCGGCGCGAAAGATCGTGAGGCACAGCTCGGCGGGCTTGGAGATGCGAAGCGCCGCGTGCGCCAGGGTGTCCGCTTCGTCGAGATCGCCCGCTGCGAGCGAAAGTCGCCCGAGCTCGACCAGCCGTGAAGACTCCGCCGCCGGGTCGTGGTGCTTTCGCGCAAGCTCGATGCTCTTGACGAGCTGCTTCCTCGCTGCGGCCTTCTTGCCGAGGTCGACGAGGCAAGACCCGATGCTCCCTTCCACGACGATGAGGTTGCGGGAGTCCCGAGCGTTGGTGCTGAATTCCCGCGCGCGGGCGTACGCCTCGAGGGCCTGATCGAACCGCTTGCCCCGATGAAGCACGGCGCCTTTCTGGCACCAGGCAAGCCCCCGCACGGCATTCTCGCAACCTTCCGATAGCTTCACGGCCTGCTCCGCCATCACCTCGGCGAGCACGCAGTTGCCGTCGTGCGAGTGAAGGGAGGCGAGCACCATGTAGGCCTCCGCCTGCAGCTCCCTGAAGCCGTCGGAAAGAAGAACGGCGCGCTTCGCGGCGGCCTCGGACGCGCCGAGGGCACTGCATTCGCGAAGCATCACGGCGCGATTGACCTCGAGCCGGACCGTCAGCCGCCGTCGTTCCTGTTCGTCCTGGGGCGGATTCAAAACCAGTACTTGGAACATGGCATCGTAGATCGAGAGAGCGCGTCGGTAGTCGCCGGCCCAGACGAAACGTTCGGCCTGCGTGCGGAGGTCCTCGATCGACAGCCCGCTCACATCCACCGGGACCGTCATGGCGAGATCGACCCGTTCGAGGATCTCGGCCGGCTCCAGGTGAAGGACTCGCGATAACGACACGAGCGCCTCAAGGCCAGGAAGGTTCGTGCCGCGTTCGATGCCGCTGATCGCGGCGCGGGAGACGCCACCCGCACCCCCTTCGGTCAGCTCCGCGAGTTGATACTGCGTGAGCCCTTGACTCTCACGGGCGGCGCGAAGCATGGCGCCGACGGTCTTCGACAGGTTCTGTCGCGGGGAGGGCCCTCGGCGGTACGGGCGGGACGGGAGCCCGGCCTGATCAGGACGGGATCCTGGTCCGATTCGGTCGACCACGTCTTCTCTCTCAGGCACGAGGCCGTACAAGGGACCCCGGAGCGAACCACGCGCTGACCCGGAGAGCTTATGGGTTGGTCGAGAGGGGTGTCAAGAAGAACTTGCGGATTCAGCAGCGAATCACGTTGCAGGTACGCAACACGTTCGGATCCCCCTTCATTCCAGGCTCTTTGGGACCTCCTCCACAGGGCACCGCCCTCGATGCCTGAGATTCCCAAGCCAGTCCTGCTCACCGGACGACGGTCCCGGCGTTCGCGAGTTGCTCTACCAGGCCCCGACGCAGGCCGGCCAGAGAGGGGGAGCTGCATGAATCTGAAAGCTGTCATCGCCGCCACCGTGCTGTACCTGTCGGTCGGGAGCGTTTCCGCAGCGGCCGGCTACGTCTCCCACTGCGTCGGCGGTCAGCAGGACGGCCAGGCGTGCGGCTCCGACTCGGATTGCGACGACGTCTGCCAGGGCGGCGGTAACCCGGGGGCTCTTTGCAACAGCGGCGCGTGGCAGTGTGCGGGTGTCTGCGATGGCACCCCGGGGCAGACGTGCATGAGCGACAGCACCTGTGGAAAGCGCTGCGCCGGCGGACCCGACAACGGTCAGAGTTGTTTCTCGAACCTGACCTGCGCCGCCGGCTGCGTGGGAGGGGTCAACCACGGCCAGCCGTGCAACAACGTCTCCGACTGCCCCGATGCCTGTGTGGGGGGGATCGACGACGGCCAACAATGCGGCAGCGACAGTGACTGCAACGACGTCTGCTTTCTGAACCATGCGAAGTCCTGCTCCAGCGACGCCCAGTGCTTTGGCGCCGGCAACTACTGCTGGAAGGGCTACTGCACGAATGATGGCGTTTGTCAGAGCGCAGCGTGCCAGCAAGTCGATTGCATCGAAGGTGTCTGCAACGTGGGCACCTGCGGGACTCCACCGGCGCCGGTCGCCCTGCTGGAGGTCGGCAAGAACAGCCCTGCGGCGCTCGTCCTGTCGTGGACTCCGGTTGACATGGACGTCGAGGGCGACCCCGAATTGGTGGCGCACTACACGGTTTACGGGATTCCTTCGCTGCCGTCGATCGACCCCTGGACGTCGCTCGGCCAACCGAGCGGAACCACCTTCGTGACGTCCGCCACGGGGCCCGACGATTTCTTCCTCGTCACGGCAACCGACATGGCGGGGAGTGAGGGGCCCCCGTGGCAAGTTCCGGCGCAAGGGCTCGAAGCGACGTTCGACGCGAGCGTCGCCTTCCACGACGGCGAGGCCGTCGTGAGCTGGACGCAGCCGCCGGGCATCGTGGCCGACGAGTACCTGGTCTACCTGGGGACCGGCGCCGCGTCGTATCAGTTCTCCAAGGAGTTGGGCGGCACGGCGACTTCCGCCGGGACGCTCGTGCTTCCGCCCGGGCATTACTACGTCCAGGTGGTCGCCATGGTCGGCACCAATGCGGTTGCGCGGTCCAACATCGCGCTTGCGAAGGTGCCCTACGAAGGGATCCCGCCGGGGCCCGTGTCCTGGCTGGAGCTGAGTAAGAGCGGGGCGGAAGTGGTTCTGTCCTGGACGCCCGTCACCGTCGATGCGCAAGGAAACCCCGAGACGGCTTCGTCTTACGACGTCTGGAGTTTCCCCCCACCGATGTCCCCGTGGACGCTTCGCGACAACACCAGCGGGCTCACGTCCACGCGGCCTCTTTCCGGACCGACCGAGTTCTACCTAGTCGCGGCCCGGGACGCTGTGGGGAACGCCGGACCGCCGTATCAGCTGCCGCCTCAGGGAAGCTTGCCGATCTTCCCGCTCACCGCTTTGCTGGGCAACAGCGATGCGGAAGTGAGCTGGACCCCCCCGTCCGGAGCAACGCTGGACAAGTACGTGCTGTACTGGGGGACCGGGGCTGCGACCTATCAGCAGTCTGCAACGGTCGGAAACGGAACGATCTCGGCAAGGGCTTATCCGCTGCAGCCCGGTGTGCGATACTACTTCCAGGCCCTGGCGATGCAGGGGAACTCGGTAGTCGCGCAGTCGACCATCGCCTCCGGGGAACTCGAACCCGCAGGCTCCTGCGTCACACATGGAGACTGCGACGACGACATCCCGTGCACCCAGGACACATGTTTCGAGGGATGGTGCTACGGCATCCCGTACGACACGACGGCTTCGGATGGGCTGTACTGCACCGGAATCGAGACATGCGATCCTTCGCTGCTGGGCGGGATCGTGCAGGGCACGGCGCCCTGCGCGGACGCGTACTGCAACGAGCCCCTGGACCGCTGCGACGCTGCGCCGTCCGACGGCGCAGTCTTCGAGTCCTTCTATCTTCCGGACTCGAGGCGCAATGGTGCCCAGGGATCCGAGACGGTCTGGTTCAACGTGACCAACGTCGGATCGACCGAATGGCGGTGGGATACGCACGCTCTCGGCGCGGTAGGGGATACCGATGCCTTTACCGCAGAAGTGAGAGTTCTCCTTCCGGACGGATTGATCATTCCGCCGGGAGGGAGCCATACCTTCTCAGTGGATACCACCCCGCCCACGACACCGGGCGCCTATGCCACCGACTGGCAGATGGTGCGGCTCGATCCCGGCGGCGCCGCGGCAGATGCCGCGGGCATGCCGGGATCGACTGTGACGGGAGAGCCGCCTCTGGCTCTTTCGATCAGCGGCTGGCTGAATGACAACGCCAACACGCAGGACTGGTTCGTCCGTCCCGAGGGCGTGCCCGAACCTCCGCGTGGCATGGCCGAGCAGGAGGTGCAGGAGTTTTCCCCGGCCCAGCGGGCCATGGAAGGCTTTGCGCGCGCGTTTCGCTCTGCCAGTTTCACCGGCTCCGCCAAGAGCCCGTACGCGCCGGCCATCGCCGGCTCGGATGGACCCGGCGGAGGCGGGCAGCCCATGGGCGCCAGTGCCGGCGATGTCTTCTTCGGAGAGGTCGCCAGCCAGAGCGTCCAGGTCGTGAACTGCAACAACCTTGCGGAGCTCCAGCTGTGGTCACCCGATCCAATGGAGATCCCGAAGGGCAATTGGTGGATCTACCTCGGCGGGGACGACATGCTGGGCGGCGTCGTCGGGGGCACCAACCCCAACGTACCGACTCTCTCTGTCGCTGCCGACGAGGAAGATCCGGACAGGCCCCTGCCTGGTCTGACCATCTTCGAGCAATACATCAGTGTAGGCGGCTACGAGACCTGGCAGGTGATCCTATGGGCGTCGGCTCCGGGGGTGATCGGCGACTATGAGTTGACCGTGTCGGAGGGAACCAATGACACGTGTCACTACAAGTTGCCGATCCGCATCCTGCCCCCGACAGTGGAGGCGCCTCACGTCGACTTCTATACGCCCGGCTATCCCCAGCAGCGCTACGAAGGAGTGGTCCCGCGGGGCAGCCGGTACATCCTGGAGATCTCTGGAAGTGGGCTGCTCAACGCGGACGTGTTCCCGGGACCGGGCGGCGAAGATCAAGTCCAGCTCGTGGACGTCGTTGCTGACCGGAATGCGCAGATCTCGGCCCAGCTCGTGGTTCTCCCGACGGCGACGCCGGGAACCGACTTCGACCTGGTGGTCCGCAATCCCTCTGGGCAAGAGACCTACCTTCCGATCCTGATCGGCGAGGGAGTCTGGGAGCCCGAGGTCGACGGTACGACCGGCGGCGGAGGAACTCAGGCGCAAGCCGGCTCTTCTGAGTCCGCCAACGCTCCGTTCGTGAGGAGCATTGCCCTGCCGCAGAATGGTAACCGCGGCAGGTTCAAGTCGCTGCCAAGAGAGGAATGGCAGCTTCGCCTCGAAGTGAAGAGCGTGCACATGCCGCCTGGTTCCGAGGGGATGAGCCCGCCGGAACTTCCACCGATCTACTTCCAGGACGTCGTGGCTCGAAACCCCAAGTCGCTCCGATCTTCTTCCCCACTCAGTCCCTTGGGCGGTGGCGGAGGGGGAGAAACCGGCAATGGGAACGACGGCGACGGCCTGGAGTGGGGAGCCTTCGAGTCTGAGATCGACTTCTCCATCTCGTTCGGCTTCCTCTATAGGTGGCTCGTCCACTTCGACGCCAGGCTCTTCTCCATGGCGTTCGACCTGGAGACGGGAGAGTTTGCTCCGTTCATCCAGGGGCCCCCTGGGACCCAGCGGCTCCTCGGCGGGATCTCGGTGGCGGTGGTCTGGGCCGCGGATCTGACTCTGTACGGAGGCTGTACCTTCAGCACGACCTTCGGGTGGAGTTGCCACGCCAGCCTGTGCTGGTCTGTGGTCTCAGCCGTGGACGTCGTCGGTCAGGGCTACCGAATAGCCCGCAAGGGCTGCTGGTTCGACGAGGAATGGGATGGCGAATCCGATTCAGGCCAATCCCACATTTTCGTGACTCCGGGCAACTGCTCCTCCGTCACCCCCTGCGTGACGGACGAGAACGGCTTGTGTGTCACCGAGGTGTCGATCGAGAACTGCTGCGAGGAGTCCCTCGATCTCATCACCGAGGGGCAAATCCTGCAGTCCGGAGGAACGCCCGTGATCATCCCGTTCCAGTGGACGAACGGGTACTTCGTCGGGTCGGAACCACCGACGCCCACGCACGGAGTTGCTACAGTGAGAGGCGTTCCGCTCAGCGATGGCTCCTGCTGCGGGAATGGCACGGTCACGGGGATCGAACGCTGCGACCCGCCGGGAAGCCTGGTCACCACGCCGGGCGGAACTGCGGTGTGCAACGCCGTCTGCGGCTACTGCACGGACGGCATCGTTCAAAGTCCATGGGAGGTTTGTGACGACGGCAACTACAACGACAACGACGCGTGTCCGAACTCGTGCTACTTCCCCCAGAACTTCGAGCAGGTCTGGGTCGAGGTAAGGGGAGTCCTCAGGCCGGACCTTGTCCAGCTGCCGCCTGACCCCCTGCACTACGATTACATGAGCGGCGACAATCTGCCCCTTGGGGTGGCGGCGACTCATGGATCGGCTTGCCGCATGTTCAGCGGCGGATACTTCACCGTCGATCCGGCGGAAGACATCCTTGTGGGCACCGAACAGCGTGACGCGGTGATTAGCCACGGCTACAACACAGCGAACGACTCGCAGGACCGCTCCTGCAAGGATCTTTTCAGGTACTGGGGGCAGAACGTCATTCCCCCAGCGTGCTCCGAACAAGTGATGTTCGATGACGGGCTCAACTTCACCGAAATCAGCACCGAGAGGCTCGGCGCACATCACGTGAAGATCAACTTCAGCGGGAGCGGCCGCGCCGGCTGCTTCTTCTTGCCGACGTTCCTGCCGCCCTTCGACTACTGCTTGAGCGTGGAGCTCAGGCAAATCAACAATGGACCTGTTGAGTGGAAACTGTCCGGATACTGGGACGGCTTTCCGTGGCTCAACGTGCTTGTCGGGACCAACCCCGACAACGCGGTGAGCGTGTATGAGTGGGACGTCTGTGGCAAGGGTCTCACCCCCCTGGCTCTGTTCGGTCCCTGCGTCGATTACGAAATCAAGGCCACTTCGTGGCTAGCAGTCCCAGGCACCGGAGGAGACTGACATGAGAATGATTAGGCTCTCTCTACTGGCAGCGCTGGCGGTTTCGGCGCCGGTGGGGGCGGGGACACTCGGTTCTTGCAGCGGCGTAGTCGAGAACAACGAAGCCTCGGCTGCGCTGAAGCAAGATCCCGCAACCGCCAGGGTCCTGGACCGGCTCCAGAACGACTCGTACTTCAGCATCAAGACCGCGGCTGCGGAGCTCGTAGGAGTACACACAGCGGTGCCAGATGAGGTGATAGGCCATCTGCGGTGGGCCATCAGGTCGGGCACAGGAAGCAAGCTGAAGCTTTACTACCTGCTCAACGAGCTCAAGGCTGACGGCCGCGCTGACGTGGCCGATCAGTACCTTGAAGGTCTCGCCGATGGAGACCCTAAGGTACGGACAGCGTCGGCCGACGGGCTTGGCGCAGCACCGTCCGGCAAGCGGCAGGTTGCAAGTAGTGCCCTGCTGGATCTGCTGTCCAGCGAGAGCGATCCGTCCGTGTACCACATGGCCTTGACCAGCCTGGCTCGCGTGGCTGGCCCGGAGATCAAGGCCAGAGTTGAGGACCTGACTGCGGTGCTCAAAGAGGATCCACCCGCAGGCACTCCAATCCAACTGTTCATTGCCTGGAAGGCTCATGCCGCGGCTGCAATGATCGCGGTTCTGGGTCCCGAGGAGGCGGTGCTCAGGTTCCGGGGATTGGACCTCAACAATCCTACGGAACTGGCCGTCTCTGCGGGTGCTCTCCAGGCACTCACGATCTATGCCGGGGAGCAGCTCGGGACCATGGATCCGGAACGCCGGAACCGGCTCGGGGATGTCCTTCGGCAGTACGGCATCGACCTTCTTGCGAAGGCCACCACTTCCGAGGAGGCAGCGCAACATTCCTCCGTGCGAGAGGCAGTTCCCTCTCTCTTCTGGATGACCCTGGGCAGGAAACTGCGGCCGGAGGACGCCACTGCGATATCGACTGCGCTGGAGGCCGCGCTCCGCGTTGAGCCGCCGGGTACGGTTGCGGAACGCAACTTCTCGGACCTCCTGCGAATCCTCGAGGGCGAGGTCAGGCCCAAGACGCGGTGAAGCTCCTGGCAGCAGGCAGGCCAAGCGTGAGGCTCGGCGGACGCCACGGGGGACCCCACGGATCCCACCGGCGCGGCCCGAGGTCAATCACGATGAAGCGGAGCCACTTGCACTTGCGGGGACTTGTCCTCGCGCTGGCGACCGTGGTCCATGCGCTGGTCGGATGCGGCGGGGCCGATTCGAATCCGATCGACGACACCATGGGGAACACCGATCCGCCAACCCTGGTGCTCGTGTTCCAGGAGAGCGTCCTTCCGCCGCCGAATCAGATCGTCACGACAGTGAAGGACGCCGAAGGAACGGACGCGATCGAGGCGCTGCGCCGCGTGTGGAACGACGTCGCGAGCATGGAGGTCTCGATCTACCTTCGAGAAGACGAACCGCTCCTGGGTACCGATCAGCCGACGATTCTGCAGCCACCCTACCTCAACCCGGAGGTGTCGAACTTCGTCGTGCAGATTCTCCCGTGTAACCTCCACTCCGGACCGACGTGGGTTTCTGTCACGTTCTTCGAAGAGGGGGGACCGAGAGTGGAAACCGCGGGACCGGCCAGTCCGACGAGCGACTGCGATTAGGACCGCAGCGCGCGGGATCGAGGGTTGTCGTCCTTGCTCAGCTCGACAGTCCCCGACGGACGGCGCCGGCCTCCCCGCTAGCCCTTGGCCGTTGCGGGAGCCAGCTTTCCGACACGAAAGGCATGAGCAAGGCAAAGTGACCCCGCCTTGTCGCGTCCAACTGCACCCGTGGACCCTCCGGCCAAGCACAGCAATCGCACAACACCGAAACGCTGACCACGCAACTCTGTGTTCTGTCAGGGTCTTTGCGCATGAACCCCGGGGTTCGATTCCCGCCGCCTTCCTTCGGACGTAACCGTCCAACGGAGTACACCTTCCCTGGCGCGGCGTGACGTGCGAAGCTGGACTTTTCGCGAGGAGGTCCAGCATGGTTCGATGTCGTTCGGGTGTACGTCGCCGGCGTGATCGCTGGTC
>Ga0187893_10010532_pt1 | contig 13730 bp, 13 predicted proteins | sample MA1701074metaG_FD_139574 | JGI IMG/M metagenome (GOLD analysis project Ga0187893, IMG submission 139574) | White microbial mat communities from a basaltic lava cave in the Kipuka Kanohina Cave System on the Island of Hawaii, USA - MA170107-4 metaG ...
GCGCTGGCTCGCGCCGGCCTCCGGGTGGTTCTCGAGCCATTGCTCGGCGCGCAGCGCCTGCATCACCTCGGGCATCGGCTCGGTGCCGTATTCGAGCGCCATCCCGGTATAGACCGCCTGCGGGCACTCGTCGTACGCGGCGAGCCACATCAGCCCGCTGAGCGGCGCCGACGTCGACGTGCCGTCGTAGATCGACGTGATCGAGTCGCCCCACCAGGCGCGTGCGCGAGCCAGCGCATCGGCATCGTCCTTGCAGCCGAAGATGCGCTCGCCGTGGCCGCTCGGCCCGAGGCCGGTGTGCAGGTCGATCCAGCCGAGCCGCTCGCAACGCCGGCCGTGCTCGCGCAGCACGTGGCGCAAGGTGACGTGGCTCCAGGTCGGGTTCTGCCCGCCGTAGAACAGTCCCTCGGGGTGGCGGTACTGGCCGCCCGAGACGACGGCCTGCATCGCGCGCTCGCCGCGCTCGGCGGCAAAGCGCGCGAGCGCGGCCTCGGCGTCGTCGGACGGCGGCCAGTGCGCGGGCACGAGCAGGTGCGCGATCTCGTCGTAGTGAGGGTTGGGCGGCAGCGGCCGGCTGAAATCGCAGAAGTTGCGGTTCAGGTCGACGTTCTCCTGCGTCACGCGGCGCCACCACGAGAACCCGTACGGGTTGAGCGCGTGGATGTAGAGCAAGGCGACACCCGCCTCGCGCGAACGCGCGCGCAAAGCCGCGTCGCCGAGCAGCGCCACTTGCGCGCCCGAGCCGCAGTAGCCTTCGACGCCGTGGCAGGCGCTGCTGACGATCAGGAGCGCCTCCGCGTCGGCGGCGCCGTCGCGCACGACGTCCATCGCGAGCGCCTCGTCGTCGCGGCCGCGCAGCGGGTGCGGCTGGCTCGTCGCGTCGAGGCCGGCCGACCGCGCGGCGTCGAGGAACTTGGCGCGAGCTTCGGCGTAGCTCTGCGCGAAGCAGGACGCTGCGTTCATCACCGTGCCGCGAGCCAGCGCTCGGCGAGCCGCACCCACAACGTCGCGCCGAGCGGGATCAAGTCGTCGTTGAAGTCGTAGCTCGGGTTGTGGATCAGGCACGGCCCGAGGCCGTGACCGGCGGCGCGGTGCGACCCGTCGCCGTTGCCGATCACGAAATAGCAGCCGGGCTTGGCCTGCAGGAAATAGCTGAAGTCTTCGGCACCCATCGTCGGCTCGAAGTCGAGCACGTTGTGCGCGCCGGCGACGTCGGCCATCACGCCGCGCACGAACTCGGTCTCGGCGGCGTGGTTGATCGTCGGCGGATAGTTGCGCACGAACCGAAACTCGCACTCGGCGCCGAACGCGCGCGCGGTGTGTTCGGCGATCTCGTGCATGCGGCGCTCGATCAGGTCGAGCACTTCGAGCGTGAACGTGCGCACCGTGCCCTCCATGGTGCAGCTTTCGGGCACGACGTTGGTCGCCTCGCCGGCGTGAATCATCGTCACCGAGATCACGCCCGAATCGATCGGCCGCTTGTTGCGCGTGATGATGGTCTGGAACGCCTGCACCATCTGGCACGCGATCGGCACCGGGTCGATGCCGTCGTGCGGCAGCGCGGCGTGCGACCCGCGCCCGCGGATCGTGACCTTGAACTCGTTGCTCGACGCGAAGCACGGCCCGCTCTTCACGGCGAACTGGCCGACGCCGAGGCCCGGCCAGTTGTGCGCGCCGAACATCGCCTGCATCGGGAACCTGTCGAACAGCCCGTCCTTGATCATCTCGCGCGCGCCGCCGCCGCCCTCCTCGGCGGGCTGGAACACGAGGTAGACGGTGCCGTCGAAATTGCGGTGCCGGCTCAGGTGCTTGGCCGCCGCGAGCAGCATCGCGATGTGGCCGTCGTGGCCGCAGGCGTGCATCTTGCCGGCGTGCCGGCTCGCGTGCGCGAAGGTGTTGTGCTCGGTGATCGGCAGCGCGTCGATGTCGGCGCGCAGCCCGACCGCGCGCTCGCCGGCGCCGTTCTTGACGATGCCGACCACGCCCGTCGTGCCCAACCCGCGGTGGATCGGGATTCCCCAGTCGGCGAGCGCCTTCGCGATCACGTCGGCGGTGCGCCGCTCCTCGAAGCAGAGCTCGGGATGGGAGTGGATGTCGCGGCGGATCGCGGCCACAGCGGCGCTGTCGGCCAGGATCGATTCGATGAGGTTCATGGACGGCTCCGTCGGCCGGGCGTGCACCCGGCGGGACCGTCATCCTATAGCGGACCGGACCCCCTCTCCGGGGCGGGGAGAGGGCACGCGCGAGAGGCCGGGTCGGGCGGAGCGCTCCTCAGCGCGTGACCTTCCCGTCGTGCCGCAGGATCGTCATTTCGGTGAACGTCGAAGCGGTGTGCTTCTTCGCGCTGAAGTCCACCCAGAACCCGCCGAGATTCATGTCGTTGATCGACTCGAGGGCGGCGATCAGGCCTTCGCGGCTCCTGGTCGGGCCCATGCGGCGCAGACCTTCGGCCATCACCTTGGCCACCACGTAGCCTTCCATCGAGCTGTAGTTGGCGTCAACCGGAGTCTTCGACGTCTTCACGGCGGTCAGGAACTCGTTGGCGAGCGCCGAGATCGGCGCAAACGGGTAGGGCATGACCTGGCTCACCACGACACCCCGCGCGTCTTCGGCGCCGAGTTCCTTGGCCAGGGCTGCCGTGCCGACGAACGAGACGTTGTAGTACGAGCCGCCGTAGCCGGCGTTTCGCGCTGCGCGGATGAACGCCGCGCACGACTTGTAGGCGCTGATCTGCACCACCGCATCGGGCTGCTTGGGCAGGATGTCCTTGATCGACTGCGCCACGTCGACCGTGTTGCGCTCGACGGTGCCGAGCGCGACCGGCTCGAGGTTGAGCTTCTTGAGCGCGATCACCGTGCCGTCGAGTCCGGCCTTGCCGTAGTTGTCGTTCTGGTAGAAGACGGCGATCTTCGTGCGGCCGAGCGTCGCGAGTTGCTCGACGATCCTGGCCGTCTCGTTGTAATAGGAAGCGCGCACGTGGAACACGTACCGGCTGAACGGGACGCGCAGCACCTCGGCGCCGGTGAAAGGCCCGAGGAACGGAATCTTGGCCTCGTTGATGATCGGCAGCGCGGCCGCACTGGTGGGCGTGCCCACGTAGGAGATGAGCGCGAACACCTCGCTGTCCTTGACGAATTTCTCGGTGTTGACCTTGCAGCGATCGGCCTCGTAGCCGTCGTCGAGGGTGCGCAGTTCGATCTGTTGGCCGTTGATGCCGCCGGCCGCGTTCACGCCGTCGAAGAACAGCTTCGTGCCGGCGTTCATCTGGATGCCGAGCTGCGCGGCCGGCCCGGTGAAGGCGGCCGACTGCCCGAGCACGATCTTCGCGGCGGCGCGCGCCTTGAACGGGACTGCGATGCCGGCCACGGCGACGGTTCCGACGCGGCGGATGAATTGGCGACGATGCATGGCAAGACTCCTCGGGCGTGACGACTGGTGCAACCGTGCCGCGCGGCGCGCGGGCGCGCGCATGGTAGCCCCAAACCGCGCGTGTCAATCCCAAGCTCGGGTGGCGTGTGCAATAGTTGCGTCGAATGAGCCACACCTGGGTCCGCGCCGCCTGTCCGCACGACTGCCCCGACACCTGCGCGATGCGGGTCGCGGTCGACGACGGCCGCGCGGTCAAGGTGGTCGGAGACCCGAGCCACCCGCACACGCGCGGCGCGCTGTGCACGAAGGTCTCGCGCTACATCGAGCGCAGCTACCACGAAGCGCGCGTGCTCCATCCGCTGAAGCGCGCGGGAGCGAAAGGCAGCGGGCGCTTCGTGCGCGTCGGCTGGGACGAGGCGCTCGACGAGATCGCGACGCGGCTTCGCGCGATCGCAAGCCGCGACGCCGAGTCGATCGTGCCGTACAGCTATTGCGGGACGATGGGGCTGGTGCAGGGCGAAAGCATGGCGCAGCGCTTCTTCCACCGCCTCGGCGCATCGCGCCTTGACCGCACGATCTGCTCGTCGGCCGGCGGCGAAGCGCTCGCCGCGACCTACGGCGCCAAGGTCGGCATGCGCGTCGAGCACTTCGCCGAGAGCCGGCTGATCCTGATCTGGGGCAGCAACCCGATCGCATCGACCCTGCACTTCTGGTCGCGCGCGCAGGAGGCGAAGCGCAACGGCGCGAAGCTGGTGTGCATCGACCCGCGCCGCAGCGAGACGGCCGACAAGTGCCACCAGCACATCGCGCTGATGCCCGGCACCGACGGCGCGTTCGCGCTCTCCCTGATGCACGAGCTGGTCTCGAACGACTGGCTCGACCACGACTACATCGCGCGCCACACCGAAGGCTGGCCGGCGTTGCGCGAGCGCGCGCTGCAGTGGCCGCCCGAAAGGGCGGCCGCGGTGTGCGGCATCGCGCCGGACGAGGTGCGCGCGCTCGCGCGCGACTACGCGACGATCAGGCCGGCTGCGATCCGCCTCAACTACGGCATGCAGCGCGTGCGCGGCGGCGGAAACGCGACGCGGCTGATCGCGATCCTGCCGTGCCTCACGGGGGCGTGGCGGCATCGCGCGGGCGGCCTGCTGCTGTCGAGTTCGGGCTGGTTCCCGATCGACAGGCACGCGCTGCAGCGGCCCGACCTGCTTGCCGGCCGAGAGCCGCGCACGCTCAACATGAGCACGATCGGAGACAACCTGCTGCGCCAAGCGTCGCCGGCGTTCGGCCCGCGCATCGACGCGCTCGTCGTCTACAACAGCAACCCGGTTGCCGTCGCGCCCGAGTCGCCGAAGGTGGTGCAAGGCTTCGCGCGCGAAGACCTGTACACGGTCGTGCTCGAGCACTTCATGACCGACACCGCCGACTGCGCCGACGTCGTGCTGCCGGCGACGACGCAGCTCGAGCACCTCGACGTGCACGCGAGCTACGGCCACACCGACGTGCTGATCAACGAGCCGGCGATCGCGCCGCTCGGCGAAGCGAGGCCGAACACCGAAGTGTTCCGCCAGCTCGCGGCGCGGCTCGGCTTCGACGAGCCGTGTTTTTCCGACAGCGACGAAGCGATCGCGCGCGCCGCGTTCGGGCCGCACGTCGACTTCGACGCGCTGCGCTCGAACGGCTGGGTCACGCTGCCGATTCCCGAAGCGCCGTTCGCCGACGGCGGCTTTCCGACGCCGAGCGGGCGTTGCCGCATCGACGCGCCGGGTCTCGGCGTCCCGGACTTCGTTGCGAACCACGAGTCGGCGCTCTCGAGCCCGCGGCTCGCCGAACGCTACCCGCTGGCGATGATCTCGCCGCCGGCGCGCAACTTCCTCAACTCGAGCTTCGTCAACGTGCAGAGCCTGCGCGACATCGAGGGCGAACCGATCGTCGAAATGCACGCCGGCGACGCCGCGCCGCGCGGCATCGCCGACGGCTGCCGCGTGCGCGTCTTCAACCAGCGCGGCGTCTATCACTGCACCGCGAGGGTGTCGCAGCGGGCGCGGCCCGGTGTCGTCAACGGACTCGGCATCTGGTGGCGCAAGCTCGGGCCGGCCGGAACCAACGTCAACCAGCTCACTCACCAGCAGCTCACCGACATCGGCCGGGCGCCGTCGTTCTACGACTGCCTGGTCGACGTGCAGCCCGCGTGAGGCGTTGGGCGCTGATGGCCGGCCTCGGGGTTGCGGCGACCGCGTTGCTGGTGGCGGCGACGGTGTGCGTCACCTCGGGGTGCGCGATGCTCGGCTACTACGCGCAGTCGGTCGGCGGGCACCTGTCGTTGATCCACGCGGCGCGGCCGGTCGGCGACTGGCTCGGCGACGATGCAACCGGCGAGCCGCTGCGCAAGCGCCTCGCGCTCTCGCAGCGCATCCGCGACTACGCGGTCTCCGCACTGCACCTGCCCGACAACCCGAGCTATCGCCGCTACGCCGAGCTGGATCGGCCGGCCGCGGTGTGGAACGTCGTCGCCGCGCCCGAACTGAGCCTGACGTTGAAGACGTGGTGCTTCCCGGTCGTCGGCTGCGTCGGCTACCGCGGCTACTTCGAGCGGGCCGGCGCGGACGCGCTCGCCGCCGAGCTGCGCTCGGAAGGCTGGGAGGCGAGCGTCTATGGCGTCCCCGCGTACTCGACCCTGGGCCGGCTCAACTGGCTGGGCGGCGACCCGCTGCTCTCGACCTTCATCGGTTACCCCGAAGGCGAGCTGGCGCGGCTCATCTTCCACGAGCTGGCGCATCAGGTCGCGTACGCGCCCGGCGACACGGTGTTCAACGAATCGTTCGCGACCGCGGTCGAGCGCATCGGCGGCGCGCGCTGGCTCGCCGAGCGCGCGAGCGACGCGGTGCGCGTCGAGTACGCGCACTACGACGAGCGGCGGCGCGACTTCCGCTCGCTCGTGATGCGCTATCGCGAACGGCTCGAAGCGCTGTACCAAGGGGGCGACCTGAGCGACCGCGACAAGCGGGCGCGCAAGGACGAGCTGATGCGTGCGCTGCGCGCCGACTACGCGGCGCTGAAAGCCGGCCCATGGCAGGGCTACGCCGGCTACGACGCGTGGTTCGAGCGTGCCAACAACGCTTCGCTCGGCGTGCTCGCCGCGTACAACGAGCTGGTGCCGGCGTTCGAACGGCTCTACGCGCGCGAGGGCGGCGACCTGGAGCGCTTCTACGCCGAAGTCAGGCGCCTCGCCGCCTTGCCGAAGGACGAGCGGCGCGCGACACTACGCGCGCTCTGACGGCGCGCCACCGCTCAATGCCCGACATCCGCATCCACCGCGAGCACGCCCTCGGCCTGGCGAAGGCGCGCAAGGTCGCGTGGAAGTGGGCCGAGCACGTCGAGCAGCAGTTCGGCATGGAGTGCACGGTGATCGAAGGCGACGACGAGGACAGCGTCGAGTTCACGCGCAGCGGCGTGAACGGCCGGCTCGTCGTCGCCGCCGACCACTTCGACCTGCACGCCAGGCTCGGCCTCCTGCTCGGCGCGTTCAGCGCGACGATCGAAAGCGAGATCGAGAAGAACCTCGACGCGCTGCTCGCGACGAGCAAGCCAAAAGCGCCGCCGCGCAGGAAAAAATGAGCGCCCGGCGCAGGACCTACTGCAGCGATTGGATCAATTCGACGTACTCGCGCTTGGCCTCGTCGCCGCTCTTGCCCTTCAGTTCGTTCCAGGCGTCCCACTTGGCGCGGCCGACCATGTCGCCGAAGCCGGGCCGCTTGCCTTCGACGTCGCCGGTCGTGGCTTGCTTGTACAGGGCGTAGATCTTCAGCAGGGTCGCGTTGTCGGGCTTCTCGGGCAGGCTCTTGGAGTCGGCGACCGCCTTGTCGAACTCGGCTTTCAGGTTCCCCATCTTGTGCTCCTCGCTCGTGAAAGTCGGCATTGACGCGGGCATTGTGAACCAGCATCGTTTCTTTCGTTCGAGGGGACCGCCATGCTGATGAAAACCGCCGAGCGCATGTCGCGGGTGGACACCGCCTGGTTGCGGATGGACACCGACGCCAACCTGATGATGATCGTCGGCGTGTGGCTGCTCGAGCCCGCGCTCGGCTACGACATCGTGTGCCGGCGGGTCGAGGAGCGGCTGCTCAAGTACCGGCGCTTCCGCCAGAAAGTGACCGAGGACGCGATGGGTGCGAGCTGGGTCGTCGACGCGGGGTTCGACATCCGGCGCCACGTCGTGCGCGAGCGGTTGCCGAGAAAACGCGGCCAGACTCGCCGCGCCGCGCTGCAGGAGCGCGTCGGCGAACTGGCGGCGACGCCGCTCGACCCCGAGCGTCCGCTCTGGCAGTTCCACCTCGTCGAGGACTACGAGGGCGGCAGCGCGGTGATCGCGCGCATCCACCACTGCATCGCCGACGGCATCGCGCTGATCGGCGTGATGATGTCGATCGTCGATGGCGGCAAACCGCCGCCCGAGCGCGCCGAGCCCGCCGACGACGGCGCCGACTGGCTCTCGGACGCGGTCGTCAAGCCGCTCACCGACATCGCGACCAAAGCCCTCGGCCTCTACGGCCAGGGCGTCGCGAAGTCGGTCGAGGTGTTGTCGAACCCGTCGCAGCTCGCGGGCTCGCTGGCGCTCGCGCGCACCGGGATGCAGGTGCTCGGCGACGTCGCCGCGCTCGCGCTGATGCCCGACGATTCGCCGACCGCGCTGAAGGGCAAGCCCGCGAAGGGCAAGTGCGTCGCGTGGAGCGAGCCGATGCCGCTCGCCGACGTGAAGGCGATCGGCAAGTCGCTCGGCTGCTCGATCAACGACGTGCTGCTCGCGAGCGTCGCCGGCGCGATCGGCGGCTACCTGAGGGAACGCGGAGATGCGGTCTCGGGCAAGCAGATCCGTGCGATGGTGCCGGTCAACCTGCGCCCGCCCGACAAGGTGCACCAGCTCGGCAACCGCTTCGGGCTCGTGCCGCTGACGTTGCCGATCGGCGTCGAGAACCCGATCGAGCGGCTCTACGCGGTGCGCGCGCGCATGACGGCGCTGAAGGGCAGCTACCAGCCGCTGCTCGCGTTCGGCGTGCTCGCGATCGCCGGGCTCCTGATCAAGCCGGCGCAGGCGGCGCTGCTCGACCTGTTCGCGAAGAAGGCGACCGCGGTGATGACGAACGTGCCCGGCCCCGCGGCCAAACTCGAGTTCTGCGGCTCGACGCTCGACCAGACGATGTTCTGGGTGCCGCAGAGCGGCGCTATCGGAGTCGGCGTCAGCATTCTCAGCTACGGCGGGGGCGTGCAGTTCGGCCTCATCACCGACCGCGGGCTGTGCCCGGACCCGCAGGCGATCATCGAGCGCTTCGAGCCCGAGTTCGAGCAGCTGTTGCTGCTGACGATGATGCTGCCGTGGGGCGAGGCGGCTCTACTTTCCTAGCGGCAGCCGGCGCACCGCGAGCGCGCCGATCACGATGCCGAAGGCGACGCCGATCGAAAGCCACGGCCACGCCGCGGCGTCGGCTGCGGCCGCCGGAACGGGCGCCGCGTTGCCGGCGGCGGCGACCAGCTCCGCCGGTTTGATCTGCGTCATCGTGCGTGCTTCCGGCAGCCCGTAGACGCAGACTTCGCCGCCGGGCAGAGCGCAGAACCGCTCGCGAGGGCAGCCTTTCAGAATCGCCTGCGCGGCGCCCTCGCCGCAGCGCGCTCCGGCGCTCTTCAGCACCTCCAAGGTGACGTCGGGGTGGCGGGTGAGCTGTTCGGGCATCGGCGCGGCCTCAGTCGTCCAGCTCGGCCTTCGCCATTTCCACGTCGAGCCGCTCCATCGCGTCCTGCGGCTCGCCCGCGGCCGCCTCGGCGTAGAGCTTCTCGGCCTCCTTCATCTTCTTGTCGCCTTCGAGCATCACGAGGCCGTTCGCGTACTCGACCATCGCGATCGCGCTCGTCGAATTCAGCTTCAGCGCCTGCCGGTACATCGCGAGGCCGGTCGCCGCGTCTGCGCCCTGCGTCTTGCCGAGCAGCTTGCCGACCTTGTCGATCACCTCGGCGTGGAACGCGCCGAGGGCGATGTGCGCGTCGGCGTGCTTGGGCGCGAGCTTGATCGCGGTCTCGAGCGCGCTTTTGACCTTGCCGCCGAGCCCCTGCGCGAGCGCCTTCGCGACGCTGATGCCCTGGCTGTAGCGGCCGAGCGCGTACGCCATCAGGTAGTGCGCGTTCGCGTTGTTCGGCTCGGCGGCGGCCTGCGCTTCGGCGCGGCCGGCGACTTCGAGGAACAGCGCGAGCTTGGTCTTCTCGCTCTTCTCCAGGTAGTTGGCGTAGATCGCCTGCGCCTTGTTGGCGGCGGTCAGTCCTGCTGCGCCGGCCCTGAGGCCTGCGTCGCACGCCTTCTGGAAATCGCCTTTATGGAACAGTGCCCACGCGGCGAGCACCTTGTCGTCCTTCGGCAGCGGCTCGGCGTCGCCGGCGTGCAGCCGCGCCCACTTCTTCTTCAGCCCGGCGCTGTCGTAGGTGTACGCGGCTGCGTCGTAGGGGAAGGCGGTCCACTTGCTCATCGCTTGTCTCCATCGTAGTTGCCGGCCAGGGTCTGAAGCTGCTCGCTCTGCACCGGGTCGAGGTACGGAGCGAGCAGGCAGAGTACGTGGAAAGCGCCGCGCAGGAGCGCTTCGCCCGCGACTTCGGGTTCGAGCGCACGCCGCGGGTCGCGCACGTATTCGTAGGAAAGCCAGTACGTCAGCACGACCACCATCGCCGTGGCGACCGGGTCGATCTCGCGTCCCGCCGTGCGCATCGCGTTGCCGCGCGCCAGACCGTTCAGCAGGTCGCGCACCGCGCGCGACTTGTGCTGGAGCAGCTTCTGGAACTGCGTCTCGAGCTTGCGGTTCTTCGACAGCAGGTCGTTCAGGTCGCGGTACAGGAAGCGGTACTTCCACAGCAGCTCGAACAGCATGTGGAAGAACAGCCACGCGTCCTCGATGTGCCTCACGTCGCCGGCCGCGCCGAGCAGCGCGGCGAGCGATTTCTCGTAGCGGTCGAACAGCGAATTGATCAGCAGGTCCTTCGCCGGGTAGTGGTAGTACAGGTTGCCGGGGCTGATGTTCAGCTCGGCCGAGATCAGGGTCGTGCTGACGTTCGGCTCGCCGAACCGGTTGAACAGGTCGAGTGCGACTTCGAGGATCCGCTCGGCGGTGCGGCGCGGCTTCTTCGGCGGCATGGCGAGCGCATTCTGGCACCGCCTCGCGTGCGGCTTCTTCGATCAGAATGCCGGGCGAAGCCGCCACCGTCATGCCCGCCGCCGTCTCGTTTCGCCAGGTCTCGAAGACCTACGCCAGCGTGAGGGCGCTGGACGGCGTCGGCTTCGACATCGAAGCGGGCGAGTTCTTCGGCCTGCTCGGCCCGAACGGGGCCGGCAAGACGACGCTGATCAGCATCCTCGCCGGCCTGACGAAGGCGAGCGCCGGCACGGTCAGCGTGCTCGGCCACGACGTTACGCGCGACTACGCCAAGGCGCGCCAGTCGCTCGGCATCGTGCCGCAGGAGCTGGTGTTCGACCCGTTCTTCTCGGTGCGCGAGTCGCTCGTGATCCAGAGCGGCTACTTCGGCGTGCGCGGCAACGGCGCGTGGATCGACGAGCTGCTCGAAAGCCTCGGCCTCGCCGACAAGGCGAACGCGAACATGCGCGCGCTGTCGGGCGGGATGAAGCGCCGCGTGCTGGTCGCGCTGGCGCTGGTGCACCGCCCGCCGGTGATCGTGCTCGACGAGCCGACGGCGGGCGTCGACGTCGAACTGCGCCAGACGCTCTGGCAGTTCATCGCGCGGCTCAACCGCGCGGGCCACACGGTGCTGCTCACGACGCACTACCTCGAGGAGGCCGAGGCGCTGTGCGGCCGCATCGCGATGCTGAAGGAGGGCAGGGTGGTCGCGCTCGACCGCACCTCCGCGCTGCTCGCCGGCACCGCGAGCACGATGCTGCGCTTCAAGACCGACCAGCCGCTGCCCGCGGTCGTCGCCGAGCACGCTCGCATCACCGGGCGCATCGTGCAGGTGGCGGCGCACGACCCGGCCGAGGTCGAGGCGATCCTCGGGCGGCTGCGCGAAGCGCACATCGAGGTCGAGGACCTCGAGATCGGGCGCGCCGACCTGGAGGACGTGTTTCTCGAGATCATGCACGGCGCGCCCGCGCTGCCGAGGGTCGCCGCGTGACCGGCTGGCGCACGCTCTTCTACAAGGAGGTGCTGCGCTTCTGGAAGGTCGCCTTCCAGACCGTCGCAGCGCCGGTGCTGACTGCGGTGCTGTATCTCCTGATCTTCGGCCACGTGCTCGAAGACCGGGTGAAGGTCTTCGATTCGGTCGGCTACACCAGCTTCCTGATCCCCGGGCTGGTGATGATGAGCGTGCTTCAGAACGCGTTCGCGAACAGCAGCTCGTCGCTGATCCAGAGCAAGGTCACCGGCAACCTCGTGTTCCTGCTCGTCACGCCGCTCTCGCACCGCGCGTGGTTCGCCGCGTACGTCGGCGCGTCGATCGTGCGCGGGCTCGTCGTCGGCGCCGGCGTGCTGCTCGTCGCCGCGTGGTTCGCTCCGCTGCCGCTCGCCGAGCCGGCGTGGATCGTCGTGTTCGCGTTCGCCGGCGCGGCGACGATGGGCGCGCTCGGGCTGATCGCGGCGCTGTGGGCCGAGAAGTTCGACCAGATCGCCGCGTTCCAGAACTTCCTGATCATGCCGATGACGTTCCTGTCGGGCGTGTTCTATTCGGTCGGCTCGCTGCCCGACTTCTGGCAGCGCCTCTCGCACCTGAACCCGTTTCTCTACACGATCGACGGCTTCCGGCGCGGCTTCTTCGGCGTCTCCGACGTGTCGCCGTGGACGAGCCTCGGAGTGGTCGCGGCGAGCCTTGCGCTCGTGTCGTGGCTCGCGCTGCACCTGCTCGCGATCGGCTACAAGATTCGTCAATAGAATTCGCCATGGACCCGGAACCGACTCCCGCCGACATCGAGCGCTACATCGCCGATGGCCTCGCCTGCGATCACGTGCAGGTCGACGGCGACGGCCGCCACTTCTTCGCAACCATTGTTTCGAGCGCCTTCGACGGCATGAACCGCATCGCCCGGCATCAGCTCGTCTATCGCGCCCTCGGCGATAGAATGCGCGCCCAGATCCACGCGCTGTCGATGAAGACGCTCACCCCCGCCGAGTGGGCCGCCGCGGCGCAGTCCGGTCACTGATCGCGTCTTTCGCGGCGCGCGCGGCGCCGCATCCCGGGAACGCCGATGGACAAGCTCTTGATTCGTGGTGGACGGCGCCTGAACGGCGAAGCCGAGATCGCCGGCGCGAAGAACGCCGCGCTGCCCGACCTCGTCGCCGCGCTGCTGACCGCCGAGCCGGTGACGTTGTCCAACGTGCCGCGGCTGCAGGACGTCGCGACCACGTTGAAGCTGCTGCGCACGATGGGCGTCGCCGTCGAGCAGAGCGACGCCGAGCCCGGCATCGTGCGGCTCGACGCGCGCCGCATCGACAAGCCCGAAGCGCCGTACGACCTGGTGAAGACGATGCGCGCGTCGGTGCTCGCGCTCGGCCCGCTCGTCGCCCGCTTCGGCGAAGCACGCGTCTCGTTGCCCGGCGGTTGCGCGATCGGTTCGCGGCCGGTCGACCAGCACATCAAGGGCCTGCTCGCGATGGGCGCGCAGATCACGGTCGAGCACGGCTACATCGTCGCGAAGGCGCCGCGCCTGCGAGGTGCGAGCGTCACCACCAACATGGTGACGGTGACCGGCACCGAGAACCTGTTGATGGCCGCCACCCTTGCCGACGGCGAGACGGTGCTCGAGAACGCCGCGCAGGAGCCCGAGGTCTCGGACCTCGCGCGCATGCTGGTCGCGATGGGCGCGCGCATCGACGGCGCGGGCACGAGCAAGATCCGCATCCGCGGCGTCGAGCGCCTGCGCGGCGTTGCGCACCGCATCGTTGCCGATCGCATCGAGGCCGGCACGTTCCTGTGCGCGGTGGCTGCGTGCGGCGGCGAGGCGGTGCTGAAGAACGCGCGCGCCGACCACCTGGCCGCCGTCATCGACAAGCTGCGCGAAGCCGGTGTCGCGGTCGAGGCGGGCGACGGCTTCGTCCGCGTCGCATCGAGCGGGCGGCTGCGTTCGGTGTCGTTCCGCACCAGCGAATACCCGGCGTTCCCGACCGACATGCAGGCGCAGTTCATGGCGCTCGACAGCATCGCCGACGGCACCGCGACGGTGACCGAGACGATCTTCGAGAACCGCTTCATGCACGTCAACGAGCTGCTGCGCCTCGGCGCGCGCATCGAGGTCGACGGCCACACCGCGGTCGTGCAGGGGGTGAAGGGCCTGTCGGGAGCGCGCGTGATGGCGACCGACCTGCGCGCGTCGGCGAGCCTCGTCA
>Ga0187893_10010533_pt1 | contig 13729 bp, 15 predicted proteins | sample MA1701074metaG_FD_139574 | JGI IMG/M metagenome (GOLD analysis project Ga0187893, IMG submission 139574) | White microbial mat communities from a basaltic lava cave in the Kipuka Kanohina Cave System on the Island of Hawaii, USA - MA170107-4 metaG ...
GGACCTGGCGGAAGCTCCGGCGGATCTGCTCGCGCACTTCCGCTACCCGGAGAACCTGTTCCACATCCAGGCGGCGCAGTACACGAACTACCACGCCACCGCCCCGGACGTGTTCTATAGGAAGGCGGAGTTCTGGGCCCTTCCGGTCGACCCGACGATCTCGAGCCAGAGCACCGAGTTCCTCATGCGTCCGTACTACGTGCTGATGCGCTTGCCGGGGGAGACCGACGAGTCCTTCTCGTTGATCCTGCCGTTCACCCCGCTCGATCGCCAGAACATGGTGGCGTGGATCGCAGCCAAGTCCGACCCGGGCCCCGACTACGGGGAGATCGTGAGCTTCCAGTTCCCGGCCGGCGTCAACGTCGATGGCCCGACCCAGGTGTTCTCCCGCATCAACCAGGACTCGCGCTTCTCGACCGAGCGGACGCTCTTGGGGCAGGGGGGCTCGAGCATCGTGTTCGGGGACTTCCTCGTGATCCCGGTCGAGGACTCGTTGCTCTACGTCCAGCCGGTCTACGTCGAGTCCGATCAGCCGAACGCGATCCCCGAGCTGAAGCGGGTCGTCGTCGTCAACGGCACCGAGATCGGGATCGGGAACACGCTCAGCGCCGCGCTCTCGGACTCGATCGGCGAGGCCGTCCCGCCGCCGGATGGCGAGCCGCCGCCGCCGCAGGGGACCATCGAGGAGCAGATCCAACTTCTGCTCGACGAGGCCGCCCAGCATTTCGCGGCGGCCGACGCTGCGCTTCGCGCCGGCGACCTCGCGACCTACCAGGCCGAGATCGACGCTGCGGAGCAGGCCACGGCGGATGCGCAGGCGCTCATCGCCGAACTGCTCGGCCTCGAGCCCTCGCCGTCTCCCTCGCCTTCCCCTTCGGGCTGACCCGCCTCGGCAGGTTCCTTCGGGGAACCCCGTCGGAGGCCTTGACCGTCCAACCGCGGTCTCCCGACCGGAAGGAGCACCGAGATGCGCCGCTTCCGTCTCCTGTTCCCGCTCACCGCCTTCGCTTCGCTCCTGCTCGTTGCCGCACCAGCGTTCGCGTGCGGCGGGCTCGTCGCGCCGAACGGGACCGTGCAGCTCGTCAAGACCACGACCCTCGCCGCGTATCACGAGGGCATCGAGCACTACGTCACGTCCTTCGAGTTCGCCGGCGGCGGCAAAGGCGAGTTCGGCTCGATCATCCCGCTCCCCGGCGTGCCGACCGAGGTGATCCGCGGTGGCGACTGGACGTTGCAACGGCTGGTCCAGGAGACGCAGCCGCAGCCCGAGTTCTTCGCGCTCGCCGCGACGGGCGCCGAGGATGCCGCGCGTGCCACCGTCATCCTGAAGACGAAGATCGACGCGCTCGACATCGTCGTCCTGGAGGGTGGAGCGGTCGCGGTCGGCAACTGGGCGCGCGAGCACGGGTTCCTGCTCCCGCCCGACGCGCCCGAGGTGCTCGAGTTCTACGCGAAGCGGAGTCCCATCTTCATGACGGTGCGCTTCGACGCCGGCCGCGCGGCCGAGCAGGGCCTGGCCGAGGGCGACGGCACACCGGTCCACGTCGTGATCCCAACGACGAACCCGTGGGTGCCGCTGCGCATCCTCGCGCTCGGCGCGCCCGCCGAGGCGCCGATCGAGGCCGACGTCTACCTGCTCACCGAGCGCGACCCGGCGCTGCTCCCCGCGCCGCTCGCACCGGGCATCGCCTCGCAGCTTCCCGGGAACATCCGTCCGGGTCTCGTGCTCGAGGCGAGCCAGGAGGCCTCGACCACGCTGCTCGCCGACCTGCGCTCGGACAAGGGCATGGAGTGGCTGCCGAGCAGCGGCATGTGGCTCACGTACCTGCGCGTCGACGCGCGCGCGGGCGACCTCGACTACGACCTCGCGATCGATGCGAGCGGTGCGGGGCAACCGTCGCCGAGGGCCGCGGGCCTCGAGCCCGAGGTCGTTTCCGACACGGGTGGGCTCGAAGTGAGTCCGTTCGTGTGGACGGTGATCGCGGTCGTCGTGATCTTCGGTGCGTTCGGCGCGCTGGACCGGCGGCGTGCCGGCCGGCCGGCGATCTGAGTCCAGGGATGCTCCGGCGCGCGCACGCGGCGATCGCGCTCACGCTCCTCGCCGCGTGCGCGCTCGCCGCGTGCGCACCCGCGGCCGCCGGGACGGGAGGGCGGACCGTGAGGATCACGATCCACCAGTCGGCGTTCCGACCCTCCGAGCTCGACGTCCGCCCGGGCGAGACGATCCGCTTCGTGATCCGCAACACGGACCCGATCGACCACGAGTTCATCGTCGGTGACCTCGGGGTGCAGGACGCCCACGAGCGTGGGACCGAGGCATACCATCCCGGGCTCCCGGGCGAGGTCACCGTCCGGGCGGGGGAGACCGTCACCACCACCTACACGTTCGCGAACGACGACTTGCTGTTCGGCTGCCACATCCCCGGGCACTGGGCGTACGGTATGCGGGGGGTCGTGATCGTCGGCTGAATCCTGGCGGATCGCGGCCTTGCCGCCTCGAGGTCGCGTTCTGTAACATCGGGCTGCGGGGTGGAGCAGTCCGGTAGCTCGCTGGGCTCATAACCCAGAGGTCACGGGTTCAAATCCCGTCCCCGCGACGAACGAAGCCGCAGGCCGACCGTCTCTCCGTTTCTTCACGCGTATGGGCAGCCCCTGTTCGTGTGCGTTCAGACTTCCCCTGCGCGATCGATGCCGAGGTCGGCGCCGTCACGTCGAGTCGGGCGCCGCACGCGTTGCAGAACCGGGCGCCGAGCGGGTTGTCTGCGCCGCAGGAGGGCCATGCCGGCACGGCCGAACCTTAGCCGGACGCCGGCTCTGCTACGTGTTCAGCTCGGCGAGCGTGGTGCCCGCTGGGCCCACGTCCCGGTGGACGACGATCCAGGGGATCAGCGCGTAGGGGATCACGCTCACGAACAGCGGCCAAGTGGAGTCCACCGTGCTGGCCAGGCCGACCAGCCCGAACCCGATCAGGAACAGGACTACGATCGCCCACAGCGCCCGCCGCTCGCTCACGACGCACATGCTAGCGCTCGCGCCGGCAGACCCGATCGCGATAGGATCGCGCCCCTGCGGGCGGCATGGCCGCCGGATGAGGCCGGACGGGAGGACGAGGCAGGTGGCCGAGGCGAGCGCCGTGTCCCAGATCTCGAGGGTGCCGATCTTCTCGGGGTGTTCGAAGCGCGAGCTGGCCATCATCGCTCGGGCGTCGAAGGTGGTCTCGCACAAGGCGGATACCGTCATCGCGCGGGAAGGTGAGCGGGGCGTCGGCCTGTTCCTGATCATCGAGGGGCAGTGCAGGGTCTCGATCGGCGGCAAGACCAAAGCCCGGCTCGGTCCGGGCGACTTCTTCGGTGAGGTCGCCCTACTGGACGGCGGCCCTCGAACCGCGACGGTGACCGCCATCACGAACGTCCGTCTGATCGGGATCACGGGATGGGTCTTCCGCGGCCTCCTGATGGAGCACCCGTCGATCGCGCTCAAGACCCTCGAGTCGGTGGCGGGCCGGCTGCGCTCGGTCTCGAAGGAACCCGTCTAAGCGACGACTACCTCCGGGCGGCATGAGTCCGAGGTTCCCGACGAGGTCCGCGTGCTCGCCGCCGAGCGGTCGAAGCGTCGCGCCGCCAAGGACTTCGCGGCAGCCGACGCGATCCGGGACCGCATCGCGGAGCTCGGCTTCCGGATCGACGACGGACCGGCAGGCCCCACGTTCGAGCCGATCGCTTCCACCCCCGAGGCCGCCGACCGCGCTCGCGCCGACCAGATCCGAAGCGTCCTCGACGAGCCCGCGACCTCCGACGTCAGCGTTCAGTGGGTGGTGGAGGGATGGCCGGAAGACGTCGTCCGCGCCATCACAGCCTTCCGTGCGAACGAAGGTGGCCGGGATGTTCGATACGTCGTCGCGGACCTGACCGGGACCGATCCGGCCGTCTTCGGTGACGACGTCGAAGTGCTCGAGCTCGAACCGACGACGGGCTGGGCCGCGGCCCGCAACGCGGGCCTCAAGCGATCAACGGGTCGGTTCGTGTTCGCGGTCGACGGGTCGATCGAGCCGACCGGTGACGTCTTCGCCCCGCTCCTGCGCGCCCTCGAGGACCCGGCGACGGGCGTCTGCGGCCCGTTCGGCATCTCGACGCGCGACCTCCACGAGTTCCACGACAGTGCCGGACCCGAGGTGGACGCGGTCGAGGGTTACCTGATGGCGTTCCGTCGCGAGATCCTGCTCGACGTCGGCCTGTTCGACGAGAAGTTCCGCTGGTATCGCACGGCCGACATCGAGTACTCGTTCCGGATCAAGGACGCCGGCCTTCGGGCCGTGGTGGTCGCGGCCCCCGTGACCAGACACGAGCACCGCATGTATCACTCGACGCCGCCGGCGGAGCGCGACAGACTGTCCAAGCGCAACTACTACCGGTTCCTCGAACGGTTCCGCGGCCGCTTCGACCTGCTGGTCGACCCGGCCGAGCAGGGTCAGCCCTGACCCGGGGGCTGCACGACGATCTCGGGTCCCGATCGCTCACCGGCGCGCCGGCCGTTGCCCGCCAGCTCGCGGCGGAGCTCCTCGCTCGAGGGGATCGGCTTGAGTCCCTCGAAGTAGGCCGACAGGTCCGGACCGTCGATCACCTCGGTCACGATCAGGATCTGCGAGAGGCGCTCGAGCATGTCCCGGTTCTCTTCGAGCACGGCGAGGGCCCGGTCGTGCGCCTCGTTGACCAGCCGGGAGGTCTCCTCGTCGACGAGGGCGGCCAGGTCGTCCGACAGGGTCGGCCCTGCCCCCGGGAACAGGAACCCGCCCGGTCCACCGCGCAACCCGTCGTGGCCGAAGGACCGGGGTCCGATCTTCGCGCTCATCCCGTACTCGGCGACCATCGCCCGTGCGATCTCGGTGGCCCGCTCGAGATCGTTCTGCGCCCCGGTCGAGATCACCTGGTCGAACACGATCTCCTCGGCCGTCCGCCCACCGAGCAGGACGGCGAGACGGTCCTTCAGCTCGGGCTCGGTGAGCAGGTAGCGGTCCTCGAGCGGTCGCTGCATGGTCATCCCGAGGGCCGCGGCACCACGGGGGATGATCGAGACCCGGTGGACCGGGTCGGCCGTGGGCGCCGTGAGCGCGACCAGCGCGTGGCCCATCTCGTGGACAGCGACCCGCTCCTTGTCCTTCTCGGACATGACGCGGCTCTTGCGCTCGAGCCCGGCGACCGTGCGGTCGATCGCCTCTTCGAGCTCGGCCATCGTAACCGCGTCGCGCTCGCGCCGGGCGGCGAGCAGCGCCGCCTCGTTCACGACGTTCGCCAGGTCCGCCCCCGTGAATCCCGGGGTCCGCGCGGCGAGGATCCGCAGTTCGACCGCAGGGTCGATCGCCACGCCCCGGACGTGGACCTTCAGGATCTCCTCGCGGCCCCTCAGGTCCGGCTGATCCACCACGACCTGCCGGTCGAACCGACCCGGCCGAACCAGCGCGGGATCCAGGACGTCGGGTCGGTTGGTCGCGGCCATGATGATCACGCCCTTGCTCGCGTCGAACCCGTCCATCTCCACCAGGAGCTGGTTGAGCGTCTGCTCGCGCTCGTCGTGGCCCCCGAAGCCGGCGCCGAGCGCCCCCCCGCGGCCCTTGCCGATCGTGTCGATCTCGTCGAGGAACACGAGGGCCGGGGCCTTCTCCTTCGCCTGTTGGAACAGCTCGCGCACGCGGGCGGCGCCCAGCCCCACGAACATCTCGACGAACTCGGAGCCCGACATGAAGAAGAACGGGACGTTCGCCTCGCCCGCCACGGCCCGGGCCAGCAGGGTCTTGCCGCATCCGGGCGGCCCGAGCAGCAGCACGCCCTTCGGGATCCTGCCCCCGAGCCGCTGATATTTCTTCGGGTTGCGGAGGAACTCGACGATCTCCTTGAGCTCTTCCTTGGCCTCGTCCACGCCCGCGACGTCGGCGAAGGTGGTCTTCATCTCCTTGCGGTCGTAGATGCGGATCTTGTTGCGCCCGAGGTTCAGTGCGGCGCCGGCCTGCGCCCCGCTCATCCGTCGTACGAGGAAGAACCAGAGCAGGCCGAACAGCAGGAGCGGCGCCGCCCAACCGATCAGGAAGCTCTGGAACCCCGAGGGCGTCACACCCGTGTAGCCGATGCCGGCCTCGTCGAGCTGGTCGGTGAGGGTCGTCGTCCCCTGCAGGATCGGCGGGATCGTCGTGGTGAAGTCGACCTGGCCGCTCGAGTCCTCGAACGTCCCGCTCACCGAGGTCGCGGAGATCTCCAGCGTGCCCACGATCTGACCGTTCTCGACGTGGCCGAGGAACTCGGAGTAGTCGATCGTGTTCGGGCGGGGCGCCGCGAGGTAGTTGAACAGGACCAGGACGACGAGGAACACGAGGATCCACGACCAGGGCGACGAGCGCATCCGACGGGGCGCGCCGGAGCCGCCCCCACCACCCAGGTCGAGACCCTGCCAGCGCCCGCGACGTCCGTCGTTGCCTGCCATCGGTCTCCCATCTTCCCATCGCCTTCGCGGTTCGACAGTGCGGGGATGGCCGGCTCGTCGAGCTCGCGGGATACTATCGGTCCGGCAGCGAGGGCTACGGAGGGTCCGGCAGCGAGGGCTACGGAGGGCGTGTGCGCATCGCGAACGCATCGAGGGACACGGATGGCGCGTAGCCAGGCCGCGCCGCCCGAGGATCCGGTCGTGCGCGAGCGATTCGAGCGCGACGCGCTCCCGCTGCTACCCAACCTGTACGGGGCCGCCCTCCGGCTGACCCGGAACCCGCAGGATGCCGAGGATCTGGTGCAGGAGGCCTACCTGCGCGCGTACCGCGGCTTCGAGGGCTTCCGAGAGGGCACGAACCTGCGCGCGTGGATGTACCGGATCCTGACGAACACGTTCATCAACTCCTACCGGAAGCGGCAGCGGGAACCGGTCACGGTTTCCGTGTCGGACGAGGACACGCCCGATTGGTACCTGTACGACCGGATCGGGTCCTCGGTCGCCGAGCCATCCGCCGAGAGCGAGGTACTCGAGCAGATCCCGGACGAGGACGTGCAGCGGGCGCTCGAGGATCTGCCCGAGGTCTTCCGCATGGCCGTGCTGCTCGCCGACGTCGAGGGCTTCAGCTACAAGGAGATCGCCGAGATCTTGGACGTCCCGATCGGGACCGTCATGTCGCGGCTGCACCGGGGAAGGAAAGCGTTGCAACGAGCGTTGTGGGAGACCGTACGGGAGCGAGGCCTTGTCACCGACTGACTGCGAACGCGTACTCGAGCAGATCGAGCTCTACCTGGACGGAGAGCTCGTGAGTGCTGTGCGCGTCGAGGTCGAGCGCCACCTGGGCGCGTGCGGTGACTGCACCGGCCATGCGGACTTCCAGCGCAAGCTGAAGGAGGTCGTCCGCGCCAAGTGCGGGTGTCGCGACGTCCCGCCCGAGCTGATGGAGCGCGTCCGGTCGCTGCTCGAACGATCGCACGACCACCCCGCGTAGCGGACCAGGCTCGCAGCCGCGAACCTCGTCCGTGACCCTCGGCGAACCGAGCCGCCGAGGGCGTCGAATCCGCAGTGCAGAGAGTCCCGCGCCCTCCCTCCCTCGCGCGGGACCGGAGAACGGCCCGTCCCGGGCCGTTCTCCCGCGTTCGGGGGTCGCTAGGATGCTCGTGCCCGGCGAGGGTCGCCGGCCGGGGGGGTGCGATGGACGAGCTCGGCACGATCCTCGGGGTGTGGGCGCATCCCGACGACGAGACGTACCTCGCGGCGGGGCTGATGGCGCGCGCCGTCCGCAACGGTTCGCGCGTGGTCTGCGTGACCGCGACGCGCGGCGAGGGTGGCTCGATGGACGAGGAGCGATGGCCGCCCGAGAAGATGGGCGAGGTGCGGACCCGAGAGCTCGAGCGCGGTCTGGAGATCCTCGGCATCGACGAGCACGAGTGGCTCGATCTGCCGGACATCGACATGGACACCGGCCTTCCCGAGACGGGGTACGCCCGCGTTCGTGACCTGGTCCGCGACGTGCAGCCGGACACGATCCTCTCGTTCGGGCCCGACGGGATGACCGGTCACGCGGCGCACAAGGATGTGTCGCGGTGGGCGACGACCTCCTTGCGTGAGGCGGGGAAACCCGGGTCACGCGTGCTCTACGCGACCGTGACGCCCGAGTGGGCCGAGGAGTTCCTGCCGATCTGGGAGCCGTTCAACGTGTTCCGCCCGGGTACGCCGCCGGTCACGCCTCGCGAGGAGCTCGCGGTCCACTACGAGCTGCCGCCGGACATCCTGGAGCGGAAGGTCGAGGCGATCAGCGCCCACGAGAGCCAGGTGGCCTCGATCATCGAGGCGGTCGGAGCCGACGTGTGGTGGAAGGAGATGTCGCTCGAGGCCTTCCGGCTCGGCGAGGTCCGATCGTGACCGAGCGGCACATGGCGTTCCTCGGGTCGGGGGAGTTCGACCCTTGGAGCGAGCCCGTCGAGCGGTGGCTCCTGGCTCGGTCCCGGAACCCGCAGGGCCCGGTGCTCGTCGCGCCCACGGCCGCGGCGCACGAGGGCGATGCCTCGTTCGACTCGTGGGCCGCGAAGGGACTCGAGCACTACGCGTCGCTCGGGATCGCCGCGGAGGTCCTCCCGCTGAAGCGCCGTGAGGATGCCCATCGCGACGACGTCGTGGGGCGACTGGACGGCGCGTCCGCGATCTTCTTCTCCGGCGGGAACCCGGCCCGGCTGGCCGCGGTGCTCGACGGCTCGCCGTTCTGGCGCGCGCTGACCAAGGCGCACGGTGAGGGCCTCCCCTACGCCGGGTGCAGCGCCGGAGTCGCGTGCCTGACCGAGATGACGTTCGACTCCGACACGCAGGAGTTCGACTCGGTCTGGGCGCCTGGCCTCGGCTACGTCCGCGAGGCGCTCTTCGGGCCGCATTGGGACATCGTCGACACCTGGATCCCCGGAGCGACGGAGTTCATCGTGGGCTCGGTGCGGCCGGGCCTGGCGTTCGTGGGTCTGGACGAGGACACTGCGATGGTAGGCGACGGGCGCGTCTGGGAGGTCATCGGTCGCGCGAAGATCCACGTCATGCGCGACGGAGCCTGGGCGACGTACGCCGAGGGAGATGCGTTCGAGCTCGAGCTCCCGCTCGCCGACGGGTCCCCGTGACCGGCCGCGCGCGGGGGGCGCTCGGTCGAGAGGCTCCGATCGAGGAGCGCGGCCCCGAGATCGTCCGGACCCTGTCGGAGGCTCATCCCGGCGCGAAGGTCGCGCTGCGCTTCTCGAACCCCCTCGAGATGCTCGTCGCGACGATCCTGTCGGCGCAATGCACCGACGAGAAGGTCAACGAGGTCACGGCGACCCTGTTCCAGAAGTACCGCAGCGCCGAGGACTACCTGAAGGTCCCGGAGGACGAGCTGAAGGCCGACGTCAAGCCCACCGGGTTCTTCAACCAGAAGGCGACGTCGATCCGGGAGGCCTGCCGGAGGATCGTCGAGGTCTACGGGGGCGAGGTCCCCCACACGATGGAGGACCTGATCTCGCTCCGAGGCGTTGCCCGCAAGACGGCGAACATCGTGCTCGGCAACGCGTTCGGGATCGTCGAGGGGATCGCCGTGGACACCCACGTCAAGCGGCTCGCGAACCGGCTCGGCTTCTCCGAGCAGGCCGACCCCGACAAGATCGAGCAGGACCTGATGCAGCGGATCCCCGAAGAGCGATGGTTCGACTTCACGTACGTGCTGATCGACCACGGACGAGCGGTCTGCGTCGCTCGCAAGCCTCGATGCGAGATCTGTCCGGTGAACCCCCTGTGCCCGTCCAGCCTGGTCTGAACGGCCGGGAGCGTGCGCTGATGCCGGAGCATGACCTGCCGGATGCCGCGTTCCCGGTCATCGTGGCGCACCGCGGTGCCTCGTCGGCCCATCCCGAGAACACCCTGGCGGCGTTCGAGGCGGCGGTGGTGCTCGGGGCCGATCTCGTCGAGCTCGACGTCCGTCTCTCGCGCGACGGGGTGGCGGTCGTCATGCACGACCCGAGCGTCGATCGGACCACCGACGGCTCGGGGGCGGTGCACGAGCTGACCGCCGAGGAGATCTCGGCGTTCGAGGCGGGGAGCCGGGGGGCTCCGGCCCGGGTCCCGACGCTCCGGGAGGTGCTCGAGCTCGTCAGCGGGCGCGCGGGTGTGGCCCTCGAGATCAAGAACGTCCCCGGCGAGGCGGCGTTCGAGCCGGGGCGGGAGCGGATCGTCGAGGCCGTCCACGGGGAGCTCGACCGAACGGCGTTCGACGGGCCGGTCCTGGTGGTGTCGTTCAACCCGGCCTCGATCGCCGCGTCCAAGGCCATCGCGTCGGAGGTCCCCACCGGCCTGTTGACGACCGAGCACGTCGACCCTCGCGAGGCGCTCGCGCACGTCCTCGAACGAGGCCACGACATGGTCCTGCCCGGTTCGCGAGCACTGATCCCGGCCGGCGAGCGCTTCGTCTCCGAGGTCCACCGGGCGGACCGGCGCGTGGGGACGTGGACGATCGACGACGCCGCGACCGTGCGCATGCTCCTGGACCGCGGCCTCGATGCGATCGCCTCGAACGATCCGGCGATGGCCCTGGCGGTGCGGGCCGGGCGTACCGGTTGAGCCGTGGCGCTTCGCCGCAAGCGGCTGCCTCCGAGCCTGGAGCGACCCGGTCGGGTGTTCGACGACGTGGTGTCCGGCCTCGAGCGCGCGAAAGCCGCGCTCACCGAGGCGGTTCCGGGTACGCGGATACCGGGCAGACCCCTCGCGGAGTGCCTTTCCGAGTTCGAGGAGGGGCTCCGCGGCGTCGAGGCGAAGATGGCCGGATGGCGGTCTCCCGAGGTCGAGCAGGACTGGCTGGGCGCGTCCGCGGGGCTACATGAAGCGCTCGCGCTCGCGGGTGGCGTTCGCATCGAGGGACCCGAGCCGGACGGCTTCGGGGGCCTGACCGGGCTGATCGCCGAGCTGCTCGCGCCGCTGGAGGCGTTCGGGGTCGCGGCCGAGCGGTTCGGATCCCTTCGCAGGTGAGCGATCTCCAGCCCCTCGAGACCATCGCGGAGGAGGTGGTCGTCTGCCGTGCATGCCCTCGGCTCGTGCGGTGGCGGGAGCGCGTCGCTCGCGAGAAGACCGCCCGGTTCTCCGACCAGGTGTACTGGGGCCGGCCCGTCCCCGGGTTCGGCGATCCGAAGGCGACGATCCTCGTGCTCGGGCTCGCACCCGCGGCGCACGGCGGGAACCGGACCGGGCGGATCTTCACCGGGGATCGTTCCGGTGAATTCCTGTACGCATCCCTGCATCGGGTGGGCCTCGCGAACCGGCCGACCTCGGTCGCGCGCGACGACGGTCTGCGCCTACGCGGCGCCTACGTGACCGCGGTCAACCGGTGTGCGCCCCCCGGCAACCGGCCCACGCCGATGGAACGCGACACCTGCCTGCCCTACCTGTCGCGGGAGCTCGAGGCGCTGCCTCGGCTGCGCGTGATGATCGCGCTCGGGGCGTTCGCGTGGGACGGCGCGCTCCGTGCGATCGCTGCGCTCGGACATCGAGCTCGACCGCGGCCGCGGTTCGGCCACGCCGCCGAGTCGGAGGTCGGGCCGTTCCGGCTGCTCGGGAGCTATCACCCCAGCCAGCAGAACACCTTCACCGGCAAGCTCACGCCCTCGATGCTCGACGCGGTCGTGCGGAGGGCGGTCGAGCTCTCCGCCTGATCAGCCCTCGGTGGGGGCGGGGTCGTCGGGCTCGGTCGGGAACGCGGTCGTGCCGAAGCGCGGGTCGAAGCCCCCGGTGGCTTCGTCCCTGCGGTGCCTTGGTCGGGTCGAACCTGCGGTAGAGCGGCAGTCGGTGGACCTCGAGGAGCGCGAGCACGATCGCGCACGATGCGATGGCCGAGAGGTACGCACCCGCCCCGGCGAGGATCCCGACGGCGGCGGCCGCCCAGGAGGACGCGGCCGTCGTCAGCCCGAGCACCAGCCCGTGGCCGCTCATGTCCCGCTCGCGGAAGATCAGCCCCGCGCCCAGGAACCCGACGCCGGTGATGACGCCCGCGATGACCTTCTCGGCGGAGGCAGGGAACGCGAGCACGCCGAGCGCCGTCACCCCGGCCGCCCCGAGGGACAGGAGCCCGAACGTCCGCTCGCCCGCCGCCTTGCCCCGGTACTCCCGTTCGAAGCCGATCACGTACCCGAGGAGTGCCCCCAGGGCCGTCCGGCCGATGAGCGTGAGCTCGGTCGTGACGTCCATCCGCCAAGCCTATTGCCTGGCCGAAGGGCCGAGGGAATACCGCGTCGCAGCGCGGTCTTATCCTGGGAGCCATGGGCATGCACGGCCGCTTCCTGCGCACCCCCACCGGCGACGAGGATCGCCCGATCGAGCCGGCAACGGTTCGGCGTGTGATCTCGACGTTCCGTCCGTACCGGGGCAAGGTCGGCCTGGTGGCGCTCGCCATCGTCGTGACCTCCGGCCTCGGGGTCGTCAACCCGCTCCTGATCAAGTGGATCTTCGATGCGGGGCTGTTCGGCAACCCGCCGGGCTCCTGTGGGCTGGTGTCGTGTCCGCAGCTGAACGTGGTCTACATCGGCGTCGCGCTCATGGTCGCGATCCCGATCGTGACCGCGATCATCGGCATCTGGCAGACGTACCTCGCGAACTGGGTCGGCCTCCGCGTCATGCAGGATCTTCGGAACGCGCTCTACACGCACCTGCAGTTCATGCCCCTCCGGTTCTTCACCACGACGAGGACCGGCGAGATCCAGTCGCGACTGGCCAGCGACGTCGGCGGCGTCCAGGCCGTCGTGACCGACACCATGTCGAACATCCTGGCCAACGTCGTCGTGATCGCGAGCACGCTCGTCGCGATGCTGCTTCTGTCGTGGGAGCTCACGGTCCTCTCGCTGTTCATGCTGCCGTTCTTCATCTGGCTCACGGTCAAGGTCGGTCGCGCGAGGAGGGAGGTCGCGACGAGCACGGCCAAGACGATGGCGGACCTCACGGCCGTCACCGAGGAGACGCTGTCGGTCTCGGGGATCCTCCTGTCGAAGTCCTTCGGAAGACAGCGTCACGAGATCGACCGCTTCCAGGGGGAGAACGAGCGGCTGACCGGCCTGCAGATGCGCCAGACGATGATCGGTCGCTCGTTCTTCGCCGTGGTCGGAACCTTCTTCTCGATCACGCCGGCGCTGGTGTACCTGGTGGCGGGCTGGGTGCTGTCGAACGATCCGCTCCAGTCGGGCATCACGGCCGGCACGATCGTCGCGTTCACCACGCTGCAGTCGCGCCTGTTCTTCCCGATCGGGTCGATGCTGCAGGTCTCGACCGAGATCCACTCCTCGATGGCGTTGTTCGACCGGATCTTGGAGTACCTCGACATGGACCACGAGATCGCAGATGCTGCGGACGCCGTCGCGATCCCCGCGGATCGCTTCCGCGGCCGCGTCGAGCTCGACCACGTGTCGTTCCGCTACGAGGTCGCCGATGGCGATCGCCGCGCGCCCGTGTCGCCCACCGACCTCGAGGTCGCGAACGCCTCACCTCGCGAATGGACGCTGGAGGACGTGTCCATCTCGATCGAGCCGGGGCAGCTCGCGGCGCTCGTGGGTCCCTCGGGCGCCGGGAAGACCACGATCACCTACCTGGTGCCGCGCCTGTACGACGTCCAACGCGGGTCGGTGCGGCTGGACGACGTGGACGTTCGAGGCCTCACGCTGGAGACGCTCGGCGACTCGATCGGCGTCGTGACGCAGGAGACCTACCTGTTCCACACCACGATCCGAAGGAA
>Ga0187893_10010534_pt1 | contig 13728 bp, 13 predicted proteins | sample MA1701074metaG_FD_139574 | JGI IMG/M metagenome (GOLD analysis project Ga0187893, IMG submission 139574) | White microbial mat communities from a basaltic lava cave in the Kipuka Kanohina Cave System on the Island of Hawaii, USA - MA170107-4 metaG ...
CGGGGCCCTGTGACGGGGCCCTGTGACGGGGCCCTGTGACGGGGCCCTGTGACGGGGCCCTGTGACGGGGGCGCGGTTACGGGTAGGGCGTGAACTTCGAGCACAGGGTGGCCACGCCCTCGGCCACCTCCTCGGCCACCGCCGGGTCCCCGGGGGTCCGGAGCCGCCGAGCGACGAGCTCGGCGATCTCGACCATCTCGGCGGGACCCATCCCGGCGGTGGTCACGGCGGCGGTCCCGATCCGCAGCCCGGAGGTGACGAACGGGGACCGGGGATCGCCGGGGATCTGGTTCTTGTTGAGGGTGATGCCGGCGCTGTCGAGGGCCTCCTGGGCCAGCTTCCCGGTGAGCTCGGCATCGAAGGATCGCAGGTCGATGAGCATGAGGTGGTTGTCGGTGCCCCCCGACACGATGCGGAAGCCCCGCTCGCTCAGCGCCTGGGCGAGCGCCCGGGCGTTGGCCACGACCCCCGCCGCATAGGCGCGGAAGGCGGGCTGGGCCGCCTCGTGGAAGGCCACGGCCTTGGCCGCGACGACGTGCATGAGGGGCCCGCCCTGCAGCCCGGGGAAGACCGCCTTGTCGATGGCGGCGGCGTGCTGGGCGCGACAGACGATGGCGCCGGCCCGAGGCCCACGCAGGGTCTTGTGGGTGGTGAAGGTCATGACGTCGGCCACCGGAGCCGGGTTGGGATGGACCCCGCCGGCGACGAGCCCGGCGATGTGGGCGGCGTCGAAGATGAAGAGCGCCCCCACCTCGTCGCAGATGGCCCGGAAGGCCTCCGGGTCGATGATCCGGGAGTAGGCCGTCGCCCCGGCGATGATGGCCCGGGGGCGGTGGGTGCGGGCTGCCTCGGCGATGGCGTCGTAGTCGAGGCGCTCGTGGTCGTCCACCCCGTAGGACAGGACCCGGAAGAGGCGCCCGCTGGCGTTCACCGGGGAGCCGTGGGTGAGGTGACCGCCCTGGTCGAGGGCCATGCCCATGATGGTGTCGCCCGGCTCGAGGAGGCCGAGGTAGACGGCGAGGTTGGCGTTGGCCCCGGAGTGGGGCTGGACGTTGGCGTGCTCCGCCCCGAAGAGGGCCTTCACCCGCTCCCGGGCCAGCTCCTCGACCTCGTCCACCACGTGGTTGCCGCCGTAGTAGCGCCTGGCCGGGTAGCCCTCGGCGTACTTGTTCGTGAGCACCGAGCCGGTGGCGGCGATGACCGCCGGCGAGGTGAAGTTCTCCGAGGCGATGAGCTGGAGGGTGGTGTTCTGGCGGTGACGCTCCCGCTCGAGGATGCTGGCCACCGCAGGGTCGACGGCGGCCACGGTGGTGGCGGCGTCGGGGAGCGCGGTCACGCCCGCTCCCCCGCCGTCGCCCGGTCGAGCTCGTTGATCTGGTCCACCCGGCGCTGGTGGCGACCACCCTCGAACGAGGCGGCGAGGAAGGCGTCGACGGCATCGGTGGCGACCTGGGAGCCGATGAAGCGGGCGCCGAAGCAGGCCACGTTGGCGTCGTTGTGCTGGCGGGCGAAGCGGGCCGAGGTGGCGTCGTGCACGGTGGCCGCCCGCACCCCCGCCACCTTGTTGGCGGCGATGCCGATGCCGATGCCCGACCCGCACACGCACACCCCGAAGTCGGCCTCCCCGGCCACCACCGCTCGCCCCACCCGGGCCCCGAACTCGGGGTAGTCGACCGAGTCGGTCGAGTGGGTGCCGAGGTCGTCGACCTGGTGGCCGGCGTTCTCCAGGTGGGCCACGAGCTCCTGCTTGAGGGCGAAGCCGGCGTGGTCGGAGCCGATGGCGATGCGAGGCATGGCCCGAGTCTACCGGGGGGCCCCTCCAGCCGGCCCGAGCCGGACCCCCAGCCCCCCAGCCAGCTCCCGCGACCGCCACCCCCGAGGCAGGATCGACGTGCCCGGCGGGGTCGGGGGGCCGAGGGCCCGATCGACGACGCGCCGGTAGGCCCCGGCGAAGGCCCGGGCGCCCGCGGCGGTCACCGCCGCGGGCGCCTTCTGGGCGGGCCCGGTGGCGCAGGCGTCGAGGGCTGCCGCCATCTCGGCCACCGACGTGGGCGAGAAGCGGTGCGCCCCCGGACCGGTCAGCTCCCCCAGCGCACCTCCGGTGCTCACGCACACCGGCAGGCCGCACGCCTGGGCCTCGGCCACGGGCAGGCCGTAGCCCTCCTCGAGCGAGGGCTGCACGAGCATCCGGGCCGAGGCCATGAGCTCGTCGAGCTCCTCGTCGCCCACCCAGCCCCGCACCTCCACCGATGGGTGCCCGGCGGCGAGGGCCCTCGCCGCCGCCAACTCCCGGGCCCGGCCGCCGACGAGCACGAGCCGGCCGCCGCGGGCGGCGAAGCCGGTGGCTCCGTAGGCCTCGACCAGGCGGGTGAGGTTCTTGTGGGGGGCGAACTGGCCCACGTAGAGCGCCACCTCCCGGGGAGGCCGGAGCTGGCGGAGCCGCCGGAGTCGGTGGGCCCGACGGGGATCCACGGGCGGCACGGCCACGGTGATGCGCTCGAGGGGGTAGCCGAGGTCTCGGTGGATGCAGGACCGGGAGTACTCGCTGATGGTGACGACCTCCCGGGAACGTCGGGCCACCGCCCGCAGGAACCGGCGCCGGCTCCTCCCCTGCCAGGGCGAGGAGGCGTTGCGGAGCTGGATGGTGTCGTAGATCGTCGTGATCGCTGGGAGCGCCCGCAGCGGTCGCTGCTGGTGGAGGAAGACCGTGAGCCGAGCCGGGGGCAGCTCGAACCAGCACCGCTGGCCCCACCCCTGGCGGGGGTCCCGGGTGCTCACCACCACGTCGGCCCCGGTCCAGGCGAGGGGGACCACGGCCGGTGGGCCGAGGAGCACCCAGGAGCCCTCCGGGGGATCGGCTCGCAGCCCGGCGAGGAGGGCGGCGGTCACCCGGCCGGCACCACCGATGGGCAGCCACCGGCAGTCGAGCAGGACGTCGGCCGGCGACCCGGTCACGGCGCGGGGGCCAGGGCCGAGCCCAAGCCGTGGCGCTCGGCGCTGGCGGCCACCCAGGCCAGGAAGCGCTCGGTGAAGCGCGACCGGGCGAAGCGCTCGGCGTTGGCCCGGCAGGCCTCGGCCTCGAGCCGGAGCTCGAGGGCCCGGGCGATCCCGGCGGCGACGGTGGTTGCCTCCTGGCCGGCCACGAGCACGCCGGTGACCCCGTCGATCACCGTGTCTCGGCTGCCCCCCTCGTCGAGGGCGACCACGGGCGTACCGCAGGCCTGGGCCTCCACGGGCACGATCCCGAAGTCCTCGTGGGCGGTGAACACGAGCACCGACGCCGACCGGTAGAGCCGCCGCAGGGTGGCGTCGTCGGGACCGATGACGAAGTCGGTGTGGGCCCCGAGGCGAGCCGCGAGGCGCCGCAGCGCCGCCTCCTCGGGTCCGGTGCCGGCCACGGTGACGGGGAGGCCGAGCACGTGGCCGGCCCGGATGGCGAGGTCGATGCGCTTGTAGGGCACCATGCGGGAGGCGACGAGCACCCCGTGGCGCCGGGGCGAGCCCGGGGACGGGGCGTAGAAGTCGGTGTCGACGGGCGGGTGGATGACCGTGGCTTCACGGCCGTAGAACGCCCGAACCCGGTCCCGCACGGCCCGGGAGATGGCGGCGAACTCGTCGACCCAGGCGGCGCTGGCCCGGTCCCAGCGGCGCAGCACCGGGCCGGCGAGGGCCCGGGCCGGGCCGGGCCGGGCACGGGTGTCGACGTCAGGCACCCAGGCGTAGCGCATCGGGGTGTAGCAGTACGACAGGTGGAGGGCCTGGCGCCCGGGCCAGAAGCCCTTGGCGCAGGCGTGGCTCGAGCTCACTACGAGGTCGTAGCGCTCCCGGGTGGCCAGCCGCCAGGCCAGGGGCATGAGGGGTAGCTGCAGTGGGCGGCCCACGGGGGCGGGCAGCCGGTCGAGGAAGGTCGTCGTCACCGGCCGGCTCCCCAGGTCGAACGGGATCCGGGGATCATGGGTGAGGGCGTAGAGGTCCGCGTCGGGGAGGGCGCCGGCCATGGCCTCGAAGGTCTTCTCGCTCCCGCACCGATCGCTCAGCCACTCGTGGCACAGGGCGACCCGGGCCCCGGGGGCCTGCCTCACCGGGCGCCCCGGTGGGAGAGCACGGCGAGGGGGGTCCGGGCGAGGATGGCGAGGTCCACCCCGGGGCTGCGGGACCGGGCGTAGGCGGCATCGATGCGGGCCCGGTCGGGGAAGGGGACCTCGCTGCGGCCGGACACCTGCCAGGCCCCGGTCATGCCCGGCCGGACGCCGGTGTAGGCGGCCACGAGCTCCCCGTAGCAGGCGAGCTCGTCGGGCACGACGGGACGGGGTCCCACGAGGCTCATCGTCCCGCCCAGGACGTTGAGGAGCTGGGGCAACTCGTCGAGGCTCAGGCGCCGCAGGACCCGTCCCACGCTCGTCGTGCGGGGATCGGCGTCGCCCGGGAGCTTGTGATCCTGATCCAGGTAGGCCTCGTGGAGGCGGGCATCGGCTCGGAGCCGATCCTCGGCGTCGGCGTGCATGGAGCGGAACTTCAGGATGTGGAAGGGACGCCCACCGAGACCGACTCGGCGCTGGCGGAAGAGCACCGGGCCCGGTGAGGACGCACGCACCGCCACGGCGACGGCGACGAGCAAGGGGAGGCTGAGGGCGAGCATCGCCGCCGCCGCCACCACGTCGAACAGGCGCCGTCCCCGCCAGTCGGGCCGGACGGCCACGGGCCCGGCGGTGGCGGGCGCCCGCCGGCGGGGGGGAGGACGGAGCGCCTTCGCGGGCAGGGTGACGCTGCGGCCAGGGCTCGACATGGTGGTACTCCTCGCCTTCTCGTCTGCCCCCGCAGCACTCCGCTAGGCACGGATAGTAGTCAGAGAACTACTATGCGTGGTTACGGGAGGGTGAACCCTCGGCGGGCGGCCCGCGGTGTCGATCACCGAGGCGGGCGGCGAGGCGGGCGGCACCCACCCGCCCCACCGCCACGGCCCGGGCCAGGGTCACGGGCCCCCACCCCGCCCCCGCCTTCTCCAGGTAGCGGACCTTGCTGGCGTGGTAGAGGGCCACCCGATCGGCCCGGGAGCGGGTGCTGGCCCCACCCACATGGGTGACCACCGCCCCGGGCTCGCGGGCCAACCAGCGGCCGCGGGCGGCGAGGCGGCGACAGAGGTCGACGTCCTCGAGGTACATGGCGAAGTCGGGGTCGAACCCCCCGACGGCTTCGAAGTCCTCGCGCCGCACGAGCATGGCCACGCCCGACACCCAGCCCGGGCGGGCGTCGTCGCCCGGGCCCGGCCGGCCCCACCCTCGGTCCAGCGGCCCGAGGCGGGGCAGGCGACCGTAGGCGTCGGGCTGGGGGGTGCCGTCGGGCCGGCGGACCTCGGGTGCCACGAGGGCCGCCCCGGGGTCGTGGGCCAGCGCCCCCACGAGGGGCCCGATCCCGGGCTCGCCGACCTCGGCGTCGCTGTTGAGCACGAGGAGCAGGGGCGCCCGGGACCGGCGGGCCGCGAGGTTGACGCCCCGGCCGAAGCCGAGGTTCGTCGGTGCCGCCACGACCACCACGGCGGGAGCACCGGCGAAGGCCTCTCGGAGCTCCTCGGCGCTGCCGTCGCCCGAGGCGTTGTCGACGACCACGACCTCGGCGACCTCCGGGTCGGCCACGACAGAGCGGACGGCCCGCACCGTGGCCCCCGGGGTCCGGTAGTTCACCACGAGCACGGCCACGCCGGGACCGCGCCCGCCGAGGTCGCTCACCCGGTCCTCGCCGGGCGCTGCCCCCCCGGCCGGAGGCCGGCCCCTCCAGCCCCGCGCCGGCCCGTGGGCTCGGCGAGGACGCCGTTCACCGCGGCCGGGCTCGGAGGCCGAAGCCGGTGTAGGCCAGCTCGCCCAGCAGCCGGGGGACCATCCGGCCGGGACGGCCGTGGCTGGCGCCCAGGGGGTGGACCCCGACGAGGGCCTCGACCCGGTAGCCGCAGGCGTCGAACATGGCCACCATGGACCGGCGGGTGAAGAAGCGCAGGTGGGTGCGGTCGAGGACGCCGAGCTCCACGTAGGTCCAGTCGCCTCGCACGGCCAGGTCGAAGAGGGTCCGGGCGTTGCGCACGTTGGGCACCGACGCCACCACCGCCCCCCCCGGACCGAGGAGACGGCGGGCCCGGCCCAGGGCGTCCCAGGGATCGGCGAGGTGCTCGAGCACGTCGTTGAAGACGATGCAGTCGAAGCGGTCCCGGTCGCCGGGGAGGGCCTCGGGGAACGCACCGGCCACCACCCGGTGGTAGTGGGCCGAGGCCTCGGCGGCCAGGTCGGGCTCGGGTTCGAGGCCCCAGAGCGTGGCCGCCGGGCGGCCCCGGCCCAGCGTCCACCCGAAGCCACCCCGCCCGCAGCCCACGTCGAGCACCCGCCGCGCCCCCACGGGCACGAGCTCGAGCATCTCGTGGCGGGGATCGAAGGGGTAGGCAGGAGGCCCGCCGCCGGCCCGGCCGGCGGACTCGACCTCGCTCACCCCCTGGACCGTCGCCAGAACGCCCCCGTCCAGTCGATCTCCTCGATGGCCTCGGTGATCCCGTGGCCGGCCCTGAAGTCCTCCACCGCCCGCCGGCAGGCGGGGATCGCCCCCCAGTCGTCCACGATGACGAAGCCCCCCGGGGACAACCTCGGGTAGAGAGCGCCCAGGGCGTCCATGGTCGACCCGTAGAGGTCGCCGTCGAGGCGCATGACCGCCAGGCGCTCGATGGGCGCCTCCGGCAGCGTGTCGGCGAACCAGCCCTCGAGGAAGCGAACCCGATCGTCGAGGAGGCCGAACTTGGCGAAGTTGGCCCGCACCGTCTCGATGCCCACCGCCAGCTCGAAGCGCCGCCAGTGGCGGTCGCCCCGGTCGGCCGGGTTGGTCACCTCGTCGGGTCGGGGCAGGCCCCGGAAGGAGTCGGCGACCCAGACCGACCGGGAGCGGTCGCCGAGGGCCTCGAGCACCGCCTTCATGAAGATGCTGGCCCCGCCCCTCCACACGCCGGTCTCGATGAGGTCCCCGGGCACGCCCTCGGCGACGACCCGGCGCACGCAGCGCTCGAGGTTGTCGAGCCGGCGCAGGCCGATCATCGTCTCGGCGCCCTCGGGCCAGTCCCGGCCCTCCCTCCGGGCCCCGGGGTCCCACGGCACCCGCCGCACCAACTGGACCGGAGACCGCTCGATCCACCGTCGCCAGGGGGCGAGGACCGGCAGGCGGTCGAGGGCCCGCCATCGGGTGAGGGGCCGGTAGCCCTCCTCGAGGTCGTAGCGGGTGAGCACCTGCTTCATCAGGCCCAGGTAGCGGTCGGTGGGCGTCGCCGGCTCCGCCTCGGTGAGCATCGCACGCTGAGCGTAGTCGAACGAGTGCTATGAGTGAACAGTGCGATGACCGAGCGCGGCCGAGGGATGCTCGGCGGTGAGGTGCACGAGCCGGTGCCACGCCAGCAGCGCCACCGTCGCCTCGCCCGCCGTCACCGCCGCCAGGGCGCCGGCGGCGCCGAAGGAGGCCACCGCCGGCACGGACCCGGCGACGAGGGCGACGCCGGAGACGGCCCGGACCCGCACGAGCCAGGCGTTCTCGTTCACGGCCCGCAGGGCGCCGGTGGACCCGATGGCCGCCCCCATGGCCACGGTGAACAGGGTCAACCCCGGGACAAGGGCGCGAGCCCCGGACCAGGTCTCGGGGAACAGCGAGGGACCGATCCGCGGGAGCGCCACCCAGGCGGCGGCGCCCCAGGCGACGGCGCCAGCGCCGAGGAGCAGGGAGAGCCGGGTGGCGAGGGCGCGCAGGCGCCGGCGGTCGTCGGCGGCCCGGACGCTCTCGGGGACACCGAGGGCGGCGCCGCCCAGGATGAGCACGACGACCGGTCCGAGGACCGTCTGAGCCGCCTTGAGCCGTCCGAGCTGGCCCGCCCCCGCCAGCCCGGCGAGCACGAGGTACACGGCGTAGTGGCTCCCGGCGCTGACGAGGAACTCCACGGCGAGCTGACGGCTGAGGGCGCGGTGAGCGCCGAGCCACCGCCCGGCGGCCCCGAAGTGAGGGAGGAGGCCCAGGCGCAGGCCCGCCGTGAAGGCGCTCACCGTGCCCGAGGCGGCCCAGACGGCGAGCAGCACGGTCGCCGAGGCCCACCCCGAGGCGAAGGCCACGATCGAGCCGGCCACGGCGAGCGCCAGCCAGAGCCCGTCGGCGGCGGCGGCGAGCTCCGGCCGTCCGTCGGCGAAGCAGGCGTAGCGGGCCACGTCCTGCCAGACAAGGAAGGGCAGGGCGAGGCCCAGCACGACGAGCTGGGCCCGGCCCTGGGCCGCCCAGGCCGAGCCGGCGAGGGTGGCGACGCCGGCGAGGAAGGCCGCGGCCACCGCCACCCCAGCGGCGGCCCGCTGGCCGTCGACGTGGGTTCCGGGTTCCGAGTAGAGCAGCGTGATGGACACCCCTACGGTGGCCCGCACGAGCTGGAGCACGAAGACGTAGGCGGTGAGGCCCACGGCGAAGGTGGCGAACTCCCGGGCCGAGGCCACGGCCAGGACCATGACGCTGAGCAGGAAGTTCGAGCCGCTGGAGATGGCCTGGCCGGCCAGGGCCCAGGACGCTCGTCGGGCGACCCCCGCCACCGGGGCCCGGCCACCGTCCGGGCGTTCCCCAGGCCCGGGCCCGGGCTCGCCTACCCTGCGGCCATGATCCGCTTCGCCATCGGCGGAGCCATGCTCGTGCTCACCTGCGGGCAGGTGCTCGTGTGGCGCCGGCGCGACAACGTCCTCGGCTACGTCCAGGTGGGGACCTACCTCGCCACCTTCGCCATCCCCCTGTTCGGCACCGCCATCCTCGATCGCTACGAGCCAGAGGTGATCGACACCTACGCCGCCGTGCTCCTCCTCGGGGCGCCCGCCTTCCTCGTGGGCCTGGCCTACGGGGCCTTCGTGGGCCGGCGGTCGCGGGGTCGCATCGCCCTCACCGCCGGCTCGGTCGGCTCGGACCCCGGCCTCGGGCGCGTCGCCCGACGCGCCCGGTTGCTGGCCGGCCTCGGCGTCGCGAGCCTCGCCATGGCCTACGTGCTGCTCGGGTACGCCCCCCTGCTCGAAGGCGACACCCAGGCGGCGAAGTACGGCATCGGCCCCTACGCCGCCGGCTTCGCCCGGGGGCGGCTCGTCTACCTCTTCGGGCTCACCCTGGGAGCGGCGGTGCTGCCCGTGATCCTCGCCCTCCTCCAGCGCCAGCGCCGATGGATCGACGTCGCCCTCGCCGGGGGCCTGGGCCTGGGCCTGGGGCTCTCCCTGAACCGGGGCCTCACCTTCCTCGGGCCGGTGACGTTCCTCGCCGCCTGGGCCGTGCAGCGCCGGCTCAGGGCGGGGGCCATCGTGGCCGCCGTGACCTCCGCCTACCTGGCCGCCATCGTCTTCAACCAGCTCACGCTGCCCACCACCCAGGGCCGACCGTCGTTCGCCACCATGGCCACCATCAGCGCGCCCGACCTGCCCGACCAGCTCAACTTCGTCCGGGGCTTCGAGGCCCGGGGCCGGCCCTACAACGCCGGCTCGACCATCCTCGCCGGCCTCGATCCGGGCGGGGGCGAGGACGGCTCGACCTACGCCCTGCGCATCGCCACCGGCATCGAGGACCTCGGCCTGCTGGCCGCCGGCGGCCTGCGCCTTCCGGCCCCGGTGTGGGGCTACTCGGCCTTCGGGCTGGCGGGGGCCGCCGCCTGGCCCTTCCTCTCGGGGTTCTTCGCCGGCTGGGGGGCGGCGAAGCTCAAGCGCCTCGTGGCGCCGGCCATGGGCCAGCCCCACCAGGCCCTCACCCTGGTCCTGGCCGTGACCGTCTACAACGGGACCTTCGGCCTCCTCGAGCAGTTCTACTTCACGAGCACGGCGGGCCTGGTGCTGCTCGTCGTGGCCGTGGTCGTGGGCCTCGACGTCCGCGTCCGCCTCCTGGGGCCCGGGCCGGAGGCGATCCGGGACCCGGGCCCGGTCCCGACGGGACCGGCCCACCCCGGCCCCGGCGACGGCGCCGGCCGGCCACCGGACCCGGCGAGCGGGGGCGCCCCCCCTGCGCCCCTCAGCCGTGTTCGCGGCCCGTTCGTTCCCCTGGCTCCCCGGCCACCGTCCGGTGAGCCACCACGGTGAACATCTGCCTGGGCGCACCCCGGTAGAGCTGGGCGTGGCGGATCACCACCGAGGCCTCGAAGCCCAGCACCCCCAGGAAGGCCTGGAGCAGCTCGGGGGAGAGCCGCCACCAGCCCTCCGGCTCGGTCGAGGTCCTCCAGTCGGGGATGAACCGCATGCCGGGCCGCCGCAGGGCCCGGGGCAGGCGCTGGCGCAGCCGGCCCAGCACCTCGGGGAGGAGGAAGCGCCCGTGGTCCTCGGTGACGACCACGGTCTCGCGCACCATCGGCAGCGAGCGGGCCAGGGCGGCGAAGGGGTCGCGGGTGTGGAGGAGGATGGTGCCGAACACGGCGACGTCGACGGGACCGATGGCGTCGGGCACCGAGTAGACATCCCCGTAGACGATCCGAGCCGACGACTCCAGGGCGGCGTGGGCCAGCCAGTAGGCGTCGTTCATCCTCGGGATGAGCTCGGCGAAGTCCACGCCGCTGGACCCCACCGGGGAGCCGCGGCGCCGGGCGAAGGGCACGAGGTCGAGCGAGCGCGCCGAGTCGAGGTCGTAGCTCACCACCTCGCCACCGGCCTTCTCGATCTCGAAGGTGAGGAAGCCGTCGGCCGTTCCCAGCTCCAGCACCCGCTTGCCGGCGAAGTCGACCCGCCCGAGGTAGTCGGCAACCCCGGGGCGGAGGTCCCACTCGCCGGTCACCTCCCCGAAGCCGGGGAGGTCCATCGAGTGGTAGAAGAAGCAGGCCCCGAGGTCGGTCACCGACCGGGGCGGGGCGTAGGGCGGGGCCGGGGCCGGGGCGGGGGCGGAGGGCGGGGCCGGGGTGGAGGGCGGGGCGGAGACCGGGGCCGGGGTCCCGGGCCCGGGGAGCCCGCCGGAGGGGAGCTGCTGGGGCAGGGATCCGGCGCTCACCCTGGCGAAGCCTACCCGGAGTGTGGTGGTGTTGCTACTCAGCGTGACGAGGGGTTCGGCCGCCGGCCGCTCGGCGTGCTGAGCCCGGGGTTCCCCGGAGATCAGCCCAGGGCCGCCAGGACGTCGGCCCAGGCCAGTGCGCCCGGGCGCAGGAGCCGCAGCTCCTCGCCAGTGGCATCGACCACGGTCGATGCCTCGCCGGCGCAGCGCCCCCCGTCCACGACCGTGGCCACGCCGTCGCCGAAGGCGGCGGTGAGCGCGGCCGCCTCTGTGTACGGCGCCTGGCCGTGGAGGTTGGCGCTCGTGGTCGCCAGGGCGCCCACCCGGGCGGCCAGGCGCCGGGGGACGGGGTGATCGGGGCAGCGCAGGCCGACGGTGCCGGCGGCGGCGCCCAGGTCGAGGTCGGGGTCGAGGTCGGGGTCCAGGGCCACGACGACGGTGAGGGCGCCGGGCCAGCACCGGTCCATGAGCCGCCGGGCCCCCGGGGTGAGCTCGCCGCTGAGGGCCCGGGCCTGGTCGAGCCCGGCCACGAGCACGGGCAGGGCCAGGCCCCGGGGCCGCTGCTTGAGGGCGAAGAGGCGCTCGGTGGCGCCGGCCACGGTGGCGTCGACCGCCAGCCCGTAGACGGTGTCGGTGGGGATGCCCACAACCGCGCCGGCGGCGAGGGCGGCCGCCGCCCGGTCGAGCGCAGCCCCCTCCACCCCCATGGGCGGCCAGCCTAGGCCGGCCCGGGCCGAAGCCCAGGGCCGCCGGGGTGGCGGGTACCCTCGACCGTCGTGCCCGCCCCCAACCCGGCCGCGGTCCCGCCCCGGCTCCTGGCGTTGCTCGTGGCCATGGTGCTCGCGGCCACGGCCTGCACCACGACCGGTGGCGACGAGACCAGCGGCGCCGCCACGACGGCTCCCACCGGATCCGCCACCACCCCCGCCCCCGCCGTGCCCCTTGCCGACCTCGAGCTGGGCCTCGAGGAGCTCGTCACCCTCGACCAACCCTTGGCCCTGGCCGTGCGATCCGGCGACGACCGCCTCTACGTGGCCGAGAAGGGGGGCGCGGTCCGCGCCGTCGAGGAGGGGCCCGGAGGCGAGCGCCGGGCGGCCGGAGCACCGGTGCTCGACCTCACCGGCCAGGTGTCGGGGGCCTTCGAGCAGGGCCTGCTCGGCATAGCCTTCTCTCCCGACGGCTCGGTGCTCTACGCCGACTACACCGACCTCGACGGCGACACCCGGGTGGTGGCCTACCCCTTCGACGGCAGGCAGGCCGACGAGGAGGCAGGCCGGGAGCTGCTCGGCGTGGACCAGCCGTTCGAGAACCACAACGGGGGCAACCTCGTCGTGGACGGGGACGGGATGCTGTGGATCTCCCTGGGCGACGGCGGCAGCGGAGGTGACCCCGAGGGCAACGCCCAGGATCTCACCACCCTGCTCGGGTCGATCCTGCGCATCGACCCCCGCCCCGCCGGCGACCGGCCCTACACCGTGCCCGCCGACAACCCCTTCGCCGGGCGCGCCGACGCCCGGGGAGAGATCTGGGCCTGGGGCCTGCGCAACCCGTGGCGGTTCTCCTTCGACCGGGCCACGGGCGACCTGTGGATCGCCGACGTGGGGCAGGCCAGCCGGGAGGAGGTCGACCTCGCCCCTGCCGACCCCCGGCCCGGACCGGGCGCCAACTACGGGTGGGACCGCCTCGAGGGCACGAAGGCCTCCGAGGGCAGGCCCCCGCCGGGAGCGGTGCCACCGCTCTTCGAGTACGACCGGACCGGCGGCAACTGCTCGATCACCGGGGGCTACGTCTACCGGGGCACGGCCCTGCCCGGCCTCGACGGCGCCTACCTCTTCGGCGACTACTGCACCGGGGTGGTGCGGGCGCTGCGCCAGGAGGGGGGGCGGGTGACCGAGGAGCGCGCCTTCGGGGTCGGGGTCGACGGCCTCGCCTCCTTCGGCCAGGACGCCGCCGGCGAGCTCTACGTGCTGTCCCTGGCCGGAGGCCTCTACCGGATCACGGCCGGGTCCTGAGGGCGACGCCGCCCCCCGGGTCACGCCCCCGCTGCGCAACGAGGACCCGGGGACGGCCCGCCAGGTCCGACAGGACGGCCGGGCGGCCGAGGCCCGCCGAGCGAGCCAGCGCCACGGCGGCCGCCGCCTGGTGGGCGGCGATCTCCACCACGAGGCTCCCCCCCGGGGCCAGCCAGGCCGGAGCCCCGGCCACGACGGCTCGCACGGCCTCGAGGCCGTCGGGGCCGGCGACGAGGGCGCCCGGGGGCTCCCAGGCCGCCACCTCCTCGGGCAGGGCCTCGCCGGCGCCCACGTAGGGGGGGTTGGCGACCACGACGTCGATGTGGCCGCGGAGCTCGACGGGCAGGGCTCCGTACCACGAGCCTCGCACGAGGCGCACCCGGGCCCCGGCCCGGCGGCACATCCCGGCCAGGTTGGCCCGGGCCACGGCCAGCGCGCCGGCCGACTCGTCCGTGGCCCACACCTCGGCCCAGGGCACCTCGTCGGCCACGGCCAGGGCGATGGCACCCGAGCCCGTGCCCAGGTCGACGAGGCGGGGCGCCGGGGTGGGCGGGTGGGCCCGGAGGCGCTCGATGGCGACGCCGGCGACCACCTCGGTCTCGGGCCGGGGGACGAGCACCCGGTGGTCGACGAGCAGCTCGAGGCGGCGGAACCCCCAGCGCCCGAGCACGTACTGGAGGGGCTCCCCCGCCCCCCGCCGGGCGGCCATGGCCCGGGCGTGGGCGGC
>Ga0187893_10010535_pt1 | contig 13726 bp, 9 predicted proteins | sample MA1701074metaG_FD_139574 | JGI IMG/M metagenome (GOLD analysis project Ga0187893, IMG submission 139574) | White microbial mat communities from a basaltic lava cave in the Kipuka Kanohina Cave System on the Island of Hawaii, USA - MA170107-4 metaG ...
GAAACGAAGCAGCGCATCCTCGACGCTGCGAAAGAACTGCGCTTCATGCCGTCGGGCGCAGCACGCAGCCTCATCACGCGGCGCACCGACACCATTGGCGCGCTGTTGCCCGACCTGCACGGCGAGTACTTCTCCGAACTTATTCGCGGCATCGACCAAGCCGCGCGCGCGCGCGGCCTGCACCTGCTGGTGTCCAGTTCGCACGGCGACGCCGATGAGCTCGCCGCCGCGCTGCGCGCGATGAGCGGCCGCGTTGACGGCCTGCTCGTGATGTCACCGCACGCAGATGCGCAGTTTCTCTCCCATAACCTGCCGAGCGGCCTACCCGCGGTGCTGGTCAATACGGGGATCGACCTGCCCGGTCACGACGCCTTCGTGGTCGACAACTTCGGGGGCGCACAGACGATGACGCGCCACCTGGCCGCAGCCGGCAGAAAGCGCGTCGCCTTCATCGGCGGGCCGCTCGGCAACCATGAGGCGCAGGAACGCCTGCGTGGCTACCGGGCCGGGCTGCGCGCGGGCATGCGCGAGATCGTCTTTGAAGGCGACTTCAGCGAGGAATGCGGCTGGTCCGCCGGCCGGCGCATCGCGCAGGCAAAGCCGCGGCCCGACGCCGTGTTCGCCGCCAACGACATGATGGCCATCGGCTGTCTGGTCGCGCTCGGCGAGGCGGGGCTGCGGGTGCCAGAAGACGTCGCACTCGCCGGCTTCGACGATATCCCGATCGCGCGCTACGTGGCGCCGGCGCTCACCACCATCCGCGTGCCGATCGCCGCGCTCGGCACGGCCGCGCTCGACGCGCTGGCGAAGGCGGTGAAAGCGCCGCAGTCGCAAGCCTGGCACTCGACCGTCATGCCCGTCGAGCTGGTCGTGCGCCGTTCCTGCGGCACCGGTCCGCCTGCATTTCCCCAGCCCCCGGCGGCGCCCGCGCATTGACACAACGACAAACCCACGAGAGGAGACAAACATGAACCGCACACGAAGCACGTTCTGCCGCCACGCCCTTGCAACGGCGGTGGTTCTCGCATTCGCCGGCACAGCGCACGCGCAGCTGAGCACCTCGACGATCAAGGGACAGATCACCAGCGCCGGCGCGGCCGCGCAACCCGGCTTGGTCGTGACGGCGGTCAACCCAGCCACCGGCAACACCTACCGCACCACCACGCTCGCCGATGGCAGCTATGTGTTGACCGGCCTAGCGCCGGGCCCGTACGAGATCCGCGTCGCCGGCCCGGCTGGCACGGCCAAGACGCAGGTGATCACGGTGCAGGTGGGCGAAACCGCCGCAGTCGACCTCGCGCTTAGCGGCACGGCGACTCAGGTGGACCAGGTGGTCATCGTCGGCAGCGCCGCGCGTCAAGGTGTGCGCGACTCGCAGGTCGGTACCAGCGTGTCGCAGAAGATGATCGAGAGCCTGCCCCAAGTCACGCGCAACTTTCTCAGTTCCGCAGACCTGGCGCCGGGGGTGGCGTTCTCCACCGACAGCGGCGGCAACACGAAGATCCAGTCCGGCTCGCAGAACTTCGACCACGTCAACGTCTTCATTGACGGCATCGGCCAGAAGAACAACATTCTGCGCGGCGGCCTGAGCGGCCAGGACTCGTCACGCGGCAACCCGTTCCCGCAGTCGGCGATCGCCGAGTACAAGGTGCTGACGCAGAACTACAAGGCCGAGTTCGATCAGGTCAGCAGCGCGGCCATCACCGCGATCACCAAGTCGGGCACCAACGAATTCCACGGCGATGTCTACGTCGACCGCACCGGCACGAACTGGCGTGCCAGGACGGTGTTCGAGAAAGAGAACGAGGCGAGAGGCATCGCGCTGCCGCCGTCGTCAAAGAACGAGTTCGGCTTCAGCCTCGGCGGTCCGATCAAGCAGGACCGGCTCCACTTCTTTCTCGCCTACGACGGCAAAGACATCGACGACTCGCGCCAGATCGCGGTGCAGAACTTGAACCTGCTGCCCAGCGGCCAGGGTATCGTGCCCTCGCTGGTCGCGCGCCAGGGCAGCCAGGTCGACCCCTTCCTCGAGCACCTGGTGTTCGCCAAGGTCGACGCCGAGGTCACCGACGAGCACAGGCTCAGCCTCAGCACGCGCGTTCGCCGCGAGTCGGACCGCCGGCCCGAGAACCGCACTCTCAGCGCTCACGGCAACGACAAGGATCGCACCAACGACGAGACGCGCGTCGACCTCAAGCACGAGTGGGCTCGTGGCGCGTGGTTCAGCGAGGCGCGCGTGGGCTACGAATACTATCGATGGAACCCGCATTCGGCGGCGACCGATCCGTTCATCATGTACAGGGTATCGACCGCCACACCTCAGGCGATAACCGGCGCGCTGGGCGTGCTCTTCGTCGGTGGTTCGCCCGATGCGCAGAATCGCGCCCAGACGGGTACCTTCGTCTCCGAGGAGCTGACGTACACCGGCCTCAAGAGTCACGTGCTGAAGGGTGGCGCCAGATTCAAGGCCATGGAGTACGACCTGTCCGGCAACTCCTTAAGCGTCGATAGCGTCAACGTGCTGATCGACCGCGTCACCGGCCAGCCTTACTACGACGGCACCAACTGCACGGGCACCAACATCACCAACGGCGGGCTCAACAGCAACGAGTGCGCTATCCGGCGCGCCACTTCCCCTAACGCCGTCGCGCTCAAGAACAACCAGATTGGCCTCTACCTCCAGGACGACTGGGCGGTGACAAAGCAGCTTGAGTTCAACCTCGGCGTGCGCTACGACTACGAGACCAACATGCTCAACAATGACTACGTCACGCCGGCCGACCGCGTCGCCGGGTTGAATCAGGTGGACCGAACGCGTTTTGGTATCACACCGCCGCCCGGCCAGACCTATGCGCAGTCGCTCGCCTTGGGCGGCATCAACATCAACGACTACATCAGCAACGGCAACTCGCGCAAGACCTTCAAAGGCGGCATCGCGCCGCGCGTCGGCGCGTCATACGACCTCTTCGGCGATCGCAATTCGGTGCTGTTCGGCGGCTGGGGTCGCTCATTCGACCGCACGATGGCCAACCATGCGATCTCGGAGCTGAACGCGAACTCGTCTCCGGGCGGCGAGATCTGGCTCATCAGGAACGACTTCAAGATGCCCTTTGCCGACCAGTTCTCGCTCGGCCTGCGCCAGGCGATCGGCGTGTGGAACGGCGAAGTGGCCGTGAGCAGGGTGCATGCCAAGAACCAGTTCATCTGGTTCGGCGGCGACCGCGATCCCAACGGCGGATTTGGCACAGCGAGCCCGATCGACCCGCTGTTCAGCGGCCCGTTCGGCTTCCGCACGCTGATCCTGGGTGACTTCGTTGGCGAGAACAAGACCGACGCGCTGTTCGTGAAGGCCGAGAAGCCATACACCGGCAGCTCGGGCTGGGCCGCCAACATCGCGTACACCTTCAGCGACGCCAAGACCACCCACCGCGACTGGAACAATGACATCTTCGACTGGACCGCCGGCCGCCCCGGCACGCGCGGCTTCAACCCGTCGAGGCTGGTCGACAAGCACCGCCTGGTCGGCGCGGGCGTGGTAGATAACCTGCCCTGGGGCATGACGCTGTCGGCCAAAGCCACCTGGGCCAGCGGCATGCCGCGTCGGATCGTGAACACTGTCCCCGGCCCAGGCAGGGCCGTGGCGGTGGAGGGCGACGCGCCGAGCTTCCGGCAGGTCGACGTCGGCGTGAGCAAGGAGCTGAACATTGTCGGCAACCAGTTCAGACTGCGCGCCGACGTGCTCAACGTCTTCAACGTCACCAACTTTGGCAGCTTCGACGACTCGACCGGCGGTGCGGCGGCGGCCGGCGCACCGGCCAACGAGTTCGGCGGCAGCAACCTCAACCTGAACAAGCCGAACAGCATTCGCGGCGACCCGCGCACGTTCCGCTTGCTGGTGGGCTACAGGTTCTGATCCACCTGCCTTCGCGATTCCGGTGCACGGCATGACTGCGTGCACCGAGGTCGTCCTGCCACGCTGGCCGGGCCAACCGCGCCGGGTCGTGCGCGGATCGACATGAACCTTCCCTTGCTTCCCAATCTCGCACGGCGGCGCTTGCTCGGGATGGCCGGTGCCTTCGCACTGGGCGGGCTCTCCGCATGCGTGACCTCAGCCCCGGCACATGCGCTGCTGGACGATCTCGAGCAGCGCGCGTTCCGATTCTTTTGGGAGACAACCGATGTCGGCAGCGGGCTCGTACCGGACCGCTGGCCGACACCGTCGTTCGCGAGCATCGCGGCAGTGGGCTTTGGGCTGACCGCCTACCCGATCGGTGTTGTACGCGGCTGGACCACCCGCGATCAGGCGCGCGCGCGAGTGCTCGCCACGCTGCGCTTCCTCCACGACGCGCCGCAAGGCCCGCAGCCCGCCGGCAACGCGGGCTACAAGGGCTTCTTCTATCACTTCCTCGACATGAAGAGCGGCAGGCGCTTCGAGCGTGCCGAGCTCTCGACCGTCGACTCCGCCCTGCTTGTCGCCGGCGTGCTGTACTGCGGCAGTTGGTTCGACGGCAACGACGCGCAGGAAGCCGAGATCCGCCGCCTCGCCGACGTGATCTACGCCAGAGTCGACTGGCGCTGGGCGCAGGCGCGCCCGCCTTCGATCAGCCTGGGCTGGCATCCCGAGACGGGCTTCCACGCGTCTGACTACAAGGGCTACAACGAAGCCATGCTCGTCTACCTGCTCGCGCTCGGCTCACCGACCTTTTCAGTCGGCCCCGACGCCTGGGACGCATGGACCAGCACCTACGGCCATGCCTGGGGCAGTGAATTCGGCCAGACCTACCTGCGCTTTCCGCCGCTGTTCGGCCACCAGTTCACGCACTGCTGGGTCGACTTCCGCGACCTGCGCGACGACTTCATGCGCGGCAATGGCCTCGACTATTTCGAGAACTCGCGCCGCGCCACCTACGCGCAGCGGGCCTTCGCGATCGCCAACCCAGAAGGCTGGGCCGGCTACGGCAGCGACATCTGGGGCGTGACTGCCTGCGACGGCCCGGCCGACATCCAGCGCGAATTCGGCGGCCGGCTGCGCCGCTTCATCAGCTATGCCGGACGCGGCATGGGCGGCGCGCATACGCACGACGACGGGACGATCGCGCCCTACGGCGCGGGCTCGTCGCTGCCGTTCGCGCCCGAGATCGTGGTCCCGGCGCTCGCCGCGATGCGCGAGCGCTTCGGCACGCATATCTACGGCCGCTACGGCTTCCACGCCTTTAACCAGAGCTTCACCTTCACCGACGCGAAGCTCACGCACGGCCGCGTCGTGCCCGACTTCGGCTGGGTCGATACCGACTGGCTCGGCATCGAGCAGGGGCCGCTGCTGGCGATGCTGGGCAACCACCGCGGCGAAGTGGTATGGAAGGCGATGCGCGGCAACACGCATCTACAGCGCGGGCTGCAGCGCGCGGGGTTCTCGGGCGGCTGGCTGGGGTGATGCGGCAGCCGCCGACCTGGTCGGTGACCGCGCGAGTGTGGCTCGCCGTGGCAGAAAGCTTTGCGACGATTCGGCCGCTGTGCGAGCGCGGGGCGGGCAGGCGCCCCATAAACGCGATTTCCTCGTACTCGTTTCGGGGATGATCGTCTTCGCGCATCTCATCACAGTCGCCATGCATTCCGTGCTCTTTGTGCGCGGGAGGCGCGCGCCCCAGCCGGCATAGGTCCTTATGAGTATCGTGCTGATGCTTTTCGCGGCTGTCGTGGTGTGGGACGCAAACGGGAACACACACCGGTTCGAGCTGCTCGGATCGTGGAGCCTCGCGCATGTGATCTTCGTCACCCTGCCGTTCGCCGCCAGCCGGCCGGCGCCGCGCCGAATGGAGCGCCCAGCGTGACTCACGCCGACCGCGCCACCTGGACCCGCCGCGCCTGGCTCGGCGCCGCCGCCGCGCTCGGCACGGCTGCCTGCACACGCGGCGACAATCGCACGATTCGCTTCTGGGCCATGGGCCGCGAGGGCGAGGTCGCCACCGAATTGCTGGCGGACTTCGAGCGCGAGCACCCCGGCGTGCGCGTGCGCATCGAACAGCTGCCCTGGACCGCGGCGCACGAGAAGTTGCTGACCGCCTTCGCCGGCGACGCGACGCCTGATATCGCGCAGATGGGCAACACCTGGCTGCCGGAGTTCGTCGCGCTGGGTGCGCTCGAGCCGCTGGATCAACGTGTGCAGGCGTCGCCGGACATCGACGCGCGCGACTACTTCCCGGGCATCTGGGACACCAACCGCGTGCAGGGGCGACTGTTCGGCGTGCCGTGGTATGTCGACACCCGGCTGCTGTTCTACCGGCGCGACCTGCTCGCGCAGGCCGGCTTCGCGGCGCCGCCGCGCACCTGGGACGAGTGGATGCAGATGCTCGCCGCCGTCAAGCGCCTGGTCGGCCCCGAGCGCTACGCGATCCTGCTACCGCTCAACGAATACGACCCGCTGGTGGCATTGGCGCTGCAACAGAACGAGCCGCTGCTGCGTGAGGACGGCCGCTTCGGCAACTTCCGCAGCGAGGGCTTCCGGCGCACCTGGCGGTTCTACCTGTCGATGTACGAGCAACGACTCGCGCCGCCGGCCAGCAGCAACGAGATCGCGAACGTCTGGAACGAGTTCGCGCGCGGATACTTCAGCTTCTACATCTCCGGGCCCTGGCAGATCGGCGAGTTCAGGCGCCGGCTGCCGGCCGCGCTGCAGTCGGCGTGGGCAACCGCCCCGCTGCCGGGGCCGCACGGGCCGGGCGCGTCGATCGCAGGTGGCTCGAGCCTGGTCCTGTTCCGCCGCTCGCGCCGCAAGGACGCAGCCTGGCAGCTCGTGCAGTACCTCTCGCGCCCGGCGGTGCAGCAGCGCTTCCATGCCATCACCGGCAACCTGCCGCCGCGGCGCTCGGTCTGGGACCACGCGGTCCTGGCGCAGGACGTGCCGACGCTGGCTTTCCGCGACCAGCTCGAGCGTGTGGTGCCGCTGCCCAAGGTGCCGGAATGGGAACGCATCGCCACCGAGTTGCGCGTGATCGTCGAGCGCGTCGTGCACGGCGACGTCCCTGCCGACCTAGCCCTGGCCGAGCTCGACGCCCGCGTTGACACCATGCTCGAAAAGCGCCGCTGGCTGCTGGACCGGCGGGCAGGTGGATGAAAGCGTCGCGCGCCGGTTGGCTGTTCGTCGCCCCAGCGATGGTCGCGATCGCCGTGTTCTTCGTCGTGCCGGTGGCGGCAGCGCTGGCGATGAGCTTCACCGACTTCGACATCTACGCGCTGGCCGATATCGGCAACCTGCGCATCGTCGGCCTGGACAACTACGCCTGGCTGCTCAAGACGCCGCTGTTCTGGCAGGCGCTCGCCAACACCTTCTTCTTTGTGCTCGTCGGCGTGCCATTGTCGATCGCGGCCTCGCTTGCGGCGGCGCTGCTGTTGAACTCGCCGCTGGCGCGCTTCAAGGCCTTCTACCGCACGGCCCTGTTTGCGCCCGTGGTCACCACGCTGGTGGCGGTGGCGGTCGTTTGGCGTTACCTGCTGCACACGCGCTACGGGCTGCTCAACCATGCGCTGGCGTCGATCGGCATCGACCCCATCGACTGGCTCGGGCACCCGCAGTGGGCGATGCCCGCGATTGTGCTGCTATCGGTATGGAAGAACTTCGGCTACAACATGATCATCCTGCTGGCCGGGCTACAGGCGATCCCGAAGGATTTGTACGAGGCCGCCAGCCTCGAAGGTGCCTCGTGGTGGCAGCAACTGCGCCACGTGACGCTGCCCACGTTGGCGCCGATGCTGCTGATGGTGAGCATCCTGACGATGGCGGCGCACTTCCAGCTCTTCGCCGAGCCTTACGTGATGACGCAGGGCGGGCCGGCGCAGCGCACCGTCACCGTGCTCTATTTCATGTACGAAGAAGGCTTCAAGTGGTGGAGCCTGGGCTCGGCCTCGGCGGTGGCTTTCGTGCTGTTCCTCTTCATGTTCGGCTTCACGCTGCTTCAGTTACGCGTGGCCCGGTACAAGGAGGCAATGTGAAGCAGCGCTGGTCCGTACTGGCCGTCAACGCAACGCTCGCGGTCATCGCCGCGCTGACGCTGTTCCCGCTGCTGTGGATGGTGTCGGCCTCGCTGATGGCCTCCGGCGAGGCGAGCACCTTTCCGCCGCCGCTCGTGCCGCGCGCGCCGACGCTTGCCAACTACCGCGAACTGTTCGCCAGCGCCGGCATCGGGCGGCAGGTGATCAACAGCCTGCTCGTGTCGGTCGGCGCCACGCTGCTGTCGCTCGCTTTCAACCTCACCGCCGGCTACGCCTTCGCCAAGCTGCGCTTCGCAGGCCGCGAGCGTCTCTTTCGCACGCTGCTCGGTGCGCTGGTGATCCCGGCGCAGGTGACGATGATGCCGTTGTTCCTGATGCTTAAGCAAATGGGGCTGGTCAACAGCTACGCCGGCGCGCTGGTGCCATGGCTGGCGAGCGTGTTCGGCATCTTCCTGGTGCGCCAGTACACCCTGTCGATCCCGGACGAGATCATCGAAGCGGCACGCATGGACGGCGCCGGCGAAGGGCGCATCTTCATCGCCGTCGTGCTGCCGCTGCTCAAGCCGGTCGTCGTCACGCTGTCTGTGCTGACCTTTCTAGGCGCCTGGAACGACTTCATGTGGCCGCTGATCGTGCTCAGCGACCGCGATCTGCAGACGCTGCCCGTGGCTCTGGCCGGGCTGTCGCGCGAGCATGTGCAGGACACCGAGCTGATGATGGCGGGCGCGGTGGTCACGGTGTTGCCGGTGCTACTGCTTTTCCTCGCGCTGCAGCGTCACTACATGCGGGGCCTGCTGATCGGGAGCGTGAAGGGATGACGCGCATGCTCGCCCTGCTGCTGTGGGCCGCTGCGGCCGCGCATGCAGCCCCGCTGCGCGGCGAGGTACTCGACGACTTTCGCGACGTCGCGGCATGGCGCGCCTCCGCCTCCGACCAGGTGCGGTCGAGCCTGCGCCGCGACCGTGACGGCAGCCTGTGCCTGGACTACGACTTCGCCGGTGTCTCCGGCTATGCGTTCATGCGCCGCACGTTGCCGGTGGATTGGCCCGAGAGGTTCGACCTGATTGCGCGGGTCAAGGGAGCCGGCGCGACGAACAACTTCCAGTTCAAACTGATCGATGCCGGTGGTGACAACGTCTGGTGGGTGAACCGGCCGAACCATGTGCTCGCGGCGACGCTCACGGACCTAAAGATCCGGCGGCGGCACATCGATTTCGCCTGGGGCCCGGCGGCCGACCGCACGCTGCGCGGCACGCAGTTCGTCGAGTTCGTGATCGCGGCCGGGCGCGCCGGCGGCAAGGGTTCGCTGTGTGCGGCCAAGCTCACCCTCGCCGAGCGTGCTGGTGATGCGCAGCCCTGGCCCGAACCGCGCATGAAGGCCGGCGCGCGCGCGTTCGACATCGACTACGGCCACGCGCGCGAGTTCAACGGCGTCGCGTTGCGCTGGCCCGCGGGAGTGCGCGGACTCGACTACGACCTGCAGGGCTCCGACGATGCACGCCGCTGGCGCACGCTGCGCCGCGTGCGCGCCAGCGACGGGGGGCTCGACGCGCTGCACCTGCCGGAGAGCGAAGCGCGCCACCTGCGCGTGAAGCTGCTGCGCGGCACGGCGCGACCGCAGCTGGAACTGGAATTGCGCAGCGCCAGCCAATGGCCGAGCTTTGATGCCGTGCTCGCCGACCTTGCCGCGGACGCACCGCGCGGCGATCTGCCGCGCGCCTTCGTCGGCGAGCAGAACTACTGGGCGCTGGTCGGTGTGGACGGCGGCGGCGAGCGCTCGGGCCTGATCAGCGAGGACGGTGCGCTCGAAGTTGGCCGCGGAGGGTACAGCGTCGAGCCCTCAGTGCAGCTTGACGACGGAACGCGCGTCACCTGGCCCGGCGTAACGCTTCGCCAGAGTCTGCGCAACGGCTACCTGCCCGTCCCCGCCGTGCACTGGCAGCATGCGGCGTTCACGCTCGAGGTCGAGGCTGCGGCCGACGGAGCACGCGACGCGCCGGAGCTGCTCGTGCGCTACGTCTTGCGCAACACGAGCCCGCGCACGCAGACCTTCACGCTGATGCTCGCGGTCCGGCCCTGGCAGGTCAATCCTCCGCAGCAGTTCCTGTCCACTCCGGGCGGCAGGAGCTCGATCCGCACGCTGCACTGGAACGGCGCCGCGCTGGCCGTGAACGGGCGAGCGCCGCTGCGGTTCACGGCCACGCCGCAGCGTGTCAGCGGTTTGGGCTTCGACGGCGGGGCGGGCCTCGCGGCGCTGCAGTCCGGCCCCTCGTTGAGCCGGCTGCACGATCCGCAGGCGCAGGCCTCGGCGGCATTGCAGTTCCGCATCACGCTGCCACCGGGCCGCGCGCACCAGGTCGGCTGGGTGGCGCCACTGGGCGCGAGCGCAGGCGGCGCGCTCACGCAGTCCGATCTCAACGCCCGCTTCGACGCCGCCGCGGCGCAATGGCGCGAGCGCCTCAACCGCGCCACCTTGCGCGTGCCGGTCGAGGCACAAGCGATCGTCGATACGCTGCGCACGTCGCTCGCGCACATCCTGATGTCGCGCGACGGCCCGGCGTTGCGCCCGGGCACGCGCTCGTACGCCCGCAGTTGGGTGCGCGACGGCGCGATGATGGTCGCCGCCCTCGTGCGGCTGGGCGAGTTGGGCGCCTCGCGCGAATTTGTCGACTGGTTCGCACGCCATATCTTCGCGTCGGGCAAGGTACCTTGCTGCGTCGACCAGCGCGGCGCCGACCCGGTGGTGGAAAACGACAGCCACGGCCAATACCTCTACGCCGTGGCCGAGATCTGGCGCCACACACAAGACCGCGCGTTCCTCGAACGCCACTGGCCGCAGGTTCAGCGTGTGACGGCGTGGATGGAATCGCTGCGCCAAAGCGAACGCGGCGCTGCGAACCGCACGCCGGATCGCGCGCACCTGTTCGGACTGATGCCGCCGTCGATCAGCCACGAAGGCTATTCGGACAAACCGGCCTATTCGTACTGGGACAACTTCTGGGCGCTGCGCGGGTTCAAAGATGCGGTGATCATCGCGGGCGCGCTCGACCACGACGCCCAGGCGGCGCAATGGTCGAGAGCCCGCGACGAGTTCGAGCGCGAGCTCGTCGCATCGATCCAGGCCACCGCAGCACGCCATGGCGCCGGTTTCATCGCCGGCGCCGCCGACCGTGGCGACTTCGACGCCACGTCAACGACGATGGCCCTCAACCCCGCGCAGATGCAGAACGTGCTGCCCGACGTGCTGTTGGCGGGCACCTTCGAGCGCTATTGGCAGGAATCGAGCGCACGCTCGCAGGGCCGGCGCGAATGGAAGGACTACACGCCCTACGAGCTGCGCACGATCGGCGCTCTGGTGCGTCTGGGCCAGGCCGAGCGCGCGCAGGCGATGCTGCGCTTCTTCTTCAACGACCGGCGTCCGCCCGGCTGGAACCAATGGGCCGAGGTCGTGCTACCGAGGCTGCGTGAAGTGCGCTTCCTCGGCGACATGCCGCATGCCTGGGTATCGTCGGACTACATCCGCTCCGCACTCGACCTGTTCGCCTACGAGCGCGAGGCCCAGGGCACGATCATCATCGGCGCCGGGCTCGCGCCCGAGTGGCTTGCCCGCGGCGATGTCGAGGTGCGCGGCCTGTCCACCACGTTCGGCACCCTCGATTACAGCCTCGTGCGCGCCGAGCGCGGCTGGGTGCTGCGACTGGAGCGTGCCGCCTCGGGCGCGCGGCTGGCCTGGCCGGGCAGCGCGGCCTTGCCGAAGGCGCTGCACGAGGGTCGTGCGCTCATTTGGCAGGGCCGCGAGCTGCCCCTGCCACGCGCGCCTGTGACTGTCCAACTCCGCATCGACTGAAGCGCCGCCATGCCCAACCTCACTCTGCGCGGCGTCCAAAAGTCCTTTGCCGGCACGCCGGTGCTGCACGGCATTGACCTCGAGGTCGGCGACGGCGAGTTCGTCGTCTTCGTCGGCCCGTCGGGTTGCGGCAAGAGCACGCTGCTGCGTTGCATTGCTGGGCTCGAAGACATCAGCGCCGGCGATCTGCTGATCGACGAGCGGCGCATGAATGATGTCTCGCCCGCCAAGCGCGGCCTCGCGATGGTGTTCCAGAGCTACGCGCTCTACCCGCACATGACGGTGGCCGAGAACATGTCATTCGGCCTGCGCATGGCCGGCACGCCCAGGGCCGAGATCGAGCGTGCGGTGACCGAAGCCGCCGAGGTGCTGCAAATCGTGCCGCTGCTGCAGCGCCGCCCCGCACAACTCTCGGGCGGGGAGCGCCAACGCGTGGCGATCGGCCGCGCGATCGTGCGCCGGCCCGGCGTCTTTCTGTTCGACGAGCCGCTGTCCAACCTGGACGCCGCGCTGCGCACGCAGATGCGCGTAGAGATGACGCGACTGCACGCCATGCTGAACGCCACCATGGTCTATGTCACGCATGACCAGGCCGAGGCAATGACCCTGGCCGACCGCATCGTGGTCTTCAACGGCGGGCGCATCGAGCAGGCCGGGCCGCCGCTCGATCTGTACCGGCGCCCAGCGAACATCTTCGTCGCCGGCTTCCTGGGTTCGCCACGCATCAACCTGCTCGCCGGCGCGGTGCAGGCGGTCGCACCGCAAAGACTCTGCGTCGCCTTGCGCGACAACGGCACGCTGGAGGTACCGGTCGACGAGGCGCATCTGCGCCCCGGCGATCGCGTGACGATCGGCATCCGGCCCGAGCAACTCGGCGCCATGCCCATGCTGCCGGCCGGTGCGCCGGCGCTTGCGGCGACCGTGCAGCTGGTAGAACACCTGGGCGACGTGGCGTACGTTCACGCGGTTACGGCCGCCGGCACGAGTCTCATCGCCCGCGCGCCGCAGGACACGATGCTGCGCGCCGGCAGCCCGGTGCTGCTTTGGTTCGCCGCGGCCGACGCGCTCAGCTTCGACGACTCCGGACGCGCGCTCCGGAACGTTGCATGATCAACGCACGTTCCCGGCCCCTGCTGCGGACCAGACGCCGCTTTCCCGCGGCTCGACCCATGATCCGCAAGATGGCCACTTCGTTTCAGGCACTGCTCCTGTGCGCAATTTGCATCTCGTGTGCGCCGGTGCAGCAGCGGCCTTCCGCCCCCGCCACCAACTGGGAACCCGTGATCGCAAAGTTCGAAGAGGCTGATCGGCACAGCCCTCCACCCAAGGGAGCGGTTCTCTTCGTCGGGAGCTCATCGATCGTGTTGTGGAAAGATCTGGCGGACGCGTTTCCCTCGACCAAGGTCATCAATCGCGGATTCGGGGGTTCTGAAATTGCCGACTCGATCCATTACATCGACCGCATAGTGGCGCCCTACCAGCCGAAAATGGTGGTCCTCTACGCAGGAGACAACGACCTCGCCAATGGCAAGACTCCGCAGCGAGTCTTCGAAGATTACCGGGAGTTCGTCACCCGCATCCGCTACAAACTCCCCGAGATTCGAATCGCGTTCATCGCCATCAAGCCGAGTCCGGCACGTTGGTACCTGATTCAGAAAGTCCGGGCGGCGAATGAAATGATCGAGACTTACACGTCGCAAGGCGGGGATCTGATCTATCTCGACGTCTTCACGCCAATGCTCGGAGCCGACGGCAAGCCGCGTGAGGAACTCTATGCGGAGGACAAGCTGCACCTGAGCGCTGAAGGCTATCGCCTATGGAGATCTTTGATTGCTCCCCATATCGCGAGATGATCACCGATCGCGGAATTTCACCGTCTCCCCATGCTTC
>Ga0187893_10010536_pt1 | contig 13722 bp, 13 predicted proteins | sample MA1701074metaG_FD_139574 | JGI IMG/M metagenome (GOLD analysis project Ga0187893, IMG submission 139574) | White microbial mat communities from a basaltic lava cave in the Kipuka Kanohina Cave System on the Island of Hawaii, USA - MA170107-4 metaG ...
CCGAGACGTCGCGGGTGATGGAGGGGTTTTCGTCCTTGCGCGAGATCTTGTCGATCTCGTCGATGTAGATGATGCCCTCCTGGCACTTCTCGATCTCGCCGTTCGAGGCCTGGAGCAGTTTCAGGATGATGTTCTCCACGTCCTCGCCGACGTAGCCGGCCTCGGTGAGCGTGGTGGCGTCCACGATCGTGAAGGGCACCGACAGCAGCCGGGCCAGGGTCTGGGCCATCAGGGTCTTGCCCGTGCCCGTGGGCCCGATCAGCAGGATGTTGGACTTCGTCAGCTCGACGTCGTTCTTGCCGCGCTGCTTGCTGATCTCGATCCGCTTGTAGTGGTTGTAGACGGCCACGGCCAGCTTCTTCTTGGCCTGTTCCTGGCCGATCACGTACTCGTCCAGGAACTTCTTGATCTCGTGGGGGGTGGGCAGGCTGGATTTGTAGCCCTTGCCCTCGACGCGCCGGTCGTCCGCGATGATGTCGTTGCAGACGTCCACGCACTCGTCGCAGATGAAGACGGTGGGGCCCGCGATCAGCTTGCGCACGTCGTTCTGGTCCTTGTTGCAGAACGAGCAGCGGAGCGTCTCGGCGTCCCCGTTTTTCTTCACTGGCGCCTGCTAATTACCTGGTCCACGATACCATACTCCTTCGCCTGGGCCGCATCCATGATGAAGTCGCGGTCGGCGTCGGCGACGATCTTCTCGATCGGCCTGCCGGTGTGGTGGGCCAGGATCTCGTTGATCCGGTCCTTGATCCTCAGGATCTCCTTGGCCTGGATGGCGATGTCCGAAGCCTGGCCCTGGGCCCCGCCCCAGGGCTGGTGGATCAGGATCCGTGAGTTCGGCAGCGCGAAACGCTTGCCCTTGGTCCCGGCGGCCAGCAGCACCGCGCCCATGGAGGCCGCCTGGCCCACGCAGATCGTCTGCACGTCGGGCCGGATCAGCTGAATGGTGTCGTAGATCGCCATCCCGGCGCTGGTCGAGCCGCCCGGGCTGTTGATGTAGACGTGGATGTCCTTCTCGGGATCCTCGGCCTCCAGGAACAGCAGCTGGGCGATGATCAGGTTGGCCACCATGTCGTCGATGCCCGTGCCGATGAAGACGATGTTGTCCTTCAGCAGGCGGGAGTAGATGTCGTAGGCGCGCTCGCCGCGGGCCGTCTGCTCGACGACCATCGGCACCAGCGTTCCCGCCCAGGGCGAGATCATTCGACCTCCAGCGTAGCATTGGCCTTGATCAAGTCAAGGACCTTCCCCTCGCGGATCCGGGCGCGCAGGGCGCCCAGGTCGCCGTCCTTCTCGAGCTGCGCCCGCAGCGCCTGCTTCGACTTGCGCACGCGCGCCGCCAGCCGCGTCAGCTCCAGGTCCAGCTCGGCGTCGCTCACCTCGACGTTCTCGCGACGGGCGATCTCGTCGATCAGCAGGTCGGCCTTGGCGGCTTTCAAGGCCTCCTCGCGCTGCGACTCCCGGTAGCCTTTCCAGTCCATCTTGATCTTGGTGGGGTCGATGCCCTGGAGGGCCAGGCCGCGGGCCGCGTTTTCGGTGCGGGCGCTCATGTGACGCTCCACCAGGCTCTCGGGCACCTCGAAGCCGGCCCGTTCGACCAGGGCGCTCACCAGCTGCTCCTTCATCTCGTGGTCGAGACGGCGCTCCTCGGCGGCCAGGAGCTTGGAGCGCGCGTCGTCGCGCAGGGCCTGCAGGCTGTCGAAGTCGAGGTCCTTGGCGAACTCGTCGTCCTTGGCGGGCAGCAGCTTCGATTTCAGCCCCTTCAGCGTGACCGTGTACACGATCGTGCGGCCGGCCAGGGCGGGTGAGGCGTGGTCCGCGGCGTAGCTGGCCCGAATCTCCCGGGTCTCGTCGATCCGCAACCCCAGCAGGCCCGCGTTGAAGTCGGGGTGGTTGTCCTGCGAGCCGACCTCGATCAACGCGCTCTCGTCCCGCCCGCCCTTGCCGCCGCCCTGCGGCTTCCAGATCAGGTCGAGGACGGCGTAGTCGCCCTGCTGGGAAACCCGGCCCTCGATCGGCTCGAAGCGCGCCGCGTTCTCGCGCAGCTGCTCGAGCTCCTGTTCCACCGCTTCCTCGGTGACGGGGCTGCGCTTCGCGCCGGCGCGCAAGCCGCGCCACTCCGGGGCCTCCAGGAGCGGGAGCGTCTCGAACACCGCCCGAAACGTCATGGGCTGGTTCTCCTCGATCTTCAGGTCCTGGACCTTGGGCATCGCCACCGGTTTCAGACCGCGGCCCTCCAACTCCTGGAACACCACGCGGTTCACGAGCGCCTCGGCCACGTCCTCCAGCACCTGGCCCCGGAAACGCTTCTTGATCACGTCGGCCGGGATCTTGCCCGGGCGAAAGCCCGGGATGCGGGCCTTCCGGGCCAGCTCCCGCGACCGCTCGTCGATCTCCTTCTCGACGATCTCGCTCTCGATCTCGAAGGCCAGGGCCTTCCGGACCGACGTCTCTTCGATGTAGTCCACCTTCACGGAAATCGTCGCTCCTCGCAAAACCCAGAGGATATCACGCGCCCCGAGCTGGCCCCGGCCGCCGCCAGGGCCTGAACCTGGACCCGTGCCGGACATGCATATATTGAGGATGGCGCGGGCCCCCTCGCCGGAGCCCAGCGTGCGGTCACTCCGCCGTGGGTTGTGCCTGGTCCTGGACCTCGTGGTACTCCTCCTCGGTATTGACGGCCCAGACGTCGTGTGTCTCGCCGAGGAGGTTCCGGACGGCGAGCAGCGCGGTCAACATGGCGTGGTCCTGGTTGTTGTACTTGTGCAGGCCGTTGCGGCCGACCATCTGCAGGTTCTCGAAGCGCCGCAGGTAGTCGCGCAGGCGGTCCAGGTGTCCGCGATAGGGCGGGTCGTAGACCGGGTACGCCTTCTTCTGGCGCACCACCGCGGCGTCGAAGATCTCCTCCTCCCGGGCGAAGCCCAGGCTCACGGTCTCGCGCCGCGCCAGGGCGATCATCTCCGGGTCGGGGAGCTGCCACAACCAGTCGCCCTCGTTGCAGAAGTACTCGAGGCCCAGGCAGCTGGTGCCGGCGTCGGGAACCATGGCGGCGCTCCAGTTGCGGAAGTTCTGGATCCGGCCCACGTGCACCTCGGGGGTGTGGATGTAGATCCAGTTGTCGGGGAACAGGTCGGGCTTGCGGATCATCAGCGCCACGGTGATGAAGTCGCGGTAACGCAGCGACCGGGCCGCGGCCTGGACCTCGGGGGGCGCCGGGGGATCCAGGCCCAGGACCAGCTCCGACAACGGCATGCTGGCGATGAAGTCGGAGCCCGCCACCTCCTCCAAGGCGTCGCCGCGCCGCGTCACCACGGCGTCGATGTGAAATCCGGTGCGTTTGAGGGCGACCACAGCGCTCTGCAGGCGGACCTCCTGGCCCCCGCGTTCGAGCTTCGCGGCCATGCGCTCCCACATCAGGCCCGGGCCCCGCTCGGGATAACGGAACTCCTCGATCAGGCTGCGGTGGGTGTTGCGCGCCGGCAGCAAAGCGCTCTTGACGGCGCTGCCCAGCGTCAGGGTCTTGATCCGCTGCGCGCCCCACTCGGCGCGGATCTCGGTGCAGGGGATGCCCCAGACCTTCTCGGTGTAGTTCTTGAAGAACATCAGGAACAGGCGGCGTCCGAAGCGGTTCGACATCCAGTTCTCGAGGTTGTCCTCGGGCCGCAAGGGAAAAAGCTGCTTGCGCAGGTAGGAGAGCGCGACCCAGGCGCTCTCGAACAGCCCCATCTTCCACAGGGCCTCGAAGGGTTTCAGCGGATATTGAAAGAACTTGCCACGGTACAGGATCCGCGAGAGCCGCCGCACGCTCAGGAAGCCGTCCTGCATCACCTCGCCCCAGATGCGCTCGACCTCCGCGATCTTGGTGAAGAACCGGTGCCCGCCGACGTCGAACAGGTAACCCTTGTAGGCCACCGTGCGCGCATGGCCGCCCACCTGGGCGTCGCGCTCCAGCACCACGCTCGACACCCCCGCGCGGCACAGGGCATAAGCGGCGGTCAGGCCGGCGGGACCACCGCCGATGATGACGACTTTCTTCATGTGCGGTTTGGTGCGGGCGGAGGGACTTGAACCCCCACGGGTTTTACCCCACCTGATCCTAAGTCAGGCGCCTATGCCAGTTCGGCTACGCCCGCAAATGGGACGCTCGAGAGCTTACGATAGAATCCCCCGGTTTTCGATAAAGACACGGAGGTCATGCGCATGTTGCTCGCCGTCCTGCTCTCGGCGGCCGCCGTCGCCGCCCCGCACCCGTTGGATGGGCTCAGCGCGGCGGAACACTGGACCGTGCGCGAGGTGCTGCTCGCCGCGGGCAAGCTGGAGCCGGGGGTGCGCTTCGTGTCCGTCAACCCCCAGGTCCCGAAGAAGGGGGAGCTGCTGGCGTGGAAACCCGGCGCTGAAATCAGCCGCCAGGCCCTGGCGGTGTTGACCGCGGGCCTGCGCAGCTTCGAGGCCGTCGTGGACCTGCGCGGGCGGAGGCTCGCCGCCTGGCGCGAGGTCCCGGGGCTCGGCAGCCTGGTGGCGAGCGAGCAGCAGCTGGTGAGCGAGTTGGCCCAGGCCGACCCGCGCATGCTCGAGGGCTTCCGCAAGCGGGGCATCGGAGACCTGGCGACGGTCCGCTGCTACGGCCTGTCCCCGGGTTATTTCGGGACGCCCGAGGAGCAGGGCAAGCGGCTGGCGTTGGCCCGCTGCTGGGACCGCCGCCGCGTGGACAACGCGGATGCGCGGCCCATCGAGGGGCTCTATGCGTTGATCGACGTCGTCGAGAAGAAGGTGATTAAGGTGGTCGACGGCGTGGTGGCGCCGGTGCCCCAGGGCCCCGCGGACCTGGACGCGGAGACGATCGGCGCGTCTCGGCCGCAGCCGGGCCCGATGCGTGTCGAGCAACCCCTGGGCCCGGGTTTCCGTCGCGACGCCGGCGTCGTGAGCTGGCAGAACTGGAGTTTCCACGTCAGGCTGGAAAGCCGCCGCGGCGCCGTCGTCTCCCTGGTGCGGTACGCCGACGCGGGGCGGGAGCGGTCGGTGCTGTACGAAGGTGCGCTCTCGGAGATCTTCGTGCCCTACATGGATCCCGGCGAGAGCTGGTACAACTCGACCTTCCTCGACCTCGGCGAGTACAGCGCCGAGGGGTTGTTGAGCCCCATGGAGCCCGGCGCCGACTGTCCGGAGAACGCGACCTTCCTGGACGGCCTGGCTGCGGACGAGATGGGCATGCCGCGGCCGCGCCATCGGGTGGCGTGTCTCTTCGAGCGCGAGGCGGGGGGCATCTCGTGGCGTCACCTCAACTGGTTGACGGGGGCGATCGACAGCCGCCGCGCCCGGGACCTGGTGTTGCGCACGATCGCCAACTTCGGCAACTACGACTACGTCTTCGACTGGGTGTTCCAGCAGGACGGCAGCATCCGCCTCGTGGTGGGGTCCACCGGCGTCGTCAACAACAAGGCCGTCCGCAGCCGCACCGCGGCCGACCCCGGCGCCGCCGAAGACGGCGCCTACGGCCGCTTCGTGGCCGAAAACACCGTGGCCCCGAACCACGATCACTTCTTCGCGTTCCGACTCGACCTGGACGTGGACGGCACCCGCAACAGCTTCGTCGCCGACAAGCTGGTGCAGCGACGCCTGCCGGAGAGCAGCCTGCGCAAGAGCCTGTGGGTGGTCGAGTCCGCCCTCGCGAAGACCGAGTCCCAGGCGCAGCGCGACATGCACGAGAGCGCCCTCTGGCGCTTCCTGAACCCGTCCGTGAAGGGCCCCCTGGGTTACCCGGTGAGTTACCAGATCCGGGGGGGCCATAGCGCGACCTCGTTGTTGTCCGAGGACGACTTCCCGCAGCGGCGCGCGGGTTTCACCCGCCACGCGCTCTGGGTCACCCCGTACTCGCCCGACGAGTTGTTCGCGGCCGGCGACTACCCGACCCAGAGCCGCGGCGAGGACGGCCTGCCCAGCTGGACCCGGGCGGACCGCCCGATCGAGAACACCGACATCGTGGCCTGGTACACCCTGGGCATGCATCACGTGGTGCGCGCCGAGGACTGGCCCGTGATGCCCGTGGTCTGGCACGACCTCGAGATCCGGCCTTTCGACTTCTTTTCACGCAACCCCGCCCTCAACGTCCCGCCGTCCCGCTAAGGAGGCTCGATGCTGATCGCCCTCGTGGTCGCCGCGACAACGCTCCCGAGCCCGGCTCCGCCGCTCAAGCCGGGGCCCGAGTTCTTCGCGGCGCATCGCCAGCGCCTCCTCGACCACCTGCCCGCGGGCTCCGTGGCGGTGTTCCACGCCGCGCCCGAACACGACGCCGAGGTCAAACCCGATCCGTACCGCCAGGATTCGAGCTTCTGGTGGCTGACCGGGCTCGCCGAGCCGAATGCGATCGCCGTCCTGCGCAGGGTCGCGGAGGGTCCTCGTTACGTGTTGTTCGTGCCGGCGCGGGACTTCAAGAACGAGCAGTGGACAGGCTGGCGCGCGGGGGTGGAGGGCGCGAAACAGGAGCACCAGGCGGAGCAGGCCTATCCGAACGACGAGTTGTGGAAGCGCCTGCCCGACCTGTGGCGCGGCGCCCGCAGCCTGGTCGTGAGCGACGGGGGGAACCAGGCCTTCCGCACCCGGCTCCTGGAGGCGTGGAAACCCGGCGACCCCAACGCGACCGAGGCGCGGCCGGTGGTGGACGCGGCGCCCATCCTGAACCAGCTTCGGCTGATCAAGGACGACACCGAGATCGCGCTGATGCGGCGTGCGGCGTCCCTCTCGGCCGAGGCCCACGTCGCCGCCATGCGCGCCACCCGAGCCGGCGCATACGAGTACACGCTGAAGGGCGCCATGGTCGGGACCTGCCTGGCGGGGGGCGCCGGGCGCATGGCCTACCCGCCCATCGTCGGCGCCGGCCGCAACGCGGTGATCCTCCACTACGAGACGGCCGAAGCCCGGCTGGAGGCCGGCCAGATGGTCGTCAACGACACCGCCTGCGAGTACTCCTTCTACGCGGCGGACGTGACGCGGAGTTATCCGGTATCGGGCCGCTTCAGCCCCGAGCAGCGGGCGATCTACGAGATCGTGCTGGCGGCGCAGAAGGCGGGCTTCGAGCGGACCCGTCCCGGCGCGGCTTTCCGCGACGTGCACCAGGCCACCGTCGAGGTGGTGGTGGACGGCCTGCTGAGGCTCGGCATCCTGTCCGGGGACCGCGCGCAGATCCTGGAGCGGCGCGAGTACCAGAAGTTCTATCCTCACGGCGCGTCCCATTGGCTGGGGTTGCTGGTCCACGACGTGGGCAGCTACGGCTACCCCGAGAATGTCGAGCGCCTGGCGCGTTACGGCCAGGCCATGACCAAACTCGAGCCCGGCATGGTCCTCACCATCGAGCCGGGCATCTACTTCCCCGAGGGCTCCACCGCCGACCAGAGGTGGTGGAACATCGGGGTCCGCATCGAGGACGTGGCGCTGGTGGGCGCCGCAGACGCCGAATGCCTGTCCTGCGCCGCGCCCCGCGAGGTCGCCGACGTCGAGCGGACGCTCGCCGGCCGCCGCTGACCAGCGGGCGCCGGACTGCACACTGAACCGGAGGGGACGCGCGACGCCGGTGTGCGGCGCGGTCAGCGGATGTGGACCTTCTCCTGGACCACCCGGCCGGCTTTGAGGGTGCAGCGGTACCACGACGACTGATCGTTCATCGGCACGAAGCGGCGCTCTTCCTTGCGGTAGTGCCAGTCCTTCTCGACCTGGTAGACGACCTGCAGGCCGCGGCGCTCGAGGATGTTGGTGATCTCGTTGTCGTGGTGGTTCTCGGCGTCGTAGTCCGTGATCGCGCGCTGGCCCATCTCCGAGTAGACGAGGTTCAGCGACTGCAGCAGCTGGTCGGTCTCGCGGTCGAGGTCGGTGACGTGCAGGCCCAGACGCCGCGCCTCGCGGCTGGTGATCGGGTACTGGTGGGCCGGGTAGTCGTAGTTCAGACAGCGGGCGATCCGTTCCGCCTTGCGGCGGCCGCGCATGTGGTAACCGAGGATCTCGCGGCACAACTTGAGGGACAGGCTGCTGGCCCGGTCCAGGGCGCCCACCACCAGCGGGTGAAGGTACTTGTACAGCTCCTGGTGCGGATGCACCGAGCCGCGGGGCGCGCTCTCTCGCCACAGCCGGATCACGCGGTCCACCTCGTCGTTGCTCACCGGCACCAGGTTGTTGGTGTGGTCCAGGGGCGACAGGTCGTGTTCGAGGGAGGTGTCCACCGCGGTCAGGTACGAGAGCGGGCCCATGGCGATGCTGTCGGCCCCCAGGGCCAGCATGGTCGCAGCGGAAGCGCAGTTGAGCGGCGCCAGGACCGTCAGGCGGCGGGCGTGCCGGCGCAGCAGGTGGACCAGGCGCAGGGCCGCCATGCCGCTGCCGCCGTCGGACTTCACGAACAGCGCCAGCTGATCGCTGCGACCAACGCCCCCCAGCACTTCCTGCAAGGCCAGCACGTCGTTGTCGCACACGGAGCCGCTCGGGCTCGTCCAGTAGGCGAGGAACACGCCGGGGACACGTTTCTCGAGGCGCGCGATCAGGCGCTGGCTCTCGGCCATCAGCAGCGGCGGGGTCTTGATGCGGCGGCGACGGCGGCGAGCCACGGCGCTCAGTTGGGCAGCGGCTGGGCGCAGTCGGCCGTCTCGTTGGCGGCGTTGTTGACCGCGGGCCCCACCCGGGTCAGGTTGAAGGGCTCCGGGCGGCAGGGACGCAGCAGCGGGCGCAGGACGCTGACCTTGCGCAGCTCGGGATCCAGCCAGCGGTTCCACTCCTCCGGCTCCAGGATCACCGGCATCCGGTCGTGGATGTCGCGCAGGAGCTCGTTGGGGTCCGTGGTCACGATGGTGAAGATGCCCTCGACGCCGGGGTCGCGCTCCGCGGGTGGTTCCCACAGGCCGGCCAGGGCGAAGGGGCTGCCGTCGGTGCGTCGCACCAGGAACGCCTCCTTGGTCCCGTTCACGTGGCGCCATTCGTAGAAGCCATCGGCAGGGATCAGGCAACGCCGGCGTTCGAAGGCGTCGCGGAAGGCCGGTTTTTCGGACAGGCTTTCGGCGCGGGCGTTGATCAGCTGGGTGCGCCCGCGTGGCTCGCGCGACCAGCCCGGAACCAGCCCCCAGCGCAGCCAGGACAGGGATCGCGGAGCCCCGGCAGGGATCCGGCGCACGGCGGCCACGGGCTGGGTCGGCGCGATGTTGAAGCGGGGGGCGACCTCGGGCAGCTCATCCAGCCCGAAGGCCTCGGCCAGAGCCTCGGCCGGCGTGGTCAGGGTGAAACGCCCGCACATGCAGCGAAGATCGTAACCTAGAACCCTACTTCGAGGCCGGCGCCTGGATCGACCAGAGGTAGTGGGTCACGTTCCGAACGGCCGCCGCCGGCGTTTTCTCGTCCGTCCCCCGCGTCCTCCGGAAGGCGTCACCCCAGGCCGGCATGTCGGCCGTGCCATGGCCGCGCACGCTTTCGCCGCCGGTGATGATGCCCACCACGCGATCGTACGGGTAGGCGCCCCCGCCGCGGGCGGACAAGCTGGTCAGGTCTGGCACCGGATGCCGCAGGTCGCCGGCGAGGGACCCGTCGCCCTTGCCCGCCGGGCCGTGGCACGAGACGCAAAAGCGGGCGTAGGTGACCTGGCCCTTCTTCGCGGCCGCTGCGTCCAGGGCCGCGTCGGCCGCCCAGGCGGTCGGCGCGCAGACCGCTCCCAACGCTGCGAAACACACGGCAAGCCTTTCGCTGCGCATGTCGTCCCCCCCTTCTCCGACGTGAATCTACCGCCTGGGCGGGCGTCAGGCAACGTCGGCGCCCGCTCGGCGCGGGCCAGGCGTGCGCTCGATCTCCTGCCGAACCCGGCGGGTCACGCGCTCCACCGCCTGGCGCACCGCTGGGGAGAGATCCGGGCCCGGGTGGAAGCAGGGGCCTTCTATCGCGTAGACCACTACACTCTGTGGCAGCCGACCCAGGGCGCGCGCCAGCTCCACGGCCTCGGCCACGCCCCAGCCGTGGGACGAGGCGCTGCGCAACGCCTGGGGCAAGGGCTCCTGGTGGGCCTCGATGCGCAGGACGGTGCCGGGATGCGCGCCGCTCAGCGCCGCGTCCACGACGATCACGCGGTCGGCGCCCGAGAGCGCCTCCAGCAACTCGGCGGCGTCCCCCCGGCACTCCGTCACCCGCGCTCCGACGACGCCCTGCTCGCGCAGGCGACGCGCCACCTCGCGGCCGGCGCCGTCGTCGCCGCGGTCCCGGTTGCCGACGCCGATCACCAGCAGGCTCATGTACGCTCCAGTGTCAGCTTCAGGAAGTGGGTTGCGCACGATATGCAGGGGTCGTAGTTGCGGATCGCCTGCTCGCAGCGCCACTGGAGCTTGTCGTCGGGCAGGTCGAGGCTCTGCGGCACCAGCTGGCGGAGGTCGTCCTCGATGCTCCTCTGGTTCTGCGCTGTCGGCGGGACGATCTTCGCCGCCAGGATCAGGCCGTTCGCGTCGAGCTGATAGCGGTGGTAGAGGAGGCCCCGTGGGGCCTCGGTGCACCCGTGGCCCGTTCCGGCGTGCACCTCGACCCGCGCCTGGGGGTGGTCGGGCGGCTCGTACTCGCCGATCAGCCGCAGGGCCTCTTCGATCGCGAACAACGTCTCGACCGAGCGCACCACGATGCTGCGGAACGGGTTGCGGCACACGGGGCCCAGACCCGCGGATCGCGCCGCGTCGCGGGCGCCCTCGCTCAGGCGGTCGAAGTTGAGGCTGTAGCGGGCCAGGGGCCCGACGTGGTAGGCGCCACGCCGGCGCAGGATCGACTGCAGCGCGTTGGAGTGGGGCGCGTGCTCCTCCACGAAGTGCTCCTCGTAGTCCGAAACCGCGGCGTCGAGGCCGCGGCTCGACGTCAGGCGGCCCTGGTTCATCGGGTACTCGTCGGGATGGCGCAACGCGACGAACTCGTAGTCGGCTTCGAATTCCGGGAAGCTGAAGCCGCCCACCAGGGCGACCAGCCGGCGGGCTCCCTCCCGCGCCCGCTCCAGGCGCTCCACGAGCGCCCGCAGGGCCCGCTTCTCCGGGACCTTGTAGAAGCCGCCGACCCGGACGTTGATCGGATGGATCTCGCGGCCCCCCACGAGTGCCACGAGGTCGTTGCCCGTCTTCTTCATTGCGAGGGCCAGCTCCACCAGGTCGCGGTGTTCGGGCACCATGTGGAGCGCACTCTCGTAGCCCAGGAAGTCCGGGGCATGCAGCATCGCCACGTGGAGCACGTGGCTCTCGATCCACTCGCCGCAGTAGAGCAGGCGCCTGAGGGCACGGGTCGGGGCGTCGACCACGACGCCCAGGGCGGCCTCCAGCGCGTGGACCGCGCTCATCTGGTAGGCCACCGGGCAGATCCCGCAGATGCGGGCGGTGATGTCGGGCGCCTCGGAATACAGCCGCCCGCGGAGCAGGGCCTCGAAGAAGCGCGGCGGCTCGTAGATCCGCAGCTGGACGTCGGTCACCCGCCCGTCCCTCAGCCGCACCAGCAGGGCTCCTTCGCCCTCGACGCGCGCCAGGGCGTCGACCCGGATCGTGCGCCGGGAGTCAGAGGCGCTCATGGGCGTCTCCCGCGCGACGGAAGGCCGGCGCGCCGGCGTTGAAGGAACGGAAGGCCCGCACCAGGTCCGAGTCGCTCTGGCCCAGCTCCTTCCACCAGCGCGCCAGCGACTCGGTGTTGGGAGACTCCATGGGCCCGTAGCAGCCGAAGCAACCGCGGTCGTAGGCCGGACACAGGGCATCACAGCCCGCCTGGGTCACGGGCCCCAGGCAGGGGGTGCCGTGGGCGACCATCACGCAGGTGGTGCCGCGCCGCTTGCACTCGAGGCACACGCTGTAGGTCGGGAGATCGGGCCGGCGGCCGCACAACAATGCCGAGAGCGTCTGCAGCAGCTGCGGCTTGGAGATCGGGCAGCCCCGCAGCTCCAGATCCACGGGCACGTGTTGCGCAATCGGCGTGGAAGTCCCGAGCGTCGAGATGTACTCCGGGGAGGCGTAGACCGCCGCGCACAACTCGCGCACGTCGCGGAAGTTGCGCAGCGCCTGGATCCCCCCGGCCGTGGCGCAGGCCCCGATCGTCACCAGCAGGCGGCAGTTCCGCCGGACCTCGTGGATGCGCTCCGCGTCGCGGGGCGTCGTGATGGAACCCTCGACGAGCCCGATGTCGTAGGGGCCCTTCAGGACCTCCCGGGACGCCTCCAGGAACTTCGCGATCTGCACCTGCTGAGCGAGCAGCAGCAGTTCGTCCTCGCAGTCCAGGAGCGAGAGCTGACAGCCGTCGCAGGAGGCGAACTTGAAGACCGCGAGCCGCGGCTTGCGTCCTTTGGCCACCTCACACCTCCCGCAGGCCGAAGAAAGGCCGGATGCGGTCGTAGCCGAACACCGGACCGTCCCGGCACACGAACCAGGGCGCGAACTGGCAGTGGCCGCACAGGCCGATGCCGCACTCCATGTTCCGCTCCATCGAGACGAAGAGGCTGGCCTCGGCCACGCCTCGTTGCTGCAGCGCCTGGGCGCTGTAGCGGATCATCACCTCCGGGCCACACACGAAGGCCAGGGTGTTGCCGGCCTCGAAGCGAGAGCGATCCACGAGGCGCGTCACCACGCCCACGTTGCCCTGCCAGTCGCCGCTGGCGCGGTCCACGGTGACCTCCACCTCGAGGTCGAAGCGGCCGCGCCACTCCTGGAGCTCCCCCTTGAAGAGCAAGTCCATGGGCGTGCGGGCTCCGTAGAGAAGGGCCACGCGGCCGTACAGGGCCCGGTGCAGGAGCACGTGATACAGGGCCGGACGCAGCGGCGCCAGGCCGATGCCGCCCGCCACCATCAGGAGGTCGTGGCCGTGCGCCTGCTGCACCGGCCACGCCGTGCCGTAGGGTCCGCGTACGCCGACCAGGTCACCCTTCCGCAGCTTCTGCAGCGCGCGGGTCACGGCGCCCACGGCCCGGATCGTGTGGACGAGCCGCTCCGGTCGCGCGGGGTCGCCGCTGATCGAGATCGGGACCTCGCCGACGCCGAAGACGTAGAGCATGTTGAACTGGCCGGGGGCGAAGTCGAGGCACGCTGCGCCGTCGCGCGGCCCCAGCCGCAGGCTGAAGCTGTCGTCGGTCTCGCGGCTCACCTGTCCCACCTCGAACAGGCGGGGCAACATGGGATCCGTGGCTGGCGCCGGACGCGGGTCAGGGCTGGCTGCCATACAGATCCAGGAGTTGGGTGCGCGTGGCGTCCAGGCGCTGGACGAGCACCGGGGCAAAGCGGCGCATCAGCTCGTAACCGAGGACGGGGTCGGTGTCGCACTTGGTGCGGAGACAAGCCCCGTCCAGGGACAACGCCCGGACCAGGCTCAGCGCCCGGGCGTCGAAGTGGGCCTTGTAGGGCGGGAACAACCATGACCAGCCGAGCACGTCATCGGCCTCCAGGCTCTCCACGGTCACGGGGCCCCGGCCTGGCACGAAGACCTCGACCGCCACCCGGCCGTGCCGGATCAGGTACCAGCGATCGGCGGGGGCACCCTCGCGGAGCAGGAACTCGCCGGACTCGAAGGTGGTGTTGGAGGAGCAGCCGACCAGGGTGGCGAGATGATCCGCGGGAAGGCCGCGGAAGAAGGGGTGCTCGCACAGGAAACGGCTCAGGTCTTCGATGGCCATGTCCTTCACCCCCTCTTTTCCTCGGCCCGCAGTGCCGCTGTTTCCTCCGTGAGGTCGATGCCCACCGGGCACCAGGTGATGCAGCGGCCGCA
>Ga0187893_10010537_pt1 | contig 13722 bp, 12 predicted proteins | sample MA1701074metaG_FD_139574 | JGI IMG/M metagenome (GOLD analysis project Ga0187893, IMG submission 139574) | White microbial mat communities from a basaltic lava cave in the Kipuka Kanohina Cave System on the Island of Hawaii, USA - MA170107-4 metaG ...
AACAGCGCGGCTGCAACCCGGAACGGGTCGGGGCGAAACCTGGCGACCGCCGCGTCTCGAGGTGCCTCATCGCCGCTTCGGAACGCCGCCAGGTACGCGTCCGCGCCCACCTCGGCGTCGTCCCGCCACTCGAGCGCCGCGGCGGCCGCTGCGACGCCGAGCGGCGGCGCGAGGGTCGTGCCTAGGACTGCCAGGAGAATCGTGGACGCCGCGGCCGGTCTCATGGCCCCTCCTCCGATCTCCCCAGTCTCCGTCGCAAGAACTCGGCGGTCCCGCGACCGATTGGATCGCCCGGATGCTCGCGGACCCACTCCGTGGCGAGCCGTTCCGCCTCTCCCAGGAACTCCCGGCGGATGGCCCAGTGCGCCTTGACGAGCCCAGCGAGGTCCGCAGGAAACTCCCGATCCACGATCCTGAATCCCTCCTCCAGCGAGCGCCGTTCGTCCGGCGTCGCCACGGAGAACGCGGCGCGTACTTCCAGCCTCCCAGTCGCCGCGTCCGAGATCGCCTCCCAGACGTAGGCGACTCCAGGCTCCAGGTCGGACGCGGAGTCCGGCAGGGCGAACCGCGTTTCCGTCGTCTCGCTGTCCATCAGCCGGGCTCCATCGGTCTGGCGCAGGAGGCGGACCCTCCAGGGCGAATCGCCTGCTTCGCTGACCCAACGGAGGTCCGGGCGCCTCTCGAGTATGCGCTCCTGCGGGTAGGCGGCGAACGCGGCTCCGGATCGGAGAACGGACGGCTCCCGGCCGAGTTCATCGATCCCGAGGGGGCGGAATCCGGCGAACAGCGCGGGGTGCGCGCGACCCAGAACGCCCGCGCTCTCCCGGAGGCGCGCGTCTGTGGAAGCGGACGGGGAATCCAGTCCGCCGGAGAAGCGGAGAGCGACCCCCGCGGCGATCAGCGCGACCGCGGCTGCAGGGATCCAGCGGAGGACCGTCCTCCGGCTCGGGCGGCCGGCGGGTTCCGGAGCGAGACTCGCCCGGACGGCTGCGACAGCGTCCCGGCAGTCCGCGCACGAGGCCAGGTGCGTCGCCACGGATGCCCGCTCCGCTCCCTCGAGCCGCTCCTCCGCGGAGCCCGCCAGGAGGTTCAGGTCCGGGCAGGGTGTCGCCCCGGCACGGACGGGGTCGATCGAGGGGCGGTCAGCCACCGGACGCTCGCTCCCCTCCGTCGCCGTCGCCGCCGGATCCGCGAAGCGTCACGAGATGGCGGCCGAGATCGTCTCGGATCGAGGACCAAACGCGATCGCCGAACTGGGACGGAGAGAGCCCGCCCGCCCGGCCGGAGACGGACTCGCGGAGCTTGTCGTGCGCTTGAGACAGCAGGCGGCTCACGCGAGGGGCGCCCACCCCGAGGCGTCTCGCGACCTCCTCCTGGCTGAGTCCGTCGGCGTAGCGGGCTAGGAGCGCCTCCCGCTCGCGATCCGTGAGACTCTCGAGCGCGGCCCGGAGCGCGTGCGAGACGCTCGCCGCGTGCTCTCGATCCGCCGCCGCGCGCGCCGGGTCGTCTTCGCGATGCTCCGCCACGGGGCGCGCCGACTGCTCGTTCGATTCCCACCGGCCCAGGAGGGTGTCGAGGGAGACGGCGGGCTTCGACCGACGCAGGTCGGCGAGCCGATGCGCGACGATCGTGGCGAGCCAGGCGGCGAGGGAGCCCGTCCCGTCGTAGGTCCCGAGGCGCGTCCGCGCCCCTCCCCGGGCCGGAGGCAGCAGGAGAACCCCTCCGATCTCCTCGGCCAGGGTGGCCGCCTGCTCCTCGGACGCGCCCTGCCGGCGGGCGAGGGACCGGATCCTCGGTCCGAACTCCCGGAGGAAGCACTCCCACGCGCCCGGCGTGCCCGCCTCGCAGGCTCCGGCGAGGACCAGGTCCCGGAGGACCGACCGGGAGAGCCGCTCGCGCAGGCCCTCCCGGGCCGGTTCCCGTCCCGCACGCCGCAGCCGCGCGGACGCCCGATGGAGGGCGTGGTCTCGAAACTCGTTGAAGGGAATCGGCGGCAGGGAGTAGGCGGCCGTGCTCTCGGCGATCGCGTCCCGCAGGAGGGAGTCGATGGAATCGCCCGCGCCCTGCCCCTCGTGCGGGGGGAACTGCCCCGGCATGTCGGCTTCCCCTTCCCCTGATCGGCTGCCGGAATTCTACCACCGGGGAGCGGGCGCTGCGCGGCCGGTGCTCGGGGCGCGGTCAGCGGGGCGGGGGGGGGCGCTCGGCGAGTACGGTGGACTCGAGGGGACGGAACGGGCGGTAGCCGGGAGGCCCGTAGGGGTGGAAGTCGTCCAGTCGCCACTCCCCGGACTCCCGGACGAGAAGGAACCCCTGGACCATCCGGTTCGGCAGCGTGCAGCGGACGGTCGCGCGGTCGCGATCCAGCGCGATCGACTCGACGCGCATCTCCGCGAACGACGCGGCCCGCTCAGACGGGTGCAGGTCCCGACGAGTCCGGCGCACCCAGAACTCCCTGGGGGCGGTGGACTGGACCTCGGCGAGGGTCATCCCGTAGACCGGCTCGATCCTCGCCGCGACCTCCTCGGCTCCGGTCCACCGGCCCCTTCGTTCCTGGTGGTACCGCGCCGCGGCCACGGCCCGGGCGTGCGACTCCTCGAGACGACGGCGCGTTTCCGTCGAGAGCATGTCCCACAGGCCCTCGACGTCGTCGCGGAGCGCGAGTTCGGCGGCCCTCGCGACCGTCCGCTCGATCTCGCCGAGGGGGCCGGTCCGGAGCCACACCGCGGCGACGGCGGCACCCAGGGCCGCTCCGACCAGGACGAACACGAGCGACGGCCGCGCGCGACGGGATCGCGTCCGCGGGATCCCGTCCGTGGTCGGTGCCATGGCCGGAGGTGCCTACTGCAGAACCCCGGAAAGGTGGACGGTCACGCCGCAGGAGCCGTCGTACCCGGTGATCGCCCAGCGGCTCAGCTGCGCCCGGACCATGGCGTCGACCTTGAGGTCGTTGCCACTCGGGATGACGAGGCCGGTCTGGAAGTGGTGGCTCTCGGTACCGTTGATCCCGAAGAGGAACTCGAGTTCATCCACCCCCTCGGCTTCGTGGGCGAAGGTCCAGTCCGGCGGAGCCGCGTTGTAGGTCGGCTCGTACGGGGTGAACGGGGCCCCGAAGATGCCTCCCAGCGGATTGTAGGTCCACCACACCTGCATTCCCTCGTCCACCGGTTCGGGCAGTTCCGCGATCGAGACCCGGGTGGGACGGAACCGGTCCTGCCAGAAGTTGAACGTCGCGGTGTCGGAGACGACCTGGGGCGACTGGCTGTAGTTGGTGGGGTTCGCGTTCGGCTGTCCGACGGGATTGCTGTTCGGACCGCCGTCGTACACGCGAGCCTGGATCCCGTACTCCTTCCTCCAGCCGACCTCCTGGACGGGGAGGGCCGCGCTGAAGGGGGGAAACGCCAGACCGAGCTGGTTCGTGATCCGGAAGTCCACTTCGTACACGATGTCGGTGATGGTCAGGTCCACTCCCTGGGGCACCGTGAAGATGGTCGACGTCGTCCCCGGGGCCGTGGAGGTGTGACTCAGCAGCGGGGTCGTGATGTGCCAGGTGTTCGGCAGGTAGGCGCCCCGGGCGCTCGGGGTGACGGCGGCGATCCATGCCCCCGCGACGATGGCGGCCGTGATCAGGGTGACGAAGGCGGCACGCAGCTGGCCCATGACGGAATCTCCCTTCCGTTCGCTTCGGAGTGCCGGCGCCGTACCGCGGAGCCCCGGGGTACGCACGTGCGACCCCTGACCGGGACTGAGCGGCCGGTCCTCATGGGACGGCGCACAGTGCCGAGAGTTGCCAGTCCCGATTGCGAGATTCGTCCCGACTCTCGAAGAGGGCTTGCCGGGGTCCCCTCGGGGAAGTAGGCACCGCAGCGACCGCCGGCTACGATGCGCCTCCGACCTCCGGTGGGGGTATAGCTCAGCTGGGAGAGCGCCTGGTTCGCAATCAGGAGGTCGGGGGTTCAAATCCCCCTACCTCCACCACCGACGGGCCCCGTCGCCGCGCGACCGCGCGCCGGCGGGGCCCGTTCGGTTCGCGGATCCAGCCCCCGCGATTTCTCCCGGAACCCCGGGTCGGCCCGGCCAGGCTCTCCGCCGGCCGGTTCCGATCGCGCAGGCGTCCGCAACGGGCCGGGAACTCGAAGAGGGCGCCGCGGGTCGCCGCGGCGCCCTCCGGTCGCGAAGTCCGGACTTCGGCTAGTCGACTTCCGGCTGCGTGCCGATTCCGCCGGTCTGGAAGTTCACGTTCGTGGTGCCGCCCAGGATCGTCGCGCCACCGATGACGTCGTTGGCGATGTCGATCCGGTTCTTCAGGTAGGTCCCTCGCGGGAGCTGCGTGTTCGTCCCCCGGTTGTCGAAGCCCTCGCCGCCCGAGCCCGTGGCGCTGCAGTTGTCGAACACGTTGGCGTCGGAGCCGCCGTTCACGCGGAACCCGTCGGCGAACGCCTTCTTCGAGACGCAGGTGTCGAACTGATTCGTGTCGCCCGTGACCTGAAAGCCGGCGGTGTCGCACTCGACGGCGGTGTTGTTCTCCAGCGTGTTCGCGTCCCCCACGACCAGGAACCCGCTCTGTCCGTCGCTCCCGCAGCGGTTCGCGGAGTTGCCCCGGACGATGACGTTGTTCGAGGTGATGACGAATCCGTTGTTCGCTGCGTCGTCGACGCGGTTGCCCTCGATCGTCCCTCCGCCGGTCGCGTTGAGAGTGAGCCGGATCCCGTCCTCGTCGTCGACGGTGAACCTCACGGTGTTGAGGGAGATCGTGGCATTGTCGCCCGCCACGTCGATGCCGTCGTTGAACGTGTAGGCGATCTTGTTGGAGGTGACCGTGGCGGTGTCGCCGGTCACGGAGACCCCGCGCCCGTTGATGTAGGACAACTTGTTCGTCGAGACGATGGCGGTGTTTCCGCTCACGACGACCGCGTCGCCGTCGATGAAGGTGAACTTGTTCTTCTCGACGCGCGCCGTGTCGCCCGCGATCCCGATCCCCTCGTCGGAAATCGCCGTGAACTTGTTCCGCGACACCACCGCGCCCGTTCCGTTGATGAGGATCCCGTCCGTGTCCTCGATGTTGGTGAACTGGTTCGATGTCGCGACGACGCCGTTCCCGGTGATCGAGGCCCCGTTCGCGCCCACCTGGCGGAAGATGTTCTTCAGGATCAGGAGCCCGTCGCTGCCGTTGCCCTGGATCCCGTTGTTGAACGCCCCGAGGAACCTGCAGGACGAGACCGAGCCGTTCGTGCCCGAGTGGACGAGGCCGTCGTTACCGGCGTCGATGAAGACGCACTTCGTGACCTTGGCGTCCGCGCCGGTGATGGTGAGCTGATCGTCCCCGTTGCGGAACGTGAACCCCTGCACGGTCACGCCGTTCCCGGTGATGGTCAGGTTCGCGCCGTCGACTCCGGCGATGTTCCCGTCGATCACGGCGCCCATGCCCTTGAACACGAGGCCGTCGAGCGCGGACGTGACGTTCTCCTTGTACACGCCCGCCGAGACGGCGATGGTGTCGCCCGCCTGCGCCGCGTTCACCGCCGCCTGGATCGTCGGCTGCTGCCCCGGCACCGTGATGGTGTCCGCCGCCGCCGCGCCCGCGAGGGCGAGAATCGCCCCTCCCGTCATGAGAGTCCGCATGTGCTCCCTCCCGCCGGTCCCCCGGCACCCGGTGCCCCCGTCCCGTCCGCCCGTCGGACGGTTCGGAATGGATAGCACGATCGGCCCCGGGGCGTCAGGCCCTGCGACCTACTCCGGGAGGGGGGGGGCCGCGGGGCGGGGGGCGCCCTCCGGGACCCCCGGACACGGGGGGTAGGGGGGGGCCGACGAGGTGCCCCGGAGGTGCTCATCTCCGTCGCCACGGTGGACTCCGTGGACGCCGTCGACGCCGTGGACGGATCGACGCCCGTCTCGCGTGTGCTACGAGGGGGCCCGTCGGCACTCGCAATCAGGAGGTCGGGGGTTCAAGTCCCCCTACCTCCACCACCGACGGGCCCCGTCGCCGCGCGACCGCGCGCCGGCGGGGCCCGTTCGATTCCGGGGAGCCGCGGTCCGCCTACCCGCGGAGCCGCTCCCACGTCCCGGGCCGCGGCGCCCAGTCGCCCGGCCCCAGGATCGGGACGACGACGGAGCCCAGGCTCCCGCCGAACACCTCGCGCAGCGCCGACTCCCCCGCGTCCTCGGCGCGCGCGCGGAGGACGAAGGAGCGGAAGCGCCCGAAGTCGTGGGAGAGCGCCTTGACGAGGAGGTACCCGAGGGTGTAGCCGAGGTCGAACCCGTCGATGGGCCGGTGGAAGGACGCCCCGGACCAGAAGAGCTGCAGGGTCGTCTGGTTCCAGTACGCGCGCTGATCGCGGAGCTCGAGGATCGAGAGCGTCCGGGCCGATCCCCCGGTGGCGATTCCCTCGACCACGCACGCGATCCCCTCGTCGATCCACTGCGGCAGCGGCAGGTGGCTCAGGCAGTCGTGGGTCAGCTCGTGGGCGGTGGTCCTCTCGGCGCCTTCCAGGCTCTCCCAGGGCAGGGCGAAGTGGGTGTAGCCCCCGCGGAGGCACATCCCGCCGGTGAACGGGTAGCTCCCTCCCGGCGGGTGGAACCAGTCCACGTACTCGTAGTAGTCGTCCTCGGAGGGGAAGACGAGCACGGCGTGCCGGCCGTAGCCCTCGTCCGACGCGATCCCGGGCAGCCTCGCGAGAATCGTCGCGAGCGCGTGCTCGAGGAACCGGAGGAGCGTCTCCTCCTCGCCCTCGAGGGGCGTGGCGAGAAGGAGGAAGTTCCGCGACTTGAGGACCCGGAACGGCGGGTCGAAGCACTCGGCGGTCCGGTGCAGCCAAAGCTGCGCGGCCGCGTCCCAGGCCTCGTGCCGCCGCGAGCCGGGGAGGGTGGCCGCGATCCGCTCCCCGATGGCCCGCCAGTCGGCGCGGGGGAATCCCCCGTCCTCCTCGAGGTGCTCGTCGACCCAGTCGATCTCCGGGGGCTTCCCCAATCCGGTGCCCGCCTCTCGCGCGCAGGGGTAAGGATGCGGGGACGCGCGCGGCGGCGCAAGCAAGCAAGGGACGGCGCCCGTCGACGCCCCCGGTCCCGCGCCCCGTCGTGCCCGAAACCCCGGGAGAGCCCCCACGCCCGTCGGCAAGTTCCCGACGCCCGGTGGGGGGCGGGGCGCCGTGCGCGCGCCGCAGGATGTGGTGGGATCTCCGGCGGAACGCCGCTCGTCCGCCCCCGAAAGGAGATCCGCCATGAGGTACCTGCTCGGCGCCGCGATCGCGCTGGCCGCCGCCCTTCCCGCGCTGTCCCGCCTCGAGGCCGCCCCGGCCGTCCCGGCCTCGCAGGCCGCCAACTCCTACGACCTCCGGGGACCCGACCGCCTCGAGGTGTCGTACTCCTCCAGCAGCATCGCGGGGGTGCCGCTGCTGCGCTACGCCGACCGCCGCGGCGAGCGGAACTTCCGCGGCGACGAGATCCGGACCGAGGAGACCGCGGTCGCGACCCTCGTGACGGTCCGCCTCCGCGACACGCCCGACCTCGAGCGCGTGGACTTCACCCTCGTCGTGCCGCGCGTCAACGTGAAGGAGACGGGCGCGGAGGAGGCGGTCCGCACCTTCGGGTTCTGGACGCGGCAGAGGACGACCATCGGCGGCCCCGACCTCGTCGACGGGCAGGTGCAGGAGTACCGGGCCGTCCGGCTCCGGGGGACGGCGACCGCGCTCGTTTTCTAGCGCCGCGCTCCCGCCGACTCCGGCCCGCCCGACGCCCGGGAGCGATCCGGGGCGCGCCCCCGGAGGTAGGATCCCCCCGGGCCCCGGGCCCCCTCCCGGGAGGAGGCGCAGCGTGAAGACCGCGATCGCCTGGATCGCCCTGTCCGCGGCGGCCGCCGCGGCGCCATGGGTCCTCGCCGCGCCGGGGGACGACGCCGCCCTCGACCCGGAGCTCAGGCCGCCCGTCCGCATCGAGGCGGCGGGGAAGCCGATCGACACCGAGATCGGCCACGCGGCCCCGCTCGTGACCGACTGGAACGGGGACGGGAAGCGCGATCTCCTCGTCGGGCAGTTCGGGGGCGGCGTCCTCTGGATCTTCCTGAACGAGGGCACCGACGCGGCCCCCCGGCTCGCCGCGGGGACGAGGTTCCAGGCGGCGGGGGGGGACGGCACCGTGCCCACGGGCTGATGCGTCGGCTTCGGTCCGCAGGTCGCGGACCTGGACGGGGACGGCCGCCGCGACGTGCTCTCGGGCTCCTGGCCGGGCGAGATCTACGTCTTCCGCGGCCTCGAGGGCGGCGCCTTCGCCGCGCCGGAGAAGCTCCGCCACCCCGACGGGAAGGCGATCAACTTCGGGGGCGGCCTCGACACCTCCTGGGGCGGGGACCACTACATCGTCCGGGGGGACGTGCAGTGGGAGACCGACGGGAAGGGGCGGACGGTCCTCGTCTACGAGGGCGAGCGGTTCGTCGTCCCCGAGGGGAAGGACCCGGGGTCGTCGGGGACCGCGTCGGCGGTCTGCGCCACCGACTGGGACGACGACGGCGACGTCGACCTCGTCGTCGGCGACATCGACGGCCGCGTGGCGCTCGTCCGCAACGACGGCACGCCGAAGGCCTGGTCCTTCGCGAAGCCGGCGCCGCTGCGCGCGGGCGGGGCGGAACTCAAGGTGGAGGGCGACGCCGGTCCCTTCGTCGCCGACTGGGACGCCGACGGGCTCCCCGACCTGCTCGTCGGCGACGGGCGCGGCGCGGTGTCGCTGTTCCGGAACACGGGGACGCGGAGAGCGCCGGCCCTGGCCGCCGCGCGCGTGCTCGTCCCGAAGTCCGCGGTGAAGTGGGACGACCTCCCGACGGTCCCGACGCGCGGCCATCGCGCGAAGGTCTGCGCGGCCGACTGGAACGGCGACGGGCGGCTCGACCTCCTCCTCGGCGACATGGCGGACCAGAAGCCGGTCCTGCCCGAGCCCACGCCGGAGCAGAAGGCGGAGCACGATCGACTGCGCGCGGAGCTCGAGACCGTCCGGGCCCGGTACGAGGAGCTGTCGGCGGACGCCGCGGTGCTGCGGCAGTCCGGGGACCGGGCCGGACTCGAGAAGGTCGAGAAGGAGACGACCGCCGTCCGGAAGCGCTGGGGCGAGATCGCCGAGGCCCTCCCGCCGGACTCCGAGGACCACGGCTGGGTGTGGCTGTTCCTCCGGAAGGGCCCGGCCCCGCCCGCCGCCGCCGACGGTCGCTGAGCGTCCGGCGGGGCACGCCTACTTCCCGGCGGGAGCGGCCCCGGCGCCCGGCGACGGGGGCCCGAGGGCGGTCACGTCGATCCGGAAGGTGATCGCCTCCCCGTCCTGGAGGCGCGTCACCCCGGTCTGGATGGCCACGGCCCGGCCCTCCGCGTCGACGACCGGCGCGCCGCTCATGCCGCCCTCGGGGATGCAGCCGGCGACGGGGTCCACGGCGGTCCCGGGACCCTCGCGGATCCGGCCGACGACGACGAGCGGGAGGAGCGGGCGGTCCTTCGCGTGGTCGTCCCCGACGACCTGCCCGTCGGGGTTGCGGCCCATCCGGCCGGGGTAGCCGAGGATCGCCACGAGGGCGCCGGCCCGCGGCGCTCCCTGCTCGAGGGAGGCCAGCCCCTCGGCGTCCTCCACCTGGAAGAGCCCGAGGTCCGTGCCCAGGCCGGGACGCCCCGCGTACTGCCGGTCGAGCGCCCGGGCGGCCCGTGCGGTGCCGTCGGTCCGCGCCAGGGCGACCTCGGCGGCCGGGTCCGTCCCCAGCGCCGAGAGCACGTGGCCGGCGGTCAGCACGCAGCGGCCCCGGTCGACGAGGAAGCCCGTCCCGTGGTCGGTGAGGATCGAGGAGCCCTTCCTCCCGTAGTGGACGCGGACCCGGACCACGGCGTCGCGGGCGCGCGCGATCGCGGCGGACAGGCGGGCGGCCTCCGGGTCGGTCGACTCCGCGAGGAACCGCGCGGCGCGCTCCTCCCCGGCGGCGAGGTAGTCCATCAGCGTGAGGACGGACGCCCCGTCCGGACCGATCGCGACCGGCGCCGCGCGCGGCGCCGGCGCGGGCGGCGGAGGCGACCCCGGGGACGGGGACGGCGGATCGTCCCCGCAGCCGGCCGCGAGCAGGAGCACGAGGGCGAGCCGCGGACCGACGACGGGGCGGGGGTCGCGGGGGAGCACGGAACGGATTCTGCGGCCGGTCTCTCCCGCCGCGAACGAAACGCGCGGAGCCCGGCGCTCCGGCTTGGCCGATCGCCCGACGCACCGTAGAATGCGGCCCTCGATTGGCGTGGGGCGTCCGCCTCGGACCCCCGGCCCACCTCGTCGGCGGCGTTCTCGCGTCGTCGGCCGTCACCCCGAAGGAGGTGAGGAGTGAAGGTGAAGTACGTGAAGGCGCTGGCGGCGATTCCCCAGATCCCGCCCGAGGCCCGGGCGATCCTCGACGAGGTCGCGAGGAAGTTCGCGTTCCGCGTCAACGACTACTATCTCGGTCTCATCGACTGGTCCGACCCCGCGGACCCGATCCGCCGCCTCGTGATCCCCGACGCGGCCGAGCTCAAGCCCTGGGGGCGCCTCGACGCCTCGAACGAGCGCGCCTACACCGTCGCCCGCGGCGTCCAGCACAAGTACCCGCGGACGGTCCTGCTCCTCGTGAACGAGATCTGCGGCGCCTACTGCCGCTACTGCTTCCGCAAGCGCCTCTTCATGGACGGGAACGACGAGACCAGCCTCGACGTCTCCGAGGGGCTCGACTACATCCGCGCGCACCCGGAGATCACCAACGTGCTCCTCACCGGAGGGGACCCCCTCGTGCTGGGCACACGGAGGATCCTCGAGATCGTGGGCCTCCTCCGGGAGATCCCGCACGTCGGCATCATCCGGATCGGGTCCAAGATGCCGGCCTTCGACCCCTGGCGGATCCTCGACGACCGCGCGCTCGTCGAGGGGCTCTCGCGCCACAGCACGAAGGAGAAGCGGGTCTACCTCATGGCCCACTTCGACCACCCGCGGGAGCTGACGGCGCCGGCCCTCGAGGGGCTGGACGTCCTCATCCGCGCCGGCGTCATCTGCGTGAACCAGTGCCCGATCCTCCGGGGCATCAACGATTCGCCCGCGGTGCTGGAGGACCTCTTCCGCCGGCTCTCGCTGGCGGGCGTCCCGCCCTACTACCTCTTCCAGGGGCGGCCGACCGAGGGCAACGAGCCCTACGAGCTGCCGATCGTGGCGGGCTACCACGCCTTCGAGGAGGCGAAGAAGCGCGTCAGCGGCCTCGCCAAGCGGGCGCGGTTCTGCATGAGCCACGAGACGGGGAAGATCGAGATCGTCGGGGTGGACGCCGCGCGCATGTACCTCCGTTACCACCGCGCGCGGAACCCCGCGGACGAGGGCCGGTTCATGGTGTTCCACCGGGACGACGACGCCGGCTGGCTGGACGCGCTCCGCCCGGTGGACGAGGCGGCGACGCCGCGGTTCCCGGCGACGGACCGCTTCGAGATGGCCGCCGGGCCCGAGTAGGCCCCGCCCCGGCGCCGCCGGGAGAAGGGAGGCGCGATGCAGGACCACGAGCGGATCTCCGCGAAGATGGCCAAGTTCCGCCCCTCGCTCACGCTCGCGCTGAAGCGGCTCGTCGAGGCGCGGCGGGAGAAGGGGCTCCCCGTCCACGACTTCGGCCTCGGGGAGACCAAGGGGAGCCTCGACGACGGGATCCGCGCGGCGGGGGAGCGGGCCTGGCGCGAGGAGGTCACGATGTACGGGGACCCCGCGGGGCTCCCCGAGCTCCGCCGCGAGGTCCTCCGCTGGCTCGGCCTCGAGGGGAAGTACGGCATCGAGAACGTCCTGATCACCAACGGCGCGAAGCAGAGCCTCTTCAACGCGTTCCTCGCCGTCTGCAACCCCTCGGACGCGGTGCTGTTCGACGCCGCCCCCTGGGTCTCCTACCAGCCGCTCGCCGTGGCCGCGTACGGCTTCCCGGTGATGGTCCTCCCCGCGGCGGGGGACCGGGACCACCTCAAGATCCGGCCCGAGGATCTCCGCCGCAACCTCCGCATGCGGCCCCAGGCGCGGCTCTTCCTCCTCAACAACCCGGTCAACCCGACCGCCCAGCTCTACGACGCGGGGGAGGTCGAGGCGCTGCTGCGAATCTGCGTGGAGCACCGGGTCTTCTTCGTCCTCGACCGGCTCTACTGGCGCCTCGTCTTCGACGGGAACTCCTTCCCCGAGCCGCGCGTGGACGAGGAGACGCGGCCCTGGCTCATCCAGGTGGACGGGATGAGCAAGAACTTCCGCCGCACGGGCGGGATCCGCATCGGCTGGTGCGTCGCCCCCGACGACGTGGCCCGGGCGATGACCAACCTGCAGAGCCACTACACGTCCGGCCCCTCCTCCCCGGCGCAGAAGGCGGCGCTCGCGGGGATCGCCCGGCCCTACGATCCGGGGCTCCGGGACGAGATGCAGGCGAAGCGGGACCTGCTGCGGGGGGCGGCCCGGGACGTCCCCCTCGTGAAGGTCTGGCCGACGCCGGCGTCGTTCTACTCGTTCTGGGACGTGCGCGCCGCGCTCGGCCGCCGGGCGCCGGACGGCCGCGTGCTCGCCACCGCGGACGACCTCGCCGCGTTCCTGGTCGAGGCGGGGGGCGTCGTCACCGCGTCGGGGTCCGGCTTCATGCAGGAGGGGTTCCTCCGCCTCTCCTTCGCGACCCCCGACGAGACGATCGTCGAGGGGATGGCGGCCGCCCGCCGCGCGATGGAGTCGCTCCGGTGAGCCGGCCGCCGCGCCGATCGGGGCCGCGTCGCGCGAATCCGGGCGCTTCCGGGCGATCGTGGTTGACAGTCGCCGCGGGATTCCTAAGATGACGGCCGACATGCCCCCGCGATCGAAGAAGCGGAGGATCGGCGTCGACGGCGGTGTCGAAACCCCGAGACTCCCGCGGCGCGCGTACCTCGACGGCGTCTCCCACGGTCTCGAGCCCGTCGTCCCGCTCGATCCCCGCGCGATCCGCTCCGTGGACGACCTCGTCCGCGCCATGGGCCGCGCCTCCTTCGGGGCGCGCCAGGTGGGCGAGGCCGCCGATCTCCTGGCCGACATGGCGCTCGACCGCGACTGCTTCGTGATCTGCACGCTCTCCGGCGCGATGACGGTCGCGAAGATGGGCGGGCTGCTGGTCGAGATGATCGATCGGGGGATCGTGCACGCCGTCGTGAGCACCGGCGCGCTGATGACCCACGGCCTCGTCGAGTCGGGGGGGATGACCCACTTCAAGTGGCGTGAGGACCTCGACGACGAGGCGCTCTTCGCGGCCGGCTACAACCGGGTGCACGACACGCTCGAGCTGGAGAAGAACCTCGACGACGTGGGGACGCTTCTCGAGGAGGTGCTCGAGCACCACGACCCGGCGGCGCCGCTCTCGTCGTCCGCGATCTGCTCCCTCCTCGGGCGCGCGCTCATCCGCCGCGGCCGCCGCCGCGGGATCCTCCAGACGGCGTTCCGGCGCGGCGTGCCCGTCTTCATCCCGGCGTTCACGGACTGCGAGCTGGGCCTCGACTTCGGGTTCCTCAACCACCGGCGCCGCCGCGACGGCAGGCCGGAGCTGAGGTTCGACGCGTTCCGCGACCTGGACGCCTACGCGGACCTGGTGCGCGGGCGGAAGCGGCTCGGGATCTTCACCATCGGGGGCGGCGTGCCGCGGAACTGGGCGCAGCAGGTCGGGCCCTACCTCGACCTCCTCGACCGCCGCGTGAAGGGGCGCGCCCAGGGGTTCCGCCCGTTCTC
>Ga0187893_10010538_pt1 | contig 13721 bp, 7 predicted proteins | sample MA1701074metaG_FD_139574 | JGI IMG/M metagenome (GOLD analysis project Ga0187893, IMG submission 139574) | White microbial mat communities from a basaltic lava cave in the Kipuka Kanohina Cave System on the Island of Hawaii, USA - MA170107-4 metaG ...
CCGGCGGGCACTTACGCAGTTGTAGTAGAACGCGCGGGATTCAAGAAGGCACAGGTTCTCGACGTTCAGGTGAACGTTGATAAGCCGGCAATTCTGACCGTGCATTTGGAAGCGGGAGGCCTTACTGAAACTGTTTCCGTGACGGCTTCCGAGGCTCAAAGCTTGATTCGCTCGGAGGACGGCAGGCTTTCGACCACGGTCGACGTCAGGCAGGTGCAGGACCTGCCACTCAATGGACGAAATCCAATCAACATCGCCGGCGGCCTGGCCGGGGTGAACACCAACACCAACATTCGCCAGTCCGTCATAAATGGCATGCGCGGATCGTTCTCTAACATTACCTGGGACGGCATCGAGATCAACGATAACCTGGTGCGAACGGACGCGCTCTTCGGCGTCAACACACCCAGTGTTGCGGCCGTGGCCGAGTTTCAACTGACGACGCAAAACGCCGGGTCCGAGGATGGCTTGGGTATCGCACAAGTAAAGTTAAGAACCCCGCGCGGTGGAGCGGCATATCACGGCGAGGTTTACGATTACTATCGCAACGATAAATTAGACGCCAACACCTTCTTCAACAACACTACCGGTCTGGCGAAACCAATTTTGCTTCAGCATCAGTATGGGTTCAACGTTGGTGGACCGTTTGCCCTGCCGCGGTTTGGCCAAGGCGGGCCGAGCCTTACGGAGAAGAACAAGCTGTTCTTCTATTTCTTCTACGAATACATTGACACCCAACAGGATTTCACACCCAACCGAACGGTCTTATTGTCGGGAGCGCGTACCGGCAACTTTACCTACGTTCGCACTGACAACGGACAACTGCACACGGTGAACCTTTTGACCCTGAGTGGTCGAACCATTGACCCCCGCATTCGAACTCTGATTGATCTCACGCCCTCGTCGAATAACACTTCGATCGGCGACACGCGCAACACCGGAGGGTTCCGCTTCAACACACCCAACGGCAGCACCGGCCGAAACATTGGGTTCCGAATCGATTACGAGATTACCTCGCGGCATCGAGTGGAAGCCATCTACTCTCACTTCCTCTCCAAGCTCCCAAACGATGTCCAGTTGAACAATATCGGAGAACAGTTTCCGGGTCTGCCCGGCGGCGGGCAGGAATCCAAAAGACCTCGATATGCTCTGGCCTGGCACTCGAACCCAACTGCAAATATCACGAACGAGCTGCGGTTTGGCTTTTCGTCGAGTACCCCCCTGTTCTTTAACCGGGAAAAGTTTGATGTCGGATATCGGCTAACGCTGCCGCTCATCACCAACCCGATTCAGAATTTTCTGCAACAAGGCCGAGCGCCCCGCAACCACGATCTGATTGACAACGTCACGTGGGTTAAAGGCAAGCATGTGTTCAGGTTCGGCAGCACTGCTCGTTTCGTGCGGATCCTGAACTTCAATGACGCCGGCATCGTGCCGCAGTTTACAGTGGGCTTCAACACCACGACGAATCCCACTCCGCTGGTTAATAATACGGCCAGCTTTCCCGGCGGCCTCTCGAGTACCCAGTTTACTACCGCGAATAGTTTGCTTGGCCTGCTTACGGGCGCTGTAAGCACTGTCACTCAGACATTCAACGTTGCCGACCGGACTTCCGGATTTAGTCGAGGAGTCGGTTCCATCCGCCATCTCGATTACAACACCCTGGCGTTTTACGGCGGAGATACCTGGCGCATCCGCGACAATCTATCTCTTAATATCGGGCTGCGTTGGGAGTACATCGGTCCGCTTACCGAAAGGGACGGACTCGGTTTGATGCCCAAGGACACGTCTCTTGCGGTTCTTAGCGATCCGAATGCCGTGCTCGACTTTGCCGGTTCCGGCACTGGCCGGCCATTCCTCGCAAAGGATTTGAACAACTTTGCGCCTAATGTCAGTTTCGCCTGGGATCCATTCAAGAGCGGCAAGACTTCATTGCGCGGCGGTTTTGCGATCTCCTACGCAATTGATAACAACGCGACAGTGCTCAACAACTCGTCAGTCGGTGGCAACGCCGGACTGCAGTCGGGAGTGACAATCTCCACCCTGACCGGCACGGTGAGCGGCGGCGGGATAATTACCGTCCCGACACCGGCGTTCAGAGTTCCCCGCACTTTGGTTGACCAACTGAGCCTGACTCAAACACCTACCTTGTTCACCACCGAGTTCAATCTTAAGACTCCGTACGCCGCGCAATGGAATCTTGGGGTCGAACGTGAAATTTTCAAGGATACCGCCCTTTCTGTTAGTTACGTGGGCAACCGCGGCATCCAGTTGACGCGCGGCATCGACACCAACCAGGTCAGGATTTTCGAGAATGGGTTCTTCGCAGATTTTCTCCGCGCTCAATCCAATCTTGCCAACTTTGGTAATCCAGCCTGCACGGCGGCGATGGCGGCGGCGACTGGTTGTCAGGTGCTGACAATTTTTCCGAGACTCGGATTAGGAGGTAACCTGGGGAATGCCACAATCAGAAATCTGATTGCGCAGGGCCAGGTAGGAGAGCTGGTGTCAAACTATGTTTCGTCACGCAATACCTTCCTTAACACGGCGCAGCCTTGTGTGACGGGCGCCACCGGGTTGTTGTGCCCAAGCTTCTTCCTGCCCACTAATGGTAATGCCTTCGTGACCGACTATGTCGGCAGCAGTGGTTGGTCGAGTTACCACGGGCTGCAGGCTGAGATCCGTAAGCGCCTCAGTCATGGCTGGTACTACCAGGTCAATTACACCTGGAGCAAAGCCTTCACCAATGCTGAACAGGCGCAGGCTGAATTCGCACCCTACCTCGATCTCACCCTCGGAGACGTCCTTGAGAAAAAGCGCCTTAATCAGGATGTCACGCACGTGCTGAAGGCTAACGCTGTTTACGAGTTGCCGTTCGGCCCGGGCAAAATGTTCTGGAATCGAGGAGGACTCAGCGGCAAGCTGTTAGGCGGCTGGCAGCTTAGTATGATCGGGCAATGGAGAACCGGTAGACCGATCTCCTTCATCTCGGGACGTGGAACGGTTAACCGCGCGGGTCGATCCGGTAACAACACGCCCAACACCACCCTGACACTATCCGAATTGCAACGCCGGGTAGGATTGTTCCACGATCCTGTCACCGGACTGCCGCTTCTGGTGGATCCGGCTCTGATCGCAACCGACGGTCGCGCCAGTTCCACTTTCTTTACGCACCCTGCGGCTGGCACCTTCGGAGGTTTGAGCCTGACACCTGTCAATGGTCCCGGCTATTGGAACGTGGACACGGCGCTGATTAAAAGAACCAGGTTTAAAGAAAGCCTGGGATTGGAGTTGCGGCTGGAGGCTTTCAATACCTTCAACCATACAAACTTCTCAGTGCCCAACTCACTCGACATAAACGACACGAACTTCGGGAAGATCAACACCACTTTCGAAAACCGAATTTTGCAGCTGGCGGCTAAGTTTACCTTCTAGCCACAGCATCATTAAAGAGTCTCAATGAGATGCTTGCCGGGCGTTGTTCTTACTATAAGGACAACGCCCGCTTTGTATCAACGCGCCTCAACGTTAGGGTGTCGCCTCGCTGGCGAACTGCGGCCTTGGACCGGTGACAGACAAGATGTCAGTTCCGTGTTGACTAAACGCAAAGAAGACTATCTATTACCGACCAGCAGAGAGTTCATGGTGGAGCCGGAGCCTTGCCATCGGTAACCACCCGGCGGGCAACAAACGCATCAACCCAATCGAGGAATTTCAGTCAGGAAAGTGCTTTGAACCTGCCGCACATGTACAGGTTCCCGCTTTGAATTCAGTCTGAGGTAAGACCCGCAATAATTGATTGGAAATTCAATCTCACCGATTTCACATTCAAGGTTCCGCTCGAAGCCAATGAGTCAGCGACCCGGTTCGTAGAGTTTCACTCACGCGCAGCCGTTCTCGGTCACAGTCCGATGCACTTGCCGCTTTCAATTTTTTGAACGGCGTCTGCAGGAAAAGTCAATGGGTTCCAACCAGGCCGCAGCCAGACCGATCCGTCCGAATACTCGATCCGATTGATGATGATTTTGCGCTTGGAATCTTGGGCCGACTTGTCTCCCGCTTTCGAGGCATCAATTACTCGCCAGGGAGCCAGTGGACTAAACAACTCGATCTTTTTGCTTTCTTTGGGCTTCACCTTAATGGAACAAAAGAACTGTCGGTCTAATGGATCCGGTTCAAGCGAGGGCTGATATTCCCAGGCAAAGCTCTTGACAACGTTCAGGCTCTCATTTTTAACCTCTAATCGGTAAAAGTAAACCTTTGAGTTAGGTTTGCCTGATAGAGCAGCGTTTAATTCAGTGGCCCTCATCTCGGCGCGGCGCTCCAGCAAATCCCTTCGATTCTTTATTTCTTGAGGTTCGTTCCTGGCTGTTTGATTGATAGCGATGGGCTCGTTTCTGGGTGCATCTGGCTCGTGAACCGGACGGATCATGCCGCTTCCGGTTTCGTACTTGCCGCAACTGAATTTGAGCACGATTAGGTCAGAACTATCCTGGGTGCTGGTTTGCGCCTGTGAAATAGCAGCGAGGGCTAGCAACGCGAAGCCAAAGACTAATCTCATTGGTACTTCCCCAAAAGCTTGAGTTACTCAATAGCGCGAGAGTGATACACGCGGATTATTGAGTCATGAGGCACAGGATGTCAATGAAAGTTCTGAAAACTTAGAGTAAATCTAAGCTCTACCAGATCGATTTCTTCATGAACTCCTAAGAAAATCCGTATGCATTCGATACTAAGGCTGTGCTCGATCATACTTCCCGCGCTTCATTACCGATCGTTTGTTCAGGTATTCGTACGATCATCCGAATTCATCAAGATTCTACTTCGGCACAGCTGAAATCCCAAACCGTAATCCTTCAATATATATAATGATTTTCACTATTCCGAGCGAGAAAGGCATGATTCTTGCACTTTCGTAACCTCAAAATCAATTGTGTTTCTAACAAAACACATCAGCAAAAGACATGGTTTCTGATGATTGACTCAGAAAGATAACTCTCTGAGACGCGTTGGAAACTTTAACAGGACACGTTTCGAGCATAAGGAGAGCCTATCAATGAAAAGAGTTGCTTCTATTTTGTTATCGCTATGCTTCGGAAGTATTGCGATAGCTCAATCTAGTTCCGGCAGTTTGGTGGGCACGGTTGTCGACCAAAACGGAGGCATTGTTGCCGGAGCGACTGTTGAAATCGTCGACGATGCCACCGGCAAGACCAGAACCGTACAAGGAAAGGATGCCGGCGCTTTTAACGTTCCCCAGTTGGATGTTGGCACTTATACGGTCAAAGTCACGGCCCAGGGATTCAAAACATTCACCGCTACCGAGTTAAAAATAGATGTTGGAAAGCAATATTCCTTGGCGGTTGTCCTTGAACCCGGCGGTGTTCAGGAAATCGTTACCGTCGTCGCGGGAGCTGATGTGCTAAACGCCACCACGGCCGAGTTGAGTAATACTGTTAGCCCTCGTCAGATTCAGGAGTTGCCGCTCAACGGCCGCAACCCACTCAACCTGATAACTCTCCAAGCGGGCACAGCGTCAAACGGGGCGACTAACACCGCCATCAACGGCCAGCGCACCTCTTTTACAAACATTACGCGCGATGGCGTTAACATTCAGGACAATTTCATCCGCTCAAACGCAACTGATTTCGCCCCTCAACGACCCGGCGTGGATGACATCAGCGAATTCACGCTCACCTCTGCGAACGCTGATGCCGCGCAGGGCTACGGCGCCTCGCAGGTACTGGTGGCGACGCAGCGCGGCTCGAGCGAATTTCACGGAGCACTTTTTGAGTACAATCGCAACTCCAAGTTTTCATCGAGACCTTTCTTTGCTAACTCAAGAGCGTTTCTGAACCGCAATCAGTTCGGCGGCAAAGTTGGCGGGCCAGTGCCGCTGCCAAGGTTTGGCGAGGGTGGCATCGCGGCTTACCGTGACAAGGGTTTTTTCTTTTTTAATTACGAAGGCTTTCGGGAACGCAAACAGCAAACGGCTTTGAAAACGATTTTGCTGCCGCAAGCGCGTACCGGAGTGTTCACCTACATCGACAGTGCCGGTGCTACGCGGACGATCAATTTGTTCACAATCCCTCAGCCTATGACCCTTGGCGTCACCGCCGTCAACCCCCTCATACAGAGCCGAATCCTTAATCTGCTGCCGACTGTGGGCAACACCACGGAAGCCGGTGACCAACGCAACACGACCGGTTTTAGACTTAATGTCCAAAACAACATCGATCGTGACAATTACACGGCGCGCTTCGACGTCGAGGCCACACCGCGGAATTCATTCAATTTCATTTACGCGCACGGGAGCGAGGCGAACGACCGGCCCGATATTGCCAGCGGCTACACACCAGCGCCGCTTGTCATTCAACCGGCGACCAGAGATTTCCTCGCAACGGGGTGGACTTGGACACCGAACGCGAAACTGACCAACGCACTGCGCGGCGGCTTTTTCCTGAGCTCGCCGGTTTTCAATCGCGTCAACCCGGAAGATGCCTTTCTGCTGACGCTTCCACTGATCAGCAGCCCCGAAACCACCTTCCAGGACCAGGGACGCAATGCAGACAATTACACGATCTCGGATAACGCCACCTATATTAGCGGTAATCACTCATGGCGTTTTGGTGGTTCCGCAACCTGGTTCAAGGTCGACGCCTTTGCCAAGTTCGACACGGTGCCACGGTATTCGCTGCAACTCAACACGGTAACTGGCTCGTTGCCGTCCGGTAGCTTCCCCGGTGGCATCAGCGCGGCGCAACTCACCAACGCCAATAATCTGTTGGCATTGCTCGGCGGCGTCGCGGGAAGAGTTGACCAGACATTCAACGCCGTGAGTCCCACCTCGGGATTCCTCCCGGGCTCGACTTCCAGGCAAATTTTCGATTTCGAGAACTACGGTTTTTACTTCAGCGATCAGTGGCGCGTTAACCAGAACCTGACGCTGAACCTGGGGGCTCGCTACGAAGTATTCACGGCGCTAAGGGAGCGCAACGGTTTCGCGCTCGAGCCGGTGATCGGTAACAACGATCCCATCGCAACCATTCTTAACCCAGTCGGTACAGTTGATTTCATCGGCGCTAACGGCGGGGGTAACAGGTTTTACAAAACCGACAAGAACAATATCGCGCCGGTTGTGAGCTTCGCCTGGTCGCCTCAGTTCAAAAACAGACTGCTTGGCAGCCTTCTCGGCAGCGAGGGGCGCACAGTCATTCGCGGCGGCTACCGCATTAGCTACGTCAACGACGAGTTTGTGCGCGCCCCAGACAACGCGCAGGGCGCGAACGCTGGTCTATCGACGTCAAGAGCCTTCCTGATTAACAACCGGCTCGGTCAACCGCTGTTTACGGTGCCCACGCCTGCTTTCGCCATTCCGCGCTCGTTTGCAGACGGCAATGCACTTTCGGGTGTTAACTTTGGAACCGTCTTCGCGGTCGACCCGAATCTGAAGGTTCCGATGACGCAAGAATGGAACTTCGGCATTCAACGCGAGATTGGCTTCCAAACGGCGCTTGAAATTCGTTACGTTGGCGGCAAGAGCGACAATCTGGTTCGCGGAATTGACTTCAATGAAATCAACATCTTCGACAACGGCTTCGTCCAGGATTTCATCCGGGCGCGGAATAACTGTATTGCCCAGGGGGCAACGCTTCCGGGCTCAGGCGATCCGGTGAACAGATGCACCAACGCCAACTTCAATGCGGCCATTCCTGGTAGTGTGCCGCTTACGGTATTTCCGAGTCTTACCTCCGGTGGCCTGCTGACAAATGCCACAGTCCTCGGTCAGATTCGAGCTGGGACACCCGCCGATCTAGCCCTGATTTATATTCAGAACGCGCTTACCGGCAGTGTCCGATTCCTTCCAAATCCAAACGCCGGTGTGGCTGACCTGCTAACCAATGACGGCCGGTATCGATATCATGCGTTGCAGACTGAGATTCGCCGGCGCTTCACGAGTGGGTTCCACCTGCAAGCCAACTACACGTTCCAGAAAACACTTACCAACGCGTCGGGCGTAGGCCAGACGAATTTCGAGCCAAACCTGTCCAACCGGCTGACCGAGATCGAGTACTCGCGAGCCGACTATGACGCGACGCACGTCTTTAATCTCAACACGATCTACGAGCTGCCGTTCGGTCGCGGAAAGCGCTGGCTGAGTGACAGTAACGCGCTTGACCGAATCCTCGGCGGATGGCAAGTCACTTCAATCTTACAGGCCGCCACCGGTGCGCCAATTACGATGGTGGACGCTCGCGGTACCTTCAACCGAGCCGGACGCTCATCACGCCAAACACCGCTCACGAACTTGACGAAGGATCAGATCCAGAATCTGATCGGCATCTTCCGCACGCCGAACGGAGTCTTCTTTATCAATCCGTCGGTGATCAACCCGGCTACCGGACGCGGATCTGAGGGCTTTGGCACGACGCCTTTTGCAGGTCAGGTCTTTTTCAACAACGGGCCGGGCCAGACAGGGGGCCTCGAACGTGGCTTCATCAACGGGCCGTTTTTCCTGAATTGGGATGCGTCGATCATAAAGAATATTCGCATCACCGAGAACACCAGATTCCAGCTTCGGGGCGAGGCGTTCAACGTGCTGAATCGGGCTAACTTCTTTGCCTCGCAGCTTGGCAATCTGAACATCAACAGCACGAACTTTGGTCGCATCACCTCTACCTTTACGTCGAGTGGCGCTCAGCGGGTTATTCAGTTCGCTGGACGTTTCGAGTTTTAAGAACCGACGCTGGCCTTGAGTATCAGGCCTCGCACTGTAAAGGGCGCTGCTCCACTTGGAGTAGCGCCCTTTTTTTAAGATGAAGGAGGACTTTGAAACTTCGAACTTTGAGCTTTGCTGAGCTTTGAGACTTTGAAACTTTGAACCTGGTTCTTGATACAGATGAAAACCAAAGCACAAAGATCAAAGCTCAAAAAACAAAGAATCCGCCTTCATTGACCATCCACGTCAAAAGCATTCGGGTCGATAGATTGGTTGTAGAAAACTTCAGTTAGATTCCTCTGCCTTAAGCTTTTGGCCGTTTACTGCGAATGGCCGAGGCCAACCGGCGAGTCCAATAACTAACCCAAGCAGGAGAAGACAGCGAAACAATAGCCCCGAGATTTCTTCATTTTTAACTCCTAATCCTACGTTTCCTTTGCCAAGATCAGTTAGAATGATCGCGCGCATTTTACAGTATCCTGTAGAATCAAAACATTGACAGATCAATACTGCTGAGAGGGCTAGCCATGGAAATCTTTCTTTTCCTCTCACTCCTGATGCAAGCATTGTCGCAGTCTCATAACCAGACGGATGCAGACTTGCCAGTTGAGGTGCTTAAATTCTCATGGACTCAGAATCGTGCGCCGGCGGCGGATCCCAATCGGACTGGTAGTGCCAACCCGGCGCGCCGGGAATTCGAGTACCTGCGGGACATGGCGAATCGGAGTTCAGTTGAAAACCGTAGCCGCGACATGAGAGAGCTGGAAGAGAACGTGGCCCGGGACACACGTGCTTCACAATCAGCGGACCTTTACAAATACCGCATCGAATTAAAGAACCGCGGATCGAAAGTGATCAAGTGGGTCTTTGTCGATTACCAAACCAGTGAGCCATCCGATCCTGACAATCCCACACACCGGCAATTTGCTTGCTCCGTTACCATCAAACCGGATCAGAGCAAGTTGATGGAAGGATTTAGCAACCTTCCGCCGAGTCGCGTGGTCAGCGCCATTAACCCGGATAAACCGCTGACCGAACGTTTGATCATTAATCGGATAGAATACGGCAACGGCGAGATCTGGCAGCGGCCAGATTGGCATGCGCCAGACAAGATTCCCAGCAGAGGCGCCAGCCGTGGACAATGTCGACCGATTTGAGTTGCTGTTCAAACCCCTCCGAAAGGCAGGGCAGTGCCAATAGAGCCGATCTGTGCCCTGAAACAAGAATGATCGGATTCAATAGTCTTCCTCTAGTCCGAACCAGCTAATGTCAAACTTCCTCAGTAATCAACTTCCCCTGGCTCCGCTCGGCGCCGGCGACCTCATTGATCGCGCCGTCAGGCTTTACCGGCGCCATCTTTTTACGCTGATGCGGATCGCAGCGCCGCCGGTGATCGTTTCCACAATTGGATCAGTCTTATTCTCGGTGGCCTGGCGCAAAGTGTGGACTACAGCCAGCGGCGGAATGCTGGCCCTCTATATTTTTATGATCGTGGCCGGGGGGATCGTGATTGTTGCCGGTTACGTCTTTAGCCTGATAGTTATGGGCGGCGCCGCGCGTAATCTGGTGTGCCATTTGTTATGGAATGAGCCGGTTTCTATTCGAGCGACCTACGCCGCTGTCCGATCACGCTTCTGGGGACTGCTGGGCGCAAGTCTGATTATGGTCGCGTGGTTTGGTTTGTCGGCAATGGTCGCTTCCTTCGGTTGGTATACCGTCTTTGTGCTCGTTGCAATAGGGGCCGTGGTTGTTACCCAAATCGCGCCAATGTGGATGGCGGTTCTGGTTTGGGTGGCGGGCACAATTGTTTCAGCGGTCGTGGCCTTATGGCTGTTCTTTTTTTTCATCGGACGCATTGCCTATGTGCCTCAGGTCATGCTCGTGGAAGGTAAAGGAGTCTTTTCCTCCGTTAGCCGAAGCTTTTCGCTGGCCAAGGGGAATGTGCGTCGTTTGATGGCCATGACACTCTTCATCACCTTTGCGTTTTATTCGGCATTGATGATCCTGGTGGCTCCGCTGCTATGGTATGGTTATCTGAACGGTGTCAGCCTATCACCCTGGGACTCGACCGAATGGCCCGCGTTTTATGCGATTGCTTATAGCGTGCTTCAGCCCGTAAGCTCGATCTTGCTGGCCCCGATCTGGATGCTTGGTCTCTCGCTGTTGTATGTTGACGAGCGCGTCCGTCACGAAGGTTATGACATCGAGTTGATGGTCTCTCGACAGTTAGGGAGTGTGCCGAAACTGGATGTTGTTTCTCCCTATGCGCCCGCAATTGTGATGGATCACGAAAGAATTACGGCCCCGCCACGCCCAGGTAATACGCTGGGTCTTAGTTGATAACAAAGTGCCATACCTCCTTTCATCTTTGCTTGCCTCGCGACCGGCGATCTTACGGCGCCCATCGAAGCTGCGGGTGGCGATTCGATTTCAGTTTGCTCTCTTGATGCTGCAAATCTGCGCTGGTGCAATTTTGGCGACGCCACTTAGCGAATATCAGAAGCGCCTCGCGCAATCAGTCAGCGCCCTCGAGACGCTGGCCCAGTCCGATGAGGGCGAATCTGAAGCCCTTCGGGCCGCGCGCTTCAATGAAACACTTGCCGCCGTGCGCAGCGCTATCCCCGAGACCGAGACTGTGGAATGGGGTGGCACGGTTTTTCACGTCGATAATTCATGGCTGCATCGCGGCCTCGAAGAGTTCGAAAAGACCGCGCCGGCAGAGCAGGCAAACTCGCTCAGGCACATCACCGAGCGTCTTCAGGCAGTGACGCAACGGCTCGACGAGATCGAAAGGGCCAGAATAGCTGCCGCGGCCAACAAAGCTGAAGCCAGACAGAAACTTGGCGAGATTCTGCAGCGCCAGGAGTACGCTCGTAACCGTCCGAACGAAAGTGCGCTCGCGCGTCTCTGGCGCAAGCTGGTGAAATGGATTCAGAACCTGTTTCCCAAAGCAAAACCGCTGGCTCCTGGCAGCGCGAATTTCCTCACGCAGCTAGCGCAGCTCCTGGTCATCCTTTTGGCCCTTGGGGTGATAGCGTACGCCGTAAAATTATTTGCGCCTCGATTGTTCAAAGGGAGTCGAGCTAAAAAGGACCATAAGCGAGGGCCGCGGATTGTCCTGGGCGAAAAACTTGAACCAGATCAGTCCGCTATGGATTTGCTTGCTGAGGCTGAGGCTCTGGCCCATCGAGGCGAACTTCGAGCGGCCATTCGCAAAGCTTACATCGCCTTGCTGGTTGAGCTCGGCGAGCGGAAAATTATCAGTCTGGCTCAGCATAAGACAAATCGTGACTACCTCAGCGCGGTGCGTGGCCGGGAACCTCTCTACGGGCACGTCCGACAGCTTACTGACAGCTTTGAGCGGCATTGGTATGGCCTGGCTAGTGCTTCAAAAGCCGACTGGGACGCATTTCGCGCCGGCTACGGCCAGGCGTTAACAATTTAGAGTTCCGTATGCGTCAGAAACTTGGCATTCTAGTTTCAATCATGCTCGTGATTGGAGTGTTGATAATCATCAACACGGCCTCGTACGTCTCGAAGGATGAGCCGCAGGATACTGAGCTGTCGCCCAACAGATCGACATATCACTCGGGGCCGACCGGAACTCGCGCCCTTTACGATTTCTTAAGCGAGTCGGGTTATAAGGTAATGCGTTGGCGCGAGATTCCCGAGAGGCTGTTGGCTGATGAAAGGCAAAGTGTGCAAACGTTTGTGATCGTCGGCGACACCGCTTTACCCATCGAAGATGAACAAGCCCGCAGTCTCCTGTTGTGGGTTCAGCAGGGCGGCAGGTTGGTGCTGGTTGACCGCAGACCGGCTGATAGTCTGCTGGCCTCCTCGGCAGACTGGAGCGTGAGGACGGAGTTAGTCAATTTTCCATTCAATGTTGACTCGGCGAATCCGAAAGAGATGACCGAGAACGTGAAGCCGGTTCCTCCAAATCAGCCTACGTTGCTGACTCAAGATATAGAGTCGGTTATGCCTTCGAAATTTGCGGCAACCATTGCCTTCACGGCCGTTGATTCAGCAAAGAGCAGTGTTCAAAGGCAGACACGCGTCTTTACCGTGGACGAAGATCCAGAATATGAAGACCAATCCGAACCCGAAGCTGGACCAGTAATTGTTCCCGAGTCTTCGATCCCGATGTCACCGGCGCCGGTCGTTCACCTGGCCATATCGACGAGAGCTCTACTGCTGGACTACCCACATGGAGCGGGCCGCATCATTCTGCTTAGCGATCCTTACATGTTCTCGAACGGCGGCATTGGTCTTAAGGATAACCTCCAACTTGCGATTAACATATTGAGAGGCAGCGGCGGATTGATTGCGTTTGACGAATTTCACCAGGGAAGAGCGGCCGCGCGCAATGAGTTGATAGGCTACTTTTCAGGAACACCGGTCATTCCTATTCTGGGCCAGATTGTCCTCCTGATTCTGGTGTTGTTGTGGACCGGAAGCCGGCGTTTTGCCCGGCCCTTGCCGCTGGCACAGATCGATAGACGCTCGAGCCTGGAGTTTGTGGCATCGATGGCCGAACTCCAGCAACGCGCGCGGGCATTCGATTTGGCAATCGAAAACATATATGCGAGGACGCGCCGGGTGCTGGCGCGTTATGCGGGAACCGATTACAACACATCGCGAACCGAAATCGCCTCGCGAGTGGCGTCGCGTTCCTCGCTTGAGTCACGTCAGGTCGAGGTTTTGATGCGGCAGTGTGAAGACGCCATTAACGGGGCGCCCATAACCGAACGCCAGTCACTGTTGCTGGCAAAACGGCTGCGTGACATTGAAAGAGATCTGGGGTTGCGCATGCGCTCGCGTGATGCGAAACAGGCCCAGAAGGGGTGACTTAGCTTTGAGCTTTGTACTTTGAGCTTTGTACTTTGAACTTAGTACTTTGTACTTTGTACTTTGTACTCTGTACTCTAATTCCAAGTACCAAGTACCAAGTACCAAGTACCAAGCACCAAATACCAAGTTCCAAGTTCCAAGTTCCAAGTTC
>Ga0187893_10010539_pt1 | contig 13719 bp, 12 predicted proteins | sample MA1701074metaG_FD_139574 | JGI IMG/M metagenome (GOLD analysis project Ga0187893, IMG submission 139574) | White microbial mat communities from a basaltic lava cave in the Kipuka Kanohina Cave System on the Island of Hawaii, USA - MA170107-4 metaG ...
CAGCGAGTAGCGCGAATGACACCAAGCCCAGCCAGATTAGGCGCATCCGTGATTCCGCCACAATGATCGCATAGTGAACTGGCCGGGGTCTATCAGAGCAACGTCAGGAGCAGAATAAAGGCAGGAAACGGCACTGTGGCCAACAGGCACACACCGTGTATCGAAGCGACCTATCAGCGATCGGTCTTCGGAGTGGTGGACAACATCGCCAGGAACAACCCAACGATGAAAAACAACGGAATCAGATGCGTTACCGACATACTTCTCGACCTCTCTTAACTATGAAATAGCAACTTGGATACCAAAGTCTCTCGGCTGTTTTACGTAATTTCACCATCAGATCTCTTTAGCGCGTTCCAGCCGCCAGGACCGGGACATTGGGAATCAGGAACCACCGGTCGCGGTGCCAGTCTCTTACATACCAGGACGCCAGAGACGGTCCCGGTGTTGGCATGCTCACGGGCACGGCTACATTCACCGGAGTCTGCACGGCCGGCCGCTGGACCGGCGGCGATGTTGAAGGCGGCGTCACAGTAAATAAAGCCGGAACCACAGCGGTTTGTTCCTCTTTGTTTTCATTTGCCACCATGGCCCGAATCACTCGCTCCGTCAGGCCCTGCCGCGCCAGCCAGACCAGTCCCTCGGCTGTGACATCGAACTGCGTCTGTTTGTAGTGGATCAGATCGATGAGGAACGCCTCGCTGTATCCGGCGCGAGCCAACAGAGCCACTCCGTGATTTGTCAATACATTGCGGGCAATGCCCGCATTCTCCGCGGGTGTCGATGGAGCCTCGGCTCCCCAAGCGATACAGGGAATCAGTAGCAATGCCAGACGCATCGAAAGCCTCCTTGCGGTCCCATATCGGCAAGATGCCCTCAAGCTATAACGCGTAATTAATCGCCCGATAAGCTTCTTCGAGGTGAGAAAAATTTTCCTGTCCTTGTTGCCTGGGCTGCTTGCGGCGGTCGAAATTACCACGGAGGTTCTTCCGGACGCCGTTGTTCACCGGCCGTACGACCCTGCTCCGCTCACGGCGGCCGGCGGCCACCGGTGCACCCAAAACAACATCAACTTCAGCGTCGTTCTCGGCAAACTGCCGCCAGGAATCACGTTATCCGGCGGCGGGTTTTTCTCCGGTGTTCCGCCCGAAACCGGCCAGTTCACGTTTGTCGTTCGGGCGCAGAATGACTGCGGCATGGCCACCCGGACGTATACACTGCGTGTCGATGGAGCGCCGGTTCTGGTGTTGGAACCGGATTCGCTCGAATTCCGTTATCGTGTGGGTGATCCGCCGCCGCCGCCACAGAGTCTCCGCGTCGCCTCGAGCTGGTCCGGCCTTCCCTACTCGATCTACGCGGAAGGCGCGGCCTGGATCCAATTGCGTCCCTTGCGCGGCCGGACACCGCCGCCCGGCTCCGGGCATTCCGCCGATACGGTGGCGGTCGTGGTTGACCCCTCCAAGCTTACTCCGGGCGTCTACCGCGGCTGGGTCAAGCTAACCGCATTCGAGACCACTAACGAACCAACCGTACCTGTAAAGCTGACAGTTTCCGCGAATCCGCCCTAGATTACCGGCCTCGCCGCGCGGGCGGAGGACAGCAATCGGCGCCACACAGTCCCGCGGGCTCGCCGCCCCCTTCGATCCGCTCAACAATCAGATCCCGAATCATCGATACAAAGCGCGGATCGGTTCCGGCCGTTGCCGCGCGCGTCATCGCGATTCCCAGCCGGTCGCAAAGTGCGCGCGCTTCGGTGTCCAGATCGTAGAGAACTTCCAGGTGGTCGGACACAAAGCCGATGGGAACCAGCACGACCGCCGGAGCGCCGCTGGCTTGGGCCTCTCCAATCGCCTCCAGAACATCGGGCTCCAGCCAGGGCGTCGCAGGCGAACCACTGCGGCTTTGATAGACGAGCCGGTGCGCGGACAGGCTCAGCCTTTCCGATACGGCGCGCGATGCTTCCTCAAGTTGCCGCACGTAACGGGACGTGGCCGCCATCGCCACGGGAATACTGTGCGCCGTAAACAATACGGCGGCTCTGCCACGAACACCGGCCGGGAGTGCGTCGATGGCCTGCCGCGCCGCGTCCGCCACCACGTCCAAAAACCCCGGATGGTTGTAAAAGACGCGGATCTTGTCGATCGCTGGCGCCTTTTCCCCCGCCTCACAACAAGCCTGAGCAATGTTTTCCTTATATTGCCGGCAACTGGAGTACGAGCTGAAGGCGGATGTCACAAACGCCAGCGCCCGCTCGACGCCGTCCGCCTTCATGCGGCGGATCGTATCGGCCAGAAACGGATGCCAGTTGCGGTTGCCCCAGTAGACCGGCATTTTGGGGCCACGGCGCACAAGTTCGGCTTCAAGCGCTGCGATCAAGGCGCGGTTTTGATCGTTGATCGGACTGCGGCCTCCGAAATGATGGTAATGTTCGGCCACTTCGTCGAGGCGCTCTTTCGGCACGCCTCGTCCGCGAGTAACATTCTCAAGGAACGGCAGCACGTCCTCGGGCTTTTCCGGGCCGCCGAAGCTAACCAGGAGCACGGCGTCGTAGCCGGTCATAGGGTGTCGCGCAGAACTTCCAGCGGCTTTTGCCGCAAAATGCGGCGGCTGGCGAGCCAACCGGCGGCGTTTGACAGCAGCACCGTGCCCGCTATCGAAATCAGGTGCGGCAGCGCATCAAAGCGATACTCGACTTCAAAGAGGCGCTTCAGAACCATCAGGGAAAAGGCGGTGGCCAGTACGCTCCCCAGAATGCCGCCGGCCAATCCGAGGATGGAGAACTCAACTGAAAAAATGCTCGCGATGCTGCGGCGTGTTGCGCCAAGCGTTTTCAGGATGACCACTTCGCGGATGCGGCGAAACCGCGTGCCCGCCACGCTTGATGCCAGTATGACGGCTCCGGCCAGAATCGCGAAGAACGAGATGAAGCGAATTACCAGAGCGATCTGGTCGACGACATCCTGGACGATGGCCAGCACGTCCGCGCCGTTGATCACCGTCACGGTGGGGAAGCGCTGGAACGCCACGCGCTGTAGTTGCGCGACCGAGGAAGGCTGCATCCGGATGGCCGCGAACATGAGCGTAGGGAGTCCGTCGAGCGCGCCGGGGTTGAACAGGAACTCCAGATTCGACCCGATGCGGACAGCTTCACTGCGATAGACGCAAACGAGCCGGGCACGAATCGGACGGTTGTGTGAAACCCATTCCAGTTCGTCCCCAGGCTTCAGATCCAGAATGCGGGCGGCATCCTGGCTGGCGCAGATCTGCGCTCCGTCCTTGTTTGCGACGCTCGTCCGCGCCCACCAGTTGCCGGCAACCACCACGCTTTGCGGAGGCATGCCGGCGCTGTAGCTCACCGAACGCGTCTGACGGAAGCGGCGCGAGAATCCTTTCAGTTGAAGCTCCTCGACCGGCCGTTTATTCACCCGGACCATTCGCGCCGCCACCAGAGGCACAAGCTCGGGGCTGCCCTGAACGCCGGGTTGATGGCGCAGCAGCTCGGTGACTCCGTCGCGCTCGCGCGGCGTTACGTTGATCAGGAAAACGTTCGGCATGTTGGGCGGCGCGCTCTCGGCAATCTGAGTCAGCATCGACTTCTGAATCAGATAAATAGTTAGCGAGAACATGACGCCCAATCCCAGAGCCACCAGCAGCGCGGAAGCCTGATTACCCGGCCGGTAGATGTTGGCGATGCCCTGCCGCATCGATGCCGGCAATGATTGCTGGCTAACCCGCGAGAGTCGTTTCAGTCCGGCCAACAGCAGCGAAGCGAAGCCGGCCAAAAGCAGCAGACTGACGGCAAAGCCGCCCACGAAGTATAGCCCGGTGCGGAGGCTTTCGCTGAGCCACCATACGATGGCCAGAATGCCGGAAAGGATAAGCGCGCCAATAGCCGCCGATACTTGTCCCTGGCGAAGCCGCACCGAAAGCGGCGGGCGCGCCTCATCCATTTCGCGCCGCAGGATCAGCGAAGGCTTCACGCGCCGGATGCTGACCAGCGGCGGTATGGTGAAAAGCATCGTCGTCAGAAGCCCGATCGAAAGCCCCTGCAAAGCGGCGCCCAAGTCCCAGCTCAAGCCCGGATCAAGCTGGAAATAGCGGGCGATCAGCGCCGGAAAGACGCGCTGCACGATCAGCCCGATCCCAATGCCCAGCGCGCCTCCGATGATCCCCAGCATCAGCGTCTGTAGCGTGTAGATCCGTATGATCTGCCCGGACCGCGCGCCCAGACATTTCATGAAAGCGATGGTGTCCAGCTTTTGCTGCAAATGCGAGTGCATCGCCATGCCGACTCCGAGAGCGCCGATCATCAGAGCGATAAGGCTCACCAGACTCAGGAAGCGTGTCGAGCGATCCAGCCCGCGCGTGATCAGCGGATGCGTTTCCCGGTAGTCGATGATCATGGCCTCCGGGAAAGCAGCTTTAAGCTGAGTCCGCGCCTGCTCGATGGGAAGCGCTCCTGGCCCGAACCGCAAGAGAATCCTTTGTGCCGCGCGGCTGCCGGTGACGATCAGACCGGTGCGGTCCAGGGCCTCCCTGCTCATCAGCACGCGCGGGCCGACGTTGAGGCTGCCCGCCATGCGGTCCGGCTCAACGGCCACGATGCCTGCGATGCGAAAGCCGGCCGTACCGAGCTTGACCTGGTCGCCAACCTTCCAATCAAAGCGGACCAGCAAATCGTCGGAGACGGCGATGGCGTCGCTGGCGAGGGCCGTCCGCAACGGCTGTGGCGGATCGAGCACCAACTCGCCGTAAAAGGGATAAACCTCGGGATCGACGGCCTTGATGGAAACCAGAACCGGGTTATCCGCGCTGGGTCCGGACATCATGGAGACCGATTCGGTGATCCAGGTCCGGTCAATGCCGCTTTTCTCGTAGGATTCGAGCAGCGCTTCCTGTTCGGCATTCGGCAGATCGAACTGGCGCACGCTCAAATCAGCGGCCATGAGCTTTCGCGCGTCACGCAGCAGCATGGACCGGAACGACTCGCTGAAGCCGCGAACGCCGGTAAGCGCGCCGACACCCAGCGCCACGGCGATCACAACGAACAGAAAGCGACCCGAGGAGGCGCGCGCTTCGCGCCAGGCGATTTTGCGCGCCGTGGACCAGGCGAAACGGTCACCCACGCAGATCGTCTCCCACGACGCGGCCGTCCCTGAGTTGGACGATGCGGTCGGCGTGCGCGGCCAGAGCGGCGTCATGCGTTACCAGGACGAGCGTTGCGCCTTCGCGCTGGTTGAGCGCCAGCAGCAGCTCCAGTACGTGCTGGCCGTTGGCCGAATCCAGGTTGCCGGTGGGTTCGTCCGCCATCAGGATGGGAGGCCGCATCATGAAGGCGCGCGCCAGCGCAACGCGCTGCTGTTCGCCGCCCGATAACTGAATCGGGTAATGGTCGCGGCGTTCGGTGAGGCCGACATTTTCAAGCAGCTCCAAGGCGCGGCTTATGCCGTTTGATCCGCCCGCCAGCTCATGCGGAAGCAGGATATTCTCAAGCGCGGTGAGCGTGGGAATGAGTTGATAGGACTGGAATACAAAACCGAGTTTTCGTCCGCGCACGCGCGCCAGAGCGTCCTCGGATAGCCCCGTGATCTCTTCGCCATCCAAAGTGATGCGGCCTGAGGTCGGAGTATCGAGGCCCGCCAGCAGACCAAGCAGCGTACTCTTGCCGCTGCCGGACGGACCCATGATCGCCACAAACTGGCCGCGCGGCACTTCAAGGTCAATGCCTCTGAGGATTTCAACCGAGCGCGGGCCGTTGGTGATGGTTTTGGTGAGAGCCGAGACTTGAATCATCGTCGACGGATTCGACATTCAACCCGTGAACTTCTATTATGGCATTGCGTGCGCATTCTTCTTGTAACACTGGTTCTGCTGGCCGGTTGCAGCCGGCCGGAGACTTCACCGCCTGCCGCGAAGGAAACTCCGCCGGCGCCGCCGGTTGTTCCGCAACGCACCGACGAACGCCCTGTGATTGTGGCGTTCGGCGACAGTCTGACGGCGGGCTTCGGCGTAAGCCCTGGCCTGAGCTATCCGGATCATCTACAGAAATCGTTGGACGCGGCGGGCCATTCCTACCGTGTGGTAAACGAAGGCATCAGCGGAGATACCACCAGTGGAGGCGTGGCGCGCGTTGGCCTGGTCTTGTCGCACAAACCGGCGATCGTGATTCTGGCGTTGGGCGCCAACGACGGGCTGCGCGGGATCCCGGTGGCGAGAACGCACGAGAATCTGGATCTGATGCTTGCTGAGATCCTCAAATCGGGTGTGAAGGTGCTTCTCGCCGGCATCACGCTGCCGCGCAACTACGGACCCGATTACATCGGCCAGTTCGACAGGATCTATCCCGAGCTGGCCAGGAAGCACAAAACCCCGCTGCTGCCGTTCCTTCTCGAAGGGGTGGCTTTGAATCCGAAGCTGATGCTTGGCGACGCGTTACATCCCAACGCGGAAGGCAACCGCGTTGTAGCCGCAAATGTCATGAAAGGTCTGCGTCCCCTGCTGGCTGGAAAGTGATAGGGTGGGAAGATGAGAAGCGCGATTCTACTGATGTTTTGCGGCATGCTCTGTGCCGAGCAGGCCGGAATGCCTGCTCCGAAATACACCTCCGCCGGCCGTCTGATCCGGCCGGAGGGTTACCGGGAGTGGATGTTTGTGGGCGCCAATCTCGGGATGGGTTATACGGAGGGTCAGGCCAAGCCGCGGACCAACTATCACAACATTTATATCCAGCGCGAAGCCTACCGCGATTACGCAAAAACGGGCAAATTCCCCGACAAAACCATGCTCGTCATGGAGCTGCTCACCATGGGAACGAAAGAATCGATCAACCGCAACGGCAGCTTCGAGGATCAGTTCATCGGAATCGAAGTGGCGCTCAAGGACGAAACCCGGTTTCCGGAGAAGTGGGCGTACTTCAACTTCATCGGCGAGGGCGGCAAAGCGCTGGCCGACGCGGGCGCGTTTCGCAAAGATCAGTGCTGGAGCTGCCACAATCAGCACGGCGCCGTCGATAACGTCTTCGTTCAGTTTTATCCCGTGCTGCGCGATGCGCACAAAAAATAAGCCGCGATGCCAGTAGCGCTGGTGACCGGAGCGAGCCGCGGCGTCGGTAAAGGCGTTGCGACCGGTTTGGCCGCGGCGGGTTTCCAGGTGTTCGCCACCGGCCGGACGATAGATGCGGCAGAACTTCCCGCCGGTGTCAGGCGGATCCGTTGCGACCATCTGCGCGATGAGGAAACTGCTTCAGCTTTCGAGCAAGTCGCGGCGGAGGCAGCCGGTCTCGATGTGCTGGTGAACAACGCCTGGGGCGGCTACGAAGCAATGGTCGAGAACGGCGTGTTCACGTGGCCGCTGCCGTTCTGGGAGCAACCGGCTCATCGCTGGACCAGCATGATGGATGCCGGCGTGCGCGCTGCGTTTACTGCCGCGTCGCAAGCAGCCCGTGTGATGACGTCCAGACGGCGAGGATTGATTGTGAACATCAGCTTCTGGGCAGCGCAGAAACATGTGGGAAACCTAATTTACGGCGTAGCTAAATGCGCTACGGATAAGATGACAGCCGACATGGCGCATGAATTGCAGCCGCATAACGTAGCCGCCATTTCGCTCTACCCTGGCCTGGTGCGGACCGAGTCCGTGCTGGAAGCCGCGAAACAGGGCTGGCTCAACTTGTCCAACAGCGAGAGTCCGGAGTTCATCGGGCGTGTGATTGCCGCGCTTGCTACGGACGCATCAATCATGGAGCGCAGTGGGAAAGTGCTTGTAGCCGCTGCGGTCGCCGGGGAGTTGGGCGTCAGGGACGTTGATGGAAAGCAGCCGGTTCCATTGACTCTTGAAAGTGTTTGATACATTCGGCCGCGGAAACGCGTCAGAATATACTTATGCGCTGGCTTGCCGCTTGCTTTCTTGTTTCCACAGTCTTTGGGACGACGAATCCCGAGCTGCTCAAAGTCAAATCCGTTTACCTGATGCCGATGACGAGCGGGCTGGATCAGTATCTGGCTAACCAGCTTCAGACGTCCGGTGTCTATGTAGTGGTCACGGACCCGCAGTCCGCGGATGCCGTGTTCACCGACAACCTGGGGCCGGTGTTTGAGAAGCGTATGGCGGAATTATATCCGCCGCAGGTGGAGGAGGAAGAGGAAGTCGAGAAAAAGAGCGACGCCGACACGCGATTCCTTGCGGCGCGTAAGGGACGCGGGATGTTCTTTTTGGTCGAGCGCAAGTCGCGGCAGGTGGTTTGGTCGGTGTATGAGCGTCCGAAGGATGTCACCCCGGACAATCTCAACCGGGCCGCGAAGCGCGTGGCGGACCGGCTGAAACGCGATCTGACCGGCAAACCGGAAAAGTAAACCTCAGCTCGCGCCCCGCTTGGCCCGAATGCCTTCGCGGTAGCGAGCCACCAGCTTCCGCGTCATTTGCCCGATGTCTCGCTCGCTGGTCACATAGGCGCGCGCGCGTTCGACCATTTCCTGCGTTTCGGACGGATTCTCAAAAAGATGTAGGATGCGATCGGCGAACGCGGCGGGGTCGTCGGCTAGATGGCACAGTTCGCGATCACGGCCGGAGAGTCCTTCCGCGCCGAGCGTTGTCGAAACGACCGGGATTCCGGTGCAGAACGCTTCAAGCAATTTGACGCGTACGCCCGATCCGCTCAGAATGGGGCACACGAAGACGGCGTAACGCGAGAACGGTTCGTGAATATCTTCTACAAAGCCCCGGATCTCCACGTTGCGGTCATTGACCGGAAGCGAGTGGCGGGGCGGCGGATCGGAGCCCACGATTACCAGGCGAGTATCGGGACATCGCTCGACGACGCGCGGCAGGACTTGTTTGGCGAACCAGTCGAGCGCTTCCTGGTTTGGGACATGGCGGAAGCTGCCGAGAAACAGCATCGTGTAAGGTTCGCGAGGACCCTGGTGCATCTGGTAACGGCTGGTGTCGATGCCCGCGCGGAGCGTTTCGTCCATGCGGGCCGATAAGCCGGGCAGGAAGGAGAGCAGATAAGTTTTGTTCTCTTTGCTGCAAAGCTGCAACTGGTCCATTCTCGGAAGCAGGCGCAACTCAAAACGTAGCGCGCGCAGGTATTCAAAAATCGCTGCCGTCCGGCGGAACCATGAGCCGGGCTGACGCAGGCCGCGTCCGATGGATTGAAAGTATACGTCGTGCTCAAACAGCGCGGTGAGAATCTGGCGGTAATCGCCTGCATACTGGCCCATGTTGGTGTATTCGATCTGGAACACGTCAATTCGGTGGAGATAGATCTGTCTATGGATGAGCCATTCGAGATCGGCGTTTTGGAACTCGCGGACGGCGTGAGGCGAGATCGCGCCGAATCCGAATGCGTGTGAATCAGGACGAACGAGGAATTCGGCGCTGGCGCATTGGCGCGTGAGCGGGTCATGCTGCTCGATTTGCCACTCTTCGTCGAGCACCGCCACCACGTGCAGTTGGACGAGCCGGCTGAGGGCGCTTGAAGTGCCATACATGAAAACGCCGCCGCCGTGCACCGGGGGATAGATAGGGTAAGGCGACAACAAGAGAACGTTCAGAGATTGCGGTTCAGCGGGCAGCACGCGGAAGCGATCGTGGAAATAGCCGCCTAGAGGACGCCGGAAGGCTTCTGTATCGTTGATTTGGGCAAGGGAAAGTGCGCGCCAGCGGGAACGAAGCGCACCAGGCAACTGAAGAAACGCGCGTCCCAGGCCGGCGAAGTTGGCGCGTTCGCGGGAATGCCCGCCGCAATAGCTGAACAGCGCGTCCGCCCACGTGCGCAAAAAATGAAGCTTCAGGCGAGGCCATTCGTGGATGTTCTTCCAGGCGAAGAGCAGGAAATTTTTTTGAATGATGGACTGGATGTAGGCGGGCGAGAATTTCCTTCCGATGGTTCCGCGATGCTCATGCCAGACGATGCTAGTAGGCTGGTAATAGACGATCCAGCCGCGCTTCCAGGCTTGAAAGCCGAGGTCTGTGTCTTCCAGATAAAAGGGCGCCATGAGATGGTCGAAGCCGCCAAGCTCGAGCAGCTTGCGCCGGTCGAAGGCGCTCGATCCGCCGCCGGGATAAAAGCAAGGGAATATCTCGCGGATCTTGTCGTCGATGCGGTGCCGCACCCCAAGGCGGCCTTTGTCCCACCAGGCTTCGGTCAGCCCCGATTCTTCGCGCGTTTTATCGGGATCGGTGAAGTAGATCTGGCAGGATACGGCGAATACGCGCTCGTCTGAAAACGCATCGACGAGCGGCTGAAGGAAACCGGGGTCGACGCGCATGTCGTTGTTCAGCAGCACAACGATGTCGTTTTTGGCAGCGCGGAAGCCGGCGTTCGATCCGCCTCCGAAGCCGAGATTCTTTGGCAGCGCGAGAACGCGGACTTGCGGAAACTGAGACTGAAGGAATTCCGCGCTGCCGTCGGTAGAGCCGTTATCGACGACGATGATTTCGTTTTCGGGGTTTGCCGACAGCGCCTCGACGACGGAGGGCAAGTATTTTTCGAGCAGGTCGCGCCCGTTCCAGTTCGGAATCACGACGGAAGCGGCGTGAACCGCGGGGTGGGAACCGGCTGTTTGCCTGCGGCGGCCAAGAAACAGGAAAAGGAGGTCTTCAATGAGAAAGGCGACCCATGGGAGGATAATCAGCACAGGTGAGAAGAGCAGGAGCGGAAACCCTCTCGCCAGGCGCGCCAATGCGCGCATCTCAGGAATCCCGCAACTCCGGCCCCAAGCCGAGAGTCCTTCCCAGTTGATACCAGCGTGAGCCGCGCACCGCGCTTAGCCGCGACTGAATGGCCTGTTTTTCCCGGTCGAGGCTTTGAGCCCATTTAGTGCGCTCTTCGACAGTGGCTTCGACTTCATGGAGAACGGAAACACAGCGGGCAAGCTCATCGCATTTCGCGGTCAACTCTTTGGTGAGGCGCGATTCTGTTTCGAGCGCCCATTTCGCCTTCTCCTTGAGGTCCTCGTCCATTTCGTGGATCTTATTCTCGTATTCGGAGACGGTCTCGGCGGCGGCTTTTTGCTCGGCGGCAAGCTCAGCCTGCAGGGCGACAACACGATTGGATGTTTCCTCTAATTTCTCGTTCAATTCGGCCGCCCAGCGGTTGCGCTGCTCAAGCTGTCCAGTTTGGCTGCGGTGCTCGATTACGAGTAGCTCGTGGTCTTGAAGAGCCTTTTCAAGCCACTCGTTTTTTTGGCGCAACTCGGCCTCAAGGCGGCCAATATGATGCTCGCGTTCCCTGAGCACATTAGATGTAGTAGGTACATATACAAACGTAGGAGATCCGGTCTGTGGCAGCAGTGCGCAGACGGCAATGAAGAAGTGGGCCTCTTCTGCGGCGAGGCGTTTCGAGGCGGTGCGAACCTCGGTCGCCGTACCGGCTTCGAGAGGCTGAAAGATGATCGTATCCGTATGATTTTGAAGAAAAAATGAAACGTATGGGAAATGACCGGCAAGTGTTGTACGATATTCGTCGAATTCGAACTCATGTGCATGAAACGGATTCGGACCGGAAACCTGACGTGTTTCGGCATAGTACAGCTTGTTGGGTGTTGAAACCACAAACTGGCCCCCGGGACCGAGGAGACGGCGCGACTCGAATAGTAGTGAAGGAAAGTCGGCTAGATGTTCGATCAATTCGAAGGCGACAACCAAGTCGAAGGCACCGTCCGGAAACGGAAGCGCGGTTGCGGAGGCGACCCGAAATTCAAGATTGCTACTCACATAGTTTTGGGCGGCAAAGGCGATAGCTTCCTGAGCACTATCGACGCCGGTAACGTGGGCCGCCACCTTGGCAAGCTCAGCCGAGCCGTAGCCTGCGCCACAGCCGATGTCCAGAACTCTTTTCTGGCGGGCCAGCCTGGCGGCGAAAGCGTAGCGGGCAATATGTTCGTTCCAAAGATCCGGGTCGACTTTGCCCGGAATCACGCGTTCACCGGTGAACTCAGCCAACGGACTTCTCCGGCAGGGGGCGGGTCCGGTTCTCTAGCGAAGCGTTCAATTCGACGCGGCAGGGCATGTTCAGGTAGCCGTAGACCGGGCTTTCGGTATGGCCCATCTGCAGGGTGATGGCGTTGTCGATCCAGTCGCAGTTTTTGTAGTGCGCCAGAGTGCCTTCGGCGATGGCCGGCGAGAATGAGAAGAAGGCGGGATAGAGGGCGGGGAGATCGATGTGGAAATCGACGGTGAAGATATCTCCCGGCGCCATTGGCGGCAGCTCCAGTCCTTCACGCGCGGTATTGGTTCCGGAGAAATCAATGCCGAGGTGATTTCGCAGCATGAAGCCGACGATGGGAAGATCGATGTCATCCTTGGCGCGTACGCTGATCCGGACCACGATGCGGGAAGCGGGCATCAGCAGGTGCTGCCGGGCGCCGAACTCATCGAGGATGGCGATGCCGATCACTTCGGCGCGTCCGTCACCGTAGCGATGGTCGATGTTGGGAATGGTGTCGACGATTTCAGGGGCGCGCTGGAGGCCTGAGTATGCGCGAGGCGTGCGCTTGCGCTGCTCGAGATATGCGGAGTCTTTTTCCACCATCGCGGCCAGGTAGTGAGAGACAACTTCGTCGGTGGGGCCTAGCTCGCGAAGTTTGCCGCGTTCGAGCCAGAGCGTGCGATCGCCGATCGCTTTCACATCGCCGATGGCGTGGGAGACGAAGAGAACCGTGACACCGCGAGTTCTAAGCTCATGCACTTTGCGCATGCATCGCTGACGGAAGTAAATGTCACCCACGGCGAGCGCCTCATCAACCAGCAGGAGCTCCGGGTCGACGTGAATCGCGACGGCAAATGCAAGCCGGACGGCCATGCCGCTTGAGTATGTCTTTACCGGTTGCCGGATGAACTCGCCGATTTCGGCAAACGCTTCTATGTCTTTGTAACGGCGATCGATCTCGGCCGAAGAAAGACCCAGGATGGCGGCATTCAAATAGACGTTGTCCCGGCCACTGAATTCGGGATTGAATCCGGAGCCGAGCTCAAGCAGAGCCGCAACGCGCCCCCGGACCGTGACCACGCCGGAGGTAGGCTGCAAGATACCGGCGATGATCTGCAAAAGCGTGCTTTTGCCGGAGCCGTTTTCGCCGACGATGCAAAAGGTTTCGCCACGCGCAATCTGGAAGGAAATATTGTCAAGCGCCCAGAAGTCGCGGTGCCGGCTGAGGCGATTGAAGGCAATCAACTCCTTGAGGCGATCTCCGGGGGAATCGTAGATGGGGTAACTCTTGGAAACGCCCTGGAAATCGACGGCACAATCGGGCACATTGACGAATCTACAGAAGGCAGGGGGATGGTGTCAATGAGGCGGCGCTCCAGCGGACGCTGGCATCTCCGCTGCGTCAACGATCGCGAAAAGAAAGCGCCCTGCGCGTTTGGAGCCATGGCCAAGGGGGCCCCCCCACCGGTCTTTGTGGAATTGTTGCCCCCTGGCCGATGGCGATAACGCAGACAGGAGAAGTTTTCCTTGGCGATTCAATGATTTAGGGATGTCAAAGATCTTTGGCAGCTTGGAGAACGTGTTGCCCTCCTTGCTGCCCTTTGTTGCCCTTGGAGCCAGTGTTGCTAACGCCGGCAAGCGGTTGGAACAGCATCGCTCGGGGAACGCCCGGGTTGTACGGATTTGAGCGCTCGGCCAAGCTTTCGCGGGGGGCCTGCCCGGCTACTAACCCGACATGAGACGGGCCCAAATCTGGTTTCAGGATACAGCATGGGCAGGCGGATGATAAG
>Ga0187893_10010541_pt1 | contig 13719 bp, 13 predicted proteins | sample MA1701074metaG_FD_139574 | JGI IMG/M metagenome (GOLD analysis project Ga0187893, IMG submission 139574) | White microbial mat communities from a basaltic lava cave in the Kipuka Kanohina Cave System on the Island of Hawaii, USA - MA170107-4 metaG ...
CAAGAACGCCATCATCAAGCAGTACCAGAAGTACTTCGACCTCGAGAAGGTGCGCCTCAAGTTCACCGACGACGCGGTGGCCTCCATCGCGCGCGAGGCCCTCAAGCGCGGCACCGGCGCCCGTGGGCTGCGCGCCATCCTGGAGGAGGTCATGCTGGAGATCATGTACGACCTGCCCTCCATCCAGGGCCTCAAGGAGTGCATCATCACGCGCGAGGTGATCATGAGCCGCGAGCGGCCCGTGCTCATCACCGAGGCCAAGGAGCAGACGGCTTGATTTCGGAGGGGGCCTCGACGGCCCCCTCCGATGCCTCCCCCTAGGAACGGATTGCGCGGGCGAAGCCCGCGCTCGGAAAGTGCGCGGCAATGCCCGGCACGCTGTATGTGGTTGCGACTCCGCTCGGCAACCTCGAGGACATCTCGTTGCGGGCTCTGCGCGTGCTGCGCGAGGTGAGCCTGATCGCGTGTGAGGACACGCGGCGGACGCGGGCGCTGCTGTCCCGCCACGACATTCATACGGCGACTACCAGCTACTTCGAGCACAACAAGCTGCGCAAGGGGCCGTACCTGCTCGGTCTTCTCGCCGAGCGGAAATCGGTGGCGCTGGTGAGCGACGCGGGGACGCCGGGTATCTCCGATCCCGGATTCTTGCTCGTGCGCGATGCACGGGCGGCGGGTGTCCCCGTGGTGCCGATTCCCGGGCCGTCGGCGGTCATCACGGCCCTGTCGGCGGCCGGTATTCCCGCTGATCGCTTCGTGTTCGACGGGTTCCTGCCCGTCAAGCCCGGCCGGCGCCTGAACCGGCTCCGCGCGTTGCGCGAGCTTCAGACGACGGTCGTCCTCTACGAGTCGCCTCATCGCATCGTGGCGACGGTGGAAGCCGTCCGCGAGGTCTTCGGGGAGACGCCGCTCGTGGTGGCGCGCGAGCTGACCAAGCGGTTCGAGGAGATCGTGAGCGCCACCCCCTCCGAGCACCTGGCGCGCCTGGCCGCCGCCCCCATCCGCGGCGAGTTTACCCTCGTCCTCGTGCCTGATCGAACCAGTGCTCAGTGACCAGTTGACGGACCCTCACGCATTTGCAAATGTATGGATGTGTACGAGATCCGCTTCGCCCGCGATGTGGCGAAGGATCTCGCGATGTTGACGGCATATCATCGGAGGATCGTGCTGACGGCCATCGAGGTTCAGCTCGTCACTGAACCGAAGTGCCGACCCGCAATCGGAAACTGCTCGTGAATATGCAGGTACCGTGGGATCCGCAAGGGAGGGTCTGGGAGATTCTGTGAAGACGGTGACCGTGCGAGATCTCCAGAAGAGGGTCAAAGAGTGCGTCGATGATGCGCAGCGGGATCACGTCGTGATCACGCGTCACGGGAAGCCGGCGGCCGTGTTGGTGGGCGTCGAGGGCGTCGATTGGGACACGGTGGTGCTGCAGAGCGATCCCGCACTCTGGCGACTCATCCAAACTCGACGAAAGCAACCCACCGTATCGCTTGATGAGCTGAAGTCACGTCTGAAGCAACGCCGCTGACATCAGCGTGTGCATGTTTTGTCGATCATGAAGGTGGCGTCAGGTGACGGAGATACGCCGGGTGGAGCTTCAGCTGACCGAGTAGGGTCACGTGCGGCCAGAAATCGGCTGTCCAAGCACCAGGCGGGACTAGGGTGACCAGGAGGAACTGGCCGCCACCGCGGCAGCGCCCCCGAGACGAGCCGGACTGGGTCGATCCCGACCTCGACGACTTCGACGAGTTCCTCCCGGAGGATTCTCCCGCCTCCCGCCCTCGGCCGCCCGCAACCCAGCCTCCGTCCGCGGCTCCCCCGCCGGTAGGCTGGCGGCAACGTCTGACCACGCTGAATCAGGTGTTGCAGGCGCGGCCTCCCGATCAGCCGTGGCGGCCGGGGCGCCAGATCCTCTACGTCGTCGACGTCGAAGCCTCGCTGGAGGGACTGGGGCTCACCTTGGACGTGTCCTTTCGCCAGCGCAAGCAGGATGGTTCGTGGAGTCAGCTGCGGCCGGCCAAGATCAGGGTTGGCCAAGTCGCCACGTTACCTGACGAAGCTGACCGAAAGATTCTTGCTGTTCTCCTTGGTCCGCGGAGTCGCTTCGGGTCCTACGGAGACCACTATTACTCCGCTTACGGCGATGCCTTGCACCGGTACCGGCTCCCCACGATGCTCCAGGAGACGGTCCTCGCGTTGATCTGCGCGACGGGCCGGGCCGTGCTGCGGGTCGCGGGCGCGATCCCGGAGCTGTCGCCGCTGCGCTGGGACGACGGCCCGCCGTGGGAGTGCTGGCTCGACGTGCGGCATCAACTCCTGGCCGACTCCTATGCGATCTCCGGGAGTCTGCGCCGTGGTGACGAGCGGCTCCCGCTGTCCGCGCCGGCCCTGCTGACCGCGGGCGGTCTCGTCTTCGCTCAGGATCGGGTGGCGCGCCTGGTCGACGACGGCGTGTTCTCTTGGGTCGCCCACCTTCGGGGCGAGGGAGAGTTGCGCGTTCCGGCTGGAGAGATCGAGGAGTGGCTAACCCAGGTCCTGGCCTTGCCGGCCGCGCCGCGGCTCGACCTGCCGGCGGAGCTAGCCTACCAGGACGTTGCCGAGGCCCCACGCCCGCGTCTGGTCGTCCGCCTGGCGAAGGGGCAGAAGCCCGGCGCCCGGCTCGGCTGCCATCTCTCGTTCGACTACGGGGGGATCTATGTCCAGGCCGGCCAGATCGGCCGCGGCATCCTGCAACCCGACCGCCGGCGCTTTCTCCGCCGCGATCCCGAGGTCGAACGCGCCGCCGCCGCGCGCCTCTTCGAGCTCGGTGTTCGCAAGCCCAGCGACTACACGTCGGCCATGACGGGTACCACCATGGATCTGTCACCGCGCTGGCTGCCGCGCGTGGTGACGACCCTGCTCCAGGAGGGCTGGCACGTCGAGGCCGAGGGGCGGCGCTACCGCCGCGCCGGAGCCTTTCACATCGAGGTCGCGTCCGGTATCGATTGGTTCGAGCTACACGGGACGGTGGACTTCGATGGCGCCGCGGCCAGCCTGCCGGAGTTGCTGGCCGCCCTTCGCCGGGGCGAGAGCACGGTCCGCCTCGGTGATGGGACCTACGGCGTCCTTCCCGAGGAGTGGCTTCGCCGCTATGCCCCCCTGGCCGGACTCGGCACGGCGCGCGGCGCCGAGCTGCGTTTCACGCGAGCCCAGGTCGGTCTGCTCGACGTGCTGATCGCTGCCCAGCCGGAGGTCAACGTCGATGAAACCTTCGCTCGGTCCCGGGAGGAGCTGCGACGCTTCGAGGGTATAGAGCCGGCTCCCGCGCCAGCCGGCTTCGTGGGCGAACTGCGCCCGTATCAGCGTCACGGGCTTGGCTGGCTCTACTTTCTCGAACGATTCGGCTTCGGGGGCTGTCTCGCCGACGATATGGGGCTCGGCAAGACCATCATGGTCTTGGCCCTTCTCGAGGAGCGTCGCCAGCGTCGTGCCCAAACCCCGCCCAGTCCGGATCGTCCGGGGCCGTCACTGGCCGTGGTGCCGCGTTCCCTCGTATTCAACTGGAAGCAGGAGGCCGCTCGATTCACTCCCAAGCTTCGTATCCTTGATCATACGGGCGGGGATCGGCTGGCGCCGGGCGAGCACTTCGACGAGTACGACCTGGTCATCACCACCTACGGCACGCTCCGGCGGGATGCGGCTGAGCTGGCCGAGACGCGGCTCGACTACGCCATCCTCGACGAGGCGCAGGCGATCAAGAACGCCGGCACCGACTCCGCCAAGGCGGCCCGCTTGCTGTGCGCCGACCATCGGCTGGCCCTGTCAGGCACTCCGGTGGAGAACCATCTGGGAGAGCTGTGGAGCCTGTTCGAGTTTCTCAACCCGGGGATGCTCGGCACGGCGGCGGCCTTTCAGACCGAGGGAGCCGGCCTGCGCAACCCGGACGCTGCGACGCGGCGTCAGCTCGCGCGGGCCCTCCGGCCCTTCATCCTGCGCCGCACCAAGGAGCAGGTGGCGCGCGACCTGCCACCGAAGCTCGAGCAGACGCTTACCTGCGAGCTCGAACCCACTCAGCGGGCTCTCTACGAGGAGCTGCGGCGCCACTACCGCCAGTCACTGCTGGGTCGTCTCGAGCGCGAGGGCCTCGAGCGGATCAAGATTCATGTCCTGGAGGCGCTGCTCCGGCTGCGGCAGGCAGCCTGTCACCCGGGCCTGATCGACCCCAAGCGCGTTGCCGAGGGCAGCGCCAAGCTGGACGCGCTCCTGCCCCAGCTGGCCGAGGTCGTGGATGAGGGACACAAGGCGCTCGTCTTCTCGCAGTTCGTCAGCCTGCTGAGCATCGTCCGTGACCGGCTCCAGCGGGAGGGGATCACGTACGAGTATCTGGATGGCCAAACGCGCGACCGCGCGGCGCGGGTCGAGCGCTTCCAGACCGACGGGCGCTGCCCTCTGTTCCTCATCAGCCTCCGCGCGGGCGGTCTCGGGCTCAACCTGACCGCGGCCGACTACGTGTTCCTCCTGGACCCGTGGTGGAACCCCGCCGTCGAGGCGCAGGCCATCGATCGCACGCACCGGATCGGCCAGACGCGGCAGGTGTTCGCCTACCGGCTGATCGCCCGCGACACTGTGGAGGAGAAGATCCTGGAGCTACAGCGGCACAAGCGCGAGCTGGCCGACGCCATCGTGGGGGGCGACGGCAGCCCCCTCCGCTCGCTCACCCGCGAAGATCTCGAGCTGCTGCTGTCGTAGACCAGGCGCTTCTCACCCCCGCATGGCGTGCAGGGACGGGCCAGCTGTGCGAAGGGGCGCGGCCAGATTGGCGAACTCACACAGCAGCGGCCGCGTGTTGCGCGGGTCGATGATCTCCTCGATCCAGAATGTCTCCGCCGACCTGAAAGGCGAGCGCAGCTTCTCCAGACGCTCCTCGATCTCGCGCAGCTTGGCCCCAGGGTCCGGCGAGGCGTCGATCTCGGCGCGATAGGCCGCCTCGATACCGCCTTCCAGGGGCAGCGAACCCCAGCGCCCAGAGGGCCACGCGTAGCGCATACAGTAGCGACCGCCGTTCCGATGGGCCGCCCCCGCCACCCCGAAGACGTTGCGGATGATCACCGCACACCACGGGATGGTGGTCTGCCACATGGCGGACATGGCGCGCACGCCCTGCTTGATCGTTCCCGTCTGCTCGGCCTCGCGCCCGATGAGGAAGCCGGGGCAATCGACCAGGTACACCACGGGCAGGTGGAACGTCTGCGCGGTGTCAACGAAGCGCTCGACCTTCTGGCAGGTATCGGCTGTCCAGGCGCCGGCGTAGAAGAAGGGATCGCTGGCCATGAGGGCCACCGGCCAGCCGTCCAGCCGCGCGAGGCCGGTGATGACCGATCGGCCGTAGAGGGGCGCGATCTCCAAAAAAGACCCGCTGTCCACCACCGCTTCCACGATCGCTCGCATCTTGTAGACCTTGCGCGACTCGCGCGGGATCGCGTCGACCAGCCAGGGCTCGCGGCGCTCGGGGTCGTCGAGCTGGGGCCCGCGCGGCGGCAGGTCCCAGATCGAGGACGGTAGATACGAGAGAAAGCGCCGCGCGCACGCGAAGGCCTCTTCCTCGGACTCCACGGCCTGATCGACGGCGCCAGCCTTGAGCTGGATCTGCCAGCCGCCCAGTTCGTTCTTGGTGAGCTTCTGGCCCAGGCGCTCCACCACGGGAGGCCCGGCCACGAACAGGGCCGAGAGATCCTTGACCATGACGGAGTAGTGGGCGGCGGCCAGGTGGGCGGCCCCCAGCCCGGCCACCGAGCCGAGGCCCAGGGCCACCCGGGGAACGGTTCCCATGTTGGCGACGACCGTCTCCCAGCCCGATACTCCAGGCACGTTCGCGCGTCCGGTCGTCTCGATGGTCTTGACCGAGCCTCCGCCGCCTGAGCCTTCGACCAGCCGGACGAGGGGCAGACGCAGCTCGTGAGCCATCTCCTCGCACTGTAAGTGCTTCTCCTTGATCGTCGCGTCCGCCGAGCCGCCGCGCACGGTGAAGTCATCGCCACCGATCACCACCGGCCGGCCGTCGAGCCTGGCCCGTCCGAACACAAAGTTGCTGGGGACCAGATTGACGAGGTCGTTCTTTGCGTCGTAGAAGGCCTGGCCGGCGATCTTGCCGACCTCGTGGAAGCTTCCGGGGTCGGCCAGCTTCTCGATCCGCTCGCGGATGGTGAGACGTCCGCCGTCGTGCTGGCGCTTCACGCGCTCGGGGCCACCGAGCTGGTCGGCGAAGGCTTCGCGACGCTTCAGTTCGTCGAGCTCAGGCTTCCAGTTCATAGGTGAGCGACAGCATACAAGGGTTAGGGGCAGCGGGGCCAGAACCCTACCGAAGCTCGTCCACGAGGAGAATCGGCACGTCAGTGACCCGCACGAGTTCGCGATCGTTTGTCAGGAAGAGATCCGCTCCTGCATGCACAGCGGTCGCGAGGTGAATCGCGTCCGGCGTGCGCAAGCGATAGCGCGCTCGAAAGGACGCCGCCCGATCGGCGACCGCCAGATCGACGGCGATCCAGGCAATTCCCGGAAAGGAGGCCAGCAGCGCGGCGAGCGCTGCGCGGCGCCCCTCATCGCGGCCCCCGGACGGCTGGACGAGCGCTTCCAGAAAGGCGAGCGAGGAGGCGACCGCTCGACATCGACCGTGCTCGATGGCCTGAAAGATCGGCAGGAGGAGCGGCGCGTAGATCGGACTGGCCGCGAGGTGATAGATGAAGACCGACGTGTCAAGGGCGAGCGTCCGGGCTTGCCGCCATCCCGATGGCTGCCTCATTCCCAGGCTCGGCGCTCCCGGCGCAGATACCCCTTCGAATACGCGCCGCGCATGAGGCCCTGCGTGGCCTCCGCGTAGCGGGCGGGCCGCCGCAGCATGATGACCTGATCCGCGAACGTAACCACCAGCAGCCGGTCACCTGGCTTGAGGCCGAGGGCTCGCCTCGACTCGCTCGGCACGACGATCTGATGCTTGGAACTGAGCGTGACTTCTCTGGTTGTCGCCTGGCGGTTTGTCATCGGCTCCTCCGCTTTACGTCGGTGTCTTAACGTAAAGCACCCGAGCGGGAGAGCACAACCTCGCCGCCGCAGGGTCCCCCACGGGAGGGCTGGCATCAGACTTGCCGAGACAAGTCGATGTAAAGGGTGTGGGGTGTCCGAACGTCTCTTAGTTCAGCAAAGCAACAGTGGCTCAGACGCAGGGCAGGAAGAAATGGGAGGGACCCCATGAAAAAGTTGCTCGCGGCAGTGCTCGTCAGCGGTACGACGCTCGTGGCGGCGGCGCCACCAGCCCAGGCTGGGGCCGCGACCGACGCGGCGCTGGGGCTCGGGGCGTTTGCCGTCTTCAACCAGCTTGTCCGAGGCGAGACCGTCTTCCACGACATCTTCTTCGGCCGGCCAGCGCCCGTGGCGGTCCAACGTCCGGTGGTCGTGGCGCCTCCGCCTGTCGTCTATGCGCCGCCTCCGCTCTATTACGCACCACACCCACCCCCGGCGGTTGTGTATGTCCAGCCGTCGCCGGTCGTCTACTACAAGAGCAAGTGGGTGCCCCCAGGCCACGGGAAGGGCAAGCACGTGCACAAGTACTACCGCGGCCACTCTAAGCATCGCTCCCATCACGGGGACGACGACTAGCGCGGGCGGCCCCATCGCTTGACCTTGGTCGGGCGCGCGCCTAAGATGCAGGCAGGTTCGAGGCTCGAGACGCTCGAAGAGTAAAGGAGCGCAGCATGCTCCTCGCGCACGATGCCCTCGTTGGCCGCTGCCGCGGCTGGCGGGGGCATTTGCGTTTTGGGGCTTAGTCGCCAGGGAGGTGGACTATGAGTATCGTGGCCATTTCGGAAAGCGCGGGCAGCGCCGGTCCTGAGATCGGGCGGGGGGCGGCCTCGGCTCTCGGTTACGAGTTCGCCGACCGGGAGATCATCGCTAAGGCAGCCGAGAGCTACGGGGAAGGCGTGACGGAGCTGACGCATGCCACGCTGGAGAAGCCCACCTTGTGGGAGCGGCTCACCCACAGCCAGCAGCGGTACGTCACCTACATCGAGTCCACCATTTGTGCGCTGGCGGCCCGAGACAACGTCGTGCTCGTGGGCCTCGCTTCCACGATCGTCCTCGGGCGAATACCCCACGTGCTCCGGGTGCGGACCAATGCCCCGCAGCGTCTGCGTGCCGAGTGGGCCCGAAGGGACGGGATCACCGGCAGGCCTAGCCCATCGGATCGTTGAGTAGGTTCCTCCAGCGCGACGCAGCCGCGACGTGGTATGCTAGAGCTACGCTCACGACTGCAGTCATCGATCCCCAAGTCCGTCATTGAAGGCTCAGGCCAGAACTGCTCCCCGCCGTCTGCCCTTCCTCGCCTCGATGAGGCTGCCGCCACTGCCGCCGTGCGCCGATACAAACAACCGGAGAGACCAGTGAAGAAAACACCGACCAAGACCGCCGCCCGGCGTCCGTCCGGCCGCAGCCGGCCCCGCACCCGGGCCAAGAGAGCCAAACGCCCCACGCCAGCCGCTACCCCCGAGCTCGTCGAGCACATCCCCGAGTCGAGCGCCCCGCCGGAGGAGATCCCGCTATCCGAGCCCGTGCTTCCCCTGGTCGAACCCGAGCGCGAGTTCGCCGCCCACGTCATCCCGCCGGAGCCGGAACGCCCATTCCCCGCCGGTCGCCGCGCCATCTTCTTCGACGTGGAGAACACGAGCCGGGCAGAGCACATCGCCAGGGTCATCGACCATCTGGCGGTTGACCGACAGGGGCGACGGACCGACTTCGTCGCCGTCGGCAACTGGAAGGTGATCGGGCAGGACACGGCGCGCCTTCTCGCCCACCACGGGGCCCAGCTCTTGCACAGCGCCCCTTCCACCGGCGTACGCGACTGGAGTGACCTGCGCATCGCCGTGGGCGCCGGCGTGTGGCTGGCCTGTGCACGGCCTGGCGATATCATCGAGATCGTCACCAACGATCGGGCGTTCGACGCGGTGGGGGACGTGGCAGCGAGCCTCGGCATCGCGTTCCGCCGACTGTCGTACCAGGGCCTCGTGGGCGCCACCGCGGGCCCGGCCCCGGCCCCGGAACCGGCCCGACCCGTGGCGGGTGACTCACGGGGACGCCATCGCCGTCGTGGGCGTCGCCGCGGCTGGCACGAGAGCGGCCGCGGGGCACCCGCGGCCGCAGCGGCGGTGAGTCCAAGCGCTCCCCCAAGCCCGGCTCCTCCCCAGGCGCCCGCGGCACCTCAGACGCCCGTGGCGCCCCCGGCACCCGTGGTGAGCGAGCTGCCCCTCGCCAGCGCGGCGAACAACGGGGCCGAACCTCCCTCGGGCGAGCCCCACACGGCCCCCCACGATGAGATCATCGCGGTGGTCCGTGATCTCATCCGCCGAGCGCCGTCGCGCTCGGTCACCATAGACACCTTGGCCAACGCGCTGAAAACGCGTGGCTTCAGCCGGCCTCCGGGATCCCCCCGGCTGATCACGCGGCTCCGGCGGATCAAGGAGATCAGCGTGAGCCGAACGGGCATGATCACCCTCGTCGAGCCAGGGCCGGCGGAAGCCAGGGCCGAGAGCCCCGCGACCCCGCTCGCAGAGCCCACCACGGCGTTACCGCTCGATGAGCCAATCCTAGTGGCACACGGCGCCGCCCCGCCCCCGGCGGAGACCGAGGAGTTCGAACCCGACGACTCTATCGGCAACCGCAAGGATTCGCCGCTCACACCCCCGCTGCCACCGAATCGGGCCCGATGGCCGCGCCGCGGTGGCCGGAACCGACGACCCCATCCACGGAGCGCTCCCGCCGCCTAGACCCTGAACGATCACGCCTTGGACACCGGGACGTAGAATGGCCGATCGGCGACCATTCTCGATGAGCAGGTGAAAGACTGCGTGAATGTCCTGGTGACCGGCGGGGCGGGCTATATCGGAAGTGTGGTCGCCGAGCGTCTGCTCGAGCGTGGACACGCGGTCGTCGTTTATGACAGCCTCGCCACCGGGCATCGCGATGCGGTGCCCGCGGGGGCAACCCTCGTGGAGGCCGACCTGATCGACGGCCGGCGACTGCTCGAGGCGCTCAGCCGATCGCGTATCGACGCTGTCATGCATATGGCCGCGACCGCACTGGTCGGCGAGTCGGTGCGCGAGCCGAGCAAGTATTACCGCGCGAATGTTGTGTCCGGGCTGGAACTCCTCGACGCCATGCGCGAGGCTGGTACTCGCCTCATCATCTTCTCCTCGACGGGGGCCGTCTACGGAGAGCCGGTGCGTCAGCCTATCGAAGAGTCGGATCCGGCTCACCCCACGAACCCGTACGGTGAGACCAAGCTGGCGTTCGAGAACGCTCTGGGCTGGTACGAGCGCGCGTATGGCCTTCGCCACATGAGTCTGCGGTACTTCAATGCCGCCGGGGCCACCGAGCGTTGCGGCGAGCGCCATGACCCCGAAACTCACCTGATCCCTCTGGTGCTGCAAGCGGCGGCGGGCACCCGCGACAGCGTGACGATTCTCGGCACCGACTACCCGACGCGCGACGGGACCTGCGTTCGTGACTACATCCATGTCGCCGACCTCGCCGACGCCCACATTCTCGCCCTCGACGCGCTGGCGAGCGGTCAACTCAGCGCCGCCTACAACCTCGGCTGCGGCGGCCAGGGCTACAGCGTGGCCGAGGTGATCGACGTCGCCCGGTCGGTGACGAAGCGTCCCATTCGCGCCCACGTCGGTGCGGCCCGGCCCGGCGACCCGGCCGTCCTCGTCGCCAGCTCCAGCTTGATAGGTCGGGAGCTGGGCTGGCGCCCTGCACGGCAGGACCTGGCCGAGATCATCCGTTCGGCATGGCTTTGGAAGATGGGCCGGGGGAGATCGGCGTGATCCTCTGACGAGGTATCGGGTTTGACGAATCCCTGGCGGGTCCGTATCGGTACGACCGATTTGCCTTCTCTCCTCGGTCCGGTAGCATTCAACACACCTTCTCCGAGGAGACCTCACGAGAATGCGATCGATGATCCGTGTGCTGCTGGTGGTGTGTGCGCTTGCCGTTCTGGGGCTGGTCGGTTCTCTGGCCGCACAGGAGAAGGCTGGCAAGATCAGGTTCGGCGTGGGGCCGCTCCAGCCCACCCCGGGTGAGACCAAGAAGGCCTACGATCCGTTCTTCAAGTATCTGGCCGCCAAGCTCAACCGCGACTATGACCTCGTGGCAACCACAGACTGGGCGGGCATTTCGGTGGCCCTCGCCCACAAGCAGGTCGATCTGGCCTGGATGGGACCGTGGGGCTACGTGCTCGCCAACGACGATTCCGGTGCGCAAGCCATTGCCACCGCGAAGTACGACGGTAAGCCCATCTACTTCGCGATCGTCGTGTGTCGTCCTGGTCTCGTGAAGTCGTGGCCCGACGGAGCCAAGGGCAAGCGCGTGTCGTTCGCCGACGTGGGCTCCACGTCGGGCTGGCTGATTCCCACCGCCTGGTTCAGGACGAAGGGCATCAACCCGAAAGAGTACTTCGCCTATTCCGATGGCGCGACCCACGCCGCCAACGAGATCAGCGTGGCGAGCGGCCAGGTGGACTGCGCAACCGACTTCGACCGCAACCGCAACGCCATGATCGAGAGCGGCAAGCTGGAGCGGAACGCCACCGAGGTCGTGTGGCAGTCCGACCCGCTGCCCAACGACGCTATCGCCGTTCCCAAGGACTTCGATCCGGCGCTGGCCAAGCGGATCCAGCAGATTCTCGTGGAGATCACCGAGAGTCAGGCGAAGACGCTCCTGCCCACCCATTACACCGGGTTCGTCCCCGCCACCCACGGAAGCTACAAGATGATCGAGGACGCCGGCATCCTGGTAGGCCGCATCAAGAAGCGCGGATGACCCTCGCCGTCCCGGGGGGACGCGGGTACCCGGAGCCGGTCGTCTCGTGGCTATCGGCGAGCCGCCTTCGGTTCATCGTGCTCGCGGTCGCCCTTGCCGGGTTCTACTCGGTGAGCTGGCACCTCGCCCAGGTCGATCCCGCCAAGCTCGCAGCCGGGCTCCCCAAGATGGCGTCCTGGGCCGTCAAGGCGTGGCCGCCCGCCACCGACGAACTGGGCGTGCTGATCCAGCGCGCGGCGGAAACGGTGGCCATGGCGGCCATCGGCACCACCGCGGCGGCCATCCTGGCCCTGCCCCTGTGCGTGCTGGCCGCGCGCAACGTCACTCCGAGCATGATCCTCTATTATCCGGCCCGCTGGTTCCTCAACGCGCTGCGAGGTATCGATTCGTTCGTCTTCGCGCTCCTGTTCGTGGCCGCCGTCGGTCTTGGCCCCTTCGCCGGGGTGCTGGGCATTGCGCTTCACACATGGGGCAGCACGGCGAAGCTGTGGGCGGAGGCGATCGAGAACATTCCGCCTGGGCCCATCGAGGCGGCGGCAGCCACCGGCGCCTCACGCGTCAAGGTGCTTGCCTTCGCTCTCCTCCCCGACGTCGCTCCCAACATGGTGTCGACCGGGCTCTTCTGGTGGGAGTTCAATGTCCGTGCCTCGACCGTCCTAGGGGTCGTGGGTGCAGGCGGGATCGGCCAGGAGCTGAAGAACTCCATGGACCTGCTCCTATTCCCACGCTTGCTGACGATCATCGCGTTGATTCTGGCCATGGTGACCGTCATCGACCACGGCAGCGAATGGGTACGACGACGCCTGGAGTGAGCGCGAACGGGACCGCCGGGGCCGTGATGGTGGCCGAGGGGCTCATCAAGCGCTACGGGTCTGACGTTCGTGCCCTCGGCGGAGTGTCGTTTGCCGTCCGACCGGGCGAGGTCGTGGCCGTCCTCGGTCCAAGCGGGGCGGGGAAGACCACATTGTTTCGCTGTCTCACCGGCCTGACCCGGCCCGACGCCGGCTCCGTGGTGATCAACGGCCGCGACCTCACCCAGGCGAGCGGGCGGGAGCTCAGGATGGCGCGGCGCGACGTGGCCCTCATCTTTCAGCAGTTCAACCTGATCCGCCGCCTCACTGCGCTTCAGAACGTGCTCGCCGGACGCCTGGCCCAGGCGCAGACGTGGCGGGTGGTCTTGCGCCGGTTCGCGCGCGCCGATCGTCAGCTCGCGCTTGGTTGTCTCGACACGGTCGGCCTGCTCGACAAGTCGTACGCCCGCGCCGATCAGCTTTCAGGTGGTCAGCAGCAGCGAGTGGCCATCGCCCGTGCTCTCGCCCAGGATGCCAAGATCATCCTTGCCGACGAGCCGGTGGCGAGCCTCGATCCGGAGTCCTCGGCCACCGTGCTGGAGTCCCTGCGGGCGGCGGCGGCAGCCGGGGTCGCGGTCATCGCCAGCCTGCATCAGGTCCATCTCGCCAGGAGCTTCGCCGACCGAATCATCGCCCTCCGCGAGGGCGCACTCCTGGAAGACGCTCCCAACGCCAGCTTCGATAGCCGCGCCCTCGAGCAACTCTACGAGCGCGCCGGCGACCGCCTCCGCAACACGGCTGCCACCCTATGAGTCCTCCCCCCAAACCCCCACCTCCCAATCGCCCAAGTGCTCCCGAGGGGCAGCCGGGGTTTCCCGGGGCGTCCCGAGCGCCGGGGGAGACGGAGAGCGAGGTTGCGCCGGCCAATCGCCCAAGTGCTCCCGAGGGGCAGCCAGGGTTTCCCTGGGCGTCCCGAGCGCCGGGGGAGACGGAGAGCGAGGTTGCGCCGGCCAATCGCCCAAGTGCTCCCGAGGGGCAGCCAGGGTTTCCCTGGGCGTCCCGAGCGCCGGGGGAGACG
>Ga0187893_10010542_pt1 | contig 13718 bp, 9 predicted proteins | sample MA1701074metaG_FD_139574 | JGI IMG/M metagenome (GOLD analysis project Ga0187893, IMG submission 139574) | White microbial mat communities from a basaltic lava cave in the Kipuka Kanohina Cave System on the Island of Hawaii, USA - MA170107-4 metaG ...
AACCGCTCAAAAGATACAGTGATGACACCTTATGATTCTGTAAGGTATCACCGCCAGATGCTGCAGGCCGGTTTTATGGCCATGGATCCTTTGAGTGGTGAAGTGAAAGCATGGGTGGGTGGTATAGATTTTAAGACCTACAAATACGATCACGTAAACCTTAATACCAAAAGGCAGGTAGGCTCTACCATTAAACCTTTGCTGTATAGTCTTGCCATAGAAGATGCGGGCTTTACCCCGGCAACAATGGTAGAAGATGTGCAGCAGACTTTCAAAGGATTTGGGCAGGTGCCTGCAACTGCTAAATCCTGTACGGGCCGCACCATGCCTATGGCCGAAGCGCTGGCTACCTCGCGAAACTGCGCTACAGCTTATATCATGCAGCAGTTGGGCAGCGGCGGTAACGACGGCGCCAAAAGGTTTGTTGAATTTTTGCGCAATTGCGATGTTAAAGCCAAAATGGAACCTTATCCGTCCATTGCATTGGGCGCGGCGGAAATTTCTTTGATGGAGATGATGCAGGCATACAGTATGTTTCCCGGTCGCGGCTTTACTGCAAAGCCCATTTATATAACACGTATTGAAGATAAGAACGGCAATATGCTGCAGACTTTTACACCACAGCGCAAAGAAGTAATCAGCGATGTAACGGCTTACTCTGTTATAAGCATGATGCAGGGTGTGATGCAGTTTGGTACGGGCCGCCGTATGTGGAGCTATGGTGTTAGTGGGGAGATTGCCGGCAAAACAGGTACTACCAACGATAACAGTGATGCCTGGTTCATGGGTTATACGCCCCAGTTGCTTTGCGGTGCATGGACGGGTTGCGATGACCGTTTCATACGCTTCAACAGCACGGCACTGGGCCAGGGCTCATCTGCCGCATTGCCTATCTGGGCTTATTTTTACGCCAAAGCATCTGCTGATAAAAATGTGGCGATTGATAAATCTTCCGTGTTTGCAAAACCTGAAGTGATGCAGAACGATATCAGCTATGACTGGATCAATGATGTACCTGCTGATCTCGGCGCTGAAGGTGACGATGTAGGCAACGGTGCTGCCAATGATTATGACGATGAAATTTTACCCGAAGCAAAGCCTGAAGACATAAAACCCGAAAGTGAATTGCCCGATACAACAAAGAAAGAAAAATCACCCGTTGGTAATGGTGGTGAAAAACCAAAAGCGGTAATGCCAAAGAAGCCGGGGACAAAATAGTTTTTTTATTTTTTGGGGCGGACTTTTATATTTCATGGCGGCTTCGTTGTGTCATCTTGATCCCGACTTGTCGTGGACTCACTTGTACGTCTTGTTCTTTATTGAGCAGTAATGAACCACATAGACACATAGAAACATTAGGTGTTTCACATAGGTGTTATTCTGCGGGAAGTGAGGAAAAGGAACTGTTTACAAGTGTTTTCTGTCCTTCTCTAACGATATTAATGCAATGAAAGTTTCGTTGCCACAGAGTTACCCGCAGGGAACTCTGTGGAGGTTAGTTTATATACATTTCTCTCCGCTATACACTTACATTCTATTTTGTATATTTGAGAAAACTGTTTTATATGGGTTTGGTTGCAGGCAGAAAGAAAGTGGTTCGGAAAAGAAAAATTCCCGATGCTTTTATCTATGAGATCATGGATGGTAAACCTTTATACTACAAAGGATATAAAGATGCAATCCGTACAAAACAAAACCCTGAATCTGTTATGGGAGCAAGTTCTTTACAGGCAATGATTGTAGAATATCTGTTGTCAATCCTGTTTGCGGTAGCCGACAGGAGCAAATACAGAATTTTTTCCAGTGAAGCAGGGATTCATGTTGACTATAAAAATAATCTTGCTGGTGATATTCTTGTTTATAATAAGAAAGCATTACCTGCTTCCAAAGTTTCAAAACACTGTACAGATGTTCCTGCTGATCTGCAGATAGAAGTGGATATACGGGCAGAACTGGAAGATATGACCGAAACCGGCTACATTAAACGCAAAACAGACATACTGCTTGAATTTGGTACAAAAAAAATTATCTGGATATTCACTTCAACAGCACAGGTTATGGTTGCTGAAAAAGGTAAAGACTGGCTTTGGATAAACTGGAATAAACCTGTGCAATTATGGAATAAGAACAGTTTTTGTATTGGAGATTATCTCGAAAAAGAAGGCGTAAAATTAGAAGAATAATCACGCCAGCCTGTACATCTTTCCCGGTAAGCTTATAATTACATTCTGCAGTTCAAGGCTTAGCATGGAAGCCGCAATGGCACTGCTGCTTAAGCCGCTTTTGAGAAAAAGCTCGTCAATATGCACATTGTCTTTGTCTTTCAGAATATCAGCAATTACCCTTTCATCTGCAGACAATTCTATAAACAATTCTTTTTGCACTTTTTGTTTTGCCTTCTTTTTCTGCCAGCCTAATGTTTCTGTCAGTTGCTGTGCATCAGTTAATAGTGTGGCGTGTTTGTGTTTTATAAGATAGTTGCAACCTGTGCTTTTACTATCTGTTGTTTTGCCTGGTAATGCAAACACATCACGGTTATAATTGCGGGCCAGTTCAGCAGTTATCATACTGCCGCCTTTAACGGCAGTTTCTATAACTATTGTTGCATCTGCCATGCCTGCAACAATACGGTTGCGGCGCGGAAAATTATGTTTATCCGGTTTGGTTTGTCTCATAAATTCTGTAAGCAATCCGCCATTTTGCAGCATTTCTTTGGCTAACCCTTTATGCTGCGATGGATAAATTGTATCAAGACCATGCGCCAGTACTCCCACTGTAGGAAGATTATTTTGTAATGCTGCTTTATGCGCAATTACATCAATGCCAAATGCAAGCCCGCTTAAGATAAGTACATTTTCATCTGTAAAGTCAGTAATAAGTTTTTCCGTAACCTGCTTACCATAGTCTGTGTTATTTCTTGTGCCAATAATACTGATGATCTTTGAATGATTCAGATCTGCATTGCCCCTGTAATACAAAAGGGCAGGGGAATCAAAACATTTTAATAAGCGTTGCGGATAATTTTTATCTGTTATAAAAAGCGGTTGTATTTTATATTTTTCAATGAAATTTATTTCTTCTTCCGCCAGTTCAAAACTGTCAAATGCTTTAATAGATTCTGCTCTTACCTCACCAATATTTTCCACGGCATTTAACTTCTTTGCAGTTGCCTTGAAAATACTTTCCGCATCGCCAAAATGATCAATAAGTATTTTGGCCTGTACCGGGCCTATGTTTGGAACGAGGGTCAGTGCGATTTGATACAGCAGGTTGTTAGACATATTTCCGGTTTCCTGTTATTGATTTTGATCTGGGAAAAAATGAATGAAATTAAAGATAATAGCTTTTCAAAATTTTGCTGCATAGAATTGTTGCAGTAAGTCTGGCAGGAGGTCTCACCGCAGGTGAGACAAACACACTGGCAGATAAAGAACGTAAACCGCGGAGACACAAAGACGCAGGGTTTTTTATTTATTCTTTACGTCTCTCCGTCTCTGCGGTTTATTGCTCAATAGAATTTTTGCAGTAAAAGTACGCCGTTGCACAAGGCTATGGCGTACAAGTGTGCCCCGGTGCAGCGCACATTCCCTAACTCGGGGTCGGTGACGACGCAGCAGGTACTGAAAAAAGTTATACAGTTTGGCTCAAAATAAAAATGGCCGTCTTTACAGGCAGCCATTCAAATATCTATCAGGTAAATTTATTTCTTTAATGCTTCGGCCATTGTTTTACCAATATCTGCCGGGCTTGCCACTACGTGAACGCCACACTCGGCCATAATTTTCATCTTTGCTTCAGCCGTATCGTCTGCACCGCCAATGATAGCGCCGGCATGGCCCATCCTGCGGCCCGGAGGCGCCGTTTGCCCGGCAATAAAACCAACAACCGGTTTGGTGCCGTTTTCTTTTATCCATCTTGCAGCCTCGGCTTCCATGCCACCACCAATCTCACCGATCATAATAATGCCGTCTGTATCGGGATCATTCATCAATAGCTCCACCGCTTCTTTTGTGGTGGTGCCAATAATCGGGTCACCACCAATACCAATGGCGGTAGTTATGCCAAGACCCGCTTTTACCACCTGATCCGCGGCTTCATAAGTAAGCGTACCTGATTTTGAAACCACACCAATCTTGCCGGGCTTAAAAATAAAGCCGGGCATAATGCCAACCTTTGCTTCGCCTGCGGTAATTACACCGGGGCAGTTAGGACCAATGAGCCTTGTATTCTTTCCCTGCAAATAATTTTTCACTTTAACCATATCCTGCACGGGAATGCCTTCTGTAATACACACCACAAGACCAATGCCTGCATCAGCGCTTTCCATAATTGCATCAGCGGCAAATGCAGGTGGTACGAATATAATGCTCACATCAGCGCCGGTAGCTTTCACGGCATCAGCCACCGTATTGAAAATGGGTCTGTCAAGATGCGTGCCGCCACCTTTACCCGGCGTTACACCACCTGCCACATTGGTTCCGTATTCAATCATCTGGCCTGCATGAAAAGTTCCTTCCGTGCCGGTAAAGCCCTGCACAATAATCCTGGAGTTTTTATTCACTAATACTGACATGATGCATCTTTTTAAGTTGCGCAAAAATAGGTGAAACAGATTGTAGTTTATAGTTTTTTTGAACCGGGCTTTTTGTTTTTCATAGCCCGCCCGAACGTATTGGTTATGTTTTTTTATGAGCCCGGCGTTCGGTACGGGCGGGCATCCCGGTTGCGTCGCACAGCGTGAACTGTATAACCTTTGGCGGCACGTTTCAACTGTACAGTTTAGCCAGGGCTTTGCACCCTCCCTTTCGGGCAATGCGGTATAAGTCAGGACTATATCACGCAGAGCTAAGGAGAACGCAGAGAATAAATTCGTTGATTCTTAACCTCCGTGTACCCGGCGCCGCTGCGTGAAAATTTAAGAACTTCCTTACCTTAAATGATACCGCGCCTTAAGGGCAGTGGCTTCATTTATGATCAATTACGGGTAAACTGTGTTATTTTTACGGCCATTTATCAATTCTGTATTTTATACTGTACGCCTGATAGTTTTGTGCATTGCTCAATAATGAGCAGAAAGTACCCCGGTACGCTGTCGCTATCGGGATGATGTATTAATTGTTGAGTAAAGATGCAGAGCACAAGAGTGCGACGCAACCGGGATGCCATAAAAAATGAGAGCCGGGCTCATAAAAATCATTGCACAACTTGTTCCGACCGTCCGGGATTTTTATGCGGCGACAAGTATAATAACAGCAGTTGCGTCTTCCCTTACTGTTTTAAACACCTGCCGCGCTTTTGTTAAACTGCTTGTAATTGTTTGCCGTATGTAAATAAGCTGATATTCACTTTTTTGAATACAAGTAATTTTGAAAACTGTATGGCATTTAAGAAAACGTTAGGAATAATATTATTACTGTTGGCTGCGGCTTTAAGCAGGTCTTATGCACAGCAAAGAATATTGAAAGGTATTGTACTTGATAAGCAAAGCGATGAACCGATACCTTATGCATCCGTGGTATTTAAGATAAACGGAAGGGGAACGCTTACTGATTCTGCAGGCAGGTTTGAATTTCAGATCAGTACATGGCCCGGCGGAGATACACTGCAGATATTGAATGTAGGTTATAAGATAACTGAAATTCCTTTTGCAGTCATAAAAGATTCAGTATCGCTCACTGTTTATATAGAAGTGGCGCCTCCAAAAAGCGAGGCTGTGGTAAAATCAAAATACAACAGGGCACTGTGGTTCTGGAAAAAGGTGATAGCCAATAAACCCCGTAATGACAGGAGAACCTACGACAATTTTGGTTATGAAGTGTACAACAAGCTTGAACTTGATCTGAATAAGGTAAACAGGGAAAAGCTCGAAAAAAACTTTGTATTAAAACCGCTCAAATTTGCTTTTGATTATACCGATACTACTTCTGAAAAAGACCCTTTTCTGCCCATATATTTAACAGAAACCATTTCTGATTATTACTACCAGAAGAAGCCATACCGCACAAGAGAAGTAATTAAAGCCACCAATGCCAGCGGCTTTACCAATGAAAGCTGGATGAAACAGCTTGGCGCTACTTACCAGAATGTAAACGTGTATGATAACCAGGTACCGGTACTTGATAAATCATTCATAAGCCCCTTCAGCGATAATGCGGACAACTATTACAACTTTAAACTGCTCGATACACAATACATGAATAAAAGGAGGCTGGTGCATTTACAATTCAAACCAAAACATGTAGGAGAAAATACTTTTGAAGGAGATTGCTGGGTGCACGATACCACATTTGCCGTTCAAAAAATAACCATGCGCCCCGCGTTGGATGCAAACATAAATTTTGTTACAGGCCTTACGCTCATACAGGAATACAAACTTATCAGCGATTCTGTATGGTTTTTATATAAAGACAAGTTTGTGGTTGACATTGCCCCAACCGGCAAAGAAAAATTAGGTTTTAAAGGAAGAAAAACCACTACCTACCGCAACGTTATTGTAAACAGCGATTTGGTAATATATGAATTAGACAAGGGAAAAACAAGTGAAGAAATTGTACTCGTGCCGGGAACACAAAACCTTCCGGATTCTTTCTGGAACCGCAGCCGCTTTGAGCCTTTGAATAAGAATGAACAAAATATTTATACGCTGCTCGATACACTGGAGAAAAACAAAACTTTTATTTTTTACAAAAACTCCATTGACTTTCTTACAACAGGTACCAAGTATGTAGGCAATTTTGTAGTCGGCCCCTGGTTTTACTGGTTCTCCGGCAACCGCTGGGAGGGTACAAGGGTGCGTTTCGATCTGGGTACCAACCGCGGTTTCAGCGAGCACTGGAACCTGCATGGCTATCTTGCTTATGGTTTTAAAGATAAAAAATACAAAGGCCTCGCCGAAGTAAAATACCAGTTCAGCCGCAAGCCCTGGAGTTATATAATGGCCTTCTATAAAAATGATCTTGATAACGGGCAGGTGGTCTATGACCAGCTCGGCAGCGATAATGTATTCGCTGTTTTTGCACGCAAGCCCAATGTACCCTATAAATTTCAGCAGATAGAAGAAAAGAAGCTGGAATACTTTACAGAGACCAATAAAAGTTTTTCAGTTGGGCTTACCGCATCAAGCAGGCAATACACTCCATTATTAAACCTCCCCGGTAAAGAATCATTTCCTACAAAAGAAGGGGAACCGCTCAATACTTTTGAAACACGCTTAAGGTTGCGCTATGCATACCAGGAGCGGTTTCTTGAAAGTAATTTCAGCCGCAGCAGTTTTGGAAGTGAATACCCGATTATACAGCTTATTTATACACACGGTTTTAAAGGCGTGCTCAGCAGCAGTTATACGTATGACAAACTTGATATAAGCATTTCAGATTATTTAAAAATTCCACCCTACGGCACCCTGCGTTATAATTTCTTTGCAGGCAAAGTGTTTGGTACGCTGCCCTATCAAATGCTGGTGCACCAGCCCGGTAATGAGTGGTATTATTACAGTTATTATTCCTTTAATCTCATGAACAGGTTTGAATACCTTACAGACCGTTATGCAGGTTTTAATATTGAGCACAATATCGGCAGTGGCCTGTTCCGGTATATACCAATTACCCGCAAGTTAAAATTGCGCCAGTTCTGGGAAGTAAAAGGGGTTGCTGGCAATCTTAGCGATGCCAATAAGCAGCTTAATTTTGTTACTGATGCGCCATTCAAATCACTCGATGGAAAATTGTATCTCGAGGTTGGTACTGGTATAGATAATATCCTCAAATTCTTCCGCATAGATTTTATATGGCGTGTATTGCCGCAACCGTTGCCCGATCTGAAGCAGCAAAGATTTGGTGTATTCGGCGGTTTCAGGTTTGCGTTGTAAATGATGATATTTATTTTTGTACCCGGCTTATGAATAAGTATTAAACTTCCGTTGTGTCACTCACTTGTGCGCCAACAATTTTATGCAGCATGTGAAGGCCACAAAGAACACAATGAACCACAAAGTTCACAAAGACTGCTTAGTGTTCTTTGTGTAACACTTAGTGCACTTTGTGTCCCAACTTTTTATATCGGTCAGTGTCCTCACAACCGAAATAGCTGCCATTCATTTTATCATTGACCAAAATCAACAACCCGAAACCCGAAACCCGAAACTTTTCTTTCCTACTTTTACCCCATGTTACTTCAGCAGTTTCAGCAACGCTTAAAAGATCATTTTCATATACATCCACATCAGCATAAACTTTTACTTGCGGTAAGCGGCGGTATAGACAGTATTGTATTAACTGATCTTGTTTATAAGAGTGGTTTTGACTTTACCATTGCCCACTGCAACTTTCAATTACGCGGGGACGAAAGCGAAAGGGATGAAAATTTTGTAAGATCGCTTGAAGAAAAATATGGCAAACCTGTTTTAGTGCAGCAATTCAATACGGAGCAATTTGCTGCAGAAAATAAATTATCCATACAGGAAGCAGCGAGGGAACTGCGTTATGGCTGGTTTGAGGAAATAATCAATGGTCAATGCCTGCCTGCCGGACAGGCAGGGTCAATGGTCAATAAGAATCAGGATATTATTCACGATTCACCACTCACCACTCACCACTCACCACTCACCACTCACCATTCACCATTCACCATTCACCTTGCCACCGCTCATAACGCCAGCGATAATATTGAAACATTATTAATCAATTTCTTTCGCGGCACAGGCATGCATGGTTTAACAGGCATTCCTGAATTTGACAAAGAACGAAAAATAATAAGGCCATTATTATTTGCAAAGCGCGAAGCAATACTTGCTTATGCCAAAGAAAATAATCTGCAGTGGGCAGAAGATTCTTCAAACGCTTCTGATAAATACACCAGGAATTTTTTCAGGCTGCAGTTATTACCTGAAGTAAAAAAAGTATTTCCAAACACGGAGGATAATTTATTGCACAATCTTGAGCGGTTTAAAGAAGCTGTTCAGTTATATGATCAATCTGCACTGCTGCATAAAAAGAAACTGGTGGAACCGCGGGGCAAAGAATTGCATATTCCTGTTTTAAAATTACAAAGGACGGTACCACTCAATACTATTCTGTGGGAGATCATCAAAGATTTTAGTTTTACAACTTCGCAATTACCTGAAATAAAAAAACTCTTTGATGCAGGCAATGGAAGTTATATAAACAGCCATACACACCGCATTATCAGGAACAGGAGTTGGCTTATAATTGCACCATTGCAAACCACAGAAGCTGCAAATATTTTAATTGATGAAAATGATAAAAGCATTGTATTCGAAAACGGTACGTTACTGCTTGATAAAATATCCAATATCCAATATCCAATATCTGATTCTCCCGGTGTAGCCTTACTCGATTCAACCGATATACAATTCCCTTTGTTATTACGCAGGTGGAAGCAGGGAGATTATTTCTATCCATTAGGCATGCAAAAGAAAAAGAAGCTAAGCAGGTTTTTTATAGATCAGAAATTATCGCTTACAGAGAAAGAGAAAGTGTGGGTGCTGGAGTCTGACAAAAAAATTCTTTGGGTAATTGGTTACAGAATAGATGACAGGGTTAAACTTACAGAAAAAACTAAAAGTATCTTACATATAGAATTGAAAGTATCCTGAATATATATGTTCAGTAAAGATAGAAAGCAGAAGTGTGCGACGCAACGGCCGATGCCAAAAGATTTGCAGCCGGGCTAAAAAATATCTAATCAAAATAATTGGTTACTTCCTGTATAAAATTTGCCACCGGTCTGAAATCACTAAGGAAATAAGAAGTTACAATTAGAAAAGCCAATCCGTATAAGGCGCCCCAAAGATGGGCTGAATGATTGATGCTGCTGTCGCCTTTTTTATCAAGATAAGCCGTGATAATAAGATAAATGGGTGCAAAGATGAACGCCGGAATAATAGGTGGTATAATGAATAACCCTATTTTGAGCGTAGGGAAAAGGAATATACCTGCAAACACTACCGCAGATACCGCGCCTGATGCACCAAGACTCTTGTAGTAATAATTCTCTTTGTGTTTGGCATAAGTAGGCAACAAACAAACAGCCAGAGAGGAAACATACAAAGCGGCATACAGGAACCTTCCCGTTTCAGGAAAAATCAGCCTGAATTCCAGTTCAACCAATTTGCCAAACAGGTAAAAGGAAAACATATTAAAGGCAAGATGGGCAATGTCTGCATGTATTATCCCGCAGGTAAAAAACCTGTACCATTCCTTCTGATTACTCACGGCAGGGGGATAAAATATAAGTTTATCAATGATGGCCTGGTTGGAAAAAGCCATAAATGAAACCACGCAGGTTATTATTAAAATGGTGATGGTTACTTCCATTGGCTGTTTTGTTTTGAGCGGCGTAAATATACCGTAATGAAACAATAGCAGGCCATGATTATTGTGTAAACAACCTAAAACGTTTACGAATGGTGATATTTTTCATTTTTTAAAATAGTACATGCCCGGTACACTTGTTCGGCCAGTATCAGCCTTACCAGCATGTGCGGAAACACTAATTTGGAAAGACTCCAGCTATAATTGGCCCGCTGTGTTACCGTTATATCTGCACCATAAGCGCCACCAATAAGAAATACGATACGTTTTACACTTTCATTGGCCCGCTGCTGTATAAAATTAGCCAGTTCAGGTGAAGACAACTGTTTACCCCTTTCATCTAATAAAACCAGGTAATCATCCTTTGAAAGCTGCTGCAATACAAGCTTAGCCTCCTGTTTCTTCAATTCAGCTTCAGATAAGGATGCGGCGTTTTTTGGCGGCGGCATAATCAACCATTCCACCGGAAAGTATTTATTAATACGGCCTGTAAAGTCTTCCACGCCTGATTTTATATAAGCCTCATGCTGTTTACCAACCGACCAGAATTGTATTTTCATATTTTTTCTATAAACAGTATTTAATAACCGCTCAACAAATCAACCATTCAACTGACTTCCCCAAATGTCAGCAAAATGTTATTTCGCTATATTTATTTTTGAAATCAGAATAGTCCACTAAATTTGTCGTCAAATTTATTCTAACCATGCATCTTCCTCATAACTGTTGTTGTATTTGCTGCTTTTAATAACAGAGAGGAACGTGTGTAATTGTATCAACTAATTATTCCCTTCTCTCACAGGAAGGGATTATTTTTTAAATAAACTTTAGTATGGAATACCCCGGCCATATTCTTACCAACCATTTGCCTTCCGTAAAAGAGATCAATGCTTTTACAGATGAACTGATTGCTTATCTTTTTCCTGTTACAGATGAGCCCGAGATGTTCATGGAGCATCATGAAGGCTTTATGTATAAGCTGGAAGATCATTTCAGAACATTGCTTCAATCTGTTGATGTAGATGAGAAACTAAATAAACATCTTATCACTGAACATTTCTTTATGTCTTTGTCAGGCATCAAAGACCTGCTGTTAAAAGACGCAAATCTTATACTCGACTTTGATCCTGCCGCTTCATCACTTGAAGAAGTGATTCTTTCGTATCCCGGTTTTTATGCCATTATGGTGCATCGCCTGGCGCATATACTTTATCTTGAAAAAGTGCCGCTGATCCCACGCTTTATGAGCGAGTGGGCGCACAGCAAAACCGGTATTGATATCAATCCCGGTGCTACTATCGGTTGTCCGTTTTTTATAGATCATGGTACAGGTGTGGTAATTGGCGAGACTGCCGTTATTGGCAACAATGTAAAGATTTATCAGAGTGTTACGCTTGGCGCCATGGCGGTGCGTAAAGAAGACGCGCAAACAAAGCGCCACCCAACCATTGAAGATAACGTGATTATTTATGCAGGCAGTACGATACTCGGTGGTCACACTACAATTGGTCATGATAGTATCATTGGCGGTAACACATGGGTTACGCAAAGTGTGCCGCCGTTTAGCGTAGTGTATCACAAGAATCAAACAATCGTAAACGACCGTAAAGATTTTGAAGAGCCGCTTAATTTTATTATTTAATTTTTTATGAACCCGGCATTTGTTCTTTGATTAGGCTTCCGTTGCGTCGCACTCTTGTACGTCTTGTACATTTTCAACAAAGCAAAACAGACCTTGAAGGTTTCAAAAAACCTTCAAGGTCTTCGTTACAGGCATTTATTCAACGGATTGCCACATCCCGATGCCCAAACGCACAAGGCCTTAAATCGGGATTCGCAATGACGGTAAGCGAACAGAACGCACAAGTGTGCGACGCAACAGGCGATGCTCAAAGAACAAAATGCAGGGCACCAAAAAATAAAAACTCAATACTTTAAAACTGCCAAAGCAGTAAAATATTTATACAAATTTTTGAAAACATTTTTTACGAATGAAAGCAAACAACATTTTAGAAACGATTGGCAACACACCGCATGTACGCATCAATAAGCTGTACCCTGCACACATTGAAGTATGGAGCAAATTAGAAAGGGCAAACCCCGGTGGCAGTATTAAAGACCGCATTGCACTGTCAATGATTGAAGATGCAGAGCAAAAAGGCCTGCTGAAAAAAGACAGCGTTATTATAGAACCAACATCGGGCAATACAGGTATTGGGCTTGCCATTGTTGCTGCGGTAAAAGGATATAAACTTGTCTTGGTAATGCCCGAAAGCATGAGCGTAGAGCGCCGCCGCCTGATGAGTGTTTATGGTGCAACATTCGAATTAACACCACGCGAAAAAGGTATGAAAGGCGCTATTGAGAAAGCTAAAGAGTTACTCGCCACCACACCCGGTTCATGGATGCCGCAGCAATTTGATAATCCAGCCAATATTGATGTGCATGTAAAAACAACAGCACAGGAAGTACTCAGCGATTTTCCCGAAGGCTTTGACTTTTTAATAACTGGTGTAGGCACCGGTGGTCATATTACCGGTGTAGGTGAAGTATTAAAACAAAAATTTCCCAAATTGAAGGTATTTGCTGTTGAGCCGGAATTATCTCCTGTATTGAGCGGGGGAATACCCGGGCCGCATCCGTTACAGGGCATTGGCGCAGGTTTTGTTCCAAACAATTTACACTCATCTGTGTTAGATGGTGTAATACAGGTTAGTAAAGATGAAGCTTTTGTATATGCACAAAGAGCTGCAAAGGAAGAAGGTATTTTCCAGGGTATTTCGAGTGGTGCAACCATGGCGGCCCTGGCAAAGAAACTTCCGGATATTCCTGCAGGCAGCAAAGTGCTCATCTTTAATTACGATACCGGTGAAAGATATTTGAGTATTGACGGGCTCTTTGCATAAAAATATTTAACCGCGGAGGCGCAGAGACGCAAAGTTTGGTTTTATGGTTCTCTCGGTCTCCCCGCCTCTGCGGTTATCATTTATTCGAATATGAAGCATATTTTAGTTGCCACAGTATGTACAATGCTGTGTTCCTGTGAAAAAGAAATAAAACTCGATGTTACTGAGCAGCCGCCAAAAATCGTGGTGGATGCAAGTATAGAAAACGGTACAGTACCATTTGTGGCGTTATCATCCTCACTTAATTATTTCAGTTCTATTTCGGCGGAAGAATTGGCTAATTCATTTGTGCACGACGCTGTTGTAACAGTAAACGATGGCAGCAAAACGGTGCAGCTAAAAGAATACAGCATTACCGATACAAGCGGTTTTACGGTTTATTATTATACCGTTGACAGCAGTGATCTCTCCGCCATTATGATTGGCGATTTTGAAAAACAGTACCAGCTTAATATAACAACAAAAGCGGGGGAGCATTATA
>Ga0187893_10010543_pt1 | contig 13717 bp, 16 predicted proteins | sample MA1701074metaG_FD_139574 | JGI IMG/M metagenome (GOLD analysis project Ga0187893, IMG submission 139574) | White microbial mat communities from a basaltic lava cave in the Kipuka Kanohina Cave System on the Island of Hawaii, USA - MA170107-4 metaG ...
CCCCACTGATCTTTTCTTGCTGTTACTCTTAATACTTCATCGCCGCGGTTCCAAAGTGTTACTTTTCCGCAGCAGGTAGGGCAATCACGATGCGCATCTACGGGTTTGGTAAACCATACCCTGTTTTTAAAACGGAAAGTTTTATCAGTTAATGCACCAACGGGACAAACGTCAATCATATTTCCGCTAAAGTCGTTGTCTATTGCTTTGGAAATATAAGTTGATATTTCTGCATGATCACCCCGATCCAATACACCATGCACTCGTTGATTGGTTAACTGGTCAGCAATATAAGTGCAGCGATAACAAAGAATGCATCTTGTCATGTGCAGTTGTATATACGGACCTATATCTTCTTTATCGAATGTTCTTCTTTTAAATTCATAACGGGTACCTTCTTTGCCATGCTCATAGCTCAAATCCTGCAGATGACATTCGCCTGCCTGGTCGCAGATGGGACAATCGAGCGGATGATTTAATAAAAGAAATTCTACCACTCCTTTTCTTGCATCCATCACTCTTTCGCTGGTATAATTTTTCACGATCATTCCGTCCATCACTGTAGTACGGCAACTTGCAACAAGCTTTGGCATGGGCCTGGGGTCGGCTGCAGAACCTGCGGCAACTTCCACTAAGCATGTACGGCATTTACCACCACTGCCCTGCAATTTGCTATAGTAGCACATTGCAGGCGGAGTCACTTCGCCACCTATCTGGCGTGCAGCATTGAGTATTGTAGTGCCCGGCGGAACTTCAATAGTTCTGTTGTCAATGGTTACTTTAAATAATTTAGGTGCTTCAGACATTCTTTAGTTCGTTAATATCAACCTGATATTTATTGTTCTTTAAATATAAAAGCCAATTTCTTAATTGAATAGCGGGTTCACAACTCTGTTTTATCATTTTTTTAAACAAATTAATGAACCTTGGGTCAGTTTTAGAAGAAATAGATTTAGACACTTTTTTTAATTGCTTTGACTCAACAGGTAAATCAAAATCACCTAAGTGGATATTGTTATCATTGCAAATCTTTAATATCCATTCCTCAATTACAGGTCTAATCTGTATTATAAACTGATCCTTAGTCTTATGCTTCCACAATTTCAAACTGTCTTTTTCTTTAAATACTTCAAACTCTTTTAAATAATCCAAATTCTTCCTATCCTCGTCAATTATACCTACGCAAAAATCGTCTATAAAAGTTTCCCTCATCTCTTTGGCAACAGTTCCGTTACCCTTTTGATGATTTACGTGATTTCTATCGGCTACTATTAGAACTTCTATTAAACAGCTATCAACATAACATTCAGGAATAATAAAACTATTATTGCTCATGCAAGAGATAATTTTCCAGGTTGAAATAAAGATCTATTCCATACTGATATATCTCATGCAATTCGCTTTCACTTAATTTTCTTACAATAGTTTCACCCTTTTCTTTGTTATAACCCACTACATAAATGCTAAAGTCGTCCTCTTTTAGATTTTCCATAAAATCATTCAGCACAAATGGGCTATGAGTAGTTATAAAATACTGATTGCTCTTATCATCGTACATCACATCAGCTGTAAACTTGGAAATGTACGGTGGAAACATGTGTGCCTCTGGTTCTTCGAAAAGTAAAACAGCGTTTTGATTGCTGTGTATTGCAGCTTTATAAAAAAATAAACGCCTCAATGTGTCAGCAATCAAATGCCATTCTAAAGTCATTGTAGTCCCATCTGGTAAACTCCTTCGTAATTCAAGTTTATTACCGACTTCAGTCCTATCAAGATTAAGATTTAAATTATAGTCTTTTAAAATCGAATTAAATTCGGCCCGTAATTGTTGATTAATCACAATTATATCGTTTAAATTTTCGCCATAAGGAACATTCAGAAACACTGATGATGTTGACTTAAAAGTAAGAGAAGGGTTAAATGAATACTTTTTTACCATTACTTGACCAGTCAACTCCATTAAAGGAGAATCCATTAAAGAGTATCCATCTTGCTTAACAAACCATTTAAATAATGTTTTACCTTCCGTTGTAAACTCATTAGAAGAGCCTATTTGATTTATTTTGCCATCAGCGATAAATACAGACAACGATTCCAAATCAGACAAGTAATACACTAAATTATTATTGCCAAATTGAATGGACGATGGCATTTTAATATTGCCATTATGAAAAATGTCAATGAACCGGGAAAATCTGACAATATCTTTTATTGTTCGACTTCGAAATGAGACATTATTAAGCATTGAATGGCCGCCAAGAGCCTCCAAAATATTACTCTTCCCCACATTTGGATACCCAATAAAAACATTAACCCTCTTACACCCTTCAATCTTCTGATGGCGTATGGATTTAAAGTTTTTGATTTCTATGGTATCTATTAAGCTCATTTCTCAATTTTATGCCGGCACAGCCACCTGCCGCGGCTCTGCATAATGTGCCAGCCCATAATTTCTTTTTAAGCATTCATCAGGATGCAGCACATGCCATTCAAACTCATCCCTGAAATGACGGATAGCTGCTGCTACCGGCCATGCTGCTGCATCTCCCAAGGGGCAAATAGTATTGCCTTCAATCTTTCTTTGTATATCCCAAAGCAGATCAATATCACTCAGCTTACCTTGTCCTTTATCTAATCGCAATAATAATTTTTCCATCCAGCCGGTTCCTTCTCTGCAAGGCGAGCATTGTCCGCAACTTTCATGACGATAGAATCTTGCCAGTGTATAAGTATGTTTTACCACACATTGATCTTCATCCAGCACAATGAATCCGCCTGATCCCATCATAGAGCCCGTGGCAAAGCCACCATCAGCCAGGCTTTCATAGTTCATCATTCTTGTATCACCTTTTGCTGTTTTCAGCAAAAGATTAGCAGGTAAAATAGGAACGGATGAACCACCCGGAATGCATGCTTTTAATCTTTTTCCATTGGTTATGCCGCCGCAATATTCATCGCTGTAAATAAATTCTTCAACGGAGATCGTCATGTCAATCTCATATACGCCGGGCTTATTGATATTACCGCAAGCTGAGATCAACTTTGTTCCGGTTGATTTTCCTACACCAATTTTTGCATATTCATCGCCGCCTTCATTGATGATAGGAACAACCGCAGCGATCGTTTCAACATTGTTTACAACAGTCGGACTATCCCATAACCCTTTTACCGCAGGGAAGGGTGGTTTTATTCTTGGGTTTCCTCTTTTTCCCTCCAAAGATTCAAGCAAGGCTGTTTCTTCACCGCAGATATAAGCGCCGGCGCCACGCTGAACATATATTTCACAATCGAAACCGCTGCCTTGTATATTTTTTCCAAGCCAACCATTGTTTCTTGCTTCTTCAATGGCTTGCTCCAAAATATCAACGATCCATGCGTACTCACCACGGATATAGATATAAGAACGATTAGAACCTAAAGCGAAAGAAGAAACGATCATACCTTCTATCAGCAAGTGAGGTATGAACTCCATCAGGTATCTATCCTTGAAAGTACCCGGTTCACTTTCATCTGCATTCACAACAAGGTAACGGGGAATGCCTTCAGGTTTTGCCAAAAAGCTCCACTTCATTCCCGTTGGAAATCCTGCACCGCCGCGACCTCTTAAACCACTTTTCTTTACTTCCTCCACAATTTCGTTTGGCGCCAACTTCAATGCTTTTTCTACACTGCGATAGCCGCCTTCACGGCGATACACATCGTAGAGCCTGATGTTTTCAACGTGAGCTTTTTCTAATAATAATTTTCGTCCCATTCTTATTAAGCAAATGCTATTTTAATGGTTCAATTTTTCTGAACGTTCCAGAACCTCCTTCACTTCACGATTTCCAGTTTTTCAATTAGCTCTTCCTTGTGCATACTTGCCCATTCAGCAACAAGGCCTAATGCCTTTGGAGGTAAATACCCTTCGATAATTCTAAAGTCCATAATTGAAATCTGAGCTGCAAACTCCGCATATTCAGCATGAAAATGTGGCGGCACATGATCGCCAAAATACATTTTAATGAGAATTCCATAGAAGCTGCTTATCACTGGCATATTGTTCAAAAGTTTTTCCAATCAACAGCAAATAAAAAGCATCCGGATCCATATCAATATTTTCATCCCACTCCAGCTTTTTAGTATCAGTAATAACAAATTTTCTAAAATTCGTTTCATCATCCCATGATTCAAATACACCTCTTCCCTTCCAGCCGGATAAATCAACTATTCCGTTTATTCCATCTTCAAATTCAACAAACAATTTATAGCCCGGCTTTGCCTCTGCTCTTTTTAAATATGGAATTATTTTATTCATTTAATACTTTATTTGCCGGCTCATCAATTAGCTGCCGCTGCGTTCTTCCTGCACTCTTCAATAATAGCATCTACTTTTTCTTTTGTCAAATGCTCTTTATAATGTTTTCCCATCTGCATCATTGGCGCATATCCACAAGCTCCGAGACACTCCACTGTTTTTAAAGTAAACATCCCATCGGTTGTAGTTTGCCCCGGTTTGATGCCCAATTTTTCCCCGATATAATCAATAATATCATCACAACCGCTAACCATGCAGGGCCCCGTCTGGCAAACTTCAAACATATGCCTGCCAACCGGCTTGAGGTTAAACATGCTGTAAAAAGTTGCCACTTCATAAACTTCTATAGAACTAAGGTTAAGAAGCGATGCCACATAGTCCATCACAGGCACATCCAGCCATCCGCCAAATTCCTGCTGCGCTAAATGCAAAACCGGTATCACAGCGCTTTTTTGCTTTCCGGCAGGATAGCGGGAAATGATGCGTTGCACTTCGGCCAATGATTTATCTGAAAATTGCATAACTATTTCTTCTTCTTTTCAATAATTTTTCTAAGTTTTTTCACATCAAGATCCTGTAGCCTGCCCATCTTCAGCTTGTTTGTTATTAGATGATTTATATGAATAACCTTAAATGCCATCGCTTCTTCATAATATTCTGCAGCTTCTTTATACACTTCATCAAAACTTACCCCGGGCAAATCACAGAATAGATCAATTCTCACCGGCTCCCGTCCCAGTTTAATATAACCGCCCTTATCAAGAACATCATCCATTGTCAGTTTCAAATAACCAAAACCAAACTCACTGATACAATCAAGCAATTTATGCCCACTCTTCCGATCCTTCATATAAAATATCCATGTCTTTTGTGGTTCTGAAATGACCATGAATTACCACTGCAAGACCACCAACCAAAACAAACTTCACATTTCTCTTATTCAGAATCCTGATGAAATCAATAAAGTCACTATTAAAAATCATCTTCGTCAGTTAATGCTTTGGTCTGTTTCCCCCCCGTCAGTTCAATTTTCCTGGGATATTTATCTTTCAAAAGCTGCTGCCAAACTTCTTTATTCCATTTTTGCGCTGCTTCTAATCTTTCTTTTACCGAAAGGCTTGCCCAATACAACAAACTCTCATCTTCTGCATCGGCAAATGTAATTTTCCCGCCAGCCTTTTCTATGTTTCGTTTCCCCTCCATTATGCATCCATTTCTCCTGCTATCAAATTCAATGATGACATCACAATGATCGCATCGCTCAGCATAGCGCCTTTCGTCAATTCCTCATAAGCCTGGTAATATATAAAACAAGGCCTGCGGAAATGCAAACGATACGGTGCCCTGCCTCCGTCACTGATCAGGTAAAATCCTAATTCGCCATTCGCTCCTTCTACACTATTATATACTTCACCCGCGGGCATGTCAATTTCTCCCATGATGATCTTGAAATGCCAGATCAGTGCTTCCATCTTGGTATAAACATCTTCCTTATCGGGCAAATAATATTCCGGCACGTCGGCATGATAGACTTCTGCTTCTGCTCCTTTAAACTCCTGCACCTTTTTGAATGCCTGTTCAATAATGCGAAGCGATTGCCACATTTCCTGGTTGCGAACAAGAAAGCGATCATAACAATCACCGGTTGTACCTACCGGAATGTCAAATTGAAAATCTTCATAACTGCTATAAGGCGAATGAATACGAACATCATAGTCAACACCGGCTGCACGAAGGTTGGGCCCGGTAAATCCATAGTTCATTGCCCTCTCTGCACTGATAGGGCCAGCGCCAATGGTACGCTCCATAAATATCCTGTTGCGGTTAAAAAGATTTTCAAACTCTTTCAGCACTTTGGGATATTCATCGAGAAACTTTTGAAGCTTTTGAAAAGCGATATCATTAAAGTTTCGTTCAAAGCCGCCAATGCGTCCAATATTTGTAGTTAATCTTGAGCCGCAAATCTCTTCATATATTTCATAGATCAGTTCACGGTATTGCATTACATAGAGGAAGCCGGTATAAGCGCCGCTATCAACACCAACAATGGAATTGCAAATAAGATGATCAGAAATACGGGCCAGTTCCATGATGATAATGCGCAAATAATCAACCCGCTTGGGTGTTTTAACTCCCAACAATTTTTCGCAGGTCAGATGCCATCCCATATTGTTGATAGGAGACGAACAATAATTTAACCTGTCTGTTAGCGGTGTGATCTGGTAAAGATTACGCCGTTCAGCAATTTTTTCAAATGCCCGGTGTATATAACCAATAGTTTGTTCTGCGGAAACAATGCGTTCGCCATCCAGTTCCAGAATATTCTGCATTACTCCATGTGTAGCCGGGTGGGTGGGCCCCAGGTTCAACGTGGTAGTAGTTTTTTCAATACTTCCTTCCGGTAATTTTATATGCTGCTCCGACATACCCCTGCCCTAAAATGGGAATTATATTTTTAATGTAAACTCAGTTAAATTCTTCATCAGCACATTTGCATATTAGCTCATTTGCACATTTAAACAATATCCTCACCCACATTTTTCTTTTCCGATTCTACCAACGTGCCATGATCGGTTTTCTCTGTGCCAAATCCAATCGTGCCACCTCTTCCAAACATTTCATCATCTTTATCCACTCTTGTCTGATCTTCCAATGGATATTGTTTTCTCAACGGGAAATAATCCATTTCTTCTACGTTCAAAATACGCTTGAGATTAGGATGGCCCACAAAATTTACTCCATAAAAATCATAGGTCTCCCTTTCCATCCAGTTGGCAGAAGAAAATAATCCCGTTGCAGTGTAAACATCCGGTTTATTGATGCTGGTGAAAACTTTAAAGCGAATGCGAATATTATCTGTCAAATTATGCAGGTGATAAACTACAGCCAGTTCCCTGTCTTTAAAGTCAGGATAATGCACGGCACACAGATCAGTAAGAAATCTGAATTTAAGCTCTTCATCATCATATAAAAAATTCAGCACTTTCAGGTTGATCTCTTTGGGTGCTTCAAAGGTCAGCATACTATAGGGCTCTTCAAAACCGGAAACCTGCTCTCCAAATTTTTCTGCCAGTCTTTGTTTTATATGCTCGCTGGTTAACATTGTTGAATTGTTACTGTATCCCATAACTTTCAAGCAGCGCCTTATATTTTTCACTGCCTCTTCTTCTTAAACTTTCTTTTCCTATCAAATCCTGGATTCTTAATACACCATCTATAATGGCTTCGGGTCTCGGCGGACAACCCGGCACATATACATCAACCGGCACTACCTGGTCAATGCCCTGCAATACGCTATATGTATCAAATACTCCACCACTGGAAGCACAGGCGCCAACGGCCATTACCCAGCGGGGCTCAGCCATTTGTAAATAAACCTGCTTTACTACAGGCCCCATTTTTTTTGCGATAGTACCCATTACCATCAGCAGGTCGCATTGTCGGGGAGAAAAACCAACTCTTTCACTGCCAAACCTGGCAAGATCATAATGTGCTCCCATCGTTGCCATAAATTCAATACCGCAACAGGATGTGGCAAAAGGCAGGGGCCATATAGAATTTTTGCGGGCAAGCCCTATTACACTATCCAATGATGTGGCAAAAAAACCCTCGCCCTGGTGTCCATTGGGCATTTCACCTACACTAATATCTGACACCAGTGGCTTTTTTGTAATATTATATGATACAGGACGTGACATCTATTTTTGAAATTTTAATTGATAATTGTCAATTACAATAACAGTTTAATTATGCCACCTGTTCAAAATTGAAAATTGACATTACCACAATATTCAATATTAGTCTTCCCACTTTAAAGCTCCTTTCTTCACGATATATATGAATCCGCAGAGAAAAAATCCGACAAACATCATCACTGCCCAAAAACCACTCCAACCTAATTCCTTAAAGTTTACCGCATAAGGATAAAAAAAGATCACTTCCACATCAAAAAGCACAAATAGGATAGCTGTCAAAAAATATTTGATGGCCATTGGCTGGCGGGCATCTCCATGCGTTTCTATACCGCTGGCAAAAGTTTGCAGCTTATCTGATGTCTTGCGTTTGGGGCCCAATAAATGGGTGGCAATCATAAGCAAAACAACGAGGCCAACCGCAAATATTATTTGTAAAGCGACCGGCAAATAGGAGCCGGCTGTAGAATCGGATGGATTTATCTGGAGTAAATGAATCATAATTTTTACCCTACCGGCAAAAATAAGATAGCAACATCAAATTACCTTACAATTTCTACGGAGTTGATCCTCTTAAAATAAAGAACCCGTGGTGTTTTATTGCCACGGGTTCAATTATAAATAAACACTAATAACTTTCTATGATCCGGTTTTCTCTTTTTTGGTATTTGTAGAAACATCATCTGGCTTCGACTGCCGCATTGAGCTGGAAGCTTTCTGCGCAGGTTGCTTTGCAGATTTTTCCAATTGTGGTTTTATTTTTAAAAGGTTCTCATTTGTAGGATCTAGCAGTAACATTTTGTTCAGCATTTCCAACGCTTTTGCGCCATCTTTCGCAGTGTTTGCGTAATAACCAAGTAAGAACCCGGCTGAAGCCAAATAATTTTTCTTGTATTTTGCTGTATCCTTTTCAGCAAATTGAAAGTATTCTAGTGCAGCCGGCACTAACTTGTTTTGGGTAAAAGAGGAATCCAATACTTTATTAACATTGAACACCCATTCATATCCATATATTTCATTAGGATAGCTTTCTTTCATCTTCGCAGCCATTTCAAGCGCCTTATTATAGGCAAGGCTAAAATAATAAGCTCTTGTGGCATCAAAATAATCATTAATAATAGGTTTGGGCTTAGTTTGGATCAGTATTGAAATCAAATCTCCTTCTTTTTCCCTCTGACCTTTCTTTTTGAAAAAATCAGCACCCTTTTTCAGGAGTTCAACTTTGTTTTCCAATACTGTGTCCACCTTCAAACCTTCAATATAAGAGTTGTAGACAACATCTTCCTGGCCAGGAATTATAGAGTAAACCGCAGCTTTCATTTCGAAGTCGAAAGGAGTAAGCTCTTCAGGTTTAGCTTTCGCAAAGTACTGATCAACGAACTCCTTTGCAGCGGCTGTATCCTTTTTTTGTAAATAACTATCAGCAATCAATTTATATACTCTTGCTTTTGTATTGGTTCCAGCTTGTGAGACAATATTTTTAGCACAGGAGACGGCTCCGTCAAAATCTTTTTTTGCCCAAAGGGTCTGACATCTTAAATAATCATTTTGCGGATCGGCATCAGAGCTCTCCATAAATTTTTTGGCATACTGCTCTGCCGTGGTAAAATCCTGACGAACCAATTTAAAATAATACAGATCATAAAAAGCCGGAGCAAACCGTGGGTCTTTTGAAATAGCATCGTTCAAATATTTTTCATATAGATCCCAATTACGTTGTGAGTTGAAAAGCTGCGCCATCCTATAATAGGCCACCGGAAAATTTGGATTGGCTTCTGTAGCTTTCTGATAATTTTGAAAAGCTTCACCACCGCCTTCACCTGGTTTTGCCTTGCGAATTGCATCACCCAAATTCACAAAAGCCTCAGGATTTTTGGGGTCTCTTTGCGTGGATAATGTCAATTTTTCTACAGCATAATTAATATCACCGCTTGTCTTATCATTTGTATTATAAGTCTCGGTAATAGCACGGCCCACTGCATTCAATATTACAGGGTCATCACCTTTTTTCCCACGGCTCATGGTAATAGCTGCTTCAAAACGCTGACGGGCTTCACTCACCTTTTTTTCATTTAACTCTACTTGCCCCATGCCCACTAATAATAAAGGTGCATTGGCGCTTGCCATCAGCGCTTTTTCATACACGGCTTTGGCGCCCGGCACATCACCCATTTCAATATATGTTTGTCCCAGCCAGTAAGTAGCTTCAATATTGTTGGGATTGGCCGCAATCAATTTTTCAAATGCAGCTTTTGCACTTTTGTAACGTTCCGCATACAGATCCTTTACGCCATCCTGTATCGTTTGTGCAGCTACAGCGCCGGCAAGCAAAAGGGCTGCAACCATTAGTTTTAATGAGATCTTCTTCATTTTTCTTTCACTGTTTTTTAGTGTTGTAAATATAACGGATTTGTCTTATTCGGTGACCCTGATGGGTCTTACTATTAAATCTTTTTGAGCAGGCATCAGGTAAGCTCTCCGGAAAATTCTCTGACCTATTTCTCCGCTCATATAATCGGCAAAACCCCAGCCTAAACCCCTGTGACTTTCTTTCAATATATATACCAAATCACGTACCATCGGGTAACGCCTCATATAAATATTGGCTTGAACAGGTAAAACATATTTTCCGGGCAAATCTGTGCTCTCTATATGAGCAATTTTAACTTTTTTCAAAAAACTTATTTGCGCTGTATCTTCTTTGTTGCCGATCCAGCTTACCCCTATAAAACCAATTGCCCCGGGATTTTGCGCCACATAGTCAATCACGCCTTCACTGGTTCGTGCAGCCATAGCTTTTGGTGTAAGCGAGTCATTTTTCAATACAGAATCGACGATATAACGTACTGTACTGGTTGCCTGCACTCCATCAAACACAGGGATTAAATTTTTTGCGAACCTGCCTGTAAGAATTTCTTTTATTTCCTGCATGGTAAACAGCGAATCTTCTGACATTGGGTTGACAATAACAGCTACTGCATCCCTTGCCACCACTTTTTTTTCCGGGGATATTTTCAAAGAATCAATTATTAAATTTTGTTCCCATTCGGTAAAACTGCGTGTAGCAATGATCATCCTTGTAGTATCGAGCAAATCTTTCAGGCATTCTGCCTCGGGTTTGTAATCTACAATAATCCTTGTGCCCGGGCGGTTGGCTTCATATACTTTTACCTGCTCATCAATCACCGGTTTAAATGATTCATCTGCGCTGATACGAATAGTGCCCCGCAAAGGTGTGTCCTTTTTCTTTTCATCTTTCTCGCTGTACGATTCACAGCCTGTATGCAACAAGGCAAAAAAGAAAAGTATTAACAATAAAATAGTATTGACCTTCCAAACTTTCATTCTCATCTTAAAACCTATAACCGATTTTGTTTTGTTACCTGAAATAATTTTTTTTATACCCCCGGTAAATACGCCAGCCGCCATATAGCATAAAAATGATTCCTAATGCTTTTAGCGTACTTGTCGAAAACCGCTCATTTAACGTAAGATTGAGGCGCTCGTGAAAAAAGATGAGCATTCCCAGAAAAATGAACAATATTCCCATTCCGTAATTCAATATAGTGCGCAGCAATGATGCCTGTTTTTCTCTTTTCTTTTCGTAGTCTTCCGGCATGATAGATTGTTTCTAAGATGGCAAATTATTAATTTTTTACTGTTTATTGCTGATAAATATTGCCGATATATTATCTCAAAGTAACCAGGTTAGTTAAAAATATTTTTTGTAAAACTTGAAATAAGATGCAGAGTGATAATACAATCCATAAGTGGCTTCTGTTAAAATAACCAGCCATAACTATATTTGCCAATTGAAAGCTGTGAAAAAGTTTACTTGACACAATGGATGATAATTCTTTTTCACTACGACTGGTTTAAGATCAATTCAATTACCGATGAAAATATTAATGGTATGCCTGGGCAATATTTGCCGCAGCCCGATGGCCGAAGGAATTTTGCAGCACAAAGCATTTAATGCGGGATTGAGTTGGAGTGTGGAAAGCGCCGGCACAAACGGTTATCATGACGGCGAAGCGCCGCATCCATTGTCTCAAAAAGTGGCACGAATGAATGGCATTGATATATGCAACCAGCGGTCGAGAAAATTGGTGCCCGAAGATTTTGAAATTTATGATAAGATATATGCACTGGCAGGCGATGTGGTATCGGGAATACGCCGAATTGCAAAGAAAAAATTTGATCCGTCGAAGGTTGATCTTTTGATGAATGAATTATATCCCGGAAAAAACCTGGATGTGCCTGATCCATGGTATGGGCCGGAAGCCGGATATCACGAAGTATATAGGATGATTGATAAAGCCTGTGATCGCATTATCGAAAAATATACGGCCTCCCATCCCGATAGCTATCGGGACCAAAGGAGGGCTTTATAAACACCGCATTTTGAAAAGTTTTTTAAATGGCAAAAGTTAGTGTAAGCATACCACAGGGTACAAGAGATTTCGGACCGGATGTTGTTCGCAAACGCAATTATATTTTCAATACGATCAAAACTGTTTTTGAACTGTACGGTTTTCAGCCGCTGGAAACGCCGGCTATGGAAAACCTGGATACATTGATGGGAAAATATGGTGAAGAAGGCGATAAACTAATTTTTAGGGTCCTTGATTCAGGAAATCCTTTTTCAAACGAGTTTTTAAAAGTGTTTGTGAAGTTGATTGAAATAGAAAAAAACCGTTTAGGCTTTGCTCCATCAATAGATATTTTCTCTTTTTTACAGGTAGACGAACATCTAAATAATTTGATTAATAGTGATCCTTTTAAAAAGTATTATTTAAATAGAATTAAAAATGAAGTTTCTGGAAAAGCTCTTAAATATGACCTTACAATTCCATTTGCTCGATATGTTGCAATGAACTACGGGAAATTAAGCTTTCCTTTCAAACGATACCAGATTCAACCGGTATGGAGAGCTGATCGTCCGCAAAAAGGAAGATACCGTGAGTTTTACCAATGCGATGCAGATATTGTTGGCAGCACATCATTGCTGAATGAAGTGGAACTCGCCAATATTTATGCAACAGTTTTTGAGAAGCTGGGTATTAAGGTTGAAATAAAAATTAACAGCCGGAAAATATTAACTGCATTGGCCGAAATATGCGGCGGAGCAGATAAGATGTTGGACATTACCATTGCTATTGATAAGCTTGATAAGATTGGGTTGGAAAAAGTAAAAGAAGAACTATTGCAGAAAGGATTGACGAAAGATCAAATTATCGTCATTGAAAAATATTTAAGCATTGAAGGAAGCAATGAAGAAAAGCTTTTACAGATAAAAAATATTATCGGCAACAACGAATCAGGGTCAAAGGGAATAGCAGAATTAGAATACATTCTCAATTTCCCACTCACCACTCACCGCTCACCACTCACCATTGACTTCACCCTCGCAAGAGGCCTCAACTATTACACCGGCATCATCTTCGAAGTAAAAGCAAAAGATGTGCAAATGGGAAGCATAGGTGGCGGCGGACGTTATGATGATCTCACCGGCTTGTTTGGCGTACCTAATATTCCGGGTGTTGGTATTTCATTTGGTGTTGACCGCATTTATGATGTAATGGAAGAATTAAAACTTTTTCCCGAACAGGTGCATACCGGCACGCAGGTTTTATTTTTCAATTTTGGTGACGTGGAAAGCAAAGCTGCTTTTAATATCATGCATCAGCTAAGAACAAATAATGTTCGCTGTGAACTTTATCACGAG
>Ga0187893_10010544_pt1 | contig 13716 bp, 14 predicted proteins | sample MA1701074metaG_FD_139574 | JGI IMG/M metagenome (GOLD analysis project Ga0187893, IMG submission 139574) | White microbial mat communities from a basaltic lava cave in the Kipuka Kanohina Cave System on the Island of Hawaii, USA - MA170107-4 metaG ...
ATGACGCGCATTTGGAACGCTTCGACCGCTTCCCCCTTGCTTCTTCCCGCCTCCTCCGAACGGGGAGGTGCCGATTAGCGCCTCGGATTATGCCGATGCCCTCAACCCGATCCCAAACAAACCCGCAGGTCAAGCCCGATTCCCTGCGGATACTCGGCATAATCTCCAGGTCGGCATAATCGTGTTTATGCCGACGTCGGCACAACCACGACCTCCGGCACACCTACGCGAGCGCCGGGCTCGCGTCAGCCAAAGGCTGGCACGAGGTGAAGATCATCTCCAAGCGCATCGGGCACAGCAGCGTCGGGTTCACGATCGACACGTACGCGCACGTGCTGCCGAGCGCCGACGAAGAGACCGCGCAGACGTTGGCCAGGCTGATCCTCGGGGAGGCAGGATGACGATGTTGGGCTGCAAAACGGGCTGCAAGCCCAGCCGGCCGACCCTAACTACTGGAACGAATCGCCGCAGGCGCAGGAGCTTTTGGCGTTCGGGTTGTTGATCTGGAAGCCGGCGCCCATCAGGCTGTCGACCCAGTCGATCTCGGTGCCGCGGAGGTGGGGGGCGGAGGCCTTGTCGACGCGGACGGGGACGTCGCCGATCGTGGAGACGATGTCGCCGTCGAGCTTGCGGTCGTCGAAGAACAGCGCGTAGCGCATGCCAGAGCAACCGCCCGGTTGCACGGCGACGCGAAGGGCGATCTCCTCGGCGTTCTCTTCGCCTGCCATGAGATCCCTGACCTTGGCGACCGCGCTGTCGGTCAGGGTGATCGGGCTCTGCGTGGTGATGTCGCTCATGCGGTAAGTCTAGCGACGGGTGCGCGGCTCGCGCCGCTCCTTCCTACCGATCAATCGTGCGGGCGAGGTCGGCCGTGCGCGCCGCGACCAGGGACGCCGCATCGCGGGGATCGCCAGGGGGGGCCGGGACGGCCAACACCAGGGCGCCGCGCTCCCGGGCGCGTGACGACACGAAGGCGCCGAGCGCGTCCTCTCCGGTCAGCACGACGGTTGTGCCCTCCAGCGCCTGGTCGAGGCCGACGAGATCGGCGATGGTGGCGGCGCCGGGCTCGATCCGCGCGTGGCAGAAGGCCGCCAGGCCGAAGCCGAGGCCGCCGGCCGCGCCGGCTCCGGGGATGTCGCGCCACGGGCCGCCCCGCAGGTCGCGCTCGGCGATGCCGGCGAGGCGGGTCAATGCCGCCTCGAGGAGCGCGAGGTCCTGATCGGAGGCGCCTTTCGCGAGCGCGGTGGCCGCCACGGCCCCCGACGGGCCGAGCAGCGGCAGGGTCGCATCGGTGCAGACCACGACCGTCGCGGGAACCCGTGGCGCTGCCTCGATCCGCTCGAGGTCGAGAAGGAAGCGTCCCCCGACCTTCAGGCTGTTGCCGTCCGCTCGGCGGAGCCCGTGCCCAAGAGCGGTCGCCATGCCGCCCCCACCGTCCATGGTGGCGGTGCCCGCCACCCCCACCACGATCTCGCGGTGACCCTCGGCCGCGGCGGCGATCAGCTGACCGACCCCGTACGAGGTCGCGAGCAGCGGGTCCCGCTCGCCTGGAGCGAGCCGGGCCAGCCCGCACGCCTGAGCGGCCTCGACCAGTGCCCGCCCGTCCGGCAGCGAGAGCCAACCCGCGTGGACGGCGCGGCCGCGCGCGTCCGCGACCTCAATCTGCCGGCGTCTCGCCCCGGGCATGCGTGCCGAGACGACCTCGATAGTGCCCTCTCCCCCATCGGCCATTGGAACCAGCGCGAGCTGATCCCCCGGCCACTGGAGGCGCCAGCCTTGTGCCATGGCACGCGCCGCCTCGCCGGCGGAGAGGGCGCCGGCGAGCTGGCCTGGCGCGATGACGACCCTCATGGCGTCGGAGTGGCCCCTTCCGGAAATCCGGTGGTATTCGGACGAGAACCGAGTCGCGAGCCCGCCTGCACTGTGCAGGATAAGTCCGGTATCCCGGACGGAACCTTCACAGTGCGGCCTGCGGAACTCGGTGCATGCGCCATTGTGCAGAGTTAGTCCGGTATACCGGCCTAACTCTGCACAGTGCAGGACGAGCCGGCCGACGCGAGCTGCCCCAAGTTAACGAAACGTTACTCATGCCCAGCCCCTTAAGGCGCCGCCGGTTCTTCGATGCGCGTGGCGTCGTCCAGCGAGCCGCCGAAGGAGCTTCCCGTGTCGGCGACCCACTCACTGATATTGCTGAACCATCCGGCGATGTCCTGGGGGCCGGGCAGGTCGAAGCTCGGGCTCGTCCCGCTGGGCCTCACGGCGTCAGGATCGCGCTGGCTCAGCGCGGTCTCGAGGGTCGCGACCCGCGCTTGGAGGGCATCGATGGACCGGTCACGCGACTCGATCTCTTGGCGGGCCTCGGCAAGCGCGGGCTCCTGACCCCCCTGCCCCAGCAGCAGCCCGGCGAGAAGCCCGACCAACAGGGCGCCAGCGGCCACGCCCCCGACGAGCTGGTTCGTCCAGTCGATGCTCGGCAGCCGCGACCGCTCCACCCGCCGCGTCGCTCTGCGGGTGGGGATGTAGGCCGTTAGGTCCCTAGTGTCGTTTTTGTCCACCCCCTCACTGTACGCCGAGAGGAACGCTGCGGCGACGCCTGGGCCGCGCTGATAGCATGCCCGCCTAAGTAAGTGTAGATTTGACACTAACTGGGAAGGGCGCCGTATGAGCCGGGCCGCGAGCCTCCGCGGGGCAGCCGCAACCACCCCGCTCTTCATGCTCGGGACGCGGGCGGACCCGTACAGCGAGCGTGGGACCGTCTGCCCGGGGATCGTCCCTGAGCCCTCCGACCCCACGCTCGTCGAGAGGGCGCGAGCGGCGCGCGCCGCCCTCGGCGAGAGCGTCTACGTGTTGGGGCATCACTACCAACGGGACGAGGTCATCCAGTTCGCCGACGCGCGTGGCGACAGCTACAAGCTCGCCGGTGACGCCGCGGCCAACGGGGCACCGTACATCGTGTTCTGTGGCGTGCACTTCATGGCCGAGACCGCCGACCTTCTCACCCCTTCCCACGTCCAGGTCGTGCTGCCCGACATGGCGGCCGGGTGCTCGATGGCGGACATGGCCGAGATCAGCCAGGTCGAGGGCGCGTGGCAGGACCTCCGCGAGGCGGGGTGCGGAGACCGCGGGATCGTTACCGTCCCCCTCACGTACATGAACTCGTCGGCGGCGATCAAGGCCTTCACCGGCCGCGCCGGCGGCGCGATCTGCACGTCGTCCAACGCCGAGAAGGCGATGAGATGGGCCTTCGGGCAAGGTGACCAGGTGCTGTTCCTTCCCGATCAGCATCTGGGCCGCAATACGGCCGTCCTGCGGCTCGGCTTGGAGCTGGGAGACTGCGTGGTGTACGACCCCCGCCTCCCGGGCGGCGGCCTCGAATCCGCGCAGCTGTGGGCCGCGAAGGTCGTGCTGTGGAAGGGCCACTGCAGCGTCCACGGCACCTTCACCGACGCCCACGTGGAGATGGTCCGCGCCCAGGTACCTGGCATCAACGTCCTGGTGCATCCCGAGTGCCGCCACGAGGTGGTACTCAAGGCCGATCTTGTCGGGTCGACCGAGTTCATCATCAAGACGGTCCACGAGGCTCCTCCGGGGACAAAATGGGCCATCGGCACTGAGCTGAACCTGGTCGGCCGCCTCGCGCAAGAGCACCCTGACCAGCACATCGTGTTCCTCAACGAGACCATCTGCTTCTGCGCGACCATGAACCGCATCGACCTGCCGCACCTGGTATGGGCGCTGGAGGAGCTGGTCGCCGGCCGTACTCCCAATCGCATCCAGGTCGACGGTGACACCGCGCGGTGGGCGCGGGTCGCGCTGGATCAGATGCTCGCCTTGCCGGGAGGTTGAACGCCACGGGCGTCGCTAGGATGCAGGCCGACGAGCGGATACGCCAAGGAGACGGTCGATGGCGGACACCTACGAGGTCGTCGTGTTGGGCGGCGGCACGGGCGGTTACTCATGCGCGCTTCGAGCGGCGGGGCTCGGCCTGAAGGTCGCGCTGGTAGAGAAGGGCAAGGTCGGTGGCACGTGCCTGCACCGGGGCTGCATCCCTACCAAGGCGTTCCTGCAGGCCGCCGAGGTCGCCGAGCATGCGCGCACGGCGGGCGAGTACGGGGTGAGAGCGACCTTCGACGGCGTCGACATCCTCGACCTTCTCCGTTATAAGGATCAGATCGTCACCGCCAACTGGAAGGGTCTCCAAGCGACCATGAAGGCGCGTGGAGTCGAGACCATCGCGGGGTCGGGCCGGCTGAAGGACGCCCGCACCCTCGTCGTGAGCACCGAGGATGGCGAGCGCACGATCACCGCATCGAAGGCGCTTGTCCTCGCCACCGGCTCCACTCCGCGCTCCCTACCCGTCGAGGGCGCCGAGATCGACGGCGAGACGATCGTCACGAGCGACGACGCGATGACCCTCGACCGCGTCCCCGAGCGGCCGATCGTACTCGGCGCCAGCGCGGTCGGTGTCGAGTTCGCCACCGTCTGGCATGGGTGGGGCGCCCAGAGGGTCACCCTGATAGAAGCGCTGGACGCGCTCGTGCCCCGCGAGGACGCGGACACGTCGAAAGCCCTCGCCCGTGCGTTCAAGCGAGCCGGGATCGACGTGCTGACCGGCGCGAAGATCACCAAGGTCGAGAAGGGAGACGGTGAGGTCCGGGTCTGGACGGAGGACGGCAAGTCGTTCGAGGGGGACCTGCTGATGGTGGCGACCGGGCGGCGTCCCGTGTCCGAGGACATGGGGTTCGAGGACGCTGGCGTGTCGCTGGAGGCCGGGTTCGTGACGGTCGACGAGCTGTGCCGCACCGGTGTCTCCTGGGACGGGGGCGCGCAGTACGCGGTGGGGGACGTGATCCCGACGCTCGGCCTGGCGCACGCGTCCTTCCAGGAGGGGTTCCTGGTCGCCGAGCACGTGGCCGGCCTGCGCGTACGGCCGATCGACTACCTGGGAATCCCGCGGGTCTACTACTCGCACCCTGAGATCGGCGCGGTCGGCTACACCGAGCAGCAGCTACGGGAAGAGGGCATCGAGTACGACACCGCGACGCACCCGTTCAGCCACAACGCGCGGGCGATGATGATGCGTGGCACCGGCCATGTGAAGGTCCTCGCGGCCAAGGGCAACGGTCCGGTGCTCGGTATCCATGTCGTCGGTCCCCACGCCACGGACCTCATCGCGGAGGGCCAGCTGATCTACAACTGGGAGGCCCTCCCCACCGAGGTCGCCGAGTTCATCCATCCCCACCCGACGCTGACCGAGGCGATCGGCGAGGCGCACCTCGCCTTGGCCGGCAAGCCGCTCCACGGATAGCGGTTGGAGGAGGGCGAGACAAGAATGGCCGAACGCCGCCGACCGCGACGCAACGCCCCCGAGATGGACGCGGAGGCAGGGCGACGCAACCGCCGCCGCCGGGGAGGCCCCGTCGCCCCCCAACGGCGGCGCCGCGGGCCGGACGCGTCGACAACGGAACACACGAGCCTTGACCAGGCCGGAAGGAGCGCAGTCGTGGCTACGGAGGTCACCCTCCCAGAACTCGGTGAGAGCGTCACCGAGGGCACCATCACCGCCTGGCTCGTCGAGATCGGCGAGCAAGTCGAGGCCGACCAGCCGCTGTTCGAGCTGAGCTCGGACAAGATCGATACCGAGGTCCCCGCCCCAGTTGGCGGGATACTCAAGGAGATCAAGGTCGACGTCGACGAGACCGTCGACGTCGGGACCGTCGTCGCGATCATCGGCGACGCCGACGACGCGCCAGAGGCCGCCGATGAGCCCGAGTCAGAGGCCGCCGAAGAGGCCGAGGAACCGGAGGTCGAAGAGCCCGAGCCTGTCGCGGCCGCGGAGGCCGAGGAGCCCGAGCCGGAGGTCACCGAGGAGCCTGAGGCCGAGCCCGAGGCGGCCGAGGAGCCGGAGGCCGATGAGGTCGCGGCTCCAACCCGCCAGCGCACCGAGAGGAAGGTCGAGCCGGAGGGCGACGGAGAGGCTACCGCGGTCCCCATGTCGCCGCTGGTACGGCGCATGGTCAGCGAGCACGACCTTGACGTCTCGAAGATCTCCGGGTCCGGGAAAGGCGGGAGGATCACACGGCAAGACGTCGAGGTCGCGCTGTCAGAGCAGGAGCCCGAGCCCGAGCCGGCGGCCGTCTCCAAGCCAGCGCGCCCGACCGCCCCAACCCCAGCGCAGGAGAAGCAGGCGGTCAAGACCGGCGAGCGCGCCCACGTCGAGGACCTGTCGCGGATCCGCCGGCGGATCGCCGCGAAGATGATGGAGTCGATGCAGTCCTCGGCGCAGCTGACGACGGTGCAAGAGGCTGACGTCACCGCGATCATGCGGCTGCGCGCGCGCGTGAAGGACGAGTTCCGCTCACGTGAGGGGGTCTCGCTCTCACCGTTCGTCTTTATGTGCCGCGCCGCGGTACTCGCGATCCGCAACCATCCCACCGTCAACGCGCAGGCCGACTGGGATGCCGGGAAGGTCACGTACCACGACTACGTGAACCTGGGGATCGCGGTCGATACGGAGAAGGGCCTGATCGTCCCGAACATCAAGGGTGCCGACGACCTGTCCCTCGCTGGCTTCGCGAGGGCGATCTCACGCGCGGCGAGCAAGGCGCGGGGGGTAGCCGAAGGCGGCGACCGGCTGGAGATCACGGACCTGGAGGGCGGCACCTTCACGATGACGAACACCGGCAGCCGGGGAGTCCTCATCGACACGCCCATCCTCAACTACCCCGAGGTGGCGATCCTCGCGACCGGCACCGTGAAGAAGCGGCCCATGGTCGTCGAGGACAGCGCTGGCCCCGCGATCGCGGTGCGGGACATGGTCTACCTGTGCCTGACGTACGACCACCGGCTCATCGACGGCGCCGACGCCGCCCGCTTCGTCACCGCGGTCAAAGAGGTCATGGAGACCCACGACTGGGCCGCCGAGATCGGCTACTAGGCTACTAAGGGGAGGCCCACCACCGCCGTGCCGCCGAGAATCCCTGCACTGTGCAGAGTTATGCCGGTATACCGGCAGGATCATGCACAGTGCAGCAAAATGCCGGCTGGCGCCGCCATTCCAGAGGTGATAAGTCGGGCAAACCGGACCGCGTGCGGCCGCTCCTCAGGTCCGTGCGGCACCTAAGTGCACATGCTGTCGGTTTGGGCGGGAGAGGTCGTGTACGAGGAGGCGTGGCGATGGCAGCGCCTGCTGGCCGAGGCACGGGACTCCGACGCGATCGACGACGTCCTGCTCACCCTGAGCCACGACCCGGTGTACACGGCGGGGCGCCACGCCGACCTCGCGCGTAATCTTCTCGGCACGCGCCCCGACATTCGCGTCGTGGAGGTCGACCGCGGCGGGGACGTGACCTACCACGGGCCCGGGCAGCTCGTGGCCTACCCGATCATCCGGCTTCCCCAACCGCGCGGCGTCCGAGCCCACGTAGCCGCGCTGGAGGAGGCGTGCGTGCGCACCGCGGCGTCGTTCGGGATCCGGGCCCGCCCCGTGCGAGGGCGGGCAGGGGTGTGGGTCGGCAACGACAAGCTCGCCGCCATCGGAGTGCGCGTCCGGCGCGCGATCACCACCCACGGGCTCGCCCTCAACGTCACCACCGACCTCGACGGGTTCGCCGGCATCGTGCCCTGCGGCATCGCGGGCGCCGGCGTGTGCTCGCTCGCCTCGCTCGGCGTCGACACAACGCTAGAGGAGGTACGCCGCCGCCTCGTCGCCCACCTCGGCGACACGCTGGCCCGCCCGATCCTCCCCGCCACCGCCGCGGACCTTGGCCTCGTCACCGCTGGTGCGTTCCGCGCGCCCGCGCCGTGACGGCCTAAGAAAGAAAGATCGTGCGCTTTTCGTAAGGGGCCGGGCGCCTTCTGGCTCCCATCGTCGCGGGACATCACTCGCACCACGCGACAACGGGAGGAACCAATGAAACGGCGAGCCATCGTGACCGGGATCACCGCCCTGTCCCTGCTACTGCCGGGCGCGGCCTGGGCAGGCACACAGGACGCCACGGGCTCTGCGGCGACCACCAACGGCGGCATCCCTGGCCCAACCGTGATCGCTTTCAACCAGGCGCCGAAGTTCAACAACTACCTGACCTGCTTCGATGGGTGGGTCTACGTCGACTTCGTCGACCCCGACGGGGACGACACGAAGATGAAAGTACAGATGGCGGTGTACCGGTCAGCCACCGGCTCGACCTACCACCCCATGAAGAACTCTGGCCAGACGACCCATGGCGTGTTCTTCTCGGCCAAGCTGTCCGACCACGGGATCAACCCGGCTCAGGTCACCGGTTACGCGTTCCGCGCGACCGACCAGGCGGGGATCAAGTCCAAGTGGACCTACGCCGACGCCAACTGCAAGGTTCTCTAGCGGGACCGCCGACCGGCGCATCTGTGTAGCATTCCGGCGGGACACCGCCGGAGTGCTACACCCCATAGGGAGAGGGATCGTGCGCCGCTCGCCGCCACCGTTCGCCGCCGCCCTACTCAGCCTGGTGGTCGGTTGCGGCGCTCCGCCATCGGTGACACCGCCTACCGAGCAGGCTCAGGACAGGCCGGCAGAGGAAGAGCTTGGGCCCGTGGAGCTGCCGACAGGGGACGACCGGATCGTGTTCACGTCGGAGCGGGACGGGAACTTCGACATCTACGTGATGAATGCGGACGGCAGCGACGTTACCAACCTCACCCGCAGGGAGGAGGGGAGCGCGAGCTACCCGGTCTACTCGCCCGACGGCGAGCTGATCGCGTTCACGGGAGACTTCGAGGGTCAGGGCGTCTACGTGATGAACGCCGACGGCACCGGTGTACGCAAGGTCTTTGGCGGTGACGGCCTGCTCGAGAACCCCGACTGGTCTCCGGGCGGCACGCAGCTGGTCTTCACGTACACCGACCCGGGTGCGCAGGCTCCCGCGGTATCGATCGTCGACCTCGACGGGTCGGGCCAGCACGTGCTGTTCGACCAACCGAGAGGCTCGTGCGATCCCGCCTGGTCGCCGGACGGGCGCCTGATCGCCTTCGCCTCGTGCATCGGCGGCAACGACGACCTGTACGTGATGAACGCCGACGGGACCGGAGTCCGCCAGCTTACCGACACTCCCTTGTTCGAGTTCCAGCCGGTCTGGTCTCCGGACGGCGGAGAGCTGGTCTTCGCTCGGGGAGGGCTCGGTGACTTCGACCTGTTCGTCATCAGCGTGGACGGTTCGGATACCCGCCAGATCGTCGACAGGCCAGGAAGTGACCAGCAACCGGCCTGGTCTCCGGACGGGGAGCGGATCGTGTTCGCCGCGGGAACGACGGGTCAGGGCAGTGTCTTCGTGGTCAGCGCCGAGGGCGGCGAGCCGCGGGAGGTCACGCCCGACGGCGGTGGCGACTCGCCGTCCTGGGTCCCCTCAGACGAATAGACTCGCCGGGTGACGTCGATCATCCCGGAGGGCGCGACCCGGCTGACCGTGGTCGGGGTCCCGTCGATCCCGCAACGCAAACCGGCGTGGTTGAAGCATCGAGTGCCGATGGCGGGGCCTAACTACCGGGCGCTGAAGCAGACAATGCGCGGGTTACGGCTCAACACGGTGTGTGAGGAAGCTGCCTGCCCGAACATCCACGAGTGTTGGGAGGACCGAGAGGCGAGCTTCCTGATCGGAGGCCACGACTGCACGCGCCGTTGCGGGTTCTGCAACATCGCGACCGGCAAACCAGCGGGCTACGACACCGACGAACCTCGCCGCGTCGCCGAGGCGATCGCGGCCATGGGCCTCGACTTCGCGGTGGTCACCGGGGTGGCGCGGGACGACCTCGCGGACGGCGGCGCGTGGTTGTTCGCCGAGACGCTCCGGCAGGTCAAGGCCCGCATCCCCACGTGCGGCGTCGAGCTGCTGATCCCCGACTTCCGCGGCGACCTCGATGCGCTGCGCCAGGTCACGGAGGCCGCACCCGAGGTCCTGTCCCACAACCTGGAGACTGCCCGCCGCCTCTTCCGCCACATCCGCCCCGCGTTCACCTATGACGGCAGCCTCGGTCTTCTCGAGCGGGCGCGCGCGTGGCTGCCGCAACGATGCGCGACGAAGTCCAACCTGATCCTGGGCATGGGTGAGACCGAGGACGAGGTCCGCGAGGCGATGCGGGACCTGCGCGCCGTGGGGGTGCAGATCCTGACGATCGGCCAGTACCTCCAGCCGACGCACCGCCACCTCGCGCTGCAACGCTACGTCCCACCCGACGAGTTCACCCGATACGCCGAGTACGGGCGTGAGCTGGGCTTCGACCATGTCGAGGCGGGTCCCCTGGTGCGCTCCTCGTACCGCGCCGGCCGCCAAGCGCAAGACGCAGGTGTGTGGCGAAGGCCAGGTTTGGCCGACCGGTCCATACCGGTAGGCTCGACCGGTCATGAACTTTCTTAGCCTTCTCGCTCAGGCCGCCGACCCGTCCTGCGGGGACAGCGGCTCACAATCGATCTGCGAGTTCTTCTCTGGCCTCGGTTTCGAGAGCCTCGCGCCCCTCGCCGGCAACGTGATCCCCGCCGCGCTGAGCGTCCTGCTGATCCTCGTCGTCGCGTTCGTGGCAAACCGGCTCATCCGCCGGCTGATCCGCGGGTTTGTGCAGGATGTGAGAGAGCAGGGTCTCGGAAAGCTCGCGTTGCTGCAGCGCGGCCCACTTGCCCGCACCGGACCGATCGACCTGGCGCGGACCACGATGCGGACCGAGACGGTCGGGACCGTGTTGCGCAGTATCTCGACGGTCGTCATCTACACGATCGCCGGTGTGCTCATCCTCAACGAGCTGGGGTTGCAGGTCGGCCCGCTCATCGCCGGGGCGGGCATCGTCGGGGTCGCGCTGGGCTTCGGCGCCCAGAGCCTGGTGAAGGACTTCCTGTCAGGCATCTTCATCCTCTTGGAGGACCAGTACGGCGTCGGCGACGTGGTCGACCTGGGTGAGGGGGAGACGCCGGTGACGGGCGTCGTGGAGTCGGTGACCCTGCGGGTCACCCGGCTGCGTGACGTGATGGGCACCGTCTGGTACATCCCGAACGGCGAGATCCGCGCCGTGGGGAACAAGAGCCATCAATGGGCCCGCTCCCTTATCGACGTCGGCGTTGCCTACGACACGGACATCCGGCACGCCGAGTCCGTGATCCAGCGGGTTGCCGAGAGCGTGTGGTGCGCGCAGCCCTGGTCGTCGATGATCTTGGAGAAACCCGAGGTGTGGGGCGTGGAGGACCTCGGGCCCAGCGAGGTGGTGATCCGCCTGGTCGTGAAGACCGAGCCAGCCCGCCAGTTCGAGGTCAACCGTGAGCTGCGCGCGCGGATCAAAGAGGCGTTCGACCAAGAGGGCATCGAGATCCCCTTCCCCCAAACCACCGTGTGGCACCGCCACGAGGAGGAGCGGAACGGAACCGAGGCCGAGAAGCCCTCGCGCTCGAAGAGCCGCCGCCCGACCCGGTGAGGCAGGTTACGCCGGGTCGCCCACTCCCTGGTCGCAAGGGGCGCCAGGCTCGGGCGTCTGCGGGCCGTTCGCGAACTCGTCGACGAAGGCCACCAGCTGCGGGTCGGCCGCGCTCATGACCTGCAGCTGCTTGCCCCAGGCCGAGGCCACGACGGGAGTAGGCAGGTCCAGGTAGGGGGTGACGAGGACATAGGGCTGCGCGGCGAGCGACTGGAGCGTCTCGACCTGGTCCGCGGAAAGGTTGGGCGCGTACGTGATCCAGGCCGCGCCGTGCTCCATCGAGTGGACGGCCGTCTCTTTGGGAACCGGCTCGTCGTAGAACCCGCAGTTCTGCCAGACGGGGTTGTGCGCGCCGCCGACGGGTGGGTCCTGCGGGTAGTCGATGTTGCCCTCGACGTGGTCCCGGCTGCTCACCTCGAACGTCTGGATGCCCTCGACCCGGGGAGCGGCACCGGTGCCCGCACAGCTGGCGACCGTCAAGGCAAGCAGCGCCACGCCTCGCATCACTCGGGGCGCCACCTCTGGGAAGCGCATCTGCTCCGGTCTCCTTCACTGTGGTATTCCGAGGATCAATCGGGCTTTTCACCATACACCTGTCTGTGAGTAGTCTCCAGGCGTAACAGAGCGGAAACGCGAGAGCAATAATCGAGTCACTGCCCAGGCGTACTCTCGTGGTCAGGCGACGAGGGCGGCGGCTAGGGCCCAAGGCGAGGGACCGACCGACACACAAAGGAGCAGCGTTGGGGAGCTCACCAGACGACGTCCTGTCGAAGATCAGGGATGGGGGGATCGAGTTCGTCGATCTTCGTTTTTGCGACCTTCCAGGTCTTATGCAGCATTTCACCGTTCCCGCTCATGAGCTGAGCTTGGACGTCTTTACCGAGGGTCTCGGCTTCGACGGCTCGTCGATCCGCGGGTTCCAAGAGATCCAGGAGTCGGACATGCTCCTGATCCCGGATCCCGGCACCGCGATCGTCGACCCTTTCCGCCAACATCCGACCCTCAACATCAACTGCTTCGTCCAGGACCCCGTGACCGGCGAGTCCTATACTCGCGATCCTCGTTACGTCGCGGCGAAGGCCGAACAATACCTCACCGGCACCGGCGTCGCGGACACCGCCTACTTTGGGCCTGAGGCCGAGTTTTACATCCTGGACAACGTGCGCTTCGACACGACCCAGAACTCGTCGTACTTCTTTCTCGACTCGATCGAAGGACAATGGAACTCGGGTAGCGCCGAAGGGCAGAACCTCGGCTACAAGCCTCGGTACAAAGAGGGCTACTTCCCCGTCCCGCCGATGGACCACTTCCAGGACCTGCGCTCGGAGATGGTCGCCGAGCTCGAACGCGCCGGGGTGGCGATCGAGCTACAACATCACGAGGTCGGTACCGCCGGTCAGGCCGAGATCGACATGCGGTTTGACACATTGCTGGTTATGGCCGATAAGTTGATGCTTTATAAGTACATCATCAAGAACGTGGCAAGAAGAAACATGAAGACCGTCACGTTCATGCCCAAACCGATCTTCCAGGATAACGGCTCGGGGATGCACGTCCACCAGTCACTGTGGGCCGGGGGAGACCCGCTGTTCTTCGACGAGCAGGGGTACGCCCAAGTGTCGGACATCGGTCGGTGGTACATCGGCGGGTTGCTCACGCACGCCTCCTCGCTGTGTGCGTTCACGAACCCGACGACGAACAGCTATCGCCGGCTCGTGCCAGGCTTCGAGGCACCGATCAACCTCGTCTACAGCCAGCGCAACCGCTCGGCCTGCTGCCGTATCCCGCTGTACTCGAACTCGCCCAAGGCGAAGCGCGTCGAGTTCCGCGTCCCGGACCCGTCGTGCAACCCCTACCTCGCCTTTAGCGCCATGCTGATGGCGGGCCTCGACGGGATCAAGAACAAGACCGAGCCCCCAGACCCCGTCGACAAAGACATCTACGACCTGCCACCCGAGGAGCTCCAAAATCTTCCGAGCGTCCCCGCCAGCCTCGAGGAGGCGCTCGCAGCGCTGTCGGACGACCACGAGTACCTGCTCGAGGGCGGCGTCTTCACCCCGGACGTCATCGACACCTGGATCACCTACAAGATGGACCACGAGGTGTCCGCCATCCGCCTCCGCCCCCACCCCCACGAGTTCCACCTTTACTACGACATCTAGCGATACGGCGCGCTGACCTGCGGAGACGCTAGTCAGCCGAACCCTCGGCCCACGCCTGGCCCACACGAGGACTGAACGCGGCATCGATGGCCCGCCGCGTTCGGTCCTCACTGCGTGGCATCAG